>LFIK01001351.1_pt1 | contig 19448 bp, 24 predicted proteins | sample 643401 | NCBI WGS metagenome assembly LFIK01 (sample SAMN03777447, study PRJNA286221) | soda lake metagenome | biome: soda lake; feature: Kulunda steppe; material: water; isolation source: sample T5-Br brine of Lake Tanatar-5 | place: Russia: Kulunda steppe | collected 2010-07
GGGGGGGGGGGGGGGGGGGGCGCATGCTCAGTGTGTGACCTGGTGCGCTTGTAGTGTCTTTATTATGTGCACCCTACACGTGTTTGGACTGTGTGTGTGTATGTGCGCGCTCGCGCATGTGTGTGTGTGTGTGTGTGTGTGTGTGTCAGAGCGTCGCACACCACTGGGTGCACCTGTGAGAGACCAAGAGCCACCTAAAGCAGGGATTTAGGGCTCGCAAACATGACGACACCTGCCGACGCACGCTCTCGGGTGCGCAGGAGCTGCCCCAACCAGACACATGCATGCTTTTCAAGCACACACCCACCAGCGCATGTACTCAGGACTTGTGCTGCGCGTGCGCTCGGGTGCACAGGAGCTGCTGGATCCTGACACGCTGTACAACTTCCTGCTCGATCGCTGGGCGGCCTTCACCTCCATCCCTGTCGGTGAGCGAGCCCTTGCACCCATGCTGGCTGGCGCGTCGCTTCCCAAGTAACACCCCTGAGCCTGTCGGACCCCTGAGCCCTGTAAATAGCTCACAATTTTCCAAGAGTTTGGGCTAGGCTTGATCGCCTTACTATGCCCATGTGGATCCCACAGTTGGTGTTAGAGTACACGCACTGTATGACAGGGTGAGGCCCCCTCATGCCCCAGCCCATGCTCACACCAGCCCTCCGTCCATTTTGCTGAGCCAGGACCACCTGTCCAGTGGCACACACCATCCCTTGACAGAGGCTATGGGGACTCCTGTACATGTTATTGATGCTGGATTTTAGTTGCATCTTGAGCGCACTGATGGACAACTTGTCCAAGAAAACAAAGAATGAGGGAAATTGCATAGAGAGAGAAATCAAAAGTACCCTCATAGATTTCGAGCGCATGCTCCTATGCAATACCCTCGACAAGCTACTGACGTACTTACTCTAGTACTACCTAGTGCTACCTGAGTACTCCTTTTGAAATAAAATCACACAAAGCATCGCACAGAGCAGAGGTAATCTGCGTCTAATCAAGTCAAGGCTAGCTACCTTGCTGCAAGGAAGGCAGGCAGCCTCGTTGGTTAAAACTCGGCAATATCATACTCTCGATAACATATTAATGAGTGTTAACCGTTGAGCTATGATAGCAGCTGTAGCCTACGATAGCAGCTGTACTAATTTGGCACAGCAAAACCTGCAGCAATACCCGTCATCATTTTATCATTGGCATTGCTTTCAGGATGCAAGCTGACAGGTGATGATCCAACTGGGCAGAGCTTGATCCAATTGCAATTCAACTGCAGAAGATCCAATTGCAATTCAACTGCAGAATTCACTGGCATTCACCAGAGGCCCTGACACCTGCCACAGCCTGCATGTGGGCCTATCCAGCCCCGTTCAGAGGAGTGAACTCTGAATCCCATCAAAATCAAGTGCAAAACGAATGCCTGGTCCATTCCAAAATGCTGCTTGGACCCCATTTGAATCATGCTTGAACAGATCTGAACACACTCCTTCAAACTTCGAGCGAATGATTATCTGTCCCTCCAATTTGATCAGATGCACATGATGACACTGCTGTGGTGCCTGTCCATGCGCTTGAGGTGGATCAACAGAAACCCAGATGATTCAAAGCCCAACTCCCTTTTTTGGAGTGCAGTTGCTGGGTGTGCAACAGAGCATCAGATGTCCCGGCTAATGCACGTGCCATCACAGCGCTTGCATGCACCACCTCCTGCTGTGTGTGCGTGCTTGTACGAGTGCGCTCTCCAGAGCGTCTGCTTATGCACTGTGTCAGTGCTTCAATTAAGGTGTTGGGGGGTGTCGCCAAATGGCGACACAGGGTGCTTTTGCTGAGATTGTGTGTCGCCACAGTGATCCTACCAGAAAACAAATCGCCAGATTGACCTTTGGCAGATTGACCTTACAAATGTGTGCAACATAAACAATTGAATAAATACAATTTAATTTTATACAAACGAAAACCCCTCTTTCCCTCCTTTCTGAGTTTTGCTTCAAGTCAGATGTCAGGTCTAGTCGCTGTCACTATCTGCCACCTCCATGATTTCTGGCTGCTGCTGCTGCTGCTGCTGCTGCTCACATGCTGCGCAGTGCCCAGCATGCTGGGCAGCGCTTGGAAGCAAAGAATTCTTTGCTGCGAACCACTAGTCACATGCCCTGAGGAAGGGAAAGTCTATGAACTCCCAAATTAGTTGGGTTGCCAGTGCTAGGCAGGCATTCAGGTATAGTGCTTGCAGGCAGTTGTGGCGCTCATCCTTGATGAAGGCAAGCTTGCTGAACGGGCGCTCCTCCTCCACTGAGCCAGGCACTTGCACCAAAAAGCCTGCCTTGACCACCCGCTCGCTGACTGGGAGTGCTGCAGCAAGGGCCTCGGGAAGTGCAGGAGGGACAACTAGGGACTCTTAAGGCACTGCAGCAGGGGGTGCTACAGCAGGGGGTGCCACAGTAAGGGGTGCTGCAGCAGAGGGCGCTGGAGCAAGTTGTGCAAGGAGAGGTGATGGAGGGGCTGCTGCTGCTGCTGGTACTGCTGCTGCTGCTGGTGCTTGTGCTAGTGGTGGTGCTGCTGACATTTCTGGGAGAGGGGAGGGTGAGGAAGTGGGGGACCAGGGGGATTTGGGTTTTCAGCTGTCCTTGGGGAGGGGCCCTTGGGCCCCCAAAGTGCGTTTATGCGCAGTTGCATACAACACTATAAAATCAATATGTAAGAAATTGGCAACGCGGGGTCTACGAGCATTCCCCGTGTCAACAATTGGCGACACAGGGTGCTCTGCGACGCCCTGCCGGGCGTTGCAGTGTCGCCACACAAGTGACCAAAATGTGACCATTTGACGACGCGTCTTACTTAATCGAAGCACTGCTGTGTGTACGTGTGGGCATGCGCGCAGTCAGGGGCGTCCTTGACACCCTGCAACCTATCACCAACGCCTTGCACAGCGTCTTCTACAAGCTGCACGACTTTGTGGTGGTAAGTGCTTCCAGTGGTTGTGCAAGCAACCAGCGTGGGTGGGTGCCTCTGCACCGGTGGTTACCTCTGGTGCCTCTGCTCTAGTGAGTGCTGTGCGCTCTGTGCAAGCCACAAGGCAGTCAGGGGATGCGAGGTGCACAATCCTGGGTTACCATGAGCGGTGACCTAAAGAGGGCGGCAGTGGCAGTGATGGCGAGAGTGACAGTTAGAGGGCGGTAGCAAGTGGTGACGGCAAGAGGACGGCGGCGAGGTCCTGCAAAATGCTGTGCGCGCAAGCCATGGGATGGCCATGTGTGGTCCCCTTCCCAGTTTTAATTATTAGGATTTTACTATTAGGACGGCCATGTGTGGTCCCCTTCCCAGTTTTTATTATTAGGATTTTTATTATTAGGATGGCCATGTGTGGCCCCCTTCCCAGTTTTTATTTCTCTGGTCCAGCAGCGCGCAGCAACCACTGGTGTGCCCGGTGCACAAGCTGCTTGCTGCCAGGCGCAGATCCAGGCTCCGCCTCGTACTCGTGTGCAATCGCTGTGTGAGCAGTGTCTGCTACACAGCCCTGATTTGAACACTGATGGTCCCAGCCATGCGTTTGTGCAAACTTGGGTGGGCTCCCAGGCATGTGTGTTTGTGTGCGCGCGCGTGCACTAACACAGTCAGCTCCTGGTGTCAGCTCCTGTGCTATCAGCTACTGAGATGTTATGTTAGGCAAACAAAGGTGTGCTCCAAGCTGCACGTGCTTGTGTTTTCAGAGGTCGGGCCTGCGCAAGCGCGTTTGCTGGTGACATGCGCGTCAAACAACCCCCCCAGGGTCTCTCTAGTGCAGCTGGCAGTGGGTGCGTGCGCACACAGGCCGCGCCGCAAGTTGATGTGCGGGTGTGCCTCGCCCACCGATCCGCGCGTGTCCATGCTCGGCCGCTCCAATCAAGTCGCCGGCCAACAAGGCACCAGTACTGCCCAACACAGGCATCAGCATCTCCGACAAAGGTGTCTGTACAATGTCCTGATCCGCGCGCGCAGAGCTCAGGCCTGTACAAGTTTGGTGTGGACACCAGCCTAGCCAGTTGGCACTGGGTGCAGGACAGCACGCCCTACAAGCTTGGCGCGCAATATTTGTACCCGGTAGTCCAGGTGAGCTAACTGGGTCGGGCAGGACACGCCCTTTTGACACCTGTTAAATAAAAAAACAGATTATGAGGGAGGTAAAACAAGATGGAGATAGAGGTACGCTTTTGACAGGAGACGCGGCGGCTGCGCAAGGGGGTCGCTGATGTTGTGGGGAAAATGGGGTAGCCTCATGTGACTTTGACGCGCGCGCACTTGCTGCCGTATTCAAAAGCAGCACGGTTGTCACCAGGGATGATGAATGGCACAGAGGCTGAAGGCACTTGGGCACGCTCGCCACGTGTGCCATCACAGGCATGCTTCTTTTCTGGAAGTGGGTTGATTGCTCACATCTGTGCCAACCTAGCCAAGGCTGCAGGCCACCTGGGGATCCCCTGGATTCTAATCCTATCTTGTGATCCGCTTGATTCTGATCATGTCTTGTGATCCCTTACATTCTAATCATGTCCACACCTTGGAGGACTGCAGGCACATGCAAGATGCACCCTTTTCCCTCCGCAATGCACGTTCCCCCCTACAATGCGCGCGCCTGCCTCGTCCAGATTAGTTCACATGTTCAACGCGCACAGCTGTGTGTCAGACCAAGGTGCCTTTTGCAGTGGGGAGTCTGCTGCCACTGCTCATTTTCTCATTTTTCCCTCGTGTATATAGCTCATGCGCATGCCCTTCTGCGCCTTGCGCCCCCATACACACAGATTTCCACTGGGCACTGTGCGCTGTTTTCCCTCCCCTTGTGCGAACTGTAGCCCTTTCCCTTGTGCGTGCTGTCACCCTTGTGCGCGCTGTCGCCCTTTTCCTTGTGCGCGCTGTTATCCTTCCCCTTGTGCGCACTGTCATCCTTCCCCTTGTGCGTTCTAAAATCCTTGTGCGTGCTGTCACCCTTTCCCTTGCGCACGCTTTCACCCTGTCCGTTGTGCGCTCTGTCACCCCAGTGCGTGCTCTCCTCCTTGTGCACGCTGTCATCCTTCAGTGCTCTGCCAACTCCGCCCTGTTTACCCCACACACTCTACGCAGCCCGTCGCTGACCCAACCCTGGACAAGCTCACACGCTCCAAAGTGATCAACAGCACCCTGGACTTTTGGAAGCCCAACACAGCCATCGCAGCCTGAGCACATGTGTGTCAGGGTTGCAGGGATCAGCATGCAACGTGTGTGTGTGAGGGGACGCGAGGGCTGGGGCTGGCGAGCCGCCCTTGTAAGGGTTTTGTGTTGTGTTGCGCTCAGCAGGTGTGGCTTGCTGCGCTCGTTGTGTTGCGGCTGATGTGCACGGATGTGCCTCATTTGGTCTGGTTGAGCCTTCCTCCTTGCACCTTGCTTGTACATAGAGCTCAGACTGTTGCGGTGAGGATGAGCTGAGGCCCCCCTCTGTTACAGGTCCAGTGGTGGGCCTGCCAGATCAGGGGCACATGTTGGCGATGTCAACAATGGATGTTTGTTGAAGAGCAGTGAAGCACTCAATCACGCTTTGTGGCTGGGAGCATAGCCTTATGGCCCCCATTCAAGTGTACCACTGGTTTCAACAGTCAACCCCCCTTGTGTTGCAAGCAATTGAACTCAGGATTTATGAGTGTATTTCATTGACAAACTGAACATTGATCAGTAACTCATCCATCAGGAAGCACGTGTTCTATTCATATAATTCATTTGTTTGTGTCTGTAATCAGAGGCCGTGTCTATAGGAAGCAGAATGCGTGAGTATGGCAGGTTAGAATGAGTGAAGAAAGACTGCGCCAGCAAGGATCACCCTGGTGGCATGCATTACCAAGATTCATGTATCAATCAAGCGTGCTGTTGTCCTGGTTTCAAAATCAGTCACATCAAGGGATCCTGTCAAGAGACACGACAGGGGAGCCTCCTGAGCATAATGCATCATGCATCATGCAAAACAAGAAACCCTGTGGGTGTGTGCCATGAAAGATGGCATCCTGGATGTTCTACAACGATCATCCAAGCTTTACATTGAAAAGGATCCACATGTCACCATGCATTTAAGGACGCCTTAACCCCTCGGAGAGCTTCACAAATGCCGGTGGTCAAAGCGCCATGCAAAGTCCAGGAGCACTTAGCCAAAGGAGGAGGGGCAAAAGGTCGTCTGCAAGATCATAGCGCTGGGCTCCCTGATGGTGCGTTCCGTCTTGTGAGCAGTCACGAGAAAGGATGACCAGCCGGGTCTTAAGCTCACCCACCCATTCTGGGATGTGCCCAGGAAGAACTTTTTGAAGTGCCCATGCATTGTGGTGCAAGCTCTGTGGTAGAAAGCACTCCTGGCAGGCTCCCCGAATGAATTGCAAATCCAAGCTTTACATTGAAAAGGAGGAAAAGAAATCTGCGTGGGCAGAAGAGTAAAATTCAACAAGCAGATGTTTCTAAATTTCACACGACTGATCAGGGAGCCTTGGAGATCCAGGGGCCCCTTCCCTCTGTATGTAAGGAACGCCATCAATAAGGGTTTGTCACTAACATTAGTAATGCAAAGTACCATTAGTAATGGGCTGTGGCCGGGAAATGATCTCAGTGGATAGACTGGCCGATACCCCAACTGGGCCGGTCCAGCCCGAGCCTGAGCCTGGTGGTTAGTTGAGAAGTTGGAAGTGACCTGGAGATGATGGAAAGCCCGCTTTCGTTACATTGCGGATTAACTAACTATTGGCAGATTTAAAAATCTTGGCCTTGGCTTTTAACAAGCTCACACTTTGATAACTAACTCATCATTCATAAAAAAACGTCTACCTACCCCGGAGGCAAAGGAACAACTTGAAGTGTACATGTAGTCAGTAACAAGTGTACATGTAGTCAGGTAGTCACATGAATCTTGCATTCTAAGTGAGCAGTCTAGCAGGCTGGTGATGTGAGTATAAATGGGCTAGCCAGATGGAAAGCCAGGGATGTGGCGTGCCTGGAACGAGGGAGCAATGTGCCTGCCAAGAATGGTGGTGTCCTTCGCGACCTGTTGGGGCGTGTTTCGCCTCACACCCACAGCCGCTGTGCATGCACTGGATGCACAGTCAGCACATGTAGGGCACATAAGGAGAGGAAAGACTGCTGGTGGTCCGGCTCTGGCGCACTGTAGGGGGAGCGGCACTAAGACTCCCATGCTCATGCCCAGAGAGTAGCACAGCTTCCACACCCTGCTTTCCTGAGTGGCCTCAGCTGTCATTACACTGCTTCAACACTGCCAGCACACACACACACGCACACACACACACACGCACACACACACACACACACAGCGTCAAAAAAAACCATTTCCGTGCCGCCAGGACTCCCTCCTCGTGCAGGCGCACCCCCGGCGCGCTTGCTGCACCTTGCGCAGGCGCTGCACAGCCCCTCCGCATGTGCTGCACGGCTCACTTGGCGTCATACCAGGTGTCGGCAGTGTTGGCGTCCACGGCCAGCTCAACAAGCAGGGGCTGTTTGCGCCGCCTCTCCTCAATCTCCTCCTGCAGGCACAAGCAAGTAAAAGGTCAGCCAAGTCGGCAGCCAAGAGTCTGGAGCCCACAGTCTGCTTTTGTACCAAGCAAGGCAAACAGCCGCAGGGCAAGAGTCTGGAGCCCACAGTCTGCTTTTGTACCAAGCAAGGCAAACAGCCGCAGGGCAAGAGTCAGGAGCCCACAGTCTGCTTTTGTACCAAGCAAGGCAAACAGCCGCAGAGCAAGAGCCCACAGTCTGCTTTTGTACCAAGCAAGGCAAACAGCTGCAGGGCAAGAGCCACGGCAGAGCCACTCATGAGGGATAAGGATGGCCAGGCTCGCTGCCGTGCATTGCTGCATATGTTGGCGGCAGTACAGCCGCACAACTGGCGGCAGAGCACATAGAGCCAGCACCAATCGCAGCAACGCAGCCACGCCAGGCCCACTGCTTGTGGAAGGGGGCAGCCCAACTGTGGCAGGTGGCCCAACTGTGGCAGCCCAACTGCTTGTGGAAGGGGGCAGCCAAAGTAAGTACGGCGGTGTTGAGGGATAAAGGATCCCTAAATCACACAGGACGATTACGTTAACGTTCACCTGTCAAAATCATCCAGGCAAAACAATGGCATGGCTGGGCCACACACACATGCACGCGCGCGCGCGCACACACACACACACACACACACACACACACACACACACACTAGCGGGCAGCCCAGTAAGTACATTGACCCAATCCACAAGGCACCAGCGCCCATGCACACTTTCCCAGGCAGTCATGGGCTGCCTCGCAAGCACACGCTCGTACGCACATACACACTCATGCACCCGCCTATATGCACGCCAGCCGGTGCGTGACCCAAAGCATGCAAATACACATGCATGCATGAACACCCTCATCCACACGTACCGGGGAGTGGGCGGCCCAGGCCCAGGGGTGCGCCATGTGCTGAACCACCAGGTCCTTTGCCTGCATCGCTGTTGCCTTGGGGCCTTCCAGGATGACCTCATCATGCACCTGCAGGGCACGCATGTGTGTGTGTGTGTGCGCGTGTGCGTGTGCGTGTGCGTGTGTGAGAGAGCGTGCGCGCGCGCCTGTGTTGCGTTCTACATGTGTTGTGTGTTCCTGTCCTATTCCTGTGCTTTCATGCGCCGGTATGCGTGTGCATGTGTGCACATGTGCGCACGTATTGTGCGTGCGTGTGCAGGTGAAATGGGCGTGTGCATGTGTGCACATGTGCGCACGCATTGTGCATGCGTGTGCAGGTGAAATGGGCGTGTGCGCGCGCATTTTGCATACGCGGTGCACTGCCCCCCTAAGGCTGCCTTGCTTGGCTGCAGATTCATGCATATATGCCGGCATCACCACTCTCCAACCCGTCTTCTTAAGCTGCTTGCATTCACGAGCACCTCCCATGCATACATGCCGGCATCACCAGTCTCCAAGTTGGAGACTCTAACCCGTCTACTTAAGCTCCTCTCATCTACGTGCACCTCTCATGCACATGCTTCTCTCATGCACATGCTCCTCTCATGCACGTGCACCTCTCATGCACATGCTCCTCTCATGTGCACGTACCTGCATGACCTGCCTGCAGCCCTTATGCTTGAGCTCCTCTCAAGCGCATGCTCCTCTCACGTTCATGCGCCTCTCATGCGCACGCTCTTCTCATGCATACATATACGCACACATACACACACACCTGCATGACCAGCCTCCAGCCCATCCTCTTCAGCTCCTCGCACTTGTCGATGGCAAGCATGGCTGAGGACGCCACGTCAGCGGCTGAGCCCTGTGCGCGTGATGAGTGAACGCGGCAGAGCCCACAAGTGCAAGAGTGAGCCGCCCGGTGTGGTGAGGTGCGCAGCATGGAGTGGTGTGCAAGGCTAGTGGGCCTGTCCCTGGCACGCTTTGCTGGGACGGGGGTGGTGGAGGCGGGCAGGGCGGCTAAGGGAGGGTTAGGCAGGTAGGGTCCGAGAGGGTTAGGGAGGGGGATGAGGTAAGTCACACCTGGATGGGGGTATTGATGGACGCGCGCTGCGCGTGTCCGGCCTTCCTGCGGTCCCTGCTCTTGAGGTCGGGCAGGGGCCGCGTGCGGCCCAGCAGCGAGGTCACGAACGGCACGGGGATCTCCCTCTTGGCCTGCTCGGTAGTCGCCACCTGCCACTTCAGCACCTCCTTGCGGTCGGCGTACCACCTGCAGCCAGGCGTGCATGGCCTCGATTACAACGCGTAACTGCAGGCAGGCTTGAGGGAGGGGGGTGTCACTCGAGATGCTCAACAAAGAGATGGTTCCGCAGGGTGAGCCGTCAACGCAGGTACGCGTTCTCCAGTGATCCCATGTGCTGGCGTCCGCTCTGTGGGCGCCCGCCAGGTGCAACTGCACGACGTCCCACAGCGCTGATGCCACTGTGTAGGTGATCATGCTTGCCATGTCAGCGCTGATGCCACTGTGTAGGTGATCATGCTTGCCATGTCAGCGCTGATGCCACTGTGTAGGTGATCATGCTTGCCATGTCAGTGCCAGGACTGCGCCAACCAGCTGCAACATTCTGCCTGTACCTCCTGTCTTAGCCCCCCTTGTTCAAGCACGCATGCTTGATGCTTGTAGTTCATAGGAGCGCACTGCAACACCCCTTGCGCAAGGCCCTCTTGCACACAAAGGGGCCTCTTATGTGCGGCTCTATTTCCACTCCTCGGTTGGCGCTTGGGGGCTTTGTCAGCACTGAATGTGTCCTCTGCCATCCGAGGCCAGCCTATGCAAAGATATCACACCAGATATCACATCCTGCCATCCGAGGCCAGCCTATGCAAATATATCACACCAGCTGCTCCTCTTAAACCTTCATCGCACACGCACATGCCAATTGCACACACACAGACAAACACACACATGCCACAAAGCCATATGCCATCTGCGCCTCCTCCTTGTGCAAGTAATTGCAGAGCCCCACACCTGCACGTATGGCAACTCCACAGCTGCCTGTCCTTGAATTTCCTCAGCCACACCTGTCCACTGTCTGTTGAGCTTCCTCCAGCGTCGTGCCAAAGTCCTTGGAGAGGCCAAATGCCGTTTTTCCGTAGGCGATGGAGAAATTTAGGATCTTGGCCTTCCTGCGCTCTGACGCAAACCTGCAGGTGCACGCCAGGCACACATGAACATGAACACGCAACAGGCACACATGAACATGCGCTAGGCACACATGAACATGGGCCAGGCACACACAAACATGCGCCAGGCACACATGAACAAGCGCCAGGCACACATGAACACGCGCCAGGCACACAAGAACACGCGCCAGGCACACATGAAGAAACACTAGGCACACATGAACACGCGCCAGGCACACATGAACACGCGCCAGACGCAAGCAAACAACTGTTTGAAGCACATGTGGAAATTAGCACAGGCACCCGCAAGTGAACAAATAAAACCCATGAGTGGCAGAAAAATATTAAAAATTCCAGTTGACTACTCAATCCACAAGACGGCCATTGGCAATTGGCACAGATGCCTGGCATGAGCAAATGAGCGCCAGGGAAGAATGAGTGGAGCCATCCCCACGGGGTGTGAGCAAGGGCCTGCATGCTCTTGTCTGCCTGTGTTAGATCATACACATTGTCATGTCTTGTCATGCCGTGAGCGCTAGACCATCCAAACACCTCCAGGCAGTCACATGCTCACTCTCTTGCTACGTCAAATGCCAAGATGTGCTGCGTGCACACAACATTATCCTGTGCACTCAGCAGGCGATGTCTTCCTGTACCTGTGCTCCCAATTGTGCACGTAACGCGAGCAGCGTTTGGAGTAGCTGCACCCATTTCCTGAGTCTTGTTTGCAACGCCTTAGTTAACAAATGATATTCCAACCATGTCCACTTACTTGTCCTTCAGCAGCGGCTTGTCGGGCTTGCCTTCGCCCTCCCACTCCAGGTAGCTGTTCCCTGTGAAAAAAAACCGTCACAGCACACGAGCAGATCTGCAGGGCAAGGCATACATCTGCCCACATGAAAAGCTTGCTAAGCATGCATCTGGCTTATGACTGGAATTTTTACTTGAAGCCAGTATGCAAGTAGCGCACATACCCTCCCCCTTCTCACACACACATGTACACAGACACTCTCTCACAGCACACACAGAGGGTCTTAACTACACAATCATACAGTGCACCCAGAGCTCTGATGTTTGTGTTAGATCCCAGTGTTATGCAGTGCACTCACCAGCTGCTATGTCTGCCTGAATCTCATCGTACATGCCGTACGCTGTGCGGGAGTGAAAGTCGCCGCCCAGCTTGAAGGCCTCCAGCATGGACCTGGGGAGACACACAGGTGGGCAGCAAAAAGGTGGGGAGACACACAGGTGGGCAGCAAAAAGAAGGACCTGGGGAGACACACAGGTGGGCAGCAAAAAGAAGGGTGGGCAGCAAAAAGAAGGACCTGGGGAGACACACAGGTGGGCAGCAAAAAGAAGGACTCTCCAGTGTAGCCCCAGGGAGCAAAGATAAAGAGCAAAATCAGGGCGCGCCGTAGGGTGGCCGTGATCTAGAGCCAAGTTGGCGGCAAACACACATGGCATGTGGAAACAATGCACACATGAATTCAGCATGGACGAGGCATGGAAATGTGGGCAAACAATATTCATGGTTGACACTTGATCAACATCAAGGCATAAATCCAAGAAAGACAGGAGCCTCAATAACACACAAACTCCATGCACAGACAAGAGAGGCAAGGCGGTTAGCCGCTGCTGCAAGGTACAAGCTTCTGCACTTCAGAGCCTGGGGCAGATGCACTTGCACACTGCTCGTGTACCTGCATTCAACTTGCAAAAGGAAGGAAGACGCAGCTTTGCCCGCACGCTGCTCAAGCAAATGCCACTTCATGTATCCAGGCGGGTAAGGCCCAGCAGCAGTGCACACCCTTACAAGAACACTAACATGCTTGCATGCAGAAGTAGCGCACGCACTCGCAGTTGGTGCTGTGGGCAAGGATGCGCAGCTCTAGAGGTTGGCATGCAACATAAGCGCACGCACTTGCAATTGGTGATGTGCGCAAGGATGCGCAGCTCCAGCTGCCCGTAATCCGCCACCACCAGGGTATTACCAGACTCCTTGCCTGCGTCGACTGCGGTGAATGCCTGGCGCACCTGCTCCAAGAGAGCGTGTGCGACGTGCGAGTTTGTGGGCACAATTATGTGTGCGAGTGCGTGCCCGCTTAACAATGCGGTCCCCGGACTGGCACCTGCTCCACGAGAGCGTGTGTTATGTGCAAGTTAGTGGGTGTAGTTATGTGTGCGAGTGCGTGCCCACTAAACAGTGTGGTCACCGGACTGGCACCTGAACCCAGCCTTAATAGCCGCATTTCTCCAGGCCAGCAAAATAGGGACCAAGAACAGTTGAAGGCGGCAGCGCCCATACCAGGCCCGCATGCCCGCCTGCAACACCGGGCTACTTGCACCTCTACCAAGCGCCTGCATCACTCTGGACTGCCAAAATAGCTTGAGGCCACATCCAACCAGACCCACAGCAGTCCCCTCTGCCCAACCCCAACCGCCCCCGGCAGTGGAGGATGTGGCTCCAACTTGTCCTCTGAGTGGTCCTTGTATACACCCAAGTACCCATTGTCCTCTGAGTGGTCCTTGTATACACCCAAGTACCTCTGAGTGGTAACACCTCCTTGTATACACCCAAGTACCTCTGAGTGGTCCTTGTATACACCCAAGTACCTCTGAGTGGTCCTTGTATACACCCAAGCCTGCAGCACCCTGTGCCCCCAACATTTGAGGCCACAGCCAGCTAGCCCAGATATGGATACGGAAAAGAATCAATCCCATCTCCTGGACCAGTTGCCAGAATGTTTGTCCCAAAATCGCTCTCATATGAGCTCCTGTATGACACCCGGCCAACACCCAGCCAGCCAGCCCAGAGGGGTTACAGTCGTAAGAGAATCAGTCCCATCTCCAGGATCAGTTGCCAGAATGTTTGTCCCAAAATCGCTCTCATATGAGCTCCTGTATGACACCCGGCCAACACCCAGCCTGCTGCAAGCCCTCCTCCAAGCTGAGCCACCACATGTTTGGTTCCCCTCGTTCGGCACTTACAGCTAAGCAGACCTTACCTTTTCCCTCCTTTTTGCAAGGCTTGTTCTGTGGGGATCCCTTATCTTCTGCATGCCTTGCCTACCTTTCAAATAAAGTATTCAAAACCATTTCAAAACCTGGTCATTGAAAGCATGAAGCTTAGCCCACCTACGCCTATCTCGTCCCCCCCAGCTCTGCAGCAACCCCTCTCCAGGGTGGGCGCCCAGACCTGTTATTCCAGAAATGTCCTGAGTGGCGCCCTGTTTCCTGAGTGGAGCCCGGCCTGCCACCAACCTTGTAGCGGTCCTTCTCCAGGGCGGGCTGGTTCTGCAGATTGGGCCGCCGAGCCGACAGGCGCCCAGTCTCTGTGCAGTGCAAAAGGGAGCAGGGAAGCCCGGCTTGTCATTCATGGTCTGAGCCCAGTACACTTTGACATTACCCTTACATTGCCCCCACTAAATTCCACAAGGAAGATTTCGGAACAACATCAGGACAACCTCCTGCTCATCCTGAGCCATACTATGCATCACCATTTTGGTGGGTTGTATCACCATATGGGTGGGCTGCATCACCGTTTGGGTGGGCTACATCACCATATGGGTGGGCTGCATCACCTTTTGGGTGGGGGCTGCATCACCGTTTGGGTGGGCTGCACCACCATTTGGGTGGGCTGCATCACCATTTGGGTGGGCTGCATCACCATTTGGGTGGGCTGCATCACTATTCGGGAGGGCTGCATCACAGTTTGGGTGGGCTGCATCACCGTTTGGGTGGGCTGCATCACCGCTTGGGTGGGCTGCATCACTGTTTGGGTGGGCAGCATCTCTGTTTGCGTGGGCTGCATCACCGTTTTGTTGGGCGTCTGAACCAAACAAGAGAGGCACATCAATCCGTATTGATGTCCTTAGAGCAGTGGATGCAGTGGCAGGTATTGTACGGTATGCTGTTGCTGCAAGAGGTGCTTACGTTGGTTGTCTCACAAACCAACAGTATTGGTAAGGGTAGGCGCACACACATGCACACACACCTGTGTGTCGATGTTGAGGGAGCAGTGGACGCTGCTGTAGCTCTTGCACAGCGTGATAGTGCGTGCACAGCGTGATAGTGCGTGCACAGCGTGATAGTGCGTGCACAGCGTGATAGTGCGTGCACAGCGTGATAGTGCTCTTGCACAGCGTGATAGTGCGGCAGGAGCTGCCAGTTTTGTTTAAGATAGCAGAAGCGACGCTGGTGTCAAAAATATGCACACCTGTATTGATATTAAGGGAGCAGTGGATGCGGTGACCATCCCCGCAGGGCGTGCTAATGTTGTCCCCTTGCAGCGGTATGATGAACGCAGTGAGCAGCTTGTCGATGGCAGACACCTGGGGGTGCGCAGTAAAGTGATGAAAGCAGATGAATGCAGATGAATGCTTAACAATGGCAGACACCTGGGGGTGCGCAGTAAAGTGATAAATGCAGTGAGCAGCTTAACAATGGCAGACGCCTGGGTGTGTGTGGAGAGGTGACAAACACAGTAAGCAGCAAGCGCAGAGGGTGTGTTATACAATTGGCAGGACCGGGCTTTGCCAGTGACATCAGAAGGGACAGCACATGAACTTGAAACATTGCTTGAAACAACGCGCATGTGCAGCCTGCAGAGCAAACACAAGTGCCTGCACCACAAACACAAGCTCTTGCACCAGTGTTCCACCTCCCATGTAGCGGCCATGACCACCCTTTTACCCAACCACTCATCAGTGGGCACATGCATGAGCATTGTCACACCTGCGTCACGCATTTCTTACAAAGGAATGTGTGACAAAGAAATGATCACCACACTGACACAGTGACACACGTACAGACACCAACACACCGGCGAACATACAGACACTGACACTGACACGGTGACGCACATACAGACACTGGCGCTGACAGTGACACACATACAGACACTGACACTGACACGGTGACACACTTACAGGCACCGACGCACTGACGCACTGACAGACATACAGACACTGACAGATGACACAGTGACACACTTACACATTTGTGACACACTGACAAGCATACAGGCACTGACATGCTAACATATTTGTGTCCCCCACAGTCCACGCACATGTGCGTTAATTTGAATCTGGCACCTAGAACTTAAAACAGCCTTCAATGGATACACGCACAAAAATCAACCATGACAATGCAAATACAACCATTGCACCCCTCACAACAGGCAAAATAAAGTCATTTGCATTCTCCTGCTCTCCCTCACACACACGCACATGCATGCACATGCATACACAAAAACACTCAAATGCATCACTCACTGACACACACACGTTGCTCGCCTTGCTCAGCACCATTGATGGCCACACCAACTCACACATCCTCCCCTAATCTCCCCCTTACACAGCACACGCACACACTCGCACACACTCCCACATGCATGCATGCATTGCTCACACCTCGCACAGCGCTTCAATGGCTACACAAGCCTCCAGACCCTCCCTGCCCCCGCCCATGGCGGCGTACAGCTTCCCGTAGCCATTGGCCTGCGAGCACGCATGTGGGGGAGCGGTTGGTTGCGCTTATAGTATTGCAACAGTTGCATTTACCCAGGGCAGCGTACAGCTTCCCGTAGCCACTGGCCTGAGTATGCAGGTGTGGGCATTTTCTTGCGCCACTTTCATGATCACCATATCTGCAGTCAACAAGCCTGCCTGCCTTGGAGAAAAGGCACGAAAAGTCAATGGGGCCACGAAGCCGCAACGTCTACATTACTTGCAGTTGCTGTAACCATGTTTAAAAGTTGTACAATACTTGCAATGGCTGTGACCTATGTTGGCAACAGGGAGGCTTCAAGACGCTCACAGCATTCCGGGGCCCGTACAGAGCTTGCAAGCACTCTGTCTGAGCTATTTGCCCAACCACGTACATCAGGGCAGTGTAGGGTCTGAGGGGTGAGACTTGTTTTTCTGCGAGGAGCGGGTGCGGCAGCAGAAGCAAGGGGGACTGCACAGGCCGCTGGATGCATGGAAGACACAGCTAACGAAACACGCCAAACCCAGCTTCCCTGCTCCGGCCGAGTTTGCCTCAGGCTCACCAACTGACGGATGTCAGGGTTAGGGTTAGGTTTAGTTACCTAATCCACGAATTGGGTCTGCTGCAGCCAACTAGCAGCACTGGTGCGACAAGTGACTGAATGTGTGCTGCCAATTCAATGCTCTCAACAGAGACAAAGTGCTGTGCCAACCCAAATCAGCAGAAGGCACGAACTGACCCAATGGTGTTTGCATTGGAATGGGGGAGGGCGGCTCAACAGACTTATTTAGCCGGCAGGAGACTGTTGGCACCGATTGAGAGCATGGGACGATTGCCGGCAGCACGAAAAAGAGTTGCTTATCAAAATGTTGTGTGCACCAGGAAGTGCGCATGTTGGGGGGCTATTCTGGAGGTGCTGCCTTTCCACTGGCACACTCCAGGGCTGTGCTCATGTCACTCTGAGCCTGCGTTGAGCCATTTACTGTGCACGCTCTGCTTCCATGCATGCTGTCCCACCTCGTCATGTGTCCCGTTCAGAAAGCCCTGCACCGTATGCAAACTTGCTATCACACACCCCCGTCCCCCAATGTTGAGATGCACATGCCAACACAGGTTGAGCAAACCGGGTGTGATTTGAATAGGAACCTGACACCACCACCACGCATGCTTGGCACCACATGCACTCTCCGACTCCGCTTCCCTCAATCCTGTTCACACCAAACCCCATTCTCTCACTGTTCCAGCCCCAACTCCCTTTTGTCTGCACACACACACACACACCTTGGCTTCCTGCTCCAGATCTGATTTCAGCCGCTCCTGACCCGCCGTGGAGTGCCTGGGCGCCTGCGTCTCACCCACAGATTTGGGCCCCGCGCCCTCGCCAGCTGCGAGTGCAGCCTCTTCTTCTAACTCGTCCTCCAGCAGGCTCTCTTCCTCGTCCAAAGCCAAGCTGCGTGAGCACACCCGCAGGTTTTGGAGGATGAGAGTTGAGGTGCACACTGCGTGTGCTTGCTGGATCAAGACTTGAGGTGCACTGATGTGCTTTTGCTGTTGCGCTGTGCTTTGTGCACTTTTGTGCTTGCTGGTGCGCCTTCGTGCTCGCCTGCTTGCACCAGGGTCGGTGCCTGACTAGGGTGCTTGCACTAGGGTTGTTGCTTGCACTAGGGTTGGTGCTTGACTAGGGTCGGTGCTTGACTAGGGTGCTTGCACTAGGGTTGGTGCTTGCACTAGGGTCGGTGCCTGACTATGGTGCTTGCACTAGGGTTGGTGCTTGACTAGGGTCGGTGCTTGACTAGGGTGCACCAGCTGGTGTGTGCATTGCCTTTAGGTATGCTACCACAGCACCTGGGACGGTAGGAGCAATGCTCCCTCAACAGTCATCTCCCGCAGCAGCAGTATGCTCCCAAGGCAATCTGCTCCCGCAGTAGCAGTCTGCTCCCACAGCAATCTCTCGCAGCAGCAGTCCTGGGAGCAGTCTGCCTCAGCAGCCTTCACCCAAAGTAGTATCCAACATGTTGGCATTCATGCTGTCCAGTCCATCTGTCACGAAGTCACACGCACATGCACATGCATATGCACACTCCCCACGCGCACAGCCCCCACTTCCCATGAAACCTGCTGTTGCCTATCTCGTCCGCTTCCCCAAGCACACGCACACACACCCCAAGCGTGCAAAGCCCCCACATTCTGCACCTGCTATTGCCCATCTCGTCCACATCCCCGGCGTTGAACAGTCTGGCCTCCGCGTTGTCCAGCTCGTCCGACATCGGCGGCGGCGCGTCCTCCAGCAAGAGCCGCCGCTGCCGCGCCTCTGCCTCCTCCTGTGCCAGGTGCTCGACCACCGCCTCCTCAATGCCCTGACGGTCGCGCTCCCACTCCTCTTCCTGCTTGTTCAGCGCCTCAAGCGCGCGCCGTGCTGCGCCCGGCTTGCCTGACAGGCCCCTGCGCAGGGCAACACGCATGCGGGCATACAAGCAGTTGGCGACCAACCGCACCAGGTGGCGGCCTATTTGGTATTTGTGGCGCCCCCCGGGGCACTCAACCACCCAAGCCCTGTACTCAAGCGCACCCACTTGAGCACCGCGATGCTGACGGCGGCCGCGCCCGTGGCCGTGGTGACCTCTGGCGCCAAGCGCCTGGCCGCCTGCTCGCACCCCTTCCCCCATATGCTGTACAGCGTGATGTCCATGTGCTTCTTGGGGCGCTTGACACCCTGGGCCAGGTCGGCATCAATGAGGTGCTGCGGGCGGGGCACCTGCGCGGGGGTGGAGGGTCCCAGATTGAGGGAGCCCTTGCAAGCGGCAGGGGCGGGGAAGTGCAGGGGCGCAGGGGCACAGCGTAGGGTCTGGGTATCAGTGGCACAGGGGTGGGCAGAAACTATATGGGGTTGAGGGCAAGGAGGGCCGGGCCAGGGCACAGCTCTGCTCTAGCAATGACTTCCACTGCTGCTCGTACATTGACCACCACTGCTCTTTTGCGATGACAACCACAACTGCTCCTATGTTGACCGCCACTCTTACAATGACACACCACTGCTGCTCGCCATCAAAAAAAGCATGCAGATAGAGGCCAGTGGTCCCATCACTGATGTTTTACGCGTAAAAAAACACAGGAGGGACGCCTTTTGCAAACGTGGTTGGGATTGAGGCTCGTTGGGACCACGCACGGCACCCACATTGGGACCATGCACGGCACGCAGGACCACGCACGGCACCCACATTGGGACCATGCATGGCACGCAGGACCACGCACGGCACCCACATTGGGACCATGCAAGGCACCCAGGACCACGCACGGCACCCACATTGGGACCATGCATGGCACCCAGGACCACGCACGGCACCCACATTGGGACCATGCATGGCACCCAGGAC
>LFIK01001352.1_pt1 | contig 19436 bp, 11 predicted proteins | sample 643401 | NCBI WGS metagenome assembly LFIK01 (sample SAMN03777447, study PRJNA286221) | soda lake metagenome | biome: soda lake; feature: Kulunda steppe; material: water; isolation source: sample T5-Br brine of Lake Tanatar-5 | place: Russia: Kulunda steppe | collected 2010-07
GTCGTCCGCCTTTTCACCACCAACGATGACACCATCACAGGCCCGAGAAACCCATTGCAATCAATGTCCTCCGGTGTGAGCACGCAGGAGGATACCTACGAGCTGGTCTAGCAGGGTAATGTTTATTTGGCACAGCCCCATGATGTGGGGCGCAGGCTTTTCGTCGCACTCGATACCTATCCCGGCGATGGTGGATTCGCCCGCATGGATGATTTCCGGCTTTCGGTGAAATCAGACGGCGCCCGAATCGCCCGATCCGCCGAGGATGAGGCAGACTGGGATGTTTCGTGGACGGCGATTCCCGACCGCCATTACACCCTGTTCCACAGCACCGACTTCCAACAATGGGAACCGATGCAGAAGCACATCCCGGCGGAGGATCGCACGACGTTAGGCGAGAGCATTCTGGCCGACGAGACCGGGCGCGGGTTTTTTAAAGTCCGCCAAGAGCCGGACTCCGGCATGATCGACCCCGACACCCCGGTTGACGCCCAGCCATTCCTCAACGTGCCCACCGGCGACGACTGGGTGCTCGATTTCAGCGACGAATTCAGCGGCACCGAGGTGGACACCCGGAAATGGTGGATTGAGGACAGCCCGAGAAGCCGCGCCGCCCGCCCGACACGTGGCATCAACCGTTGGTTCTGGCGGCCGCAGAATGTTTCCGTTTCCGGCGGCAATCTGGTGCTCGACGTCGTGAAGGTGGATCACGAAACCATGTATTGTGGATCGATCAGCAGCCGCTTTGGCTTATACGAGACGACCTACGGATACCTCGAGGCTCGCGTGAAAATCGGCGATACGACTAAAGACACCCATACCGCATTCTGGTTGCAGGGGAGAAACATGGGCGTCCGCACCGGCAACGCCAACAACGGCGCGGAAGTCGATATTTTCGAATCCGCGTGGTTCGGGAATTTCACCAAATCCGTCGTCCACATCGATGGCTACGGCGAGGACAAACAGGCGCGCACGGTGCAATACTCCGCCCCCGGCCTGCACGACGGCTTCAACGTCTTCGGCCTGCACTGGACGCCCAACGAGATGCACATCTTCTACAACGGCGAACACAAGGTGACGTACACCGGTAAGTGGGTGCCGCAGGTGCCGGAGTGGCTCTGGCTCTCCAACGGCGCAAGCTTCGGCGACATCGGCACGTTCGAGGATGAACCGCGCGGCTGGCTCACCTCGGCAAAGTTCGATTACGTCCGCGTCTGGAAAAGCCGGTAGTTCGGCCAGACGAAAGTTTATCTCGGATTAATCACCTTCCCACGCTGCCGCACCCGAGCCACTTTAGGACGAAATCACGATGAAACGGGACGTATTTAGCCTCTGGCATAGGCGAAATTCTGATATCTTACGATCCCAGCGCAGGAAAAGATCCTCGGGGCCAAGCACTGAGGCATTTGATATTAAGCCTGGTTTTAGAACGAAGCAAGCTTTGGGAAATAAGACCCGTAGCGATCAAACGAACAATTAATACATTCCAAAGGAAAACCATGAAGACAATCACCCACCGCTTACCAACAACCGAACCCCGCGGTTTTACCTTAATCGAATTACTCACCGTGATTGCGATCATCGGCATTCTCGCCGCAATTCTGATTCCGGTTGTTGGCAAAGTCCGCGAAGGAGCAAGGTCGGCCAAGTGTATTTCGAACCTTCGGCAGCTCCAGACCGGGTTCCTTATGTACGCCGATGACAACAACGGATGGTTGCCATACGGAGGCTTCAACAACCAGATACCCGGAATGAATACCACCAGGCGCTGGAATGCCGCGATTTTCCATTATATTTTCCCTAACACAAAGATACAGGAGGAAGGCCATACGTGGGGCGAAATTACCGATGATATGCCGAACATTTTCGCCTGCCCGTCGTCAGCTTCAGGACTTATCGGGTTCCAATACAAACCAAACCTGTTAGTGACGCCGACGAACGAACGGAGGCGTCTTGAACACTTCGAATCCTCAGTGGCCCTGATCCTTGATGGTGGTGGCGCCGGCCCCGCCAACAACTACAAGATCGATCCGACAAGTGAGGGAACCCTTTATGCGACAAATGCCGTTGCTCTCCGCCATAATGACAGAGCCAATGTCGCTTTTATCGGGGGACATGTAAGTTCTCTCAGCAAAGCCGAACTTCCAGCCGTCAGAACCGACACGGAACGAGCCCCTATCCTCTGGGGATTTTAGGGCGGGCGACAAAGTAGTTGTTTGTGCCAGCCGGCAAGGGACCCGCCCCAGCCCCGCCCTGGGTGACTTGTTCCCCATCAGCATACGACCAGAATGCTCTCGCTGCCACTGGACACCCGAACATCGTCGACGGGACTCAAGTGCTATCCGACGGCCTGCGAATGCCGCCAGGTCGAGCTGTCGCTCGGTCCACTCGAATATAGGGTGAAGCCTTTCTTTGAAAGCGAGCGGTGTTTCCCGAAATTGGGATCCTGCGGGATAGATTCGGAGCGACGCCAACCGTTTCGCGGTGCTCCGCCACAATTACGATTTTTCCATTTGCATTCGGTCCGGCGTAGTTTGATCCTTCTCTCACCTTGATGAAATCTCGGCTCCACACTCACCGTCGCCGCTCTGGCTTTACAGTTCATCTCGGATTATGCGGTCTGATCCTGGGGTTGATGGCCACATCGACAATGGCTCGGCCCATCGCGCAATACCGTGTGGACCCTTTAACCGAGAGCTGGCGCTGGAACCGGGTGGACACGATCCCGGCGGTTGAGCTTCCTCTCCTGCAAAGCGACCAGAGAGGGAACCTGCATGTCGTCGGGCGGGAAAATCAACTGATCATTTTTGATGGAATATCCTCAATCGAAATCCCTCTCCATGAAAACCTTTCAAGCCCGGCAATCAATGGCTTCTTCCGCACTTCCCGCGGGGATTACTGCATCATCGACGGCAAGTCGATTAAGCTCTATGACGGGGAAAACTGGTCGAAAGTAAGTGATCATGGTCTAAGCAGGCGGGCTTATAGAAATATTCTGGAGACGGAGGATGGAATTCTCTTCGCGGGGACCGACAACGGAATCGTCCGGATCGACCCGCTCACCGGAGACGCGAATCTGATCCCATATCCTCACCCCATCCTGAGTATCAGTAAGAGCCCGGACGGAGAGAGCATCTGGATCTCGGTGGGGCCTTCCGGTATGGTTTGGGAATGCCCCCTTCTCCCAGGCAAACAAGTGGCGCCCCGTTCATCGTGGATTCTCCGCCGACCGGCCATGCCCCAGGTCATACCGCGCGCAAGCCTGTTTCGGGCCTCGGACGACCGCGTTTGGTACATCAACAGCAATTACACGCTGCCGCCCAGTGTGTACGATCCGGAGGAAGATGCCTGGACGGATATCGATCTCGTGGCAATCGGCGGCGATCACCTTAGTTTCTCGATTCTCGAAACCCAAAACGGAACGATTTTCATCTCCAGCCGCGGCTCGCTTTCCGCTTTTAGGAACGGTGACTGGAAGGTTTACCGAAGCCCCCATTACCCGATTCCGGGAGCCAGCTCGTTATTGGCCGAGGATCCCGATGGATTTCTTTACATTACCGAGGCAGGAGGGACCATCCTGCGAATTGATTACGCCCAACAAAAAGGTCAATCCTTTGAGAACTTGCATTACCAAGCCACCTCCGAGCAAAACGATCTCATTTTCATCTCAAGTGAAGACGAAGTTTTGGTCCTGCAAGCTGGAGCGACCGAGGCTACCGTGTATTCTCCCGAAACCACCGGCGTCTCCACCCCGGTAGCCCTTAGGGTTGTCCGCAACGGTGATTATTTTCTCGTCGGCGAGCATCGGGGAAAGGCTGCGGTTTCCATTTTTGACGGTGCCCGCTGGACTCCGCAAAAAATCCCCAGGTTTGCCCGTTTCATTGGCCATCTCGGGATTCTGGAGCGCCGAAATGGCGAAATCTGGATGGGGTCCGGCCATGATCAAGAACAAGTTCCCGATTTCGCGGGCGGAATCCTGATTTTTACTCCCAGATCCGGCGGATACGATATTACCCACCTTCAGCCGCCCGCAGTCGAATTCAGAAACTGGAGCATCGAAGAGGGGCCTGACGGGATGATCTACACCAACGATCACGGGATCTATGCGGTTACGCCCACAGGAACGTCTCCGATTGGAATCCCCGAACGTGATCAAGGTAAATGGATTGACCAAATCGCAACGACCGACGACGGGGATCTCTGGCTGGCCCTCTGGACAGTCGGCGTCCTCAGGCGACAGGATGGGGTCTGGACCAGATTCTTCGATGGCGATGGCATGGGGAGCCCCCGTGCCTCCTTTATTCTTAGCCTCGACGGTAAAAATCCCGTAGTCGCTACTCAGGACGGCATTTATCGCTTCGATGGGCGCAGTTGGGCGCCCTTCATGAAAGCCCTCGGAGGGCTGCACCGGGATTCCGGGCAATTGATTGAGGGAGCCGGCCGGTCCGTTTGGATGAATCATACCCACGTGGATTGGTATTACCGTGGGCAGCGCGACAGCTCTTACCCCGATGAAAAAAAAGAAGGCTTTCGGACGGTCCAGTATTTGCCCACCCTCGACCCGCCCCAGACATATTGGGTCGAGAAGCCCCCTTCAATAATTCGCGAAACTTCCTTAAGGGTCAGATACGCCGGAAGAGATACTTGGTCGACGACTTCTCCCGATAGTCTCCAGTTTTCTTATCGGATCAATGGCGGAAACTGGTCTCCCTTCGGGCCGGCAAGAGAGTTGGAACTGGAGAGGTTGACAGGCGGTAATCACATTCTTGAAATCATGGCGCGAGACACCGATTTCAACGTCGAGATATCGCCCCTCACCGCCGAATTCAGAGTGATCATCCCGGTGTGGAAGCAAGCCTGGTTTCTCCCGACGGTGATAGCTTTTATCGTGCTGGTGATTGCCTTGGGAGCTCTTTTCATACGACAACGGGTGCTCCTCCTTCTCAAAGTCGAGCAGGTAAAGATGAATTTTTTCACCCATCTTTCCCACGAAATCAAGACCCCGCTCAGCCTAATCCTCGGGCCGGTTGAAAAGCTCCAGAATGAAATTACCGACAGCACGCATCAGCATTCTCTCTGGCTCATCAAGGCCAACAGCCAACGCCTTCTTTACCTGGTAAACCAGCTTCTCGACTTCCGGAAATTTCAGCTCAAGAAGCTCGAATTCAAAGCGGAAAAAGGGGATTTCATTCCGTTTGTCGGAAGCTCCATCCCGGTTTTCCAAGGCTGGGCCGAAGAGAAGGGGCACGATCTCGCTTTTGAAACCGACCTGGAGAGCCTGGTCTTTGCTTTCGATCAGGAGATGTTTCACCAGATCATCGACAACCTCGTGAACAACGCCGTCAAATACACTTCCCCGGGGGGACGTATCCGCGTCCGTGTCGGCAAAATCACGGGGCGAAACAGTGAGGTTTGCGGGCTCCTCGAGGTGGAAGACCAGGGCCCTGGGATCCCGGAATCCGAAAAGGAGTCTATTTTCGAACCGTTCTATCGGAACCCAGCCTTGAGTGAACTGGAGGAAGGATCGGGAATCGGTTTGGCTTTCGTCAAGGAACTTACCACCGCGGTTCAGGGACGCATTGAAGTCGTTAGCCCGGTCAACCCGCAGTCGCGCCAACATCCGGGCAGTTGCTTCCGGATCATTTTTCCTCTTCCGCTCGAACCTTCTCCCGCTCGAAAAGATTCGCCGGAAGGTTTTTCCGGCCAGGAGACCGCCGCTCCGGGCAGTCCGGAACCGCCCCGGAACGCGGAAAGGAAGAACCAACCGCTCGCCGAGCGGGACCTGGTCCTTCTCATTGAAGACAACCACGACCTGCGAAACTTTCTCGCCGATGAATTAAAGATGCGCTTCAGGGTTGAGTCGGCCGAAAGCGTCGATGAAGGAATCCGCATGTGCAGGGAGCTCATTCCGGATCTCGTCGTCTCCGATGTTGTGATGCCGGGAAAAAGCGGTTTCGAGGTCTGCAAGGCCATTAAAGCCCACGAGCATACTTCCCACATTCCCGTAATTCTATTGACCGCCCTCCGCTCCGAGGCACACAAGCGGCAAGCCTACGAAAGCGGGGCGGACGATTTCATCAACAAACCGGTTTCTTCGGAAATCCTCCGCGCAAAGATCTGGAATCTGCTCTCAACCCAAAAGAATGTCCGGGAACGGGTTCGTCACCAATTCGTCGGCGACAACCGTATCACCGGGCTGGCGGAGCGCGATCAGGAATTTTTGGACAAAGTGGAATCCATCGTTGAGGAACATTTGGACGACGACCAATTTGAAGTCAACGTCCTCGCTCAGAAGACAGGCTTCAGCCGAAGCGCCTTCTACCGAAAATTTAAAAGCCTGACCGACTTGAGTCCGGCCGCCTACATCCGGACGAAACGCTTGCGTCGAGCCGCCCAATTGCTGGCTCAGGGCGACAAGTCGATCATCGAAATCGCCTTTGATGTCGGCTTCTCCGATAGCAGTTACTTCGGCCGCGTTTTTAAAGAAGAATACCACTGCTCTCCTTCGGAATTTGCCAGAACAGGGAAGGGTGAGGCGAACTCCGCCTAAGGCACAAAGAAGACGACTTTGGCCTGAATGGCCTTGAGGCTGACGTAAGGCATTGATGGGAATCCAGCTTGGGATGAAATTGCGATCAAACTGGACGGATTTACTATTTGAGACAGGGGTAAGTTTGGTATGCTGGCAGGATTATGGAGACCAGCCAGTCGTGAAGAATATCCACCATCGCTTATCAGCCACCGCTCTCTGCGGATTTCTTCGTTTTAAAGCGATTGCGAATCGCCTCTTCCTGTTCAAAAACACTCTCGCCTTTGCGCTAGGTGCCGTCGTAATCGGGGCGCCTCTGGAGGCTTTCGCTGATCGGGTAAACCTGGCGAAATACCAGAATGTCACCGCCAGCAGCCAGGACAGCACCTTTGCTCCAAGTTTTGTGGTCGATGGCCTCGTTAGCAATTTCCATTCGTTTCGCACCCCGGATACCGGCCCGCACTGGCTTGAAATCAACTACCCGCGCGATGTCACCCTCGCCAGCGTCCATCTGTATCTCGGATTGGACAACCTGCCTGGCACCCAGATCTTCGAGAACTTCAAATTGCAGTTTTACGGCCGCTCCGGCTGGGTCGACGTGCCCGGCGGATCCGTCACCGGCAATGTGGATACGGAAGTCAACCTCATCTTCGCCAGGACCGTCACCGCCGACCGTTTCCGCCTCTATAGTACCGATACAGGCAAACACGTCATCCGCCAAATCGCCATGTTCCCGCCCAACTCCGTCGATGGCGTTGAGCAAGGTTTTCCCATGGGCACCGATGTGCGCCTCAACCTGACCTACAAACGGCCATCCTCCGCATCTTCCGCCAACCTCAATAATATATTCGGCCCGGGCTACGCCAAAAACGCCTTCGATGGTTACATTGACAACAAATCCCGCTGGTTATCCGCCAACGCGACCGGCGAATACCTCGAAGTCGATCTGCTCGCCCCCCACGTGATTGGCAGCGCCCATCTTTACTCCGGCTTCATCGATCCCGAAGCGGAGATCCGGGAGACCGTCCAACCGATACCGAATTTTAAACTGCAATGGCAAGACGGCACCGAATGGATCGACATCCCCGGAACGAACATCAGCGGCAACACCGAGGTCGCTCTTATTCTTGATTTTTCCGAAAATGTCACCACCTCCCGCGTCCGGCTCGTGACCACGAGCGATTTTAACAGCCGCATTCAGCAACTCCTCATCTTTCCGCCTCGCGACGGCGGATACTCGCTGGGGCGTGAAGTCATCGACGCCCCGCCGCCCACCGCGAAATGGGACGACTTCTCGGACTCGACCTATCGTATCCGCATCCGGCCCGATCCGGATCGCCGCCTCGGCCTGGTCGAGGGCGAAGCCATCTTCGCCAACAACGCTCTCGGCGCCGACGGCCTCAACTGGCAGTTGCTCCTCAATTACCGCGACGGCAGTTATCGCATCCGTCATGAGAAGACCGGCCTTGCCCTGGCCCTCGCCGAGATCTCGAAGGAACCTGACACTCTCGTCATTGGCGAGACCTACAGCGGCATGCCTCATCAGGAATGGTTTCTCGAATACACAAGCGCGTCGAAATTCCGCCTTATAAACGCCTTCTCGGGCCTGGCGCTTGAACCGCTCAACGGCAACCAAACCCTTGGCACGCCGCTCGCGGTCGGTCCGCCCAGCGATTCCGTCCTCCAAGATTGGGACGCCGCACTGCAGCACCACCATCCCAAAAAAGGCATCGCCGCCACGCACAACTCCAACCGTCTTGTGCCGTGGGGCAGCGGGGAAACATGGCTGGAGAATTCCTATGCACTCTTCGGAGACCGCGCATCCTGGAGCTACAGTTGGGGTCGCCAAAGTCGCGAAGACTTCCCGTTCATGGCGGCGGACCACATCTTCAATCCGATGCAGTGGGGTAATTTCAATTGGGTCCACGGCAGCAACCAAGGCCCGGTCGATAATCTGCGCAGCGAACTCCAGTCCGCCGCAAGCGCCGTCCATCTCATGGGTTTCAATGAACCGGATAAAGATGGCCAGGCCAACATGTCAGCAGACATCGCCATTGTCCGGTGGCCGCGCCTGCTCGCCATGGAGGTTCCACTCGTCTCACCCGCTCCCGCCAGTGCCTTCAACGGCTGGCTTGCGGATTTCCAGACCCGGGCGGAGGACCGCGGCTATCGCTTCGATTACACCGGAGTGCATTGGTATGGGTCCCCGATCGCCGGGGGCGCAGCCAGTGCCAACAACCTGATCAACCACCTCCAGAACAACTTTAACACCTTCGGCCGCCCCGTCTGGCTCACCGAATTTTCCGCCGTTGAGTGGAACCAGAACCAGAGCTGGACCCATTCCGACAACTACGAATTCCTCGCCGAATTCATGTGGCGCGCGGAATCCCTCCCCTGGCTCAAGCGCTACTCGGTGTTTAAGTTCGTGCAGGGTCCGACGGACAATCCGAACCAGTCCGCGCCCGACCGCACCGACGCCCCTCGCTCCAATACCCGCAACGAGGACGGCTCGCTCACCGCATTCGGCGAACTCTACGCCGCCTGGGATGGTGTGGCTGAGATTCTCCCACTCAAGGCTTATCACCTTCACAATCGCGGCAGCTATGAGCGGGGCAGGCAAGGGGATGACTCCGCACTGGAAATGGTCTCGCTTGATGCGGACACCACAGGCACGCAGTGGTTTCTCGCTCCGGGAGAGACGCCCGGAACCTATCGTGTCATCTCGCTCCTCGACGGCCGGCCATTGCGTCTCGACTCTCAGGAAAATGTGACTCTGGGCGAGATGGGGCAGATTGACAGTTCGGTGGAGTGGAAGCTCGTGGCGGACGCTCACGGACGCTTTTTCATCGAACACCCCGTGAACGCCTTGCGTCTCAGAAGTACGGATGGCGGTTTCACTACTGTCCCGGCGGCAAATACTGGAAACCGGCTCAAATGGCGCCTGATTCCTCCTCTTCATCCCGAACCGGTAATCACCGCCGCCATCGTGGACGGCCTGACGGCCACTCCGGGTGTCCGGGAAATCGCTCTTGAATGGTCGGTTCCGGAGCCTTCCGATGTGGAGCGCTACACCATTTACCGCTCGGATTCTCCCGCAGGCCCTTTTACGGAAGTTGTGGCAGAAGTCACGGACTCGAACTGGACAGACACCGGTCTCGCTCCGGAGACAACGTACTATTATGCCATTCGCAGCCTGACCACCAGCGGCCTCCAATCCGATCTGTCGTCCGTTGCCGGCGCCACAACCCTGCACGTTTTCGCCACCTACGAAAGCTGGGCCGAAATCGTTTTCCCGAATGACCCGGAAGTCGATACCTCGCCGCAAGGAAATCCGGACGGCGACGTTTTGGTCAATCTTTTTGAATACGTTTTCCTCACCGATCCGACCCGGCCAGATGGTGCCCAGCTTACGATTTCGCAAAATGAGGAGAAGGCGATCCAACTCCATTTTCCCTGGAATCGCCACGCCATCGATTACGCCTGGCGGATCCGGCACGGACACGACCTGAACGACCCCGCCCCCTGGCCGATCGCCGATCCCGGCCAGATCGAAACGGTAACCGAAGGCGACTTGGATCGAACTACCGTCACCATGCCTTCCTCGTTGGAGGCCAAGGCTTTTTTTATCCTGGAAGTACACGCAACCGAGGAAGCGCCCTGATCCAAGCTCATTTTATCGACTTATGCCTCCTATAATAAAAACAAGTGTTTCAATTCTTTTCTTCGGGTTAGCCACAGCACTCCATGCCTCGGACTTCACCGCCACTGAATCGGGCTTCTGGGAAAGCGTGGCTTGGAAAGGCGATGCAGGCGAGGTCGTCGGGGCGCTTCCCAACGATGCGGTGGCCAGGTTGGGACGTCACCGCACAGTGACCTATCGCGGTATTCCCGCGGACGAAAGCGTTGCTTCCATGTTGTTGGGGATCTCGCGCGCCGCCGACGGCCATGCGAGATGGATCATCGAATCCGGGAATTTCACCGTGACGGGGGATTTGATTGCCGGACGAACCGCCGCTTTCAACGATGCGTTTGTCTCGGTCGAGGGAGGAACTTTGCGCGTCGGCGGCGACGCCGATTTTGGTCGACATTTCGATGGGGCCGACGGCTCGTTGATCGTGTCGGGAGGTGCGGTGGAGGTTGCCGGCGCTTTGCGTCTGGGGGCTTTTCACCAAAGCGGCGCGATGCTCCGCTTTCACAATCCGGGAGACTCCCCGGCAGTAAAAGCCGCCAGCCTCGTGCTCGGGCGCGCAGCCTTGGATTTGACTTACGATGAAGGCTACGAGCATGTTCCGGGAAACGTTGTCACATTAATCGAATACGATACGCGCGACGGCCAGTTCGGCAATTTTCGCGACGGCGACGAATTCAACAAAGGCAGAAACCGGTTTCGGATCGACTACGATGTGCCCCGCGACGATCACTTGTCGATCACCCTTACGGCCTTGGAAAACTGGCCGAGCTCCCCCGATGCGCCAAACATCATCTTCGTCCTGGTGGATGATCAAGGTTACGCCGACTTCCCGCTTAACCCTCACTCGAAATGGGCCTCCCGGTATCCGATGCCGGAAGTGGAGAAGCTCGCCGCCCAGGGAGTGAATTTTACCGAGGCCTACGTCTCCGGCGGCGTCTGCCACCCCTCGCGGGTGGGTATCCTCACCGGTTTGTATCAGCAGCGCCTCGGAGTCGATAACAACCTGCGAGGCCCCAGCCACAACGGTATGGCGGTTTCCCAAGCCACCGTTCCCGACCGTCTGCAGGGTCTCGGTTACAAAACTTATGGAATTGGCAAATGGCACCTGGGCAGCACTGTCGAATACCATCCGAACGTTCGCGGGTTCGACTACTGGAACGGAATGTGGTCGGGCAGCCGTAGTTATTACGCAAGCAATTCCGAACCACAGGTGTTTCAGAAGCAGATGACGCCACAGTTTGAAGCCGAGACCGGCGAATACCTTACCGACCGCATCGGTGACCTTTCGGTCGATTTCATCGACCATCATCTCGCGAACCATCCCGATGATCCGTTCTATATGTACGTCTCCTATACGGCCGTGCATGGCCCGAACGATCTCCGTTTCCTCGATCCCCGCTTTAAGAGATTGGAGGAGGAATTCGGCCTGACCGCCAAGGATTACCAAGAGACGCCGATCGCGTACGGCGGCGACCGGGAACGGACGCAAACCGAGCGTTTTCGGCTGGCGGGCATGACGCTCGCGCTCGACGAAAACGTCGGAAAAATGATGGATCGGCTCGAAGCCGTAGGCCTTGCGGAAAACACCATCGTCGTCTATTTGAACGACAACGGAGGTCCCGGTTGGGTCAGACGTTGGGGAGGCAACTGGTCCTACAATTATCCCCTGCGCGGCCACAAAGGCGCCAGCATGGTCGAAGGTTCGATCCGCGTTCCCGGTGTGATGGCTTGGCCCGGCGTTGTTCCCGGTGGGCAAACCGTTTCCACGCCGGTGATCTCGCTCGATTTCATGGCCACCTTTGTCCAGGCAGCGGGAGCCCCCGATGCCGTTCAGGATGGGCTGGACGGGGTCGATCTGCTCCCAATGCTCCGAGACGGCACGGAACTCCCCGGTGACCGAGGATTGGCGTGGCGGGCCGACGGAGTGACGCGCGGAGGAAGCGCTCTGCGTATGGGTGATTGGAAACTTCTGATCAACGACGAGAATCAGAGAGCGGCCTTGTTCAACCTGGCCGATGACCCCGGCGAAAGAAACAATTTGGCCAACCAATATCCCGACATCCTGGTCGATCTTAAAAAACGTTTTATGAATTGGGAGTACGGCACCCTCGCGCCCTTTTACGGCACCGCCACCACCGAAACCGACGAAGGCCTGGAACGCCATGCCATCGCCGGGGGTTATCGTTTGAAGCAAGCGGATGAATCGCTCGCATTCCTGTCGGCGCCATTCCGCGCGGCGTATTCGATGGACGAAGACGTTGAGTTCCGGTTCCAGGCCCGTCCCACCGAAGTGAACCACGAGCCCGCCGCGCAACTCGCGTACGCCTTCGGTGATTCGGCGGATCGAGGCGAATGGATTTATGCGATCATTGATTACGGTCAAAGCCGTATCCGGTTGGCGGATGGGAGATCCGGAAACGAAGTCGCCGCCGATTTGGACTCGATTTCAAATGATTTCACTGTTGCATTTGTTTGGTACGAGGTGGAAAACAACCGACTCACATTCAGCCATGGCGGGGCTAGTGTCGTTCTGGAATTGGATGGTCAACGCACCACCCTCACTCATTTTGCGGTGGGGGCCGCTGCGATGGAGGGCGATCTCACGACGTTGGTTCCGACAACAACGGGGGCCGGAGAGTAAGTGAAGTGCATGGTTTATCAATAAACGGAACCGAAACAAGAAATCTATGAAGACTAAGAATACAATAATAGGGTTACTTGGCGCGAGTTGCATGGCTTGTGCCGCGATTCAGGCCGAGGAGGTCAATTCAAAGCCGAACGTTTTGTTCATCATTGCGGATGATCTGGGAATGTACGATCTGAGTTTTACCGGCAGTGCTTATTATGAGACGCCGAATATCGACCGGATTGCCGAGCAGGGAATGTTCTTTACCCACGGATTGACTAATTCTCAGGTGTGCAGTCCCGCTCGCGCGAGCATTATGCTCGGCCAAACGCCGGCCAGGCATGGAATCACCGATTGGATCGGGGCGCGCACCGGAACGAGGTGGCGCACCCACAATCGGGAAAACCAATTGTTGCCCGCGGAATATGTGCCCGCTTTGCCACGGGATTCGGTCAACTGGGCTCAGGCCATGAAAGCCGCCGGATACAAAACATTCTTTTCCGGGAAATGGCATCTCGGCCCCGAAGGTTCCTGGCCGGAGGATCATGGTTTTGATGTCAATGTCGGAGGATGGCAGTCGGGGAGTCCGATCGGCGGTTATTTCGATCCCTATGAGAATCCGAACCTTCCGAACCGGAAGCCGGGCGAGTTTCTGGGCTGGAGACTGGCGGACGAGACGGTCGAATTTTTCAGGGAAAACCACCCGAACGAAACCGGCCAACCGATCTTCGCCTTTCTCTCCTTTTACGCGCCGCACGGGCCAATTCAATCGACCCGGGAAAAGTGGAAAAAATACCGCGACAAAGCGGAGGAGATGGAGATTGCCGAAACCGGTTTCGAGATGGGCAAATACCTGCCCATTCGCATGTTCCAGGATCATCCGGTCTATGCCGGTTTGGTCGAGTTGATGGACGACGCGGTCGGGCACCTGCTCGATAGCCTGGAAGAAATGGGCCTCGATGAAAACACGATCATTATCTTCACTTCCGACCATGGCGGTGTCTCTTCCGGCGATGGCTTCGCTACTTCGAACCATCCCCTGCGAGAAGGAAAAGGCTCGATTCTGGAAGGCGGCTTGAGAGTCCCTCTTTTTATCAAAGCACCGAACGTCGTCAGGCCCGGGAGCATTTCTGAGACCCCCGTGACGCTCGCGGATATTTATCCCACCATATTGGATCTGATTGGCGCGCCGCTCAGGCCGGATGATCATGCGGATGCGGTAAGCTTCTTGCCGCTGTTGCAAGGCGGGGAAATCGAAGAGCGGTTCATCTATTTTCACTATCCTCACTATAGCAACCAGGGCGGGCCCCCCTCGTCGGCCATTCGTCACGGTGATTGGAAGCTCATTTACCTGTATGAAAGCGATTCCGTTGAGTTATACAACGTGCGGACCGATGTTCACGAGATCAGGAATCTGGCGGAACAGTATCCCAACAGAACCGCTATGCTGAAGAAGGAGTTATTCGATTATCTGGAGAAGGTCGACGCGAGATATCCCGAAAGGGACCCGAAATATGACCCGGAAAAGGAGAGGGCACGCCTTCAGGGCATCAGGGAAAACCAGATGCCGAATCTGGAGAACCAGCGCCGCCGATTCCTTTCCGAAGATTTCGATCCCGGAAACGATTGGTGGGGAAGCGACGTTGGCAGCAATTGATTCCCGGCCGGCCATTCGTTCCCGGAAGACAGTCTTGATTATCCGGGGCGAATCCGCCGGGGTCAGCCCGAAAGGGTGGATTAAAATCAGCGGAAAGTGGAGAATGAGCGAGTCTTACATCCCTCTCTGACCCACCTACATCCCTGTTTTGGTCACTTACCCGTAAGGCGGAAGGTGTATTGGTATCCGGGGAGGTTTATCCAGGAGATGCGTCTGCCCGTTCCGCTCAAGGAGATATCAGGAGTAAAATCCTTCAGGACCGGAAAATTTCAAGGGGCCAGGGCTAGCATAGCAGCATTCCTCTCAAGTTTTCCCATACCCTCAGATAAAGTGTTACCGCTGTCTTCGAATCGTACTACCCTTCGGCTGGCCCGGGGCCTTTCTTTTATGTGAGGAGTCCCCTTTCTCTTAGGTCCCTTGCTCGGAGTTGGGCGAAGGTGGGGCCGAAGCGACCGAAGGGGACGGTTCAATCCTTGGGCCTTGTCCGGCGAGGAACCACCAGAGAAAAGCGAGGCCGCCGAAGAGGGCGATCAGTCCCACGGTTTCGTGCATGAGATCGTAGTGGTTTGGGACGAGGGGGGCGAGGGCAATGATCCCGAGGATGCGCAGGAGGTTGAAGGCGAAACCGATCGCGCAGGCGAGCAAGATGGCGCTCCCCTTCCAGAACAGCGGGAGTTTGCGGGGAACCACCAGGAGCAGGGCGAGGATGGCGGAGGTGGAAATGAGGCCGAAGCCATTGCATTCGGCGGCTACTTCGTAGAGACGCTCGTTGACGGCGAGAAGAAGCATGCCTCTCGGCTGGGCGACGGCCTTCAGTTCCACTTCGTTTCCAAAGAGAGCTAAAAGTTGGGCGGAACAGACGCCGGCTATTTCCCGCAGCGGCCAGTCCACGAGGTGAAAAAAGAGCACGAAAAGGAGAAAAGCCCCGAATCCGACAACCCAGGGGAGGGTGAGGGTGAAGCCGCGGTCTCCGAACAGGATGTGGACAAAGGCACCCAGGCCGATGGCGAGAGCTGCCAGGGGAATGAACGGGAGTGGGAAGAGAAGACCGGCTCCCATTAGCAAAAAGGCTGCGGTCAGGAGGTGGATGCTTCGTCGGGAGACCCGGATGACCGGGCGGAGGGATGGTCGGTGGTCGAGCCAGAGGACAATCGCGGCAAACACGAGGAGAAAGAGGGACTGGCGCAACTGTTCGTGCGCCACCGTCTGTTGGGCGATCCACCAGGAGGCGGGCCAGAAGAGGAAGGCCGTCACTGCCAGCAGGAGCAGGACGAGCGGCAAATCCGGATATTTGGCGACGATGGTTTTCATGCGATAATAAGAGGCTGAGCCTAAGCCTGTTGACATCGGGGGCAAATGAATGTTGCAGCATGATTTGCCAACTTTGGGTGAAGTACAGATTGTACGGTGGGTGGAAGCAAAGAAGCTTGTGCCGTGGGGGGCATTGAATTTACCGTAAGGAATGAAGTATAGGGCGTTTTTGATATTTGGGGCTCCCGGTAGCGGGAAGGGAACTCAGGGAGCTACCCTCGGTTCGCTTCCTCGTTTCTATCATTGTGCATGTGGTGACGTCTTTCGGGCGATGGATACCCGCAGTCCCGTCGGGCAGGAGTTTCTCCGTTACTCCAGCAAAGGCCAATTGGTCCCGGATGAGATCACGGTGACGCTCTGGAAGGATCACATTCAAAATGCGATCAAGATGGGCTTATTCAAACCCGATATTGATTATTTGGTCTTGGATGGCATTCCCCGGGTGGTGAATCAGGCGAAGTTGATGGAGGATCGGATTTTGGTGAGAAAGATTTTTCATCTGACTTGTCCGGATCGGGAGCAACTCATGTTTCGTTTGCGGAAGCGGGCGTTGAAAGACAACCGTCTCGATGATGCCAACGATGATGTTATCGAGCGTCGCCTGAATACCTATGAGGCGGAGTCAAAGCCGGTGCTCGAGTATTATGGCGCCGATTTGGTGAAGACGGTCGACGCGGCCAAGACGCCGGCGGAAGTGATGTTGGACATCCTCAAGACCGTCACCAAGGTTCAGGCGGAAGAGACCTGGCCGGAGAGTGAACCGGTTGCCTAGGGTTGCCTAGTGAGCGGTCCAATTCTTCCCTTCAACTTCCACGAGCCTCTTGTCATTGTGAAAGAGGCTCAGCGGACCGAAGCTCCACGCGGTTGATTCCGGGCCGCATCCATGCAAAACGTCGGCTTGAAGGGCGCTGGATTGCCGCGTCGTTCCTCCTCGCAATGACTTCAGCACTGGTTCGCCCAAGAGGTGGTGAACCTCTGTAAGGCCTCCTTTCCGCCGCCGATCAGGGGCGGGGCGTGGGCGAAAAAGAGGTGATCGAAGTGTCGTTCTTTCAGGATCTTGTGGAAGGCCTTTAGCAACCCATTTTTCACGCGTTGAACCTCTTCGGGAGTGTCGGCCATCAGGTCGTCGTCCACAAACGTCAGTTCACCATCCTCATCGCGCATCAGGCCGTCGGCGAAGGCGATGATGCCTCCCTCCTTCGGGATGAAAAGGGCGGTTTCGTCCGGACAGATCGCGTTCACTTCCAGCGCCTCAATATCTCCCGGCAGCGAATCGCCGAACTGAAACGCCTCCACCTCTCCGCCGGCAATCCCTTCGTGCAGTCCGGTCTCATGGACGCGGATGATACAGCGGTAGGTGTCGCGAAAGCGGGCGCTGTCTCTTTCGTGAAGGCGATTGGTTAGGAAAATGTGCTGTGGCCTCCGCGTGTCGAACCATTTTAAGCCTTCCTCGGGCAGTATTGGATCGATCAGGATCCCCTCTTCTTCGAGGAAGTAGGAATGGACGCTGATTCCGATTTCCGGATGCAGCGCGGTCCAATGAAATATTTTGGGAAGAATTTCCTCCATATTGCCGTCTCCGTAGCTGCGCCCGTCAGGGCGTGGACAAATCGCCCGCGAGCCACCGTCTTATGGCGGCACCTGCAGGCGCACGCCAGCCCGTATGAACAGTGATGTTCATACGGGACGTTAGGACGAGATCGACTTCGATGCAAGCGGGGGGCCGGAATACGGCAAGCTCTAACGCCTCCGGCTGAAACGCGCTGGATTGCCGCGTCGTTCCTCCTCGCAATGACAGGGTGGGCTGAAGGCCGCTCAATCCTGGACGCGACCTCTCATCGCCTTGGTTTTGGCTCGCCGGGTCTTTCCTTCCAGGCGTTTTTTTTGGGATGAGCGAGTCGGTTTGGTGGCTTTTCGTTTCCGGGGGGTGACGATTGCACTTCGAATGAGTTCGCTCAGACGTTCCAGGGCGGCCTCCTTGTTTTTCTCGCGGGTGCGGTGCTCCTGGGACTTGATGACGATGATCCCGTCGGCGGTGATTCTCTGGTCCTGTTGACGGAGCAATCGTTCCTTGTGGAATTCGGGCAGGGATGAGGCCGTCACGTCGAAAAAAAGCTGAATGGCACTCGACACTTTGTTGACGTTCTGGCCGCCGGGACCGGAGGAGCGGATGCTCTGCAACACGATTTCGTGCCCCGGGATCTTTACGTTGGAGGAAATGCGAAGCATCGGGATGATTGGTAATCCGCGCCCGGGTCAAATGTCAATGGCTCGCGAGCGATACTTGCCGGGAGGTCGGGCATTCGAGACCGCAGCCTTTCCCTGTGGTCGGTTGACAACCGGGCGGTTTGCGGCGAACATCGACGTTGTGCGAACGGAAGAAATCGCGCGGTTTTTGGGGGCCGTCAATGACCGGGAAGATGAATTGGTCGAGCGCATTGTGGACTGGTCGAATGTGAATTCGGGCAGCCGGAATCCACCGGGAGTCGCTCGGATGGCGGCGCGCTTGTGCGCGGCATTGGCCGAACTTACGCCGGAAGTTTCGCTGGTGGAATTGCCGCCGGAAAGCGAATTGCGAGACGACGGAGGGACGGAAAACCATGAAGTGGGACCGGCGGTGCGCGCCTGTTGTCGACCTCGGGCGCCGGTCCAGATTCTGTTGAACGGTCATTTGGACACGGTTTTCGGCTCAACTCACCCCTTTCAAACGGCCCGTCGTTCCGGCCCTCGCCTGTTCGGTCCCGGCGTCGCTGACATGAAGGGGGGACTTTTGGTGATGGTTGAATCGCTTCGCATCCTGGAATCCGCTCCTTTTCGAGATCGGGTCGGTTGGGAAGTGATCTTGAACCCGGACGAGGAAGTCGGATCGTCCTGCTCGTCGGGGATGTTGGCGGACGCGGCGAGGCGTCACCAGATCGGGTTGGTGTTTGAGCCGGCCTTACCGGACGGAAGTCTGGTGAGCGGACGCCTTGGCATCGGGAACTATCTCGTTCGGGTAATGGGGCGCACGGCACACGCGGGCCGGGAATTCAGTCGGGGGAGAAACGCGATTGTCGCGCTGGCCCGGTTGATTGGCGGGTTTCACCGTTTGAATGAGGAGACCGGGATCCTGGTCAACGTCGGCCGGGTCCGAGGAGGCGGGGAGGCGGTTAACATCGTGCCGGACCAAGCGGCCTGCCGGTTGAACATCCGGGTGGAAACCGAGGAGCTGGCTCGCTTCGCGGAAAGGCGAATTCGGGAAATGGCCGGGGAGTTGGATGGCCGGGACGGACTTCGGGCTGAGGTGCATGGCCGTTGGACCCGCCCCCCGAAACCGGTGACACCGGAACTGGAGGCACTCTTGGAAGAGTTTCGCGCCTGTGCGCGGGAAGACGGATACGAACTCAATTGGATGCCGACGGGAGGCGGGTCCGACGGAAACCTGTTGGCTGCCGCCGGACTTCCGGTGGTGGACAGTCTCGGGGTGCGGGGAGGAGGCATCCACACGGAAGGCGAGTTTCTCGAGGTGGAGAGTGTGGTGGAGCGGATTCGCTTGTGCGGGCGTTTCCTGTTGAAGGTGGCCGCGGGAGAGGTGGGGGTGGGAAAATCCGTTTCATTTGACGGTTGAGGGATTGTGGCGAAA
>LFIK01001353.1_pt1 | contig 19435 bp, 24 predicted proteins | sample 643401 | NCBI WGS metagenome assembly LFIK01 (sample SAMN03777447, study PRJNA286221) | soda lake metagenome | biome: soda lake; feature: Kulunda steppe; material: water; isolation source: sample T5-Br brine of Lake Tanatar-5 | place: Russia: Kulunda steppe | collected 2010-07
ACACACACACACACACACACACACACACACACACACACACACACACACACACACACACACACACACACACCTTGATCATTATGGGGGGCATGGAAGGTTTCTGAAGCGGCATGCCTCGCATACGCCTTCACTGGCACGCGCTCCGTCCGAGGGCTGCTGCACTGACCCAGGGCATGCGTGGGTAAGGTGGCTGGCAGAGGCAGCAAAGCATTGCCCTGTTGCCCCGGTGCAGATGCCAGGGTGGCACCACAATTGTGCGGCACAGCACCTGCCCGCGGGTGGGGGGGCCAAGGCAGCAGGTGCTGCGCTGCTAATGCCTGGGGTGGCTGCGCGTCCAAGGACAACACCCCCAGGCCTGCAGCGAGGGGGTCCACAGACACTATGGGGAGCACTGTCTGCGACAGGCTTGTTCCGTGTGCACAGACGGGGCTGTGTGGAGAGGGAGAGTGGTGTGCCAAGTGCGCGTGCAGCTCAAGCTGTGCGTAGCTAGTCCTTGGAGAGCCTTTGCTGGGCGTGGAGGGCGCCAGGGCGGCGCTCGTGAAAGAGGGAGGCGTGGTCGCCAGCTCACTCCAGCCTGCCTCTTGGTCCACCTGGGCGGTTGCGTGTCATGGTAGGCTCATGTCAATAAGTTGCAAGGGAATGTGGCGTCCATGCGGGGTATGCGCGTGTTGTGGTGGGTGTTGAGGCATGTGATGAACATGCCGGTGCCAGGCGCAGCGGCGTCCACCTGAGCGAGCCACGGTGAAAGTGTGAAATGAGGTTTGGCTATGTGGCATTAATGGGCTGCCAGTTTGGGGCTAAACCACAGCACACGCATGGGTGGCAGCGTGCTGCTCTGTGTGCGCATGGCGTGGCTATTGGCCGTTCACACACTCCGATACCCCAAATGGGCAGCTTACTGAAGCCATACTGCTACAGCACACGCCTGGTGTGGCTGGTGGCCATTTTGGGCCCACTTGCTCACACCACACCTGCAACTGACCGACTGCCAAGGCCAATTATGCGTACACACTCCCAAGCACGTACAAGAAGGGACTACCCTGTGCCCTGGGAGGGAGGGCTATTTGATAGGGTTGGTGGCACAGTGCAATTGATAAGGTTGTACAGGGCAGATAGGGCATTTGATAGGTTTGCACAGGGCGGAGTGGGCATGTGCTAGGTTTGCATAGGGCATTTGGTAGATTGCACAGGGTGGAGTGGGCACATGCTAGGTTTGAGTAGGGCATTTGGTAGGGTTGCTCAGGGCAGAGTTGGCATGTGAGAGGGTTGCACAAGGCATTTGGTAGGGTTGTGCAGGGTGTTTGGTAGGGTGGCCCGAGATTGCACAAGACAGAGGGCTTGGAGCAAGAGTTATGCAGTTGCATGCACTCATCAGGCACCTGTGTGCACAACTCAAGGCGGTATGGGGCCACCCAAGGGGTAGTTGCCGTGGTGTGCATGCATCGCGCTCAGCGCGCATCCCTCCTGATTGACACAACAATGTGCAGCGCACGAGCGCATGAGTGCATGAAGTCAAGCATACTGGAAGTGTAGATGGACCTCACAAGCAACACTGTCGTGCCTGGTCTTGAGCACATAGCCCGGGCCTGCAGAGCTCCCGCAAGCCTCTGATCAGACAGCCCCCTGATCAGAGGCTGATCAGGCCCCTGCTCAAAGCAGAGCCTTACAGCAGCACGTCGACCAAAGGTCAGGCTGCTAGGTAGAGGAGGCTTGTGCACTGTGCCTCTGCCTCTCTTGCAGCCATACCAGCAGCCTTGCACCTCTTTGGCAGCCACATCCGCAGCCACTTACCTCTTTACCAGGCAAATACGCTGCCCGCGCTGTCTTGTCAGTGGCTACCTCATGGGGGTGTGCTGGGCAGCATTTGCAGCCTGCTCTTGTCCACCAAACAGATGCTAAGATGGAGGCAGCCAGCAGCAATGCACCCCCCACACCAACGACACAGCCAATGATGATGGCCTGCAGGGCAGCAAGGCAGAGGGGGCAGCGCCTTGTGCTCAAGCCATTCCTTGAGGTTCTCAAGGGCTGTGATCTTGCCCTGGGCTTGGCAAAAAGAGGCAGCAATGCCTTTCAGGGCACTAGACAGTGACGTGCAGGCCTTTTTGGAGCGCTGGCATGCCTTTTGGGTACAAAAATGTGACATGCGCGCAAAGCACTGGGGCCAGATTTATTCAAAAATTGGCCTCGGCAACCGTTGCTGTTGCAGTGCATGCTCTGTGAGCATCTGGCCAGGATGGGCCCGCTACTGTGGCTTGGAGACGGGCTGTGTGGTGTGCACCCTGATAATAAATGAATCCCCCATGGCTATGTCAGGTTTTGTTGCCTTTTCTCCGGAACTGAGTGGGCTTAATGCTGCAGCACCCATTTTGGCATGTTGGCGGGCAGCAATCTGTCACAATTCAATCAACGGAACGACCTGGCTGATGTTCAACCCTGACTTTGTAGCCTCCGTGCTGCTGCACCCACCAAGCAGACACCACGCTGCCTGTAAACTAGATTTCATGTTGCCCGTTAAGCTGAATCCATGATCCTCTCCGCTCCATCGACTCATTTCTTCAGAGTGACATCCAAAAGACTACAACATATGCTGCACGCGCGTTAACGCCAATGCAGCGTCATCAGCTGCTCTGGGTCCTGGCCAGCGCGCTGTGCTCCCTGCCTGTGCCTGGCAAGCATTTTAAATGCTGTTCCTGCACCTAGCCAGCATACACCATACACCATTCCTCACCATCACCAGACCACAGTTCACAGTATCATCCCGCCACATCCCACAGCATGCATGCACCATATCGTACGATGTACCATATCGTACCATGCACCATATCGTACCATGCACCATATCGTACCATGCACCATATCGTACCATGCACCATATCGTACCATGCACCATATCGTACGATGTACCAGACCACACCTGTTCTTGATCATCTCCATCTTCTCTCTCTCCTGAGTTGCCATTATTGTCCTCAAACTCAACTGCCTGCTCTCGAACTACCCGCAGGCGCTGCGAGACAGAACCCTGCATGCACCGAGGCAGCGCAAGCCTCATGCTTGACCCTGGTGGATAAAGCGGCTCAGCTTTTTTTGAGTGTTTGAGAGCCTTTCAGGCACCTTCTTGGATCTCTTCCAGTTTTGCAGAGCCTCTTGCTTGCTGGCACCTAACCTCTGTGAAGGATGTCATGGAAGGATGTGAGCAACGCACAGAAGGTAGAGCAATAAAAGCCCAGAAGATTTCAGAGTTTTCTCATTGGCATTGAAAAGCTGGTGCCCAAGCAAGACACCAAAGACTCACAATAACCTCACACACACACACCCCTATATATGTTTTCATAAACGCACGCTTACAAAATATGCATTGGAAGCTAGTACCAGGCAGATGTCATGATTTCCGAGATGTGAGTACCCCAAAGTTGTGAACACAGCAATCACACCTCTCTCAGTCTGATCCCTTGTGACTTCAGCGCCTCTGATAGCTTTGAGAGCTCGCCGTTGCTTACTAGCCTTGCACTCAAAGTTGTCCAATCTTCAACTGCAGGATGTACATGGAGTGTGACCTGGTTCAGGTGAAGAGGAAATGCCTGTTAGTGAATAGATTAAGCATAATCTTGATTGGTCAATCATGTTAAAAGTTGCATGCTCTAAATCAATGAGCACCTTTGGTGTGCCAGGGCTTGGTTGCTTAACCTGAATGGATCACAAGCAGTCAAAGACACATATGCTGAAGCCATGCGCTATATCTGTCATGCAAGGGGCTGCTACTGCAGGCTATGTAAGACGCATGTGCCGGATTTTCCTGAGGGACTTCACTCTCAATTACTCTCACCTGAAGTTCCGCCCCTTCTGCCTTGTGTCTGATGGCAGGTACCTGGCGTTTGGTGGGAGCATTCCCTTTGTCATCCAGCGTCACTGCCTCAATCCCATTACCACCTTCCTGAGTAACAGCATGCAATCCTTGGAAGTCAAATTCTGCTTGGCTCTTGTCTTGGTGGAGCCGTCGCCCCTTGTACTGCTGGGCGACCCCGCCTTCCCCTGCTTCAAACAGCTTGTCCTTATGGTTTCCTGCCTCTCCTTGGGCAGGCTGCTGTCCAACTCTGGTGGAGCGCACAAACTCTGCACTAGTTAGCCTGATTTGTGCAGAGCGGAGTCTGGACCATGCAGCAAAGGCCTCCTTAAGTACTTGGCCTTGCTCCTTAGCAGACTGTCTGGGGCTGACACCCTCCATGGGATCCAAGCCAAAGGATACCTGCGTAAAGGGTCGGAGCAGGCTGTGTGGTATTGTGATGAGAAGCATGCTTGTGCTCGTTTTTGTGCATCAGGACTAGGCATGACGTTCGCACACAGTTTTTGCCTCCACTCTGTCTGCCTGTGTGTGAGTGAGGTAGCTTGCCTGGCTTCAGCATGATGTGCGTCGATACCTTGAAGGCTCATACAATGGAAGTTGCATCATACAATGGGACTTGCAATCATACAATAGAACTTGCAATCACTGAGGCTCCTTTGGCCAATCTATGAGACCATTTGGGTTACCAATGCGTGCATCTGAGAGTCCGCAAATCCCTAAGTAATGGCACAGAAGGGATCCTTGGAACATGCAACAACGAGCTTCACAAAAAAACTGCCGTAAATGGGCCCCTCTCAGGTAGCTCAAAGGTCAGCTGCAAGAATAGCCCTGGAACCCTTGTGCCCCAGTTAAGCCTTCCCATTTATGCCAGCCCAAACCATCAAAGCTCTACATCTAGCACAGATCCCAAGCAACGCATCAGCTTACCTCAAGCGTTTCATACCACTCCCCCTCAATGAAGCCATCATTATGCGGACTATCAGCCAGGGACACCACGCCCAGGAGGCTGCGCTCGCACCCCGCACCCTCCCACCCAAGCTTGCACTGGCAAATGCCTTCAAGACAGAAGCCACCAAGGGGTGAGCAGGATACGCAGCCCTGTGTCTTGCAGGCCTGCCAGTGTACAAACAGCAACACAGCAGCATTGTATCTCATTGCGGGCGCTGCACCCATTAAGCTGGGTTGCTTTCCATGTGTGCGGTGTGTCACTTAGGGCTATTGATGCTTACTTTGCTACAGAATCTGGCAATGCACTTTTCGTTTCAGGCATCCGCTTTCATTGATGCAATGATGCACTCGTGAAGCACCACAGGATACAACATGTGTGTTTACCTGGGTCTGTGTTTGACTTTGCTGACAACAACAGCTCTTCTCCGACCAGCCACCTATAGAATGTACCACAACTTTGTTCCAACCAGTCGCCCACCTCAGCTTCGTCAGGGCACGGGCCCACGAGTGCCTCTATGAACGCATCAGGTACAAGTTCTGCCAAGTCCAGCCATTGACCTGTGATCAAGTCCACAAAGACGTGCATGCTCTAGATTTGAGCTACCAGCTAGATAGATATGGTTTTTCTCCTTGCTAGGCCGGATGCCAGCTGGTCGGAACAAACATTATTGTCAAAGAAGACTCAAAGACATTTGTGGCTGCACAATGCCTACTTTAGGCAAGTGATCATGCCTCCAAGTACACAGTATGATACTTGTGGTCGTTGATACACCCAAACACTGTTTTTATATTTCATGTGCGTTTATACCTGTTCTACATCTGAGCTCGTAGCCCTGGATTGTCAGCATGTGATGGCCTTCTGGGGTGCATTTTGAAGGAAAGCATGCAGCACTGCGGCTACCGTGCTCACTTCCTCCCTCAGCAGGGAAGGTCAAAATGGAGGAGGAGGCTGACTGATCCAGAGCTTTGAAGTCCAGACTTATGTCAAAGCAACGTGAGCTGGGGCTGTTGATCCACCCAAAAGCAAGCGGGTTGGCTGCAAAAGCGCAGGTGCAAGAGAGCAGGTCGAAGGTATATGACTCATATAATATGAGTGAAATCGGGGAAAGAAACCAGGAAAGCTCTATCACAAAAAGGCAGACATCCAATACAACCTGCATAGCTGAGATGTTCTTGATGGGGCCTTGTGTGTGGACAAGCCTGGTGACACTGATGCACTGATGCTCATGCATGATTCCTTGGAGCCCATTAGGTTAACAGGGTTCATGAGCTTGGGGGAAGGACCCAGTTGGGGAACGCTCTACTTCAAGGGGCGGCCAAGTTGCCTCCTTGAGGTCAATGACCTGCACCATTTCTCGCGGGCCATACAGCGCATTAATAGAGGTGGAGGTGATTAATAGAGGTTATTAATAGAGGTTATTAATAGAGGTGATTAATAGTGGTTATTAATTGAGGTGATTAATAGAGGTGGGGGTTATTAATAGAGGTGGAGGTTGCAGGGCAGAGCTGATGAGATTGCTGATGAATGTTGGGAGTGCCATTTGCAAGAAAAATGGATGGCACCTGCTGCATGCGTACAGCAGCACAACTCAGCAGCAGCACTCACGATAGAGCATCTCTGGCAAGGTGCAGGTGGGCGCATTATCCTTGGAGACCACCATGCCGCAACCATTGGCAAACTGTATGTCTGTCTTGCACTGCCCCAGAGATCTATGGGACGTGGAGCACTTGGTGAAGTCCTCAGAGCCTGCAGGAGGGCTGCACAAGGAGAGCATGTACAGGATGGTAAGATAGGTAGAGGTTGGAAGATGGGAAGATCAGAAGTACACAGCAATTGGCTTCTTGCAGGTTGACATGGCCATCCGTTGTCTGTGCAATCCCTATCCATGAGGCCCCACTCGTACACAAGCTACTCCAGGCCAGACTTGCGCCGCAAAAGCAATTACTTGAACCCCCTTGCCATAAGCTGGACCTTAACTCTCACACCTAAACACACACAAAACCTGAAGGCAAAGCAGGGCTAGCTCAGCAGGGCATGGGCAACTAGGGGTGGCGCTCGGGCTTTTGCCTGCCAACGCATCACACCTGCAAAAAAAAGAGCTACTTGACTGCTTTGGGGGATCCTGCGCTTGCTTCTGCAGCACTGCTGCACAACCATGCTGTGGCAGCTCGCAGCCTGCCTCCCGAGCAAACTGGAGGGGGCCACCCACAGCTGACCAGTTTCCAAGGTACCAGCCTGCGAGGAGGTACTTGGGCAAAGTTGGAGACGGGAGAGCAGTCGAATGGTGTGTGTTGAGCACCTATGTGGTGGTTTGCTTGACAAGCAGCCGAACTATCGCATGTGCCAATGCCCTATCGCCTAGTGCCTAGTTCCCTAGTGCTTGACCCTTGTGCCTTGTGTCAGTCATTTGAACATAGCGTCCTGTGACTCACCCTGATGCTGGTCTTGCTTACTAATGTGCAGCTTATCCAGACAACTTTCTTGCTGTCTCACTCAGGAGGAACGTACTTTTGGACCTCACACCTTTTTTGTATGCTTACGTTTGATGGAGGAGTGCGCTGATCAAGAACAGTGCATGACTTTTCTGTAAGATAGGAGTGCTGGATGGCACATGCCTAAACTCATGACTGCACTTGATAAAAACTGATGGTACCGTCCTTGATGAAGGCATCAAACAAGGAGGGTCATGGTGTCTCCAGCATAGGGGATCTAGACTTAGATGACGCCTTATCCATATTTTCAATGGAATCATAGGCCAGGGAGCCACAAGAGTGCATTGCGCATCTTTTGCCATCAGTGGATTTTGTGCCAAAGTTGTCAGCTATCATAGCTGTCCATGATGGACAGGAGCATGTGCAGCAGGTTTCAAGGACTGCCAAACCATCAAAGCAAGATTCACATGTTTGCAACTAGCAACAAGTAGAACTTGCTGAGCCAGGGTTTTAACAAGCCCCTTTTGTTGGGCTTAGGTCTTTAAATTACAATCATCATGAGAGTCTTGAGATTGGGGAGGAGGTTCGACGTGAATGGGGGCGTGGACCATCCTTGAGCGGGGCCGTGCAGAACAGGCTCAAACCCTCAGTCTCCTGTGCACCCACACAAGCTACCCTACCATGCCCCCTTCCCATTTCATTATTGCCCCATAAATAACAGCCTCGTCTGATCTATGGAAGATAAATGAAATTATCTGACAATTGCTTTGGAAAAGATATGCAGATTCAAATTCCTGCGGCTTCTTCCCTGGTCACTGGTATGAGACTTGAGCGTACCTTCCTGCTTGTACCTGGGGCCTAAAATCAGGGGTTTGCACCTTATGGGGGCTGTGAAACATGAGGTTATGGAATCTTGAGTCCTTTCCTTGACACATTACCTGCCCTTGCGTCAGGCCATTGTGTCTTAGCACAGCAAGAGCAGCTGACACACCTGTATCCTCCATGAGCGCCAGGGTCATGCGTGAGATGCGTGGGGGCTCGCCCGCCACCGAAGACTGTGTGGTTGCCGTCATGACGTCACCCTGGTAATGGGTGAACTCCCTGCGACCAGACAATGTTGCTCAATGTGCACATGCCGCAGGTGCCGCAATCGCATTCCCTTGAGCCAAAAGATTGAAAGCTTCGTGCAATTATTGGACATGGCCACTGTCACGGAGGTGCACTGCCCACCCTGTTTAAAGTGTCAACATGGAAGCTATTGTGTATCTGCAATATGTTCTACCTAGCGGGAAACAACATGAACTGATGGATTTGAAGGTTTATTAGGGAGCGACACATGCGATTCAACGCACCAGTGTGTGTTGGCACTGCCACTTCCACCTTCATCCTCAAAGGTAGCGCCCTCCAGCTCCGAGCAATTGAACTGTGCACGCGCTTCTCGCTTTACAGTGTCGCTGATTATGACAAATACCTGAGAGCATTGACCCGCTTACAGATTTGTGCAATCTCAGGTACATTCATGGCCTGAATTTGGCGTTACACATTACAGATGAACTTGGGTGGTTCTGCAGCAGAAGCCATGCAAACAGAAGGAGCCATGCGATCCAAATGACATGAAGCAAGTACCTGAACAGCTTGTTTTTGCATTGCTAAAAGCCCAAGAAGCAGCGCAATGTTTGCAATGCAAGGAGCAGTGCCCTCCTTGCAATGAGAAAACAAAACTTTCCTTCGCTACACCATTCCTCACACACCCGCACATTTCTGCTGGCTGACCTTGCAGCACACTTACTGTAAAGCACTGAGCAAGCTACATTGTCAAGTACGTAAGTCACTGTGATCACAAACACTGGTACTCAATAGACTTTTCATAGAAAAGTCTATCTCGCACCTCTCTCCCATCAACTTGTTTGACATTGCGGATATTATCCACCCCTTTAGTTTCTAGTGTTGTCGGATTGATGTACATGTCAAAAAGGGTATTGGAAAAGCCCATGGCATGAATTATCTGCAAAAAGGGGGGAATCACCTCAATTGTTTATCTTGACAAGATGGAATGAAACAAATGGTATGGTAGTTTGCATGAGGCTGTTCATGTTAGGGACGAATTATTGAATGATTGACCATGTATCTATGAATTACAGTACCCAGCACCAGAATGTACCCAAGCAACAAAAGGAATAAGGCCATACACTTGGTGTTACACCCTGTCGCATGGTTCATACCACAAAGCATAACCCATGCCACAGGCAAACTCTAGCTTGCTAAGGGCATACCTCATGGATTAAGAGGGCAACAAGCCCATCTGGTGAAGCATCCTTCAGCGTCTTGGGACACATGTTCACAGTGGCTACAACAGGCCTGTTGGTCATCATATCCTGTCCATGAGAGGTCCAAAGCAGCTTGAGCATATTCTTGCATGAATGTGTCCCTTACCCAAGTCAGCAACTATAATGGATGCTTTTTCTGGCCCTTCATCAAAGAATTTTGATTGATCAGCATTGAACATTATGGCGTCTACAACTTATGAACATAAATGCGTCAAATGAGCCAGCATCACATACAGCTCCTAACACCCCCAGTTGAAGATGCGGCAGCATTGGAGAATCTTGAGAGAAAATTTGGTCACTATCACTTGCAATTGCAAGGCTGTGTACATTAAATGCACATGAGTGTGTCAAAGGCAGCGTACGCGAATGCAGTAGGGCCAAAATGCCGAGGCATGCACGCTCTTGATGGCAGGGTAGCATAGGAAGTATTAGAGGAAGCCTCAAATGAGCATCAGGCTGCCACTGACTCACCAACAAGCAAGGTATGACCCACGCAGCTGCTCCACTTCTACAATTTGCATCCTGCAAGGGTAAAACCATGTAGCCAGAAGGGATGCAGATGTACGTCTTCATGTTGAGCATGAAGCAGATTCCGCGATGGTCATTTCACCCTCAAACCTCTGATGTCCACTTAAACAATTTGATTCAAAACAGAACATGCACAGATGGCAATCTCTGTTCTCATCAAGCTCTTTGATAAGCCCAGTCTAACAAACCCTGCACTGTCTGTAGCAGCAACACATACTCAAGTAACATAGTGAGCAGTGAATTGATCTCAGAATGCCAAGTGGCCCGTAAAACTCTCTCTCTCTCTCTCTCTCTCTCTCTCTCTCTCTCTCTCTCTCTCTGCCTCATCACATGCTTTCCCAACAGGCACAGATAATCCTCACCTCTGTGCAGGTAAGGTATAGGTACATATCTGTGTCCTCTCCACCCAAGTCTCCTCTGTAACTGCGGCAGGTTAAGCCCCCCGCTCTGTTTGGTTCACAAGTAGATGGGTCCGCCAGGTGCTGTTCTAAGATAGATGCCTGGCCGCACTGGGGTTGTCTGTTGTAGCTTGCACATGCTTTCAGAGAATAGATCTCGCTTGCTCCGTCATCTCCTTCGCACAAAGGGTGCACCAGAAGCCCCTCTCTCCCAGGTGGGTAGCGCACCTATTGCAGAAAATAATTCAGACAGCACCGCTCGGTGCAGACTTTGCTGTGTGAGCATGCACTTGTGAGTGGCATGCACGAACCACATGGCTCTTCCCCTGTGCTTGCCAGAGGAGATCATATGAAGAGTGAGCATGCAGCCTCCTGGGCATGATGATGTATCATTAATGGAATGGCATTCAAAGAGCCCTCTCGGGGTGGCGAGAGCACTTCTCTCACGGGGTTCGCTGAGCAATTGATTTTGTGCCAAGCTTTGCAATAGCTTGATCTAGTGTCACAGCCCGCGCAGTTAAGATCCCTCCAGGCAAGACAATGACAAAGATACGCCAGGCTTTTGTTCAGGGACTGTGTGTGTGTGTGTGTGTGTGTGAGAGAGAGAGAGAGGGAGCAACCCTTTTACCTATCAAATCATGCCTACGGTTCGTAGGTTGAGATGGTGGCCTGTCACTCGCACCTCTTAGATTTCCCTCCGTACCTTCATGCCTTTGGGCTCACTTCTTCCATGAACTAAACTAAAATTCTGACATCCCTTCTGAGTTCCTTTTCCATTCACAGCCTTCTGTGATGAATGACAAGCATTCAATGCCTCCACAGTTTTTGATCTGGCACCTTAATGGGAACCTCGCACATGCAATTCAATCAAGTACAGCTGCTGAGTACAAGCCCCCCTTCTCTCTCTTTCTCCCTCATATACAGCATACACTCTCCTGCACACACAAACCCCTTAGATATCTCTGTCTTAATTTTCTCATCTTTCCTACTCCTGTCTTCTATTTCTCACCTGGAACAGTCTTGAGATGATTTTCATCATCGCGTCAGCTGCTCTTCGAAGCAGATCCACATCAGGATCGCTCAGGCTTTTATCCATGTTCTGCTCTGTGATGCTGATGCGCATTGGCCGAGGGTCTTGCTCCAAAAAAGCACGCCTTGTGCTAAACCCCTGAGATGAGTTTTAGTGATCCATGATCCATGAAGACCCTTTCAGGACACAAATGTTGTTAGAAAAATTGATATTTCTAGGACTGTTCACAGCACTTCCATGCCTTGTGAGGTTGAGATGATTTAAGCTAAGCGAGTGAATGGCCTACAAGCATTCTGAGTGCGTCAGGCTGTACAGCCACCCACAACAGTCAAGAAAGATAAAGGAAAGGGCTTTGTAACTACCGTTTTGACGTTCCTCTCAGCACGTACCCAGCCTGTCACGGCTAAAGCCTCTCTTGTCCGCTGGTGTGCATGAACAAGTTGGGCCTCATCTGCTGCATTCTGCAGGTATTGGCAAGCATAAATCTTAAACTTGCGGTTTTGAATTACATTCTGAGGGATCAGTTGCAACAGCAAGGCACAGTGCTGTGAGCTTGCGATTCCTTAGCGCACCAGGCCTGACCTTTTGAGTGTGCCCACAGGGCACACCGTGCCAGTGAGCATCAGTGTCAAGCAGAAGATGACAGAAAACGAGCAAGCAGCAGGTAAAATTCTCCGACGTCCTGCCCATTGGGGTTCTTGTGACGTTTCTTCTTCCGTGAAGTTTACGGGGATGTATCCTCCTTCATCATGTTTTCAATAAATTTGTTTTCACTACATTTCAAAAGCGTATGTATAACTTTATGAGTACACATTTGCAAAGATTGGTGATGAACCTCTCCGCAGCAGAGAAGCAATTCAGAAAGTTTGTTTTAAGATGTTGAATTTACACCAAGGTATCCTGTGCACCCCACCAACCTCGACCTCTGCTCGTGGCGTCAACCCTTTAAGCAGCACCTTGACATGCAGCAACACAAGGAGGGGTTATAGAAGATGCATACCTAGCAGTGATACTTCTCCTTTGCGGCCAACATGGAAGTTTCCTTATCCTGCCTCATCTCCGGCGCCTGCAAAACAGCCCTCTACAACTGCAGCAGCCACAAATGATGGCGCTGCAGATAGTGGACCCCACAGTGCAGGGGCCCCGGGTGACAGGGCAACCATGGGGGCAGCAGCACGCGCAGGTGTGAAATTGTCCGAAGAGTCAGCAGAAGTAAGAAGATTGAAGCACATCACCAAATGACATGAAAGCATGCAAGCCCATACATGCATCCACGTGCACAATCATGCCCGGGAATGCTGATGATTCAGGCGGAATTGTGGGCTGACGCTTGTGAACTTTACTCAGCATGAGGTGTGCGTCTGTAGTGGTTCAAGCATGGTTGCATGCTATGCGGTGGGGCAACTATTTCAAGAAACATAAGCAGCACTTTCTATGAGCATGCAAGAGCACACCGGCTGCCTTTAATCCAAGCGCCTCCAGACTTGGCAGCAACACTTGAGTGCCCTTGCTTGAGCTCCATTACCACGCTCACTTCACATGAAGTCAGGAAACGCCATCCTCAGTGCCTTGCTTTTGTGTTTTCGGGCAATCCTTGCGCATCAAGCTAGTAGGCTTGCCTCCTCGTACAATTGTCTGGGACAACCAAGCACGATAACAACCACACGCATACAATGCTTGTGCCCAGCCAAGCACAAGTTTATCAGCACGCGGTTGCAAGGTTGTGTGTGTATTTGTCAGTGTGTGTGTGTGTGTACCAGAGCTGATGAATGATGATCTGCACCAGACCCTAACGCAATATTGTGCCTGTATGTCCAGCCATGTCACGGGCAACGCGGGCGGTCCAGAGGTACGGCTGGATCAGCTTCTGGGTCCAGCTGTCGCTGTCTGTGGTTTCAGCGGTCATCCTGCTTTTCAGCGTTGCCTTCACATCCCAGGTGGGCTGGTGCATAATCCTGTGCACCAGTTTGTACTTGCTTGTACGTTAATGAGGCTCAGCTGGATTGACTTTTTCCCCTCCTTACAGCGTTTGCACACGCACCCATCCGCACCTGTACGCGCTCGCCCCTCTTGCTCACGTGCATCCTTGCACATCCACCTGCGCCCCTACGTGCATGCTTGTTGGATGGTACTTGGCCTGGTGCAGGTTGGGCCCAGGCCCTCGCTGCGCCTCTGCCTCATGAGCTCGCACGCCTCACTCAGTTACGCATGCGCACACCCATGGCTGCATGCCGGGGCCTTGCTGCATGCAGAGTGGGCCAAAGGCCTCGCTGTACCTCACCCTGGTGGGCATCCTTGCGGGCTTCCTCAGCACCTTTTGGAACTTTGGCTACACCCGCACGGGCATCAAGATGCAGCGCTACATGGACGCCCCCCCCGGCGTGGACGTGCCCAAGGTGTGGGCGGGAAAGCAAGGGGGGGCAGGCAGGGCTGCGCAGGCGCTTCTGCACGGGGCAGGCTGTGATGGGCATGGTGGCCCTGTCTGCACAGAAGCAGAGGGTGTATCGGACACGCAGCATTACCTGAGTCAGTGTGCACGCGGCTCAGGGCCGACAGTCTTGGCTCAGGGCCGGCGGTCATGCGGCTCAGGGCCGGCAGTTATGCCTCAGAGCCAGCGGTCACGCGGCTCAGGGCCAGCGGTCACGCGGCTCAGGGCCAGCGGTCACGCGGCTCAGGGCCGACAGTCATGGCTCAGGGCCGGCTGTCAGATTGACCCTGTGTGCAGTGGAAGGCGCAGAGGCCATGACGCCCATATGGTGACCCTGCAGGCAATGAAGGAGGTCATGGTGGGCACGGTGCTCCTCCTGCAGTGAAGAAGCAGAGCGTTATGGCCATGGTGTTCCTGCCTGCAGGTGAAGAAGCAGAACGTGATGGACATGGTGACCAAGGGGGTCATCATCAACGTGCTGGGCCTGGGCTCAACGCTACTGGGCGTGCAAGCACTGGTGCGTGCGTGGGGGCAGCCGCGCCCTTCTGCGTGAGCTTTCAGGCAGCGTGTCAGGCACATGCACAGGCACGCCTGCTGAGGCAATGGGAGTGAAGAGAGCAGCCTCTGTCTCCATGGCCAGGCATTGCCCAGGGGCTCCCCTGCGCGCAATCCAAGATACCCTGAGGGTGATGGCGCAAGTGCATTGCGAGCGGGGTGGCAAGAGCAGGGGCTGGGGCCCTCTGGGGATGAGGTGATGCAGAGGGGCCCTCTTGCTTCTCCTGCTTTAACACCACTGCTGGGCGCTGCCCGGCTGCGCAGCTTGCAGCGCGCATGCCGGCAAGCGAGGGCGCTGGCCGTGCGCATGATCGGGAGTCGTAGCTCTGAAGAAGGGGCCTGGTGTGCTGGTGGATGCGCCCTTGTGCCGGCTAGGAGTGCAGTCAACTGATGACAATCAATCGATCCAGCAAAAGCCCTATTTGAGGCACAATCACGGGCTTTGCCATGGTGTCCACCCCCTCGCAAGCAGAGAGCAGTGCTTGTCAGTATTGCAGCAAGCTATTTTAAAATTGCAAAGCTGCGTGCCGCTCACTTGGTGTCATGACACATTGTACCATGCAGGTGGGCGTGCTGGTGGCGAAAACCCTAGCCAACGCGAGCGCCAACCCCTTCATTGCCAGTGCAGCAGGCGTATACAACCCAGTGTTGGCCTTGGATGTTTTCCTTGTGCAGGTGTGTGCTTGGGCTTGTTTGCCTGCAAGAGCGCGCGCATGTATGCTTTGACGCGAGGTTCCTGAAGGGCACACAGCATGCAGACTGTAACGCATCAGTGTATCGGGATTGCACACATGCTGACCTCTGTACATGTGTGTATATCAGGTGCGCATCAGGTACTGCACCCACAAGTGGCAACAGACATGATGCTGGACTACTTCCTGTCCTTGGTGCCAACCGTTCTGACTCTTATCATCAAAATGTGCTTGCCCACAGGCGGCGACAAACATGCTGCTGGGCCACTTCCTGTCCTTGGCATGCTCCTTGTGGCTGCTCAACGTGGTTGGGGAGGGACGGTGAGTAGGTGTGGCTTCACTTTCTTGAAGGGGGCCCCTTCCAATGCCTCAGACCACAGGCTATGGGCAAGGGGCTGCAAGGTTGCCTGCCAGGTAGCAAGGCCTACGGACTTCCCCACAGGCAGGTCTGTTGCAAGCCTACACAGCTGCAAGCAGTGTGGGGGACCGCAAACGAAAGCAAGCCATAAGGCCAGCTGATTTTGCTGGAGTCTGCCCTGGACCAAAAGACCATGTGTTATAGAGCTGTTCCATGAGGATTTGGCAGAGCACCTTTGAGGAATTGTTTTGGAAGGGTGCTTGCTCAGAACATATGCTTGCAAAATAAATTGTTATTGTGCCTGGAGGACATTTTCAAGGCGTGCGCATGTCATCATCATTGATGAAAGCAAGACAGCTTGCTTTCCAGCAGGGCAAGTCTATTGCGTTTGAATGTACCATTCTTCATGCTTTCCACTCTGACCCTGCTTGCGAGGGACTCACACCAGAGGTACAGGGAGGGTAACATGTCCTTTGACGCACCGGCTAGCGTGTCTAGAGAGCGACGCATGCACAAGGTGCAGCCCCCTCCACGCTGCTAGTGAACAGTGATTTGTCTGAACTGCTAGTGAGCCTGACACAATTGGTGCCACTTCTTATTGTCGTGATTGCAGGGGGGATCGCTTCCAAAGATTTCTAAGCCTAGAAGGGCTCAAGAAGAAAGCTGATGAAAGTAGTATTAACATCAAAGGTAGCTCGGGAAACACCTTTAATGTTCAAGAAGCCAGGAGCTGAGGGGTACATGCACATGTTGTGTAAACCATCAACAGCTGACAGCAAACGAAACAATCAATTTTGATGAACATTTAGCAACCTGGTACATATATCTGTTTTGCTTTCATTTTTTATGCCAATTGAGCCCATGTAATTTCCTTCATGTCATGCCATGAATCTCAGACTGATCAGGCTGATTGATGTGCAGCAGTCTCAGCGTGACAGCACCTCTTGATCCCACCAAGCTGTCTAGTCTGTGAATTAGGGTACAATTGGTTTCAAGAAAAAGGTCTTCAGTCAAGAAGTGCGACTGCTAGCCTGCTCATAAAAACTATCAGTGCATGAAGGTAGAAATATAGCTTATTGTTTCCTGGCCCAGAAAAGCAGACGCATTCTTTAAGCCTGCGGAAGAAAAAAGGGAAGCATAAGCCCATTGGAGAGAGACCACATGTGGATGGGTGCAGTGGAAAAGGACGTGTTGCTCATCCTCAGGCTGTACATCATGAGCATTACACAAGTCATAAGTAGGGGAGGTATTGTGAGTCCAGGTCACAGTTTCAATTCGTAGAGTGTGGGCACAAAGTCTGAAGCGAGCCACGCTGCGAATAACGTCGCAAGGAACTTCCTCTTGATCTTGAAGATCAAGGAGCATGCATTTAGGAACTTCCCCTTGGAGGGTGTATGGCGAGTGTGTGTCAGTGACCATGGCCCTCCTGGTAGGGAGGGCGCACCATTGATAGTAAGTGGAGCGTTTGCTGTTGCGCTCTCGTGGATGTATATCAGAAGGTGCCCAATAATCCAAGTGCCTCTCCCTGAGGTTCACAACAAAACGACCAAGATCAATGGGCTCACACTTCAGCAGCCTTTCCTTGAACAGGTAGGATTGTGTGTGACCATCCATAGCAGACAGGATGTGGGATGATCAACAATCATCGCACCGTGAGCTCGGTTGCATGTCAGCATGTAAGATATTTCTTGCAGTGGAGCTATTGCTTTGAGTTAAAGCATTGTATAGCCGCACTGCCGCCCGGCACCAATTGAACTGTAAAGGCTCTAGACCACACTCACGCATGACGCACCATGAAGGGAATGTGTCCTTGACCATCAGAATTCTCTTAAGCACTGTCATCAGCCATTTTTGTAAAGGGTAAAGGATTGCCCATTTCTTTGCCCTGTTGTAAGAATGAGGTGGCCAAAACCTGGCTTGCATACACACCAGCAGGAATTGCGCACGTTTTAAGGAGCCACATGCAGATGTGTAACCTGTTTGTAAGGTCATGTTCCCGTATGAACTGTTTGATGCGGAAAGTACCAGCTGTGAATGGACGTAGCGCTGCATCAGCTGCAGTATTCCAGTTGATATGTCTGTCACAAACCATGCCCAGATATTTGAAGGAGTCTGTGTAGGGGAGCTGCGCCCCATCATAAAAGAGAGGGGGCAGATTGCTGGTGTAAGAGTTGAAGGACATCACCTCAGGCTTTTGTGTATTGACAGTGAGAGACTTTCTTCGTGCATACGCTCGTAGTTTGTTCGACATGGTCTGCATGTGGTTAGGGTCGTTGGACATGAGGCAGAGGTCATCTGCAAACAGCATGTGGGTCACCAAAAAATTTGGAGTACCAGTGAGCGCACCCTTCACCCCGTCTGCAATGCTATCAATGTCATTCAAGTAGATGGCAAACAGCAGAGGGGAGAGGGGACATCCTTGTCTAACAATGAAAGATGGCTGTACGGAAGCTGTCTTATCCCCATCCAGTAATGTATATTCATCATCATGGTACAAGTCTTTCAAGATGGATAGGATATGGTCAGGCATCCGGCAACTGCGTAAATGGCCCCAAAGCTTATGTCTTGGAATACAATCATAAGCATGTTCGAAGTCAATAAATGCAGCACACAACCGTGATGACTTAGGGTTTACCGCCAGCCTGGTTGTTAAGCTGGTTGGTTTGGCCATTACCAGCCAGGACTTGAAGCAGTCCATGATGTCACACCAGGTAACTTACCTGAAGTGCCAATTATGGCAGTGCCATATTTCTACTGCATTGTGACCTGGATGCTAGTTGATTCAGTTGGTGGAAAATTTGATCCTGTCGTCAGTTCATGGTTCACAGGGTTAAGAGTAAGCCATCAGTTGATAAGTGCGACTGCGAGGCTGCATGCAGGAAACAGCATAAATAAAAAGTATTAATCTGTGTAGTATGCTGTACTCAGTTTGTAAGGCTTGCAAACTTAAGAACTTGAAGGGGAAACAGGCGTATCATTGTTCTACAATAGTATTAGTCACTACAGCAAACAACTTTTCCACTTTTGCTGGCAGCAAGTGTCAGGACACACAAAAACGACTCGTCTTGTTGCTTTCAAAGAGCACCACATGCGGCAAGGCAAGTCTTACGCACCCATTGTCAGCTCCGCTGTAGCTGCAATGGTCATGCCACAAGTCTGGTTTGGATGCAGCAGTGTCTTGGCGTGACAATGATCATCAACCACAACTTTGAGAAATGGAAAGATTTATCTTGTGTGCTGCTGAGAATGAGATTTCAAGGCTAAGAAAAAAGGGATAGCCCAGGGCCCACAAAAAGCCTGAGGCTGAGTGACGCTCGTGAATGTTTGTACGGAGAGAGATCTCATCATGATGAAAAGAGTGATGCAAAGGGGATTCACAGGGATCATCTGAAGCAGGGCACACCTGACAGATGATGCCCAAATAATTTACCTTGCAATCCTGTATAAGGAGCAATGTCGTGCTCAGTGTGATACCGAAATGAAGACACCCTGTAAATACAATACTTGTGTTTTTGTGCATCACATACCACAATGTCTAAGAGGAAAGGAGGGGAGACTTCGCACATCATGCATCACATTTGAGAAGGAAATCAGACCAAGAAAGGTCATAACTTGCTTGCACCCTCTGGATGGCATCCAGATATCATGTCTTAGTGAGACATTACAGAACGCCTGCCTTCTAAGACACACACTTGCATTGAGGAGGCTTAAGACAAAAGGTTACTGTGCTTAAGCTACTTGAGCTTGCGCCCAGTTGTACTATATTGTACCATATGTACATGCGCCTGCATGTGCACTAAGAAAGTGCAATGCTACCTGAGCATTCATGTGCATTATAATTTATTATATGCACAATTGTACACTAATCAGCTATGGATTGAGACCTCGAGTTGAAGG
>LFIK01001354.1_pt1 | contig 19427 bp, 23 predicted proteins | sample 643401 | NCBI WGS metagenome assembly LFIK01 (sample SAMN03777447, study PRJNA286221) | soda lake metagenome | biome: soda lake; feature: Kulunda steppe; material: water; isolation source: sample T5-Br brine of Lake Tanatar-5 | place: Russia: Kulunda steppe | collected 2010-07
ACAAGCCAATGTCCCATCCTGCCGTGCATGCTGTTGTAGCTGTGTGCGCCACAAGCCAATGTCCCATCCTGCCGTGCATGCTGTTGTAGCTGTGTGCGCCACAAGCCAATGTCCCATCCTGCCGTGCGTGCTGTTGTGGGGGTGCCCAGCATATGCTGTTGTACGCATATGCTGTTGTACGCATATGCTGTTGTACGCATATGCTGTTGTATGCATATGCTGTTGTATGCATATGCTGTTGTGGGGGTGCCCAGCACGCTTTGTAGTTGGGTCCACATTGAAGGGAGACCCTTCAAGAGGCATTTACAGTGCTCAGCCTGCCCTCATCGAGCAAGTGTAGCTTGAATGCGCACACCCAAGATACGTTTGGCTCATTTACTTCTGTTAGTAAGCGCCTGACTTCATATCATTGTAGTGATGCACACTCACACATACTTGAGTTTATGTGACAGGGGCTCCTTCCCATGCTCCTAAGGCTTTGCTGTTGGTGCACATGGTTGGTGAGCTGACAGCTTGTGGATGTCTGTGTGTGCAGGAGGGGGAGAGAGAGGGCAGCTTGGAATTAAGGCGGGAGGGGTCGCAAGGGGATGGAGGTGGCGCTTCTCCTTGCGATTCCTTGAGTCAGTCTGGTGATGAGGACACCAGCGAGGACGACAACTTGGAGCAGCAGCACCTGTTGAGTCATCAGCGTGGCCGGCAGCAACACAGCTTCACGCCGCTCCATGCCAAAGGCAGAGACAAGGAGATGGGGCCTGCCGCTGCACATGACGCAGCCTGCTGTGCTGTTGGAAGCGGGCCCACATTCATGGACAAGCTGCGCGCCATGCTAGGCAGTGTCCACATTGTGCTCTTCCTGCTGCAAGCCACCTTGTTTGGCTATGGCTTTGGTGGGTGCAGGGTAGAAGAAGGGACGCTACTCCCTACTGGATTCTTTTCCTCTGCGCCTTGAAGCCCCTCTCAGCAACCTTCCCGTCTGCAGCGCATTCTACTGCTTGCACGGCAGTGTTGCAGTCTGGGGTCACTTGTCGCAATCCTGTGTTAGGCATTGCTCACGCGTACAGGCATGTGTTTTGGACTGACGCCTTGTTGGGGGTACTCTTTCTGCACCACATTGTGCAAGTGATAGAACTTCTACTATCATAGAAGAAACACTGCCAGCGCAGCACTCTAATGAGCTGCGCACGCACACGCAAAGGCTCCCTGTAGCTGCGCATGCACATGCAAAGGTTCCCTGCAGCCGTGCCCGTACCTGTTGTGTGTCGACCACCCATCGGTCTTGCGCTGAACACCCTGGGCGACAGGCACCATCGAGAGCTTCCTGTTTGTCTTCCTCCAAGATCTGGGCGCCAACAGCACGCTGATGGGGCTGACCCTCACAGTCACCTGCGTTGCGGAGGTGCCCGTGTTCCAGCTCACAGGGTGGCTTGTTGGGAAGCTCGGGGCGCCTCGACTCATGCAGGTGATGGGGTGCATGCCTCCGCATCCATCCTCGGAGGTGTTGTGCTGAGCTGGCGCTTGCATGCATCAGATCTGCCTGGTGGGCACCGTTTATGAGGGGCAGGCGTGTGCTTGATTGTGCAAGCTCACGGCCGTTGTAAGTAGCTCTGCTCGGGAGGGAGCAAGACAGGGCTAGGGGGGGCAGCGATTGCTGGGAGCACTGCTCCATCAAAGTGGTTGTGTCAGGGGGCATGCGCTGTTGTTCGTTGCGCATGTTTTTTTCCATCAAAGTGGTAGTGTCAGGGGGCATGCGCTGTTGATTGTTGCGCATGTTGTAGTACACCAATTCGTGCACACAAGATCTAACTAACAAGGCATCAATACCGTCCCACAAGTCAGTATCAGCACAATACAGGCTGCCAAAGAGCTGGGCGCACAGGCGTCTAATTTTTGGGGCATCAAAGAGTAATAGCACTGCAAAGTGTGCGGCAGATGTGGGGTGAGGTTGGAGTGGATGAAAGCGCTGCTGGCCCCCCGCTGCTCTGCATCACCTCAAGCATGGTAATGCCTGCAAGAACGCTGCTCATATGATTCACCTCTGGGGCGGTCCAACAGGAGCTTACCTCTGCTGGATTCTGGTACAAAGCGCGTTTCGCCCCTAGTATCAACTGCCTTTTAAGGCGCACAATTTGTTTGCATGCCGCCCGACGCAGTCCTTGAATTAGATCCATTGGATGGGTTCTTTAAGGCTTACCTGTGCAGTGTTAGTGTAAAGTTCTATACCAAATGGTTCAGAAGGACAGGACCGGTGGCATGATGCAAACACTGCCACAGGCTCCACTTACAGACGTGCAGTGCGCATGTTGAACACCCCCTCCAACACATCTATAAGACAGACCGTGCCAGCTCTGTGTCGTTAATGCATGCCATGCCGTGCGCTGGAGCTGCTGCTGCTGCAGAGGCATGCTGCACTGTGCACCTCTCGTGTGTGCACATTCAGGTGACCATGGCATGCTATGCCATCCGCATGTTTGCTTACGCCGCACTGCCAGCTGTCGGCGTCGTCTGGGCTGTGCTGCCGGTAGAGGTGAGCCCTTATAGATTTGGTTTGATGATCAAACTTTGATCTAATGTGCCCTCCAAGCTGGAAATTGATTTGCATGCTGCCAGCTGGAGTCATGTGGTCTGTCATCTTACTCCTGGGCACTTGGCTTTGGCCTTCCTGTGTGCCTCAGATGGGATCCTACGCTGAGTCCTGGGCTTCTGTTCTGGGCTTCCCTGGCGCTTAGTGGAGCACGTGCATGAGCTGCCCGGCTATTGAAGCCCAAATGCACACCTCTGTGCTCAGCCAAGGTCTCTTTATTGTAACCTTCCTGATGAGGCCAGAATATTGGCACAGACATGGCTTAGTGGGATGCACGCTGCTACAGTTGCTGCATGGCATCATCTTTGGTCTGGGCTAGAGTGTGCAGGCACCACCATCAGCCTGCACGCTCTCGTCAACCTGCAGGTGCTGCATGGCATCACCTTTGGTCTGGGCTGGTGTGTACAGGCACCACCATCAGCTTGCACACTCTCATCAACCTGCAGGTGCTGCATGGCATCACCTTTGGTCTGGGCTGGTGTGTACAGGCACCACCATCAGCCTGCACACTCTCATCAACCTGCAGGTGCTGCATGGCATCACCTTTGGTCTGGGCTGGTGTGTCGGGACCACCATGTGCCGCAGGCTTGCGCCGCCCGGGATGGCGGCTACAATGCAGGGTTTGTTTCAAGGTGCAGGTCCCTTAGAGCCCCCCGATAGGTCGCCATGTGCACCAAAAAATCAGCGCTTTCACCAGCAGGCATGTTACTGCGTTTTGTCTTGTGTCTGCTAAAACAGTAACTCGTCACCCCTTCGGCACCCAGCTAATTGCGAATTGCTGAAAAGAAGTTGAGCTCGGTATGTGGCATTTGCTCCCCAGCCTCTCCCCTTACTTTGGATCCTTTGTCAAACTGTGCCCATCTCAGTCTTTCCAATGTTCGAATGCACTTAGCTCTGGCCCCAAGGCACGCAGGCACATTTTATGGTCTGTGCGGCACGCATTTGTGTAGCTTTACTCCTTAAATGCCACCCTTTATAGCGCTCTCACTGCACCGCTCTTTCCTGCTTGTTTGTGTGCAGCATGCTACTTTGGATTTGGGTATGGCATTGGAGCACTAGTAGGGGGCTTCATGTCTCATGCCTTGGGCTTTCCGGCCATGTTTGCGATCTCCGCAACAATTGTCTGCGGGTAGGTACCTGAGTTCATGTGTACAAAGATCCAGCGATGGTCTATTAGGCGGTTAGGGGCAAAAAGAAGGTGCCCTAATGAAACAACTATGCCTTGTTTCTTTGACTCCCATGGCTTGCAACTTGCCCTCCATGTCCATCAGTGTCTGAGCTACCAGCGTGCTTGCCAGGCATCATTTGGCCTGACCTGAAGTAGGGGGCCCACAGCTTTCAAGCGAAGACTCCTTAGACTGTTCCTTTGATTTTATTGCAAAGGGCATCCCATGAGGAGTTGCACGCGTTGCACGCTGCCTCTTTGCTTCCTTTGATTTATTGAATTAGCTCATGAATTTTTAGTTCAAGCTAAATGAAATACTCAATTACTTTTTCATAGACTGAAACCAAAGTGCAAACAGTGGAGGAATTTCTCCCAGAACCACCTCGCACCAATCCTGCTAGATCCTTCAACACCTACATTTCAATGCAATCCTCATTCCTATGTCCCAATCATGGAGCTATTCTCCAAGCTAGCACATTACGATGCCTCATCAAGTTGAATCGTATCTTGGGGATTTATAAGGAACCCAATTGCACCTGCAGCTGGAGACAATGCATGCCACACAGCACCTCTGGTGCTTGCGCTTGTCCAGGATGTGCCGTGCTTTTGATGCACCATCTTTGATACTTTGCAACATGTTCAACACCTTTATGGGGGGATAGTACAAGGAACTAGTGATAGCTGGGTGCCCAACGCAATCAGCCATATGCGTTTGAATAGACATGTGCTCTTGGACGATGGTGTGATGGTGCGTTCCATCGCATCTCAGTCAGAAATCCTGAGTAAGCAGCATTGAAAAGAATGGAGAGCTGAGCATGATCCTCATGCACATCCTCTGATTAACATCATTCCCTGATTAATGTCCTAATGGAGTAACTAAGGCTCAGGCTATTCTGTTAGCACTCTAGACTATGTGTTAGTATACGTGATGATTGCAATGTGTGCCCTCCCTGCAACACCTACTTGTATTGCATGCAGGTTTGGAAGTGCCATCATGGTCGCAAGGTGCCTTGCTGGGCCATCGCCGTACGATGTCAACCCTGATGAGGGGAACCCCACTGAAGAACAGCAACCCTCAGATGGGTCTGATCTGCTAGACAGGCCATTGAAGATGGGCACGGGTGGGAAGGTGGAAATGGCAAATACTGCAGTAGGAACACAAGGCACGAGGGCGCATCACACACATATGGCATCTTCAGGATGCTCGCTCCTGTGCCAGGGCATGGACCCTGAGGATAGCAAGGTCTAACACTCATATGGCGACAGCCAATTGAGCTAATCATTCTGTTGGGCCCTCATTGTAAATTAAGGACTCTAAATGTGGCACGGCATACCAAGTATTTTGCAGCTGGGTTTGGGAATCATAGGCTGTTGCTGATAGCAGTGCAATGGTCTGTAGGTGCGGCTGGTGCTTGCACAGTCGCAAAGTTCTACATCAACGAATGCTAGCAGGGTCATCCTTGCAAGAATGGAGGAGTTATCCATTCTCTCATGCCGCCCATATCATCAAAAAGGCAAAGACGATTTTATAGGAAGCATCGCTTTAACAGGTGGTGGAAGTGAATCTCAGACCGAGGGGCCCTTCCCAATTGCTGCCTAGACACCTACAACTGGAACTGAGTAGGCATGTGCTTCGCAACATTGCTCGTATTCGCTTGCATGCCCATACCCTGAGAGTTGAGACTGGATGTTGGCAAATCGCAATAGGCACTCCTATTTGTCACAGGCTGTGACAGAAATCACTTGTGCAATCATGTTCTTTTTTATATACTTGCTCGGAAATGTGCTATCTGAGAAGGAAATTTGCAGAACAAATTGCTGGTTTCACTGGGGCTTATAGAATTTAGATCGGAGACACTGGCCCTTATTTTGTTTTATCAACATCATAGCTGAGGATGTGAAATTGCAGCAGACATACAAATCCTGCACTCTTTTCAAAGAATAAGAAATTACGCAGACAGCAAGAAGATGGATATTTTTTGTCTGGCTGGCGATACCCAGCAAGCCCAGCGGTCGACCCATATGGTTCAACCTCCAAGTTGGAGGTCTAAACCCATTGTAACATGTATCTTGTAAGATAGCTGTATCTGCCATATGGAGGCAGCTTAGACAGACAGACTTCACCTCAATAGCTTCAAGAAGTCTACAAGAAGTTTACAAGCTAGGTTTTACCGCCAGCCTGATTGTTTGGCTGATAAGTTTGTTGCTGGTCTTCGCCAGCCGGAAGGTATAGTCCATGAAAAAATGGGGTTAATGAGTGCTCCTGTGAAGGCAAGCCGCAGCATAGAGTAGTGCAACCCTGCTTCCAGGTAATTACATACTGGCCAGCAAAAGCAACTGAACAGCATAATGGATTGAAACACGCCCTTGCACAGCAATGCCACAAAGTAAGCCTACATACCATCCTGATTGGAATGATGGGAACCATCTATAGATGTCATACTGAACTACCCCTCAGTAAGCTTGGCCTACCGGTGTAGAGTAAGAAAACTTACGCGCAGGAGTGTCTTGGCATTTCTGTAAAGTTTGTGCAGAGATACTTTCTGCATCAAATAGTCTATACGGGAACATGACCTGACCAACAAATTGCAAGCTTACATGTGGCTCCTCAAAACGTATGGACTTCATTTATAAATTTCAAATTTAATTTTTTGATAAGTTCGGGATCATGTTTGTCAAATAGTGAACTCATGGGAAGTCAAATGTCACTCTAACACTCTACATTTTCTTTCCATCCCAGAAGAAAAGGACAGACTCTTCATTGATTTCAAAGAAGAGTTCTGTACATTCCCTCTTTGAATGCTCTGTGGGCTACCACACAGGACAGGTTACCCATAATGCGCAGCATTATTCACGGTAATCCCCTTGCTGTCAGTTCAGAACATGCTTTCTGAAGATCATCTCCAGCGATGTACGCCAACCTGTTTAAAACCTGCATCTTTTTCAGGTCCGCTCAGCGCATGCAGCTCTTTAGCCAGGCCTGGGGTTCAGCCCTCGTCTCATCACAAATGTACGGTTAAATCCATGACAGCAGTGCCCTTTGCACAATGGAACTCCCCAACGGCTTGTTCCTCAGGGACATCAAGCAGCAGCTACGAAGTGGACATGTCCATGCGCAGTTCATCGGTGCTGCAATCTAGAAGACAGCACAGATGTCATTCTGTCAAAAGAGCTTTGGAAACAGCAGAGGAATCTGCTGGTCTTGGTCATGGGGACAAGGTGCAAGGCCAAATGGTGGTCATGGGGCAGGACCAGGAAGGAGGGGAGGAGGGAGTGGAGGGAGAGGAGCTTCAAGAGTTGAGTCAGGCCACACACATCATTTTGGAGGATGGTTTTAAGCCCGACACAGTGACTGCACTCCGAAGCGTCTTTGATGCTCGCTTTGCAGGTAGGGCGTGACCTGCGCTTGTGTGCCACTGCATGCCACAGCTCAATTTCTACAAGCTTGCGGTCTGCTCCCTCTTGACTTGAGTATGGAGTAGGAGGCATTGTATTGGGATGGCTGCTGCATGGCCTGCCGTCGGGCCATGCCGGAAGGGGTGTCTTGCGGGGAGGGACACATAGACGTGTGGACGACCTCATCACAAGCCTCCTCCTTGCATCACCTAATCATATGTTGCCACACACTATAAAGCACTGCTCACTGGGGAGCTCTGCTCAGTTGTGATGTGCTGCTCCAGAGCCTTGGTTTCGCCCGGCAGGCCATTGCATCTTTTATGAGGTGCCCTTTGCTGGATGATATCACACTTGTGCGTTGATATAATGTGGGCACGCAGATCCAAGATCCACTCATGCTGAACGTTTCTTATGGGACTACTGGTAGGTGCGGAGCACTTGCACACGACATCAGCAGCCAGGGTCCAAAGGGTGGTAATCTATTGCTTTGTCATGCATGAACCTCGAGGGGCTCGTGTTCTTTCAAGTTGTCATGCTGGCTGCATCTGTCGAGCTGGATTGTGCGCGCGGTCAATGCAAAGGCAAGGCTGCCTTGCGGTTTGCGTTGACTGGACTTGCTGCTTTGTGCAATACTCCATCCAGGCCTCTGGTTGATGGTCAAATTTTCCTTTTCCTTAATTGCTGTGAGGAGCTTTTTGCTGCTTGCGTAGTTTTTCTTTCTTTTCTTTCTTTGATGGGCAGAATTCCAACTGACGATTGGCTTTCTAGGCCAATAAACACACCCCTTGGTCACACCAGACGTCCTCTCCCCGTTCAGTGATCTGCACGAGCAAAAGGCCATTCCTGAGCTTTTGCTCACAGCCGCCTCAAGCATGACCAATGTCCCTGGCAATGCAGCAACCTTGTTGCGCTCACAGTCAACAAGGGATCACATCAGTTGCCCTTGCTCGCTCAGCCCCTTTTGCGGATGAGCCAACCCTGTCTGGCATGACCAGTGCTCATGTCTTTTCAAGGTCTTTTGCTCTTGCCTCTGAACCCAGACAATCCGCATTTCTTGAAAACATCAGCTTGTGGATGCCTGTGTGTTTGCTTGCCTGGATGCCAATGTACCTGCTCGCATTCAAAGCTGCCTGTGTCTGATTATTTACAGCCCCTGTCCTTACCCATTCCTTCCTGTTGCTGCCTGCGCAGGTACTGCCCCAATGCTGCTGGAACATGCCAATACCACCTTGTGCGAACACAGGTGGGTGATAGAGGCTACCAGGGATGATGTCACCTGGACCTAAGCACTAGTGCACGACTGGCCATTCTCGTTTTGCACCTGAGTACTTTCTCAACAATGGAATAGTATTCCCCCCATCAACTGCACGGTAATGCAGGCAAAGTCCTCGCCTTGTGCAGTTTGGTAGCGTGCCAAGCATTGTCAAGGACAGTGTGCCTTAGCAAGCACACCTCAACCTTGTCAGGTACAGGCTGCAGCAATGCACAAGCTTTAATGTAAGTGTGCGGTGGCATGCATGAACAGGCCTCAGCCTACTTCTCACCCGAGCTGTGTGCGGAGCTTGAGAATGCGCTCCTGTCCTACGGAGAGTCCCAGCTGGGTTGCAGGTACGTGAAAAAGGTACTAGCTTGACCCACAGAGCCTGTCCTGACTTCCTTGTACGTAATTGTCCCTTTTGAACTGCTGTTGCGTAAACATGCATGTGTTTCATCGATTAGAAATTGTGCACGCACCAAGCATGCATCCCATATGCTGATCTTGCCTAAGCTTTGAACCTTCGCTTGCACTCAAGCCGCTCCTGTATGGAATCACATCATGCGCAGAGCAATCACACCAGTATGGATGTCCTACTATGTAGACGGGATGATGCAGGTAAATGCATTGTCTTGGCGCCATAACAGCCTTGGGATCAGCATTCTCATACCTCTTCTCCTTTTGGATGTTCCTCATTCCTGCCTTTAAGGCGCAGCAGGTTTGCATCGCCTCCCTTACCCATGTCTGCTCAAAATGGCCTGATGTCCTTACTGCACGCTGTGCATCGCCTCCCTTTACCCATGTCTGCTCAATCTGGCCTGATATCCTTACTGGACTCTGTGCATCGCCTCCCTTACCCATGTCTGCTCAATCTGGCCTGATGTCCTTACTGCACTCTGTGCATCGCCTCCCTTACCCATGTCTGCTCAATCTGGCCTGATGTCCTTACTGCTCTCTGTGCATCGCCTCCCTTACCCATGTCTGCTCAATCTGGCCTGATATCCTTACTGGACTCTGTGCATCGCCTCCCTTACCCATGTCTGCTCAATCTGGCCTGATGTCCTTACTGCACTCTGGGCATCGCCTCCCTTAACCCATGTCTGCTCAATCTGGCCTGATATCCTTACTGGACTCTGTGCATTGCCTCCCTTACCCATGTCTGCTCAATCTGGCCTGATGTCCTTACTGCACTCTGGGCATCGCCTCCCTTACCCATGTCTGCTCAATCTGGCCTGATATGCTTACTGGACTCTGTAGCATCGCCTCCCTTACCCATGTCTGCTCAATCTGACCTGATATCCTTTCTGGACTCTGTGCATCGCCTCCCTTACTCATGTCTGCTCAATCTGGCCTGATGTCCTTACTGGACTCTGTGCATCGCCTCCCTTACTCATGTCTGCTCAATCTGGCCTGATGTCCTTACTGGACTCTGTGCATTGCAGGAGCTCCACGCAGACAATCCCCAAGGTCCATTTGCATTCGTCCTCTCCTTGACAAGTAAGTCATTACCGGTATGACATGACGTGCATTGCAAGATGCAGTTCCCGTTCTTTGTGTAAGTCTGTTGACCCTGGAGTGCTGATCACGTTGAAGACAGGCAGTGAGTTGAATTGCAAATTTGATAAGCTGGCAGGATTTACCGATCTATAAGTGCAGGCTCAGATGGTTGTGTGGGCTTAGACAAGGTCAGGGTGTGATGCTGCACCACTCTTCCCACAGACTGGGAGGCCAGGAAATTCCGCGGCGGTGAGACTGTGATTGCAAAGCCCCGCCTGCTTGACTACTGGTCGTCACTTGACCCCAACCATGGCCTGGAGCATGACTCGCTGTTCACGCTGGTGGCCCCTGAGTTTGGTCGCCTCACTGTCTTTGTGAGTACCATAACTTATGGCATAAGTCCGTTGCATTTCAGCGGCATCTTCATACTGGGATGGTTGGTGTCTTTGGTGATTGAGCCAAAAGGAGGGCCACTCTTGAGCCAGCTGTGGGGCTAGCTTCAAGCATGCCATTCGGTGATCTAGATACTGGCCCATAAAGGAAATATTGCTGGTGTTCATATTTTCACTACAATCATGTTACATTTCTCCATCAATCCCAGCGCCGGCTCCCCATGAGTCAGATTGCTTGTGCTGGCTCTGATTGGGATAAGGATCACGTCTAGTCAGCACAGTCAGGGGCTCCTGCACACCTGCATGTGTACACACATTGCACTCCGCCTACATGCATGGTTGCTCACTTTTACACACAATGGCACGTGAACAGGATCCGCGCTTCCCACATGGTGTGAGAGAAGTGCATGGCACCAAGGACCCCCGGGAGGGCCGGCTTGTGTTGCATGGTGAGGTGCATTTAAGGATGTGACGGGCTGCTGTTGGGGGACAGTGTTGCATGGTAAGGTGTGTTTTGGGTGTGGCAGGTTGCTGTTGGGGGACAGTGTTGCATTGTGAGGTGTATGTGGGGATGAGACAGGTTGGCATATCATATGTTCTGAATGGTCAGGAGGTTAGTGGCACTGCAAGAGCTCTGTCCCTGACCATGAGCCTCAGCTCACTACTGCGAAAGCTGTGTGTGTGAAGCTGCTGCAAGCTCCGCAGTTGAGGTCCGGCTTTTTGGCAGACTAGCCAATGAGTGACCATTCAGAGCAGCATGCAGATAAAGCTTGCTTGTGCCTCTGTGGCCATGTCTTGTTTGCATCAGGGGGGGCTTTTAGCGGTGGCCAAGGAGCGCTGTGGAAGAGCGTGCGCGCCCCACGTAGTTTACAAGTTAGGGTGACCGCCAGCCTGACTGAAGTGCTGATTGGTTTACGACCCCATGTAGGTAGAGCTGGATCATTTGCGATGGAAGGTTCCTAGTTTTGACACCTGTGTAAACAGTTTTTTTGGTTGGTGCCATGCATTTTCTGATCATACCATCTGATATGTGCTCTGGTGCAGGGTGGTTCACAGCGCCTGAGCCGTTTTTCACGGGGGGCCTCAATGCTGAACAGGTGGGTCATGCTGTCTGTCTCTTGCTGTTTCTTTGTCCCTCACTTTGCAAAGCCGGGTGTGGTTTGCATGCGGTGGAGTGTTTTGTCCAGAAATTTCCAATCTGTTGGGTAAAGGTCCATCTACCCAGCCCGCTGCCGGCTCCTGCAATACGCAGAGCTCATCCAAGCTGCAAGCTTGCCTACCTTGAGCTCTGGGTGGGTCTGGCGAGGGTGGTCCTCTCCTTGCCCGTGCTCCCTCTTGATCTGTATCCTTGTCCTGCCTCTGCATACGTGCGCGTAGGCCGCCCCCATCATTGACGAAGCCTTGGAGGGTGCGATCCGCACCCTCCAAGAGGGCGTCTCAGGCAGTGATGAGGATGAAGGAGAGGAGGATGAGGGCCCCGTGGGCATCCACGTGACTGGAGTCTGGACTGTCCAGATTCATGTGTCTGGCACAACTGGGGAGGTCTCACGCATTGACGTGCTCGCTGACACCTTGGTAAGTGGGAAGGGGGCTGGCTATGGCTGTGTTTTCAAACTGGGATGGTAGTGCAGAGGGAAAGGATGGCTTGATTGGGCATTGTTCACTCAACCTTGAAGAGAGTAAACATGCAAAAATGCGGCAATGTCTCATAAAGAAAGTGCTGCAGACTGCATGCTTGCTGGACAAAGCACCCTAGATGGAATAGACGGGATGGACAGGGCGGGGCTGGGCACCGCCTTACTGAACTTGTGTGCATCCTCTGCTGTACGGTCTTGATAAGCTGCAGGTGTGCGTGACATAGTGTCGACGCAGCAGTGCTTGTGGTTAAATCATGCACCTTGCACAGGCGCCGGGTGATTGGCCTACCCTGGGGATGAGCTCGCCAATCTATGGCTGGAGGCCGAGAGAGAGACTCACTGTCACTAAGTAATAATACGTCATTAGTCTGCCCTCTCAGGCGCTCCCATTTGCCACAGGTCTTATCATCCATAACACACACATGAAACTCACAACAGGGCCAGCCTTCTTTGAGCAAGCATCAGGGGCTTGCTGCAGGATTTAGAACCTGGCCAGTTGTTATAAAAAGCAAGGGTCCTTGACATTCAGTGCACACTTTGACCTGTCTGGGCTTTTCTTTCAACTGTTTCCTGCCCTCACTGCTGCCCGCAGGTGGCATTGCCCAGCGCACCCATGCCTGCCAGCTTGGCGCGTGCGACTGTGCAGCAGGAGGTGGCTGTATGGCTGGAGGACGCATGCTTCCCGGTGGCTGCTGATGCCAGCGATAGCGCCATCACGCTGCCCGTCGTGTTTGAGTAGCCTTTTGTGACCAGCCCCAGGCTTACAAAGTGGACATGCGTTGAATATACTCAAGCTCAGGATTTGGTTCTTGCAGTGTTGCTTCAAGCAGTTACTTATTCTTATAGCTGCTCTGGTACGAAAAATTTGTTTATGAACCATTGCCTCGTTTCGCAGACGTTGTCTTAGATTGTTGTCAGCTCAGAATTAGACATGACGGATTATATTGTCTGCTGGCCATGACCAGCCACAAATCAACTAGCCTAATGCCCTGGCTAGCTGCTGCTTTCACCAAAAAAGCCAGGAGAAATACAAGGAGAAAATACCAGGAGAAAATACACAGGCATACGAGGTATTAATTCATAGATATGATGTACCAAATCAGTTTCCAACTTCAGACTAATTCAAGAAATTCTTCAACCACAATTTGCAGGAAGGGAGGCAGATTCTTGAGTGTACGCAAGGAAGAAAGAAGACTTGGGTCAATCTTCTGTTCGTACCCATTTTTGAACAAGCGCCCGCAATATTCACATTGTGAACGTTTATGGAATGACCAAGTGTTTTTGGCAGTGCTCAGAACGTGCCTGAAAGGGACACGTGCCAATTCTTCCACCTACAGACAAAACAAAATCAAGCACTTGAGTACAACTCGAACCTTTGTAACGTGAGTCAACATAGCAATCAAGTCAAGCCGTCTGGTGGTTAAGACTCATGGCTCTTCAAGCAACCTGAAGTTTAGGCCAATCTGTCTCTTTTTCTTAATTGGTGCAGGTAATTCTTTGCTGCCTGCATAGTTTTTCCTGTCTTCCATTCAAGCCGTTGAGAAGCCAACATACTCGCCTGAAGTCGTGCTGCAATTTCAATGAATTTGACAGCCGTTTCACTGTTGTAGGGAATGTTCTTTGCATGAAACATGCAGTCGTCCAACACACTGGAAATGTTATATTTGTGTGCTACTGGAAGCAGCTGGAGGACCTGCATATAAATAAACAAATCAAACATGTCCTATATAATCACACTGATATAATCAAACAAATACCTGGTCACAAAGCATTAGATCCAGAGCAGGGATAATATGGGCATAACATCAGCTTCTGCCTCTTACCTGATCGTGGGAAAGCGGCTGCGATTGCGTAGCAGGGATCCAGGGGGCAATGCGCATTAAGCAAATCAGCCAGGTATTAAAGCTGCCATCCACCTGTGTGCATTGATTGATCTGAATTCGATTGGGATCTTACAGGTTGCAGGGAGAAACATTTCACCAGTGGCATGCAAAATGAAAACTGATGGAACATCATTCCATCTTCCTTGCACTTGCCTCAATCCTCTGGCATTTAGGATCAGTTTCCAATAGATCTCGAAATACAGAGGAAGCTAGTGTGAGGAGCACCTGCATTCGTTATGTGTTATAGTAGGTGAATGTATCTGTGTGCATGTAAGGCATTGCCGTTTGACAGTACCATATTGTCAACCAGTGATTGTGTGTCCTGTAACGCAACTTGAACTTCGCTTGAAGCACATGACAGTGGCCACGTGGTGCACCATGGATCCCACAGGGTTCAACCCTGTCACATCACAAGTTGTGATCCATTCTATACCTTGTTGAACTTAATCTCAGATTTGTCATCGGTAGCTAGTATCAAACTGTCGTTGCCTAGCAATCCATCAGGGACAGGACCATAGCTTTTGGTCTCTAGAGAGCTTAGATCTAAAGTACGACTCATTTCGGGCCTCGTCCCCAATTTAAAGGTAAATTTAAGTTGATTTGGATGTTCGAACATGTCCTGGTGTCAAACTTGACAGGTGACAGGTGCCGATTCAGCTAGTCTAGACAGATCTGCGCACTTCAATTTTGATATGGTATACATTATTGGTTACGAATAAGTAAATCCATGTACTTCAGTGTTGCTACGGCAACAGTGACCGATCCCGCTGCCCAACAGGGTCCCCATTGTACCAGTTAGATCTCTCGGTAAGGAGTGCTGCGTCCCGTGCTCAAAATTATTCCACCAGTGGAAGTACTTTCCGACACATTTTGTCACAAGTAGTGCTGGCCCACTGCGTTGTATATTAAAGAGCAGGATTTAACCATTCATTCCCCTGGTCATCCGCTTTTTTCCAAGCCATCCAACCAACCTGAAAACCCTGAAACCTGCAAATGAGCAGATCCTTCTGAATGCAACCTAAGCATACATAAAATGATTTTATTCAACATTGCTAATGTGAGGCATGGAGCCTGTGGGCATATAGCAGAGCTGGGCAGTCCCTACTTTAAAGTACCCAGGTGAGCCCAGGTGAGGCTGCATTCTGGTGCTCAATACCATCTGTCACAGATGCAAGTTGCTTTGAAAGTCTCTGGACCTTCAGCCCTCAGGCAGGCTGCCAATGGCTCTGCCATGTGGCATGCAAGCATTATTCAACTGACTCTTGTGTGTCAAGCAGGGGCAATGAATGGTATGATAATACCTGACGTGCGGGTGAAAAGTATGTGTCCCTATACGTCTGAGCACTTTTCAAGTAAAGCCCGCCCTAGCCAGACCCATCCCTAAAGAGAATTACGTTGCTGCAAAATGAGGAGCAGCAGCAAGTAGCAGCAAGAGCTAAAAGATGATGATGGTGATTTGGGTGAACCAGAATGCGAGAGCAGTCAGCAGGCACATAAAAAGTGACATTCTTCCATCCACCTTGTTTCCTGCAGAGGAATCACTGCCTTTGCGCTGCTGTGTGTGCTTTAACACCAACCAAAAGACAAACCTGCACAATAACTCTGCCACAGCAAGTAAGAAGGTTTTTCTTCAGCTGCAGGGAGTCCTTCACACAAAGGGAGAGACATATGTAGGTAATCTCGAGATAAATACGCGGCCTCTCATCATCAAGGTTAGGAATTGGGTACTACTAGTCACCCTCCTCATCCTCACTAACTTTTTTTGTTCCTGTTTCACTGGTGGAGGGATCGTACAGTGCCAAGGCCCTAGTTGGCTCCTCTTCCTTAATTGATGTAGGGAGTAATTTTGCTGCCTACGTTATTGCTCCTTTTCTTTTCCAAAGAGCTTGCGGACTTTATTGTCACGTTGAGAGACAAGTACTGCTGCATCCCAATGAAACTAATAGCACCACTGGCATAAGATAATGTAAAGTTGCACCATTTATTTCTCTGGTCAGCTGTTTTTCCCGAGCCCTAGCAACCTGCAAATATCTGTACGGATATCCGTACGAATACCTGACTTACGGAACCTAGAAAGGCCTTACGGATATCCGTATGGATACCCTGACTCTAGTAGGGGCTGTTGGGAGGCATGGAGCCTATGGGCAGATAGCAGGCTTGGGGTAATTTCGCTTATGAATGGTATGATCATACCTGATTGGCGGGTGAAAACTATCAAGCGTCCCTATAGGTCTGAGCACTTCTCAAGTAAGTGATGACGTAAAGCCCGCCCTAGCCAGACCCATCCCTAGAGTGAATAACTTTGCTGCAAAATGAGGAGCAGCAGCAAGAGTAGCAGCAAGAGTTAAAAGATGATGATAGTGATTTGGGTGAACCAGAACATGAGAGTTGCAATCAGCAGGCACCTAAATACTGACATTCTTCCATCCGCCTTGTTTCCTGCAGAGGAACCACTGCCTTTGCGCTGCAGTGTATGCTCGAGGCACTGCACGATCCCTTCACCAGTGAAACAAGAACAAAAGGAGATAGTGAGGATCAGGAGGGTGACTAGCAGTACTCCATTCTTGACCTTGGCAATGAGAGGTCACACAAGTGTCAAGAGCATGTCTACTTGAAATCATTATTGAATAGAAGCACTCTGACAGCTAGAAAGCATATGATTTTGCTATCCAGCTGATGACAGAACACACGATGAACTTGTGACTTTGCCATGTAGACTATATCGGATGGGCTGTGTAGACTCTTCATCGAATGGGCCTTTGCTAGAGTGAGTTTTAAGTGCTCCTTACAAGTTTAACGACATTTCTTTTTGTTATACAGTTTTTTGTGCAATTTTATCTTATGATGATCTTAGTTGAATGAAATGTTACCATTACTCTTTTTGATTGTCACAAGACGGTCTTGGATGTCCTTTCTCAGGGGAATGGCAGACCTTGCTATTTCATCCCATACATCATTGTGATGTGGATTTAGCTGGCAACGACAGCCACAAACCAACCAGCCTTACGACCAGACTGGTGGTTAATCCTAACTTGTAACGACCAGGCTAGAGGTTGACCCCAACTTGTGAACATCAATGGATAGTTGGGGCCCTGGTATCTGTTTGCCCGGCTATTGTGCCATACTAGACAAGTGCAAACATATAACTGCTATGTGTGCGCGTGCGGTAACCGTGACCTGTGCCGTACGGGTGTGTATGTATGGTGTGTTTTGCCCATGTTCCCTGTCTTCCTTGCAACTTTGCACTTCATAAGTGGCTCCCACTTCTTTCCTGGGACCATTCACTGGTTTCGGGGCTGTGCACTCAAACAGGCCGTGTGTGCAGGCTGCAAGTTATCCCGTATGCATAAATGTAGGCATTCAAAACTGAAGCCCAAGAAAGTACCAAGATGCCTCACAATGAATAAAGCATTCGATGCTAAAGCCCCAGTACGTGATCCCCTACAAAAAAACAGAGCATGTACCCGACCAGGACTTTAAACAATGACTTTTAACAAATGAGCGGTCCAAAACCAGGGCTAGGGCTATTCCCCGAGTGTGCACATTTTGAAAGGACCATGATAAAAATGAAACACTGCCTTTTTTGCAGGAGCACACACTTCAACCTTGAAAACATGAAGATATACAATGCTGGAACAAGGGCTCTTGACAAGCTGCAACCCATGTCACCTTTGCACCTGGCTGAAAAGCAATAAAACTACAATCTACAAGCAACTGCAGCGCATCCTGCACGAAAGCCAGCACAAACGGATGCATGCGCACAAGACAGTGGCATGTGCCATATCAACCCTTCAAGAGCATGCAAGAGTGCCTTTTGTCTATCAAAACAAGTGCACTTTCCATGACTGTACTTTTCTTTTAGGAGCAGCGAACCTCCTGATACTAGGCAGCACAACTGAAGCTGCAACCATGGCGCTCTGCCTAAGAAATACACACATGCTCACTGCTGCAGCGCTGCCACGCCCCTGGCTTAGTGCAACCCTCCTGTGGCAGCTGACCTGCCATCTCTCACAGCTGCAGGGAGCGCCACAGGAATGTGCAGCTCCGTGCTCACTGCTCTGCTTGCCCATCCTGCAGGAGCCAGTCCGCCATCTCACGCAGCAGCGGGAAGCAGTGGAAGGCAGCAACATTGCGGAACACCGTGATTTGTGTGCGGCGCACTGAAGGCGGCACAGTGCAGCGCAGGTCGCCCCCGCACACGCTGCACGCGCTGCGCAGGTGGCTGCTGGTGACGGCACGGCAGCGTACGCATGCCAGATCCTGCAGGAACACGTGGGTGTGGGCAGAGGCACACGCATGTGAGTACAAGCAAAGCCCTATTTTGCTCAAGTTCAAAAGAGGAGCAATGTTTGCTTGCATGTGCAAGGGCATGTGACAAGGTGCAGACCTGGCTGCTCTGCTAGGTCTCTCCAAGGTCACAGGTGCATCTCGTGGGAGGTTTGGCGCGCTAGCAGACATGCACGGGGCATTTAGCAGGCAGGCGGGCATGCAGCAAGCCACATACACTTATGGAAACTCTCTCCTTCACCTCAACAACCGGAGACCTTGGCAATTGGCACCTCCTCACCGAGAGCCTCTATACAACAAAAATTCCATGCGTTCCGTTCACATTCATCTTCGTTTCAATACATGCACTCCCATTGGCTCCTTTTCACCAAGAGCGTCAAGTCATGCACGCCCCTAATTCTCAACAGGTTGACAGGCAGGCTTCAGTGGCGCCGCCTCCCGGCAGGGCGCACCTGTAGCTCGTACGAGCGCACGTGCTGGTTGAGCGCTGTCACCAGGCGCTGCTCAATGGCGTCCATGTCGTAGCCCTGCTTGCACTGGCGGCAGCACCATGCCTCGTCCTCTTCGCCCCTCCTGCAAATGCCACAAGTGAGGCACAGACCGTGAGTAAATGAGCCGCATCTCTTAGAGGCCCTTAAAGGAGCCCTTCTGGGCACAAGCTGCGTGCATGCATCACAGAGGCTGGCTTTCGCAGCAGTTCTGCAGGCATACGGTGCTTTGAGCAATAAATGCTGAGGGCAGGGCCGCCAGCACAGCTGTGTGTGTGTGTGCGTGCTTGTATGCTGGAGTATAGCAACAGTTGATAACTACCTGTGCGCGCCTGTCAGGCTGCTCAACCGCTCACGCATCTATTTGATGCACGCGCCGCAATGTGCCACAGGCTTCCTATCAAGTCCTGTGTCCCAAGGTCTGTTAGGGCCCCCTTTCACAATTGCCCAAATTAGCTCAGGTCCAAGTGCATTGGTATTGGCAAAGGGGAGCCAAGGCTTTCCGTACTGGAAACTGCACGTGTGCGTAACCCTCATTCGATGGCACACAAACCACACCATGATCAATCATACACACTTGGGCACGCCTGCAGGCACGTACCTGCTGCTGGGCGCCCCGTCCGCGTCGCTCTGCTGCTTGGCGCGCGCCACCAGCTGCTCGTCACGGCACAGGTCCAGGTCCCGGCAGTCATTGCAGTAGCTGCGGCATACATACACACACAGAGGCAGCGATCGCTATCTAAGGCAGTCGTTGCAGTAACTGCGGCAAGCGCGCGCGCACACACACACACACACACACACACACACACACACACACACACACACACACACACACACACACACACA
>LFIK01001355.1_pt1 | contig 19424 bp, 15 predicted proteins | sample 643401 | NCBI WGS metagenome assembly LFIK01 (sample SAMN03777447, study PRJNA286221) | soda lake metagenome | biome: soda lake; feature: Kulunda steppe; material: water; isolation source: sample T5-Br brine of Lake Tanatar-5 | place: Russia: Kulunda steppe | collected 2010-07
AGGATGCGGACATCACCCTGCAGCTGCACCGCAGCCTCTGGCCGCGGCTGCAGGAGATTCCCGGCCTGTGCCGTGTGTACCAGGAGATCGAGGTTCCGCTGGTGCCCGTGCTCTCGCGCATCGAACGCGCCGGCGTGCTGGTGGATCGCAAGCTGCTGGCCGCGCAAAGCGGGGAGCTGGCGCATCGCATGCAGGAACTGGAGCAGGCCGCCCACGAGGCAGCCGGCGGTGCGTTCAACCTCAGCTCCCCCAAGCAAATCCAGGAGATCCTGTTCGAACGCCAGGGCCTGCCAGTGCTGCAGAAGACGCCCAAGGGCCAGCCGTCCACCGCCGAATCGGTGCTGCAGGAACTGGCGCAGGACTACGAACTGCCGCGGCTGATCCTGGAGCACCGGGCCATGGCCAAGCTGAAGTCCACCTACACGGACAAGCTGCCGCAGATGATCAACCCCGAGACCGGTCGGGTGCATACCTCCTATCATCAGGCGGTGACCGCCACCGGCCGCCTGTCCTCCTCCGATCCCAATCTGCAGAACATCCCGGTGCGCAGCCAGGAAGGCCGCCGTATTCGCAAGGCGTTTTTGCCCGCGCCGGGCTACCGGTTGCTGGCGGCGGACTACTCCCAGGTGGAACTGCGCATCATGGCGCATCTTTCCGGCGACGAGGGGCTGCGAACCGCCTTCGCCGAGGGGCAGGACATCCACCGAGCCACCGCGGCCGAGGTGTTCGGCGTGCAGCCGGACCAGGTCAGCGACGAGCAGCGTCGGGCCGCCAAGGCGATCAACTTCGGCCTGATCTACGGCATGTCCGCCTTCGGGCTGGCGCGGCAGCTGGGCGTGGAGCGCGGCCAGGCCCAGGGCTACGTGGACCGCTACTTCGACCGCTATCCGGGGGTGAAGGCCTACATGGACAACACCCGTGCCCAGGCCCACGAGCAGGGGTACGTCGAGACGGTGTTCGGCCGGCGCCTGTACCTGCCGGAGATCAACGCCCGCAACAGCCAGCGGCGCCAGTACGCCGAGCGCACGGCGATCAACGCGCCCATGCAGGGCACGGCGGCGGATATCATCAAGCGCGCGATGATCCGCGTTGACGCCTGGTTGCAGCGGGACGAGCCGGACGTGCTCATGGTAATGCAGGTGCACGACGAGTTGGTGTTCGAGGTGCCGGAGTCGGAGCTGGAGGCGGTGAGCCGGCAGGTGACGCGCCTGATGCGCGAGGCTGCCGAACTGGATGTGCCGCTGGACGTGGACGTGGGTTTCGGGGAAAACTGGGAAGAAGCCCACTGAACGTGGTACAAAAGAAAGGCCCTGGCTCTCGGGGGGAAAGACCAGGGCCAAACAGTGCGGCCTTGGGGTTAGGCCGACTTTGTCCGCCCGCCACAGGAAGGAGCGGACGGACCGCGCCGGGCACTGGCGCTCGGTAATTATAGACCGGCTGACTTGGCAATAGTTCCAGCCGACAGAGCGCTGTTCACGGAATTTCCCGCACCCCAAACCACTGATCCAACACCGCGTGGGCCTCGTCCACCCCCTGTCTGTTCGGTGCCGAAAACAACTGCACGGTCGCCCCCGGGTAGTGCTTCTCCAGCTCGCGGCGCACGGCGAGCAGCGCCTGCATGGCGGCGCCCCGTTTCAGCTTGTCAGCCTTGCTGAGCAACACATGGACCGGCAGGCCGGACTCCCCCGTCCACTGCAGCATCTGGCGGTCGAAGTCACGCAGCGGATGACGGATGTCCATGATCAGCATGACACCGCGCAGTGCCTTGCGCCGCGACAGGTAGTCGGGCATCACCTGCCGCCAATGGGCGCGGATCTTCTCGGGCACCTTGGCGTAGCCGTAGCCCGGCAGATCCACCAGGGCCATGGCATCGCTGATCGGAAACAGGTTGATGAGCTGGGTGCGTCCGGGTGTCTTGCTGGTCCGCGCCAGGCTCTTCTGGCCGGTGATGGCATTGAGCGCGCTGGACTTTCCGGCATTGGAGCGGCCGGCGAAGGCCACTTCCAGCCCGGTATCCGGCGGCAGCTGATCCAGGCGGTTGGCACTCTTGAGAAAGCGCGCCTGGTGGTAGAGTGGGTTCATGGTCATCCCCGGTGGCAAGGATCGGGTGGGCGCAGCATCTCCGGCGCCCGTGGCTCGGGCGCCATGGTAAACCCATTGCACCCGCGGCGCACGGCTCGGAAAGCCTTGTTTTCGTGCCGCAAAATTGACCCGTCAACGCCCGGCTGGTATAAAACCAGTCGTTTTGCCCACACGGTCGCGGTGCCTGCCAGTGGCCCTTCGGCGGTCGACTGGAAGCAGCAGGCCTTACTGTTCAGGAGCTTGGTTGTCCATGAAGATTTGGCAGCGTGTTGCCATCGCCTCTGTCGTGCTGGGTGCCGCCGGTCTGGCGCATGCCGGTGATGTCTCGCGTGGTCAGGAGCTGTCCGGTTCCTGTGCCGCCTGTCACGGGGCGGACGGAAACAGTACCAACCCGGAATGGCCGAAACTGGCCGGACAGGGAGAGCGCTATCTCTTCGAGCAGTTGGTTGCTTACCAGGATGGCACACGCCAAAACGCGCTGATGGCGGGCCAGGTCGCCGACCTTGATGAGCAGGACATGCGGGATCTGGCTGCTTTCTATGCAGCGCAGACGCCGGAAATCGGTGCCGCCAACGAGGACGTGGCCGAATTGGGCGAAAGCATTTACCGTGGCGGCATCCCCGACAAAAATGTTGCCGCATGCATTGCCTGTCATGGCCCTGCGGGCGAGGGCATCGCCTCTGCCGGTTTCCCCCGACTGGCCGGTCAGCACGCCACCTACACCGCCCTGGAACTGCAGAAATACCGGGACGGCGAGCGTGAAACCGACGCCAACCGCATGATGCGGGACGTGGCCCGCAACATGTCCGATGAGGATATCGAGGCCGTCTCGTCTTATCTTGAAGGCTTGTACCGCCGCGAGCGGTAAGTCGCAGCGGGCCGGACGGACCCGGCCTGTATAGAGTCTCTGCCGGGCGCGTCGGGCCGTCACCGGGCGGCGCTCCCGGATCGTATCGCCACCCTGTCCCACACGCTCTGAGTTGGCAGCCTCGCCCGCTGCAACTTTCCGGCCCTTCCATCGGTCTGCAACAGCATGGAAACCACCGCCTCCAGTTCAGCGAAGCCAAAGCGCCGTCGCCAGCAGAGTACGACCGAGATTCTGCTGCAGTTCCTCGGGTCCATGAACCTGGCCATCACGCTGTTGGTCGTGGTGGCGATCGCGTCGATCATCGGCACCATCATCCAGCAGAACCAGCCGTATCAGGATTACCTGCTCAAGTTCGGGCCGTTCTGGTTCGACGTGTTCGCCAGGCTGGGCCTCTACGATGTTTACTCTGCGGGCTGGTACCTGTTCATGCTGGCCTTTCTGGTGGTCTCCACCTCGGTGTGCCTATGGCGGAACACACCGACGATGGTCAAGGAGATGCAGCGCTATCGTGAGCACCAGCAGGAGCGCTCGCTGCGCGCGTTCAGCAATCGGCGAGAATGGTCGACGCCGCTGGCGCCGGCCGACGTGGAAGAACTCGGTGTCCGGACCCTGAAGCGCCATCGATTCCGGTTCCGCCGCAAGAGCCATGGTGATGCGCGGCTGCTGGCCGGGATGACCGGCCGCAGCAACCGGCTCGGCTACGTGTTCACGCACCTGTCCATCGTCGTGATCTGCATCGGCGGGCTGATCGACGGTAACCTGCTGCTCAAGCTCCGGGAGATGACCGGGCAATTGGAGATCGAGACCCGCAACATCCCTGTCTCGCAGATTGATGCATCGAGTCGCCTGCCGGTGACGCGAGGGGCGTTCCGCGGCAATGTGAACATTCCGGAAGGCCGCAGCGCCGGGGTTGTCTTCCTGGACCTGAAGGACGGCTACGTGGTGCAGGATCTGCCGTTCCGGCTGCACGTGGAGGAGTTCCGCGTCGAACACTATGACACCGGTGAGCCGCGCTCCTTTGAGAGCGATGTGATCCTGACCGCCCCGGAACTGGATGAACCCATTCATCAGACCATTCGGGTGAACCACCCGCTCGTCTACGAGGGCTATGCCATCTACCAGGCCAGTTTCGGTGACGGCGGCTCGCGCCTCGGCATCCAGGCCTGGCCCCTGCGCGGGGAGGACCGGACCCCCTGGGCGCTGGAAGGCGAGGTGCTGCAGAGCCAGACCCTGGAGGTGGCGGGGCGCGAATACCGCCTGGAACTCGAGGACTTCGAGCTGTTCAACGTGCGTCCCACGGAAGAGGCACAGACCCGGCGTGATGTGCGCAACGTGGGACCGAGTTTCACCTTCCGCTTGCGCGGGCCCACTGGTGAAGCGCGCGAGTACCACAATTTCATGCTGCCGGTGGAGGTCCGCGGCCGCCAGTTCTTCCTCAGCGGTGTGCGCAGCTCGCCGCAGGAGGATTTCCGCTACCTGCACCTTCCCGCGGACAGCCGGGGCCAGCCGGACACCTTTATCAGCTTCTACAATCTGCTGCAGGATCAGGACGCACTGCGGGCCGCGTCCGAACGCGCGGCCGAGGCCACCCTGGCGGAATACGGCCTGGCTGATTCCGGCCTGGTGCCGCAGGTGGCCGTGAGTGCCCGGGACCTGGTGCGCCGTCTGCTGGAAGAGGATTTGCCATCGGTGCTGGAGTACCTGGAGCGTTCCATGGAGGAACGGCAGGTGCCGGACGACCGTCGCGAGATGCTCATGACCTTCTCGCGGCTCGCCATGGAGCGGACCCTTTGGGAGGCTTACGAGGAGGCGCGGGATGACGGCGAACTGCGCCCGGTGAGCGAGGCAGAGGATGACGGGCAGGCGTTCTTCCGGGATGCGCTGGCCGCCCTGTCGGCCATGGATCTGTATGCGGCCCCGGTTTTTCTCCAACTCACGGATTTCGATCAGGTGCAGGCCACCGGTCTGATGATTGCCCGGGCGCCCGGGCAACCCATTGTTTATTTCGGCTCTGGCTTGTTGACGCTTGGTATACTGTTGATGTTTTACGTATCCCACCGTCGGACCTGGTGCTGGATCAAACCGCGCCCGGATGGCGGCACCGAAGTGCTGCTGGCTGGTGCGAATCAGCGGGACCCTCTGGGCTTCAAACGCAGCTTTGGCGCGTTGGCTGATGAACTGGATGCACGGATCAAGGCAGCCGAGGCGGCTGCAGCAAACAGGCGGGAGTGAGGATTGGGTGATGAGTACGACCCCGGAACACGTGATAGAGCAGTTTGACGAGCGGAGTTTCCTGCGTCGCCTGAGCTGGTTCGATTGGGCATGGGCCGCTGCGTTTCTCGTGGGAACGATCTACGCCAGTGTCCACTTCAGCCAGTGGATGGATCGCTACGAGCAGGGGATCCTCTACCTGAGCTATGTGACTCTGGTGTGGGTGGGTTGGTTATGGAAGCCGGCCCGGATGTTCAGCCTCGTGGTGGCGGGGCTGACGCTGTTCGCGCTCGCCCAGTACCCGACGCTGGAGGCCGCCGAGACCAACTTCTTCCTGAATTACCTGCTGTCCAGCCAGTCCGCCATCATGTGGATGTGCGCCCTGTTCCCGGCGGCGACCGTGGTCTATTTTGCCGGCATCCTGACCCGCTCCGAATTCACGGAGAAAGTCGCTTCCGCCCTGACCTGGGCCGCCTCCGGTGCGGGATTCATCGGTTTGTTGGTCCGTTGGTGGGAGTCGTATCTGATCTCGCCGGATATCGGCCGCATACCGGTGACGAACCTCTACGAAGTGTTCGTGCTGTTCGCTTTCACCACGGGCCTGATCTACCTGTATTACGAGCAGCGCTACCGCACCCGTGCCCTGGGTGGCTTCGTGGGCCTGATCATCACCGCGTCCATCGGTTTCCTGCTCTGGTATCACTTTGATCGCCAGGCTCATGAGATCGATCCGTTGATACCGGCCCTGCAGAGCTGGTGGATGAAGATCCACGTGCCCACCAATTTCGTCGCCTATGGGGCGTTTGCCATTGCCGCCATGGTGGGGGTTGCCTACCTTGTGCATGCGCGCAACCCTGAGGGCTGGCGGCGGCGCGGACTGCCCAGTGCCGAGGCCATGGACGACATCATGTACCGCACCATCGCCCTGGGCTTCGCGTTTTTCACCATCGCCACCATTCTCGGGGCTCTTTGGGCCGCCGAGGCGTGGGGCGGCTACTGGTCCTGGGATCCGAAGGAAACCTGGTCGCTGATCACCTGGCTGACGTACGCTGGCTGGCTGCACTTGCGTTACACCAAGGGCTGGCGCGGCACCCCCATGGCCTGGTGGGCGGTGATCGGCCTGCTGGTCACCACGTTCACCTTCCTGGGCGTGAATATCTTCCTGTCCGGTTTGCATTCCTACGGGGAGCTGTAAATGCCGGAAGCGCCGACGCGCGGCGAAACCCGTGGGCGTCGGCGTGGTCTATGCACAGTGAGGGTGCCGGCTACGGTCGGCCCGGACGAGAAAAGTTTGGCCGCCGCGTTTCGGCGGCCCAAGGGGGAGCCCCAACATGCGATTCGTGCTTGCCGCCCTGCTGGGTGGATTACTGGCCACCGGCCTGGCCACGGCCCAGACCTTCGAGGAGGGAACGCACTACCGGAAGCTGTCGAACCCGGTGTCCACCGTGGATTCCGACCGCATCGAGGTGCGCGAATTCTTCTCCTACGGCTGCCCGTTCTGCTACCAGTTCCTGCCGCGCATCAACGCCTACGCGGAAGGCGTGGCTGACGACGTGGTCGTGGTGAAGCACCCGGTGGTGTTCAACCGCCAGACGCAATCCCTGGGCCGCGCCTTTGTGGTGGCCGAGGAACTGGATGTGGTGGACGCGGTGCATGGTGCGCTGTTCGTTGCCTACCATGACGAGGGAAACCGCCTGGATTCCGCCGGTGCGGTGGCCGACGTGTTTGAAGCTCAGGGCATCGACCGGCAAGAGGTGCTGGACGCCTGGGAATCCTTCGGCGTGGAAACCGGCCTCAACCGCTATCAGCAGAACCTGCGGCGCTACATGGTCTCCAGCACGCCTTCCATGGCGGTCAACGGCCGCTATTTCATCGACATGGAGATGGCGCGGAACCAGGAGCAGATGATCCGCATCGTTGATTTCCTGGTCCAGAAGGAACGTGACGGGGGGCGGTGATGCAGGCCACCCGCGTGCTGCCGCCGCGTGACCCGGGCCCGGCTCCTCCGGCCGGCGAGAGGTCACGCTTGCGCTTGATGAGCTATAACATCCAGACCGGGATGCGGACCCGCCATTACGGAGACTACCTCACCCGCAGTTGGCAGCACCTGTTCCCCCACCCCGAACGCCCCCGCAACATCGATCTCATTTCCGAACTGCTGATGGACTTCGACCTGGTGGGCCTGCAGGAGGTCGATGCCGGTAGCCTGCGCAGCGGTTTTATCAACCAGACCGAATACCTGTGCCGGCGGGCCGGTTTCCCGTACTGGCATGACCAGACCAATCGGCGTATTGGTCGGCTGGCCCAGCACAGCAACGGCGTGCTCAGCCGCTTCCGGCCGCTGGAGGTCAAGGAGCACCGGCTGCCGGGGATGATCCCGGGGCGCGGTGCCCTGCATCTGCGTTATGGTGGCCCCAGCGATGATCTGCACCTGATCCTGATGCACCTGGCGTTGGGCCAACGTACCCGGATGAATCAGCTGGCCTACGTGGCCGAGCTGATCCAGGACTTCCGCCACGTGGTGGTCATGGGTGATCTCAACTGCCGCACGGACAGCCGGGAGCTGCGCCATCTGCTTGATCACACCCATCTGCGTGAGCCCCTGGCGCATTTGTATACCTACCCCAGCTGGCGCCCGCACAGGAATATCGATCACATTCTGGTTTCCGACTCCCTCCGGGTCGAACGGGCGGAGGTGGTGGACTATCCGCTGTCCGATCACCTGCCCATCATGATGGAGGTAGAACTGCCGGAATCGGTGATCCTGGTGCCGTGAAGGGGCTTTACTGCAGGGCTTTGGGCGCAAACAGGTTGGAGAGACTGAGCCCGGTACCCAGCAGCTTGGTGAAGCCGTCCCGGTCCATGGGGTGGGCCAGCAGAAAACCCTGTATCAGGTCGCAGCCCGACTCTCGCAGGAAGGCCAGTTGCTGTTCGGTTTCCACGCCCTCCGCCACCACCCGCAGGTTGAGCTGGTGAGCCATGGCCAGGATGGCGATGACGATGGCGCGGTCATTGCGGTCAATGAACAGGTCCTCGATGAAGGAGCGGTCGATCTTGAGGATGTTCACCGGCATGTGCTTGATTTTGCTGAGGCTCGAATAACCGGTGCCGAAATCGTCCACCGCCACGCTGATACCGAGCCGCCGCAGGTGTTGCAGCACTTCGCATTTCTCACCTTCCATCAACGTGGTCTCGGTGATCTCCAACTCCAGTGAAGGGCCGGAGAGGTCGTGCCGTTGCAGCAGTTCCTCCAGTAATACGGGCAGACGGTCATCCAGCAACTGGTGACCGGAGATGTTTACGGAGATGCGTGGCAGCGTCAGCCCTGCACGCCGCCAGTCGGCGAGATCGCTGCAGACCTGCTTGAGCAGCCATTCCCCCATGGGAATGATGAGCCCGGTCTCTTCCGCCAGTGCAATGAACTCGTCCGGTGAAATCTGGCCCAGTTCCGCATCCTTCCAACGCAGCAGCGCCTCCGCCCCGTGCAATTCCCCGGTGACGGCATCCACCATGGGCTGGTAGCAGAGCGAAAAGTCCAGACGCTCGACGGCCGCGCGCAAGCGGGTCTCCAATCGCTTGCGACTGGCTGCCCGCCGCTGCAGGCCCTGGTTGTAAAGCATGATGCCGGTGAGCGAGAGTTTGGCCTGCCGCAAGGCAAGTTCCGCATGGCGGATCAGGCTGTCCACGTCCAGGCCATGCCGCGGGTGGCTGGCAATGCCGACACAGCATGAGATACGCAATTCATGCCCGGCCACGCGCAAAGGCTCCGCAAGCATGGCCTGCAGCGCGGACGCGTGTTCCAGCAGGGTATCCTTTTGGTCCAGGGTGCCCAGCGGCAGCGTGAGCATGAATTCATCACCGCCCCAGCGGGCGAGCACGTCGCGTTCCGGCAGGCGTGCCCGCAGGCGGGCACTGACCGCCTTCAGCAGCAGGTCGCCCACGTCATGCCCCAGCAGGTCGTTGATGGTGCCGGCATCCCGCAGGTCCACCAGCACCAGCGAGAAGGTATCGCCGCGCTCGCACAGCTGGGCCACATGCCGGCGAAGCAGTTGCCGGTTTGGTAGCCCGGTGAGGCGATCGTAGTAGGCCAGCTGGAAAATGCGCTGTTCCGAACGCTTGCGTTGCAAGGCGCTGGCGAGAATGTCGCCGGCGCCGCGGAGCAGCTTCTGTGCGGTATCGTCCCAGCCGGGGAGGCCGGAGCGACACTCCACGCCGATGAAGCCTTGAAGGGTACCGGAATAGATAATCGGCACCGCCAGCAGGCTGCCCACCCCGGCCTGGAGCAGGCGTGTACGCTCCCGGTGCGCCTCGGCGGGCAGGCGTTCCGCCTCGTTTACGGACACGAACTCCAGGTCATACAGCGAACGGATCAGCCACGGGATCTCACTTCGGTAGGGTTGTTGGCCGAAGGCCGGTACCCGTGTGTCCTGTCCGTTCCTGCACCAGCCATGGGTATTGGTGAGCAGCCGGTTGCGCAATTGGTAGATATACACCCGGTCCGCCCCGGTGTAGCTGCCCAGGTCCGCCAGCGTCTGGTCGATGGCGTTATCGATGCGATCCGGGTGGATGTTGATGAAGCGATAGGATGCCTGGCTGAGCATCCGCTGGATCTCGAACCGGGCATCCAGTGCCAGCTGGGCCAGCTGACCGGGGTCCGGCTCGCGCAGCGCGCAGACCAGCCGACTGTCACCAGTGGGCTGGATACGGGCGTTGAGCATGCGGGGTGCTTTCCCCGGCGCCAGTACCAACTCCACGCTTTCCGGTCGTGCGCGCTCCCGGGCCCGTCCGGCCGCGTGCCAGAACGCCCGTGCAGAGGTGGGCGTCAGCAACGGCATGATGCCGCCCACCTGTAGCGCCTCCAGCAAGGCGGCGGTGCTTCCGGCGCTGATCACGCGGTTTACATGGCCTCCGGCATCCAGAATAACCACGCATTCCGACACGGTGCGTAGGATGGTGTGTAATTCGGCTGGGGAAAGGCCGCCCGGACCGACGAGGGGATCGCCAGTGCTACCGGCACTCCGGTCTGCACCCGTGTGGTGCGAGCCGTCGTTCATGAGCGCGATGCTCCAAAGGGCGGGATCGGACGCCGGTGAATCGGCATTTCGTCCCTATGACGTTTTCGTTATCGTTACCGGGCTCGCGGACCTACATGGTCCCATACCCCAAAGCCCTTACAGAAGGCTAACATAGTCCCGGAAAATTACACATCCGTTGGTATGTGTCTCACCAGGAGTCCTGCCGTGAATTCCTCCGTCGCTTCGGAAGCCGTCAATTGCCGGGCCTGCCGCCTGGCCGAGAGCCGCACACGGGTCGTGTTGCCGGACGGGCCCTTGGGTAGCCTCCTGGCCATTGGCGAAGCCCCCGGTCGCCAGGAGGATGCCCAAGGCGTGGGGTTCGTCGGTGTGGCCGGACGCAACCTGGATGCGGCGCTGGCTTCCTGCGGCCTGCCCCGCGGCCAATGGGCGCGGAGCAATATCGTGCGCTGTCGCCCGCCGGACAACCGGAAACCGCGCGCGGACGAGGTACGCGCCTGCGCCGCCTGGCTGGATCAGGCCCTGAGGGATTGGCGTCCGCGGGTGATCCTGGCCGTGGGTCAGTCCGCCGCGGAACGGCTGATTCCGCCCTGGCAGGGCAGCTACCTGGATCACGTGGTGGGACTGCTGGCGGACGCGCAGCGCCTGCCCGCCTATCAGGGCATCCCGGTAGTGCCCATGCCGCACACGTCGCCGCTGGCCTGGAACCGGCGGCGGCCGGACGGTACCCCGATTCGCGACATCGGACTGCGAGCCGTCCGGCACGCCGTGGCGCTGGCCCAATCAGCTACTTGATAGCGATGGGATTCACCGGTGAGCCGGAACCTTCAACCATTTTCAGGGGTGCCGCGGTGAACAGGAACGTGTACTGGCCGTCACTGGCGCTGTCATCGGCCAACTCCTCCAGCCAGGCGATTTCCGTAAGCACGATGCCCAGATCCCGCATAAGCGCGCCATGCAAGGGGATGAGCACCGTCTCGCCGTCAATCTCCTGGATCACCTTCTCCACGGCCAGGTTGTCGGCGACCAGGTTCGGGATCTCCATATCGTCCAGCCAGTCCACCAGCTCCCTGCTGTAGCAGAGCCCCGGCTCCGTCATCGCGTCCCAGGCGGTATCGGCATCTTCATCAAAAAATCGCGGAATGGAGCCCGTACGCAGTACCAGGATGTCCCGCTTCTCCAACTCCACGCCCTGGGCCTCGGCCGTGGCTTTGATGTCGTCCAGATGCACGCAGCTGTCCGGCGCCAGCCGTCCGTTTTCGCCGCCCAGTGCCCGTCCCACATCCAGCAGCACCCCACGGCCGACGATGCCGTACTCCCCTAGCGCCGACACATCACCGTGGACATGGCCGTGGATGGTGCTGTCGGGGCTTTCACCACCGTAGACATAGTCGCCGTACCAAGTGTGGGCCAGCGCGTCCACGTGGGTGGTCCCTTGCAGGTAGATGAAGGCGACGTCGTCGGAATACTTCATTCCGCCGGGCATGGGCTCCGACTTGCCGCTCAGGTACATGCCCTGATCATGGGCCATGAAATGCAACGGAGGCGTGCGGCCCGGAAACACCGGGCCGTGGCCGTGGGTCATCGGCACCTGCAGCGTGAACGTGCGGCCGCTGCGTACTTCGGCCACGCCCCGCAGAACCTGTTCGGCATCCAGGTAGTTCAGGGCACCGACCTGGTCATCATCACCCCATTTTCCCCAGTTGTTCGGCGCGTCCTGTTGCAGGCGCTCCATCACGGATTCCCCCGCCACGGCCGTGGCCAGGGCAATCCCCGCCGCGATCCCAATGTAAGTGCCTACGCGGCCTGCCCGCATCAGTTCAACTCGGTTCATTGTTGCTCCTCCTGGTTCTTGTTAATGGACGCCGCCGTGGCCGCGTCATGCACTCATGTGCATTTTCAGCATAGAACAGGAACGGCGGTGAGCGGCAAATGCGGTTTATGGGTCCGCAGCGATACGCGTGCCGTGGCTGACCCGGTCCGACGGGTGGGTGATCACGCGTTCGCCGGGTTCGAGCCCGTCAAGCACCTGGGTGCGCAGGCCGCTGCGTCGGCCGATGTCCACCGTGCGCAGGGACGCTCGGCCATCGTCCGCCACGAACACGGCCCAGCGGTCATCCTCGCGGAACAGGGCGCTGGTTGGGATATGCCGGACCCGGTCGGCTTCCCAGAGAATGAAGCGGCCTTCCACGCGGTAGCCGTCGCCCAGCGCCTCCCAGGCGTCGCGGGGGGACAGGATCCGCACCAATACCGGGACCCGCTGTTCCTCGACACCCAGTGCGGAAATCCGCTCGAAACCCCGGGGTTCGACGCGGCGCACTTCGCCGTCCAGGGTGTCGCCGCCGCCCCAGCGCTCCAGTTCCACGCGCATGCCGGGCCGCACCCGCACCGCGTCCATGGACAACAGGTCGATGCGGACCTCCAAAGTTGACAGGTCACCCAGCTCCAGCACCGGTTCACCGGCGTTAATGGGGCCTTCGCAGCAGCGGTGGCGGTTGATCACGGTGCCGCCGATGGGTGCGCGCACGCCCAGCGAGGGTTGCGAATGCGGTGCGCGTTCGCCGTCGGCCACGGCCAGCGTGGCGCGGGCGGATTCCAGCTCGAACCGGGCCACCTCCACGCCGTGGCGGGCACCCCGCTCCGCCGCTCGCCCGGCATCCCGCTGGGCACGGCTGCGGTCCATGGCCTCCGCGGAGATGAACTGCTGCTCAAACAGCTCCAGGTTACGCCGGTATTCGGACTCCGCGATTTCCCGCTGCGTGGCGCGGATCTCGAGCTCCGCCTCGGCCAGTTCCAGGCGCGCCCGTGCCGCGGATACCGCCTCCCGGGCCTGTTCGCGGGTGCGGGGGTCCAGCGCCGGGGACGGAAGCGCCTCCAACTCGAAGACCACGTCACCGGCGCTGACCGTGTCGCCCGGCTCCAGCGCGACCCGGCGCAGGAAGCCGCCGATGGGTGCGGACACGGTATGGGGGTCGCGGACCCGGGCGCGGCCTTCGTCCTCCACGTATTCGGCGAAATAGCCCTCCTCCACGGTGCTCACGCTGACCGGGATCGGAGAGGGCATTAGCGCGTACACGAGCAGCCCGAGGAGTAGCAGGGCGGCGAGGGATGTCAGTAGTTTCTTACGCAGACTCATGGGATCACTCAACGGTTTTCAGGGCGGACACCATGTCCAGCCGGTGCAGCCGGCGCAGGGTCAGCAGCACCGACAAGGCGGAAGCCAGCAGCACACCTGCAGCGGCAAAGGCATAAGTGCGCGGTGTGATGATGAAGGGAATACGGAACAGATCCGTGCTGAAAGCCAGGTTCAGCAGCCAGGCAAGCACATAGCCAAGCACCCAGCCTACGGGAATCGCCAACAGGGTGATCAGCAGCATTTCGCCGATCAGGATCCACGCCACCTCCGCCCGCGTGAAACCCAGCACCCGCAGTGTGGCCAGCTCCCGTGCCCGTTCGGCGAATGCGATGCGCGCGTTGTTGTAGACCACGGCAAAGGCAATGCAGCCGGCCAGGACCAGCATGATGGCCATGACCACCAGCAGCGTGTCGTCGATGTATCCGCGGATAGCGGTTTCCGCCTGGCCGACCAGGCCGATGCCGGCCACCCGGGGCAACTCCCAGAGACTGTCGAACAACGCCTGTTCCTGGTCACGGTCGGTCAGCAGCCAGGCGCCGGAGATGGCGGGGCCTTCCCCCATTAGCCGGTTCAGTGCCTGCCGCTCCATGTAGGCGCTGACGCCGACCGGTTCGGCCACCACGGCCGCCAGTTCCACCTCCACCGTGCGCCGCTGGCCCTCAAGGATTTCCACCTGGAGCAGGTCCCCGGGCCGAACGCCCAGATGTTGCGCCAGGTAATCGGTCATCAACAGGCCCTCCGGCGGCAGGCGTACCGGCTGCAGATCAGCGTCGATCAGCGAGCGCTGTCTGGGTTCGGCGTCGGTTCCCAGGATGGCCGTGCGATAGTCCCGCCTCCCGTTGATGAGCCGAACCGGCACGGTCCGGTAGCCTTCTGCATGGTAGACACCCGGCTTGTGGCGCAGCTCCGCAAGGGCCCGTTTCGGCGTGGGGTCCGTGAAGCTCAGGTGGATGTCGGTTTTCATCACCAGCCGGTACTGCACGTCGATCAGGTGATCCACCGCGTTGAACTGGAAGCTGCTGACCACCAGCAGAGCGCCGGAGAGCCCGATGCCGAGCACCGACATGCCCGCCTTGAACCGATGCCGCGCCAGGTTGCGGAGAATGATGCGGGTCGGCTGGTCCAGCCAGCCGCTCAGCCGGGAGCGCTCCAGCCAGCCCTGCCGGAAGCGTTCCGGTGCCGGCGGGCGCATGGCCTGCGCCGGCGGCAGGCTCACGGCGCCGGCCACCGCGCGCGCCGTGCCCAGCAGCGCCGCGGCGCCGGCCACCGCTACCCCCAGCACGATCACCCAGGGCTGCAGACGGGAACGCAGCTCCGGGAAATGAAAATACTCCAGGTACAGGGCGGCCAGTGCGTCCGCCGCCCAGGCACCCAAGGCCACGCCCACCGCCGAGCCGATCAGCACGATCAGGCCGGTCAGCAGGCCGTAATGCAGTGCGATGTCGCCATTTCCGTAGCCGAAGGCCTTGATCACCGCGATCTCCTGACGCTGGGTGCGGATGATGCGCCCCATCAGGATGTTCAGCAGAAAGGCGGAGACGCCGAGGAAGATGGCGGGCAGCACGGTGGCCATGACGCGCAGCTGGTCCAGTTCCTCGGACAGAAAGCGGTGGGAGGCCAGTTCATCACGACCGTGGGCGCCGGTGCCGCCGTAGCGCGCCAGCAGGGCATCCAGATGATCGATAACCGGTTCTTCGGCAGCCCCGGTCTGCAGCGTGGCCACCACGCTGTTGAAGGCGCCGTCCATGCCGTAGGCATTGGCCAGGGCGCGCCGGTTCATCCACAGGATGGCGTAGCGCTTGGGGTCCGGCAGCAGGTCCGCCGGGCCGATCTGGTAGACGAATTCCGGCGACAGGGCGACACCGCTGATGGTCAGGGTTTCCTGCCGCCCGCCGATGATCGCCACCAACTGATCGCCGGCGTGCAGCCCGTGGGCTTCGGCGAAGGGTTCGCTGACCAGCACCTGGTCCGAGCGCTCCGGCGCCGGCAGGCTGCCTGCGCGCAGGTACAGGCGGTTCACATCCGGCTGCCTGCCGTCCGGGACGGAGACGATCTGGCCGCGCACCGGCTCGGCAAAGCCGGGGACTTCCAGTCGCACCGGCGCCCGCACACGGGTGTCCACCAGGTTGATTCCGGGAATATCGCGCAGGCGCTCGGCGAGCCCCTCCGGCGCCCGCTTAAGGTCCGCGAACACGTGGGCGAACTGGTGATCCCGGTAGAAGCGGTCCTTGGTCAGGTTCAGCGCATCCAGTGTGGTGACGCTCAGGATCAGCGTCATCACGCCGGCCGCCAGCACGGCGGCGATGGCGGCCACCTGGCCGCGCATGGCGGCCAGGTCGCGAAGCAGTTTGCGGTGCAGGGTCCGCATGGGCCTACCAGTGCAGCTCGGCCGGCTGCTTGCGGTGGCGGTTCTCGTGCACTTCGGAGACCCGCCCGTCGCTCAGGTGGATGACCCGGTCGGCCATCTCGCCGATCACCACGTTATGGGTAATGACCGCCGTGGTGGTGCCCAGCTCCCGGTTCACATGCGCCAAAGCATCCAGCACCTGCACGCCGGTCTTCGAATCCAGCGCGCCGGTGGGTTCGTCGCAGAGCAGCACATCCGGGCGCTTGGCGATGGCGCGGGCAATGGCCACGCGCTGCTGTTCGCCACCGGAGAGCTGTGAGGGGAAGTGGTCAAGCCGCTTGTCCAGCCCCACCAGGGCGAGTGCATCCTCCGGTTTCATCGGATTACGGCTGATTTCCGTGACGATCGCCACGTTCTCGCGGGCGGTGAGGCTGGAGATCAGGTTGTAGAACTGGAATACGAAGCCCACGTGGTCGCGCCGGAAGGCGGTCAGCGCCTTCTCCGAGGCCTGCACCAGGTTATGGTCGCCGTAGCGCGCTTCGCCGCCGCTGGCGCTGTCCAGCCCGCCCAGGATGTTCAACAGCGTGGACTTGCCGGAACCGGAGGCCCCCAGCATGACCGCGAACTCGCCGGCATAAAGTTCCAGGTCCACGCCGCGCAGCGCGTGGATCTCGGTCTCGCCCATGCGGTAGACCTTGGTCAGCCCCCGCGTGGCGAACACCACCTGGCGCGTCCGTGAGCCGGAGTCATTGATGCTGGCAGTCATACGGCGTTCCCTGGCCCGAATCATTTGCCCTGCTGATAGTCTACACGGCGGTGGGCGCTGCCGATTGACCTTAATCAGGCGTCGGCCTAGTCTGCGCCAGGATTCCAAACTGGAGGTGTGGTAATGCGCAAAGCTGTGTTTCGTTCACTGATGCTGGCGGCCCTGCTGCTGCCGTTCAAACTTGTTGCCGCCGAGCAGGTGGAAGTGTCCGACGGCTGGGTGCGCTGGATGCCTCCGGTGGCAGAACACACGGCGGCCTACATGGTCATCAGCAACCACGGTGACGCGGAGCGGCGACTGGTGGGCGGTGAGGCGCCGCGCTTCGGCAAGGTGGAAGTGCATGAATCCACCGAGGAGGACGGCGTTGCCCGCATGATCCACCTGGATTACCTGGCGATTCCGGCCCATGCATCGGTGGAGCTGAAGCCCGGCGGTTACCACGTGATGCTGATGCAGCGTCAGGGGGAAGGCCTGGAGGAAGGGGAATCCATCGAACTGGAACTGCACTTCGATGACGGCAGCACCAAGCAGCTGGAACTGCCGGTGAAGCGCGGTTCCGGAGGACATGGTGGCCATCACGGCGGACATCATCGCCATTGATCGCGGTGCAGTGGATGGGCCGGTGCACGGGATGATGGCCACGTACCCGTGAGTTATCAGCGGCTGGCGGCTCCCCTGGCCCAGGGCCATGAGGCCAACATGCCGCCAGGCATGTGAAGGCCGGCGGCGTGTCGTCAGGGGGTGAGTGTCTCCAGGTACCGCTCCATCTGCCGCGCCGCATCGGCATCGAGCAGTTTCAGGCGGCCCGTCTGGTGCAGTACCAGCAAGCCCACGGCCTGGGCGATGCCGCTGGTGGCCTGCGCCCGGGGGGCGGGTTGGCCGTCGTCGGCCAGGGCCTGGGCGATCAGGCGGTAGACCTCCAGAAGGGCGGCATTCAGTTGCCGGTCCAGTGCCGGGGTCAGGCCGCTTCGGCCAAGGCCCTGGTACAGATACAGGCCCAGGGCCAGTTCGGCGGGCTGGTTCAGGTAGTAGTGGAAAAAGCAGCGCAGCGCGGCCGGGCCGCGCGGCCCGCCGTCCCGGGCCAGCGTCTGTTCCAGCGCCTGCCGCAGGCGTTCCAGGGAGCCGGCGAGGATCTCCGCATACAGCTCCTCCTTGCCGGTGAAGCGGGCGTAAACCGCCCCGGTGGTGCAACCTGCGTGCTGGGCGATCACGCGCATGGAAGCGCCGTCCAGGCCGCGTTCCTCGAAGACGCGGCGGGCGGCGGCGAGGATCTGCCGCCGCCGGCTGTCGCCCTGTATGTCCGCCCCGCGGGGCGCTTTGCTATCAGTCATCAAACGGCCGGTTTCGGGTCCAGTCGAAAGTGCCCTGATCTCGCTCGCGAACGGCCTCTTTCCAGCCGACGGCTTCGGCGCGTTGCTTGAAGTTGAGGCCTTCCGGTGAGTGTCGGGTGATGCCATCGAATACTGTGGCCATCATCTGCGTGACCTGCAAGCCCATATTCTCGTATGCCTGATTGACCACCAGCTTCTGCATCATCAGCTGGTTTACCGGCACCGTGGCCATGCGCTGCGCCAGCTGCTCCACGGCCTGATCCAGGTCTGCGTCGGGAACGGACTGGTAGACCAGGCCCAGGCGCTCCGCCTCCGGGCCCTTGATGCGGTCGCCGGTGAATAGCATACGCTTGGCGCGTTCCGCGCCCAGGCGATAAACCCACATCGCCGTGGTGGGGCAGCCCCAGACCCGGGTCGGCATGTAGCCGATCTCGGCGGACTCCGCCATGACAATGATGTCCGAGCACAGCGCGATGTCGGAGCCGCCGGCCACGGCGTATCCGTGCACCTTGCACAGCACCGGCCGGAAGGAGCGCCACAGGCTCATGAACAGGTCCGTGTTGCGCTTCATGAAGGCGTAGTCCTTCATCGGATCCCAGGGCATGTCCTGGGTCACGCTGTTGCCGGCGCCGGATGCCGCTTCGGCGTAATAGCTCAGGTCGTAGCCGGCACAGAAGGCATCGCCGTTTCCCGACAGGATGATCACATGCACGCCGGGGTCCGCATTCGCCTGCTCGACGCAGTCGGCCAGGGCCCGCGGCAGTTCGTCATCGATGGCGTTCATGACCTCGGGGCGGTTGAGGGTGATGCGACCGATCCGGCCGTCCTTTTCGTAAAGAACCTTGCTCATGATGGTGCTCCTTCATTGGAATCCCAGATTGAAAATAACATCGTTATATTTTCAGTAACAACGTTATATCAATCGGGCACCAAGCCGGCAAGGCATACCGTTGTATGCCAGGAAACGATCCGGAATCAGCAGCGCTTGCCGGACAGGGTTGCGTTCTCGCCGATGGGCGCAGGCTCGGGGGGAAAGCGCCGCATGCGCTGGGTGAGGTAGATGCCGGCGGTAAGGCCGACACAGGTGAACGCGATGGCGGAACGGAAATCGCCGGTGGTCTCGATCAGCCAGCCGGCCACGGCCGGGCCCACCAGCTGACCGCCGGCGAACAGCAGCGTGGCGAAGCTGAAGGCGATGGGAATGTAGCGCGGGGGTACCTGATCGGTACTCGCGGCCTGCACCGTGGTGAAGGTCCCGTTCAGCGAGCCGCCGATCAGCAGGAAGTGCAGGAAAAAGGCCGCGAGGCTCTGGCTCACCAGCACCACCGCCATGGACAGGGTGACCAGGCTCATGGCTGCGGTCAGCGCCGTCGCCCGGCCCAGACGGTCGGAGAGGGCGCCCCAGAGCGGGGCGCTGGCCACTGACAGCAGGCCGGACATGGCCAGCAACCAGCCGGCGATGGATTCGCTGAAGCCGGATTCCACCACGTAGCTGACCATGAACACGGCCTGCACGATGTAGCACAGGCCGATGATCCCGTAGATGGACGCCACTACCAGAACTCGCGGGTTGGTGTAGATCAGCCACTTGTCGGCTGCGGGAGGGCGAACACCCGGTCCACCGTCTTCCGCCGGGGGGTTGCGGACCAC
>LFIK01001356.1_pt1 | contig 19421 bp, 19 predicted proteins | sample 643401 | NCBI WGS metagenome assembly LFIK01 (sample SAMN03777447, study PRJNA286221) | soda lake metagenome | biome: soda lake; feature: Kulunda steppe; material: water; isolation source: sample T5-Br brine of Lake Tanatar-5 | place: Russia: Kulunda steppe | collected 2010-07
ATAGATGAGGATCAGATCCCCATCGCTGATCTCGTGCAGGATGCGGTCGCGTCCGGCTGGCTTGGTCCAGCCGACATAGCCGTCATGTTCGGGGCCAAAGCCGTAGAAGGCGCGCATCCACATCGATCTTTTGTCGGGTAATCCTGACTTCATGGGCGCAGCACCTTGGTCAAAAGTTTGGGAATAACTCTCATACTGGCGCGGGACGCACCTCAGCAAGCATCTGACTTTCTGGAATACTTTGCGCTGCATCGACCAACCTTGACAGACCGATTGTGCGTTGCCCGCCACGCTGTTCTTTGCCACCAGCGGACCACACTGTGCAAAAGTTCCGCCGGTCGAAGCTTGAGGCGAATATGCGAGACGAGCGCATCGCCGAAATACTGAAGCCCCTCATATGGCAGATTGGGATTACTCACGACGGCATGCCCATCTAGCTCTGTTGCGACCGGACCATTGGTGATGATTGTAAACCCGTCATCAGTTGGCGCAACGCCGGTCCGCTGGGTCTCGGTTCCAAGCAAATAATTTATGAAGGTCGATTTCCCTGAGGAATGGTTGCCGAGCAGTAGCACCTGCGGCGGGCGCTGCAACTCCCCGAATGTCGGCGGGCGGCGAAACATGAACTGCTTCGAGAGGGGTATGAGCGGATCGGCGTAAAAGCTTTCAATCCGTTCGGCGAATTCTTCCATGTCATTTTGCACAAGTCGTCCTTTTGCGCTATCAGATGCCGTATTGGGCAAGGTTGTTATAAGGACCCACCATGAGTTTCCGGATCCGCAAGTCGATCGAGAGGGTCTTGAAAGATTAAACTGCAGAAGCGGACCGATACGAGAGGCCCGACATATATTTTTGCGTCTATGAACATGCGCACAAGTCTTTGAATAAGAAAGCAGTTTTGCGAGTTTCAGACTGCTGCGCTCAAGTTGGCACCATCGCCAGACTGCGTTACTAACTTGCTATGCTGCCAGGTCGTAAGGCGTCTGCTACAGTCGATCGCTGTGGCCGGACGCCGCTCATCTTGACAACGGTATGAGTGCAGCTGCTGAAGCATCGGATCACGAAATGACGCCCAATTAGTCCCGAACCGCTGCGGCAAGCGTTGTAATCTGTCCTACATCGACCTCGCCAATGATTGAATAGTCCAGCCCTGAATCCGTCCAGTAGGCCATGCTGTCTGTGCCCAGTCGCACTACACGCAGCGCATAGTCTGCCTTGTCTGGAGCATGTGGAGCGATGGACACTGTCACCCTTTCTCCCTGGCCATCACGGAAATGGAAAATCGCAAGCGGCCCGCTATCGTCCGATACCAGCCTTGCGCTTTCCACCTCATAGCCCAGCCTTTCCAGCTTCGGGCTGTCGATCTTGCGCTGCATCCGTTCTGACATCCAGTCCAGCGCCATGTCCAATTCTTCCGGCTGAAACTCGGCCTGCTGCATGGATGCGTATTGTAGCGCATAATGCCCGGTCAAAGTTGCAGACACAAATTGCGGATACTCCGCGCCCCTTAGCGGCGACGAGGAATTGAACAACGCATGCGCGCCCCAACCGGATGTAAAGATCAGAATGCTGGCAGCGATCCGACCAAGGGCAGGCCCCATCAGAAATGCGCGGCGCTTGCGCGCCTGCAGCTTTGCGGCGAGTTCGCGTTCCAGCGCGGCGATGCGCATATTCGCGGGCAGGTCATCCGCTGTCCGTGCCATTTCCCGGATCAGATTGTCATGGTGGCGCCAGCTTGCGGTTGCCGCGCGGGCCTCCGGGTCACGGGCAAGCCGTGCCTCGACCTGAGCCGTTCTTTCGGGCGAAAGAGTCCCATCAACATAAGCAATCAGATCATCGTCCAAACCAAGATCCTGTTTGGTGTTGGTGTCTTGTGCCATCAGATGTTTCCTTTCCTGTTCAGAACAGCCAGCTTTCCCGCAGTGACGCCAGACATGATTCTGCGCAACGCTTCGCGCCCGCGCCCCAGCCGGGACATGAAAGTACCCAACGGCACATCGAGCGAGCGCGCCGCCTCGACATAGGACATTTCGCGCAAGGCAATCAGGATGATGGGTTTGCGCTGCGCTTCTGGCAGTTGGTCAAGCGCTTGCAGCACCTGTTTGAGTTCAAGCTGTGTATGCTGGTGATCCGGCACTACGGGTTCAGGCAAATCCGGCGCGGCGTCGCTGCGGGTTTTTGCGCGGCGCAAGTCGCTGATATGGGTGTTGTGCATGATACGAAACAGCCACGGGCGCAGGTTTGTGCCGGGTTGCCATGTATCGGCCTTGTCGATCGCTTTCAGAAGCGTTTCCTGTACCAGGTCATCCGCCGCTGTCGGATCGCGCGTCAGAACCAGCGCATAGCGGCGCAAACTTGTCGTATGCAACGTCACTTCAGCTTTCAGACTCACGGTGCGGCCTCCGGTAATCGTTTTTGCACATACGCTTCAGCGGCTGGTTTCATCCCAAAAAAATCAGCACCCAGTTCAGAAACTCTTTTTTGGGGTGCGGATTAAACCGCCTCAGCCCGCGTTATTCTGGGTGATTGCAGCGGACAGATCTGGTCCGACTGCCGCGTTACAGGAGGGCTGCCATGGGCAATGATCTTATCATCCGGCCACAGGTTCCAGTAAAAAGACCAGAGGTTTCTCTTCCCGGGCTGGTGTTCGGAACAAGGCCACGTGTCATTCTCAAGCGCAGCTTTTGGATGCTGCTTGCGAGTTTTGTGCTCTATTTCGGAGTTATCGGCAATCTGATGCACCGGATTGATGCAGACCTCGAGTTCACGCCTACGGCCCCGATTGAAGGGGGAAGTCACGCTGTAAATATGGCCGAGGCGCTGATCACCCGTGAAGTGGTCACCCATCGCTGGACTGCGAATGACCCGGTCTTCTTTCCAACAGCGTTTCACGACAACATGCCGAATTTCCAGCGTGGCATGATGCGTGCGATCAGCCGTTTCACACTGGAGCTGGAAAACCAGATCGGTCGGCTGCGTGGGTCATCGGCCATTGACAACGATCTGGAGCGGGCCAGCGGCCTGCTACAATTCCCTACTGATGTCTGGATTTTCGATTTGGACCAGTCGTTTCTGCCTGTTCAGCCCGCAGAGACACAGTATGAAGCCGCCGCGCGTGCCTTGCGGGCTTATAACACGAGGGTCGCACAGGGAATTGCGATCTTTGAAACTCGCGCCGATGCGCTTGCCCTGACGGTGGATCGAATGGCCAGTGAGTTGGGGTCGCGCGCCGCGATCGTCGATGAACATGTCAGCAAGGATGGATTCATTATTGATATGGTGTCTGATGACATTTTCTATCTGAACAAGGGCATGGCTTATGCGTCATATCTCTTGCTGCGCGAATTGGGGCGCGATTTCGAGGCTGTCATAGCTGCGCAGGGATTAACGCGTGTCTGGCTTCAGGCGCTGGACAGTCTGCGCGAGGCATCGCAGCAAAAACCGCTCATCGTGCTCAACAGTTCCGGGGCTGACAGCTTTCTGGCCAATCATCTGCACCTGCAGGGGTTCTATCTGAAGCGGGCAATCCTGCAACTGGATGAAATATCGCGCGTCATCAGGGCTACACGGTGACTCCGACTGCCTGATACTGCTGCCAGCTTTAGACGGCGCTTGGATGATAATTCATCTGAGCGTCGTTTTTCCTGTCGTCTTGTATGGAATGCAAGCAAGATCGAATGGACTTGCTTGTGGATGCAAAAAAGCCGGGCCACACTGCCCGGCTTTTTCCAACTTGCGAAAGGGTTTTTCACTCTGCGGCGATAGCATGACTTTCGGGGCTTTCATCCTCCACCAGCTCCAAAATCTCTCTGGTAATCTCGGCGTTGCGCTGCGCGCTCAGTGCCAGGTCTTCAACATCGAGCGCCAGCGTCTTGTGCGACAGGCCCAGCCGATTCAACTGCCCCTCGGACAGGCGCATCAGGGTTGCGGTGATGATGGTCATGTCACGCTCTTGCAGCCAAGCATCATAGGCGCCCGGCTGACGATACCGCACACGCCCCCAAAGGCTTATCAACCCGTGCTTGCGAAGGCTCGGGCGGGCAGGCTGCGGCAGGTTGGTTGAGGTCATGGACATGGTATCCTCCTGTTGTTGATACCGCACTAACGCCCGTGCGCGGGTTTTCATCCCTGACCCGCTCTTCGGTGAACTCTTTTTTCGCAATTTCGTGTGGAGTTCGCGCAGGGGCCGAAAAACCCCGCGAATTTATCGATTCCTTGCCAAACCGGCGGATGAAAACCCTTTCTGGAGCGTTCTTTGACCAACAGCGCAGAAAGACCTTGCGCAACTCTGACATGGCTTACCGGACGGATCGGACAGGCAGCCCCATCCCCGCCCATGTCAGGGAAAAGACCAACATCAAGGCTGCCCGGATATAAACTGATGCGCGCAACCTCTCCCCTGCGCCTGAACGCGTCTGCGCGGGTGCAATCTCTCACGCTGGCTGACAGGCAAGATCTGCCCCCGACACAAACTGCGCAACCTGTTCCTGCCACTCGTTCCGCCGCCAAGCTGGAGCGCAGGCAGGTCTTGCGGCAAGTCATTCTGTCAATTCTAGTGCTGTCCGTCATGTGGGGGGCATTGACCGGCTGGCGGGCCGAGGCCCTGATTTTCGGACTGCCCGCAATCATGCTGGGGGCGATGGTTTCATTCCTGATGCCGCCAACATCGGGCTTTCGCTTGTCGCTGCGCGGTGCAATGAGCTTTGCGCTATGGTTTGCAGTGCAATCCGTGCGAGGTGCGGTCGATGTGGCGCTGCGGGCCTTTTCACCGGATATGGGGCTGCGTCCCTGCTTTCGTAGCTACCCACTCAGCCTGCCAATGGGCGCGCCACGGATCACCTTTGTCAATATCATCACGCTCCTGCCCGGCACCTTGTCGGCCGAGATTAACAACGACGTGGTGATCGTCCACATGCTCGATGCGCGCATCGAGCTGGAACCCGCGCTGATTGACCTTGAAACCCGCATTCGCGCGCTTTTCGCCCTGCCCCAGAACCAGGAGCATCTGATATGACCACATTTCTGTCCCTGACCCTGATTGCGCTGCTTCTCTCGATCCTTGCGGGTCTTGTCCGTATATTCCGCGGCCCCGAGCCAGCCGAGCGCATGTTGGCCGCGCAGCTTTTTGGCACGGCGGCAGTGGCAATCCTGCTTGTCTTGTCGCAGTTGATGGCGATGCCGGCCTTGCTGGATGTCGCAATGGTGTTTGCATTGCTGGCAGCCATCACGCTGGTGGCCTTTGTGGTGCTTGCGTCACGGGGGGTGCGCTGATGGTGGAATTGGCGGCTGCTGTCTTGATTGCAACGGGCACTTTGTTTTTCATTGCGGGCACGGTCGGGTTGCTGCGGTTTCCCGATATCTTCTGCCGCCTGCACGCCCTGACCAAAGCCGATGGGCTGGGGCTGGCGCTGATCGCACTTGGCGCGGCCCTTCTGGCAGGGACGCCGGGCGCGGTGTTCCGTATCGTCCTGATCTGGTTCTTTGTTGCCACTGCCAGCGCAACCTGCGGCCATCTGGTCGCCCGCTATGCCCGCCAAAGCGGCGCGGGGGGTGGTGCGCCATGACTGACCCGCTGATGATCTTTGATTTGCTGCTGGCGCTGGCGATTGTCGCGCTTGCCGTAGCATCTCTGAGCGTGCGTGATCTGTTTTCCATGATCGTTCTGTTCATAATCTTCGGGCTCCTCTCGGCGCTGGCTTGGGTGCGGCTATCCGCACCAGATGTTGCATTGGCCGAGGCCGCGATTGGCACGGGCGTAACCGGCGCGCTGCTGCTCAAGACGCTGCACCATCTGCGCTATGTCTCGGGGACATTGGGCCAGCAAACGGCACTGGGCGTGACACCGGTGGCGCCCGTGCCAATGGGCATCATTCTGGCCAATGCAGGGTTCTGCGGGTTGATTACGCTGGGGTTGCTCGTGGCGTTTCTGGGCGCACCGGCGACGGGGCCGGGATTTGACGCGCTGGTGGCAGAGGCCATGCCCCAAAGCGGTGTGGAACACCCCGTCACAGGCGTTTTGCTGAATTTCCGCGCCTATGACACGCTGATGGAAGTGGTCGTGCTGCTGGCCGCCGTGATCGCAGTCTGGCAAATCGAGCGCGGGTTGTCAGATGCACCTGCGCCCGTGATGGGCGAGGTTTGGCAAGGCTTTGCGCGGCTGGCCCTGCCCGCCATCGTTGTGGTCGGCACCTATCTATTATGGGTGGGGGCCGAGGCACCGGGCGGTGCGTTTCAGGGTGGCGCAGTGCTGGCGGCTGTGGGGCTTTTGTTGCTGCTGACGCGCGCCTATATACCGCAGCCCGCCCATCGCGGGGTCGCGCGTGGGGCCTTTGTGCTGGGAACGGCAGCTTTTGCGTTGGTAGCCATTCTGGTTGCAGGCGGTGGGCGCGTCGCCTTCGAGTATCCGCTGGAACACGCCAAAACCCTGATCCTGCTGATCGAGGGGGTGGTGACCCTCTCCATCGCCGTAACTTTGGCCGCGCTGTTTCACGGACGCGAGCCGGTCGCGCTAAGCGAAGGGGGCCGCCATGACACCTGATCTGATTTATGGGCTGACCGGGATTGCCGTTTTCGGCATCGGGCTTGTCGGCGCGCTTTGCGCGCAAGACCGGCTGCGCCGGGTGCTGGCGCTGAAGCTGTGTTCCGTGGGCGCGGGCTTTCTGCTGGTTGTGGGTGCGTGGCGCGAACCACCCGCCACACCTGACCCCGTGCCACATGCGCTGGTGATTACCGGCATCGTTGTGATGGTCAGCGCGACGGCTGTCGCCCTTGCCCTGATCCGCCGCCTGCAAACTCTGGAGGCGACCGATGAGCGTTGAACTCTCACCCATGATCCTTGCAATCTTTCTGCCGCTATTCGGCGCGATTGTGGCCTTTCTCATGCCGCGTATGGCCGCCCTGATCGGGCTGGGCACGCTGGCCATGACCACAGGCGCGGTCATCTGGCTGGCGCACGAGGTGCTGGTTACGGGTGCGGTCGTCCTGCCCCTTGGTGGATGGGGCGCGCCCTTGGGCATCGACCTGCGCGCCGATGGGCTGAGCGTGGCAATGCTAACGCTGACCAGTGCGGTCGGATTTCTGGTCAGTATCGCCGCGCTTGACAGCCTGAAAGGGGCCGATCAGGTGCGCCAGCGGCAGTATTTCTGGCCGCTCTGGCTGCTGTTGCTAACGGGCATGAACGGGGTCTATCTTAGCACCGATATCTTCAACCTATATGTGATGATCGAAGTCATCGCGCTGGCCGCCGTGGGCCTTACGGTCCTGAGCGGTAGCCGTGCAGCCCTGCAGGCGGGGCTGGAGTACATGTATGCCTCAATCCTTGGTGCGTTGTTGTTCCTGATGGGTGTGGGGTTTGTGTATCTGCAGCTGGGCCGTCTGGATTTCGCGGGCCTGAGCGGGGCCGCGCCGACCGGCGCGCTGGTTGCCGCGCTCGCGCTGATCTTTGTGGGGCTGGCGCTGAAAACTGCACTCTTTCCGCTGCATTTCTGGCTGCCTGCCGCCCATGCCAACGCAACGGCACCTGCCAGCGCGCTGCTCTCGGGGCTGGTGGTCAAGGCCGCCCTTTATATCGTGCTGCGACTGGCGCAATACATGCCCTTTCCGTCAGAGAACCTGCTGACGCTGGTGGGGCTGATGGGTGCGGGCGCTGTTATTTGGGGCGGGGTTCAGGCGTTGCGCGCTGAACGGCTGAAACTGCTGGTCGCATGGTCGACAGTGGCACAGATCGGGCTGATCTTTGTGGCCTTTGCCCGCGCTGGCGAGTTGGGGCTGACCGAAAGCTGGAAAGCGGCGGCGCTGCTGATCCTTGCGCATGGGATTGCGAAAGCCGCGATGTTTCTGGCCGCAGGCCGTATCAAGGACGAGATCGGCCATGACGTGATCCGCGATCTGGACCGCACGCCAATTCGCCCGACGCTGGCGCAATTCACCTTCGCGCTGGCCGCGATCAGCCTGATCGGGCTGCCACCCTCGCTTGGCTTCATTGGAAAATGGGCGCTGATGGAAGGTGCGATGGCGGCTGGCTACTGGCACTGGGTCGCGGTTACGATGGTCGGTACGCTGCTGTCGGTTGCCTATTTCAGCCGCGTTTTTGCGGGCTTCCTGCGGTTCGATCGGGTGCGCGCACCAGTGGGCGAGCATCAGGGCTGGGCGCTGGCCGATGCGGCCCCGCTGACACTGGCGCTGATGGCGATTGGCCTTGGCCTGCTGGCCGCGCCTCTGTTGAGCTTCCTTGAAATCGGTTATCCGTTCGGAGTGGCACCATGATGGATGCGCCCCTGCTGCCCCTGTTCATTCTGCTGACCTCGCTTCTGGCCGCGCCGATCCTGTTCGCGCTGCCGGAACGTGCCGCAAAGCTGCGCACGGCGATCAATCTTGGTATGGCGGCGCTGAAAGTGGCGCTTGTCGGCTGGCTGAGCCTGAAGGTCAGTCAGGGCGTGATCTATGATCTGCGCTTCGAGATGCTGCCGGGGTTGGAATTCAAATTGCAAGCCGACCCGCTGGCGATCCTGTTCATCGCACTCTCGGCGGTGCTGTGGCTGATCACCACGATCTATTCGGTTGGCTATCTGGAACATGGCCCGCACCGCGCGCGGTTTTTCGGCTTTTTCAGCCTGTGCGTGGCTGCGACTGTAGGGATTGCCCTGTCGGGCAACCTGTTCACTTTCCTTTTGTTTTACGAGTTGCTGACGCTGGCCACCTATCCGTTGGTCATTCATCGCGGCACGGCAGAGGCCCTGCGCGCCGGGCGCATCTACCTGATTTATACGCTCGCAGGGGGGTTGGTTCTTCTCCTGGGCACGCTGGGTCTATGGGTTCTTGCAGGCACAACCGATTTCGCGCCCGGTGGCATATTGGCCGATATGGCCGCTGAAAACCGGCTGGCGGCGCAACTGCTGTTTGTGGTGCTGATCGGGGCGCTGGGGGTCAAGGCTGCGCTGGTGCCATTTCACCGCTGGCTACCGATTGCGATGGTCGCACCCGCGCCCGTCTCGGCGTTGCTGCACGCAGTGGCGGTAGTCAAGGCAGGTGCGTTCGGGATCATGCGCGTGGTCTATGAGGTTTTCGGGATCGAAACCGCGCAAGCCCTTGGCATGACCGCGCCATTGGCAGCGTTGGCGGGCATCACCATCATCTACGGCTCGATCCGGGCGATCACGCAGGATGATATCAAGAAGCGGCTGGCCTATTCGACTGTGTCACAGGTCAGCTACATCACGCTTGGCGTGGCGCTGGCCAGCCCCATCGCTGCCGTGGGCGCGCTGGCGCATTTGATCCATCAGGGGTTGATGAAAATCACGATGTTCATGGCCGCTGGCAATCTGGCCGAAGGGCTGGGTGTCAAGCGCGTCAGCCAGATGGACGGGGTGGGCCGCGCCATGCCCGGAACGATGCTGGCCTTCACGCTGGCAGCACTTGGCATGATCGGGCTGCCGCCCTTGGCCGGATTTGTGAGCAAATGGTATCTGGCTCAGGGCGGGCTTGACGCCGGGCAGACTTGGGTGATCGCCCTTCTGCTGGGCTCGAGCCTGCTTAACGCGATCTATTTCCTGCCCATGCTGCACCGCGCCTGGTTCCGTGATGCCGCGCCAGAGAGGGAAGGCGCGCCGGGTCGCCCGCGCATTGGCTGGATGCTGGCTGCCCCCCCCGTCACCACAGCGGTTCTGGTGCTGGTTGCAGGGGGCTTTGCCAATGCGCCCTTCAGCCCGTTGGAATGGACGCGCTTCATTGTTGCAATCGAGTATCAGGAGTAATCGCATGAGCCTTTTGCCATATCTTGCCACTCTGGGCCTGCCGGTGATGCTGGCTGTGTTGCTGACATGGCCGAAGATGCGCAGCCTTGTTTGGCGGATCATGCCCTTTGCGCCCTTGCCTGCGCTGGCGCTGGCGTTACTAGGCGATCTGCCGATGAACGCACAAGCGGAGTGGCTGATCCTCGGCCTGCATTTCGGGCTTGATGAAGTTTCGCGTTTGTTCGTGATCTTCACGGGCCTGTTGTGGTGCGCAGCGGGGGCTAGTGCGCGCCACTGGATGCGCCATGACCCGCACGCGACAAGTTTCGGGGTCTTGTTCGCGATGGCGCAGGCGGGAAATCTGGGGCTGCTGCTGGCGCAGGACGCGCTAAGCTTCTATGCCTTCTTCGCACTGATGAGTTTTGCGTCTTACGGGCTTGTCCTGCACAGCCGTGACACAGAGGCGCAGGGGGCTGCACGGCTTTATATCGGCTTTGTCGTGCTTGGTGAATTGGCGCTGTTTGCAGGGCTGGCGCTGGCCGCGTCACAAGCGGGGTCATTCCTGTTGGCCGATTTGCGTTCGGCGGTGCCTTCGGACATGGCCGTGGCGCTGCTGATCCTGGGCTTCGGTGTCAAGCTGGGGATCATGCCGTTGCATTTGTGGCTGCCGCCCGCGCATGGCGCGGCCCCTGTGCCTGCCAGCGCCGTGCTGTCAGGCGCCATGATAAAGGCAGGACTGTTTGGCATGATGACCATTTTGCCGTTGGGGGGCGTTGCCTATTCCGACCACGGCACAGTTCTGATGGCTGCGGGCATGGTCACGATCTTTGCGGCCCTTCTGCTGGGGGTGCAGCAGGTCAACCCCAAGGCCGTTCTGGGCTATTCCAGTGTCAGCCAAATGGGCATTCTGGCCCTTGGTCTGGGCGCGGGTCTAATGGTACCTGAGGCATGGGCCGCGATCCTGCCCGTGCTGATGTTTCTGGCCGCCCATCATGCGTTGGCCAAGGGGGCGCTGTTTCTGGGCACGGGCGCCTTTGCGGCCCAAACCGGCCTTGCCAGCAAACTGGGTGTTACGCTGGCGCTCCTAGTTCTGGCATTCATACTGGCGGGATTGCCTGCAAGTTCTGGGGGCTTGGGAAAAGAGGCGCTTAAAACCGCGCTAGAGGCAGGCTCTCCGGTCTGGTTGCCTTGGTTGAGCGTTGCATTGACCCTTTCCGGAGTCGCAACCACCTTGCTGATGGCGCGCTATATCGCGATGATCTGGCATAACCCGCCAAAGGCACCCGCAAACCCTGCGGCAGAGGCAGTTCTGTTGCCCTTTCTGCTCGTGTCGGCAGCGTCGGTGGCCCTGCCCGCAGTCTGGGGCACCCTTGCGCAAACAGTGGCCGCGCCAATCCGGCTGGCCCCGTCGGGGGCGCTTTGGCCAGTGCTGTGTGGGGTGGTGCTCGCTGCTGGTGTGGCGGTATTTGCCCATGCGCAACGCATCGGCGCTGGCGTCTTCCTGTCGCAGTTGACCGCGCCTTTTCGGGCCTTTGGGGCGCGTGCAGATGCGATTGTCGCAGCCAAACGCCGCGCCGCGCGCAGGCTGGGCCATGCCGTGCCAAAAGCCCTTGGCGACACAGCCACCCGCTGGCGGTTGGGCCAGAGCGCGATTGCGTGCCTGATCGCGCTGACCCTTGCGGTGGAATTGGGCACCACCCAACCCGCCGAAACAGCCATTTCCCCTGTGCCGCAGACTGACCCAATTCTGCTGCAAGACCTGATCCCGACACCTGACTTCTGACGAGGAGAGAAGCCCATGCGTTATGAAACCGACTTCCCCATTGCCGCCGACAGCCTATCAAGACAGACACACAAGGATTTTAAACTGCTGCGCTACCGTGTCAGCAATTTTCGCTCAGTCATGGATTCAGGCTGGTTGGAGGCAGACACCGTTACGGCCCTGATCGGGGTTAACGAATCCGGCAAGACTAATTTGTTATTGCCCCTGTGGAAACTGAACCCTGCAAGCGAAGGAGAATTGCATCCCACATCGGATTATCCCAAAGCTCTATTTGCCACGATCCGCAACGCGCCCGAGCAGTTCCAGTTCATCACCGCCGAGTTTGACACAGGGCGCGAGGCCGGGCGGTTGGCAGAGCTGGCGAAAATTCCGCAAGCGCAAACAAGGCGCGTATCTGTCGCGCGGCTCTATGATGGCAGCTACCAGATCAACTTTCCCGACTACAGACTGGATGAGGATAGCGCGATCGCAACTGCGTTAACGGCACTGCGCCTTGCACGAACTGATCTGGGCGGTATGGCAACCGACCCGCTATACGACCCGGCCTGCAAACTGGTAGATGATCTGCTGGATGAGCTGGGGCACGCTGCGAATTTGACTGGAAATGACCTGCGTCTGGCACGAAATTGCGTGGCCGCACTAATCCCGGAAGACCCGCCAGCGACCAGCCAGATCATTCCGCTGCTGCGGGCACTACAGAAAACGCTGGGCCAACAGATGGCCGCCATGATCGCGCCGGACCCTGCCGCACGCGAAGAAATACGTCAGGCCGTGATCGGCTGTTTACCACGATTTGTGTATTATTCGAATTACGGCAATCTGGACTCAGAGATTTACCTGCCGCATGTGGTGGACAACATGGGCCGTGCGGATCTGGGCGCGAAGGAAAGCGCGAAAGCCCGCACCCTGTGCGTGCTGTTCGATTTTGTCGGCGTACAGGCGCAGGAAATCCTCGAACTGGGTCGTGATTTCCGCGACATTCGGGACGAGGCAGAGGCGCAGATGATCGCCGAAAAGGGCAAGGCGGGGCTGGTGCGCAGCCTGTGGCATCGCGCGCGGGGACATCAACACCAGCCCGAGCCCGCGCTTCTGGCCCAGATCGCCGAGGCCAAGCGCACCCGATCCATCCTGTTGCAATCGGCAGGCACCAAACTGACGGCGAGGTTTGCCGATTGGTGGAAACAGGGCGATTATCGCTTCCGTTTTGAGGCGGATGGCAACCATTTCCGCATCTGGGTGGCCGATGCCCGCCGTCCGCAGGAAGTGGAGCTGGAGCATCGCTCGACGGGCCTACAATGGTTTTTGAGTTTTTTTCTGGTCTTTCTGCACGAAGCCGAAGACGCCCATGAGAATTGTGTCCTGTTGCTGGATGAACCGGGGCATTCGCTGCATCCGCTGGCACAGCGTGACCTGTCTACGTTTTTCGAAGGTTTGGCGTTGAAGAACCAAATACTGTATACGACACATTCGCCATTTCTCGTCGATGCAGACCGTCTGGCGCGCGCGCGCAAGGTGTTCGTTGGCAGCGATGGATCAACCCGCGTCAGTGGTGATCTGCTGGAGGCCGAGGGCCGCGACAGCCAGCGCGGCGCAGGGTTTGCAGTGCGCGCCGCGCTCAATCTTGCCGTGGCTGAGGTCAGCATGGGTGGCGCCCAGCCTGTTCTGGTGCAAAGTCGCGTCGAGCAGACCTATCTGAGCGTGATCAAGACCCTGAGCATTGCCTCTGGTCAATTCGTCCCACAGCGCGACATTGTCTTCGCTCCCGCCTGCGGTCCCGAAGTGATGCAGGTCATGGCCCGACTGCTCAGCGAAACGCGGGCCCAGCCGCCCAAACTGGTGCTCGATGGCTCTACTCAAGGGCGCGCGCTGGCAGCAAGACTGGTCGACAGCAAAACTATGCTTTCTATGGAGGACATTACGGGCCGTCAGGACAGTACAGTGGAAGACCTGTTTCCGGCCATTGAACTCGCAGTTCAGTTGGACCGCGTCGAACGCAGGCCAGAACGGTTATTCGCCGATGCGGTTATCGCGGGCCAGCCTTTTGTCGCGCAGGCGCTGGCATGGGCCCAAACCGAAGGCATAGCCTTAGCAGATGACTGGCGGTTCCAGTTGGCAGAACGGGTGCGCCGCAAAATGCTAGATGCGGGGCCAACCCGGCTTGCGGCCGAGACAGGTGCGCAGTGGCTCAAACTACTCGAGAGGCTGGCCAGAGAGTGATGACGAAGCGGTATCGTGGCATATGGGCGACCTGTTGATCGCAGTTCCAGATCCCGTGGCATTTCGCGCGACGGGATCTGTCTTGACTGTTCGACGCGAGCTGCGCTCTAGAGCCATACCGTCTGAATTCTTATGCCGCACCACTGTATCGTAGCTAGATATGGTGTGGGGTTCTCTTTCAATCTTAAGCTGACACTTCGGCCTGAGTTTCAGGTAAACTCGAAGGCGGTTGGCCGCACAGCAGTTGATCGGGCAACGGCCCTGCGCTACGCTACCTCTGAGAGGCAGTTTTCAAGAATGCCGCGTTGCGCACCCAGCAGCAGCAATGGGCCGGACATGTTGCCGCACCTGCAAACAAATCTAGCTCGCTGCGGCATGCCTGAATGTCGCTGAAGAGCTTTACGCGACATCACGGCGGTGCCGCACGCCAAATGCTGCTGCCCGTTAGCATAGGAGGGATTCATCTGGTTATTTGCTTTTCATTCCGGCTAACGGGTAGCTTGTTTAATCAGAATCACGACAATTCGTGAACTGAATGCGCTTGCGTTCGTAAGCATAGGGCTTCGCCGTCTCCATCAGGCCGAGCTTCATTACCTTATTGGCCAAGTCCGGATCGAATCAGCGCATCTCTGACGCGCGGCGTGCAGTATCAGTTTCGATCAGGCACCTGCACCCTTCCATGTCATCCCGCGCGGATGGGCCGGGCCGCAGCTGATCGCTATGGTTGCTTTTGACAAATACGGGCAGCAAATCGGTAACGCTGGCTTAGCAGCACGCGCCCTGTTTCGGCTCTGCCTTGGCAGGACCACAGCAACATCCACCTGGTTTTGAAGGCGGCATCTCTTGGGCAAGTGCCTTGGCAACCCGCGCGATTTGCTCGGCATCAGTGATCGTGTTTGTATTCCAGTTTAGCATAACATCCCTTCTGTATCGACGATATACGATAAATAAACCGTTGATTGACGATGCAAGGTAAATTTCATCCGAGGTCACAGGTACGAAATCCTGAAAATCGGACACATCTCATAGGTGTTTCTTGGACACCGGATGCGTTGGAGTATGCCAAGTGCGTATCCGTCTGTGATCAACCATGCGCATGATTGACAGCCGTCGGGCATGCAGATCGCATCTTGCCGCGCCGCGGGCAACGGCGGCGGCAGTTCCGCGCGCCCTACGCTATCCTGCGGATTATTCGCCGCGCGGGAAGCGTTTGCTGTCTTCGAGGATGTTGAGGTCCATGTGATTGCGCATATAGCGCTCTGATGCTTTTTGCAGCGGCTGGAAATCCCACGGGTAGTAGCCGCCCTGACGCAGCGCCTCATAGACGACCCAGCGGCGGGCCTGACTTTCGCGCACTTCGGCATCGAAGCGGGCCAGATCCCAGCGTGCCTCAGACTTGGCACGCAGGCTGGCCAAGGTGGTTTGATTCGCCGGGTCATCGGCAAGGTTGCGCTGCTCTTGTGGATCGACCTGCAAATCGAACAGCAAATCGGGGTCGAGTGTGCAGCGGGTATATTTCCAGCGCCCATAGCGCAGGCAGACCAAGGGTGCTTCTGACCCTTCGGCGGCATATTCCATGGCGACGGGGCTGGTGCGCGTCACGCCTTGCCCCAGCGGCACAAGGCTTTCGCCAGTGGTCCACGGCATGACTTCTGCCATGCTGACACCCGCGAGGTCGCATAATGTCGGGCAGATATCGATGGTGCTGACGGGCGCATCAATCCGGCCTGTGGCCATGTCAGGGGCCGCGATCATCAGGGGCACGCGGGCCGAGCCTTCAAAGAAGCTCATCTTGTACCACAAGCCCCGTTCCCCCAGCATATCGCCGTGATCGCTGACAAAAACCACCACGGCCTGCTGGCGTGTTGCCTCCAGCGTGCTCAGAATCTCGCCGATCTTGTCATCCAGATAAGAGATATTGGCGAAATAAGCGCGCCGCGCGCGCGCCACCATTTCCGGTGTCAGATCATAGGACTGCCAGTCATTGGCGTCAAAGATCCGCTTTGAATGGGGGTCTTGCTGCGCGTAGGGAATTGGCGCGACCTCTGGCGCCAGATGGGCGCAATCGGCGTAGAGATCCCAGTATTTCTTGCGCGCCACATACGGGTCATGCGGATGGGTGAAGCTGACCGTCAGACACCATGGCCGCGCATCGGCCCCGCGTGCCAGATCATAAATCTTCGATACCGCATGATGCGCAACATCGTCATCATATTCCATCTGGTTGCTGATTTCGGCCACGCCTGCGCCCGTAACCGACCCCATATTGTGATACCACCAGTCAATCCGCTCGCCGGGTTTACGGTAATCCGGCGTCCAGCCGAAATCGGCAGGGTAGATATCGGTGGTCAGACGTTCTTCAAACCCGTGCAACTGATCGGGGCCCACGAAATGCATCTTGCCAGACAGGCAGGTATAATAGCCCGCGCGCCGCAGATGGTGTGCGTAGGTCGGGATGCTGGAGGCAAACTCCGCCGCATTGTCATAGACCCTTGTCGCACTCGGCAACTGCCCCGACATGAAACTCGCCCGCCCCGGCGCGCAGAGCGGGGAGGCCGTGTAGGCATTGGCAAAGCGCGCAGACCGTGCCGCCAGCGCCTTGAGGTTGGGCGCATGCAGCCATTCGGCGGGGCCGTCAGGAAACAGCGTACCGTTCAACTGATCCACCATCACGATCAGGATGTTTGGCCTTGCGCGATCGTGGGTCATGACAGTTTCCTTCTGAGTTCAATTTTCAGTCTGCCAATCGCCAAGGCACTGGAGTTTTCCGCCTCGGGCTGCACCAGCGCCGAACATAGCAGGCTCTTACACCGAAGCTGTCAGATTTGCCATGACACCTGCAAAATGCGTGCGGTCCTGCGGCACCAGTTGTGCGCAGCATGTGCTTTGGTCCTTACCCTTGTTTCATCGGGTGTGTGCGCGCGCAGATGATCTGTATTTTTTCCTCGATTTCCTTTGGCCCCACCGGCTTGGTCAGATAGTCATCCATGCCGACGCTCAATGCCGTCTCGCGTTTCTCGATCATGGCATCGGCAGACAGGGCGATAATCGGGGTGTAGCGGCGTACGGCAGCGTTCTCCCGACGTCTGAGTTCGCGCGTCGCTTCCAGCCCATCCAGCACGGGCATTTCGATATCCATGACAACCACATCGTATTCTTGCGCTTCCCATGCGGCCAGCGCTTGCTGCCCATCTGCGGCAACGTCAAAGCTGTGACCAAGACGGCGCAGGTAATGTGACAGGATCATTCTGTTGGTTGCATTGTCATCGACAATCAACACATGACGCGGACCAGAGGCTTTTTCTGCCGGGTGGGCAACAGCCGTTTGCTGGGGTTTCGCAGCGATCTGGGCAAGCGCTATGGGTATGCGGGTGGTAAAGGTTGAACCACGCCCAAGACGACTTTCAACTGTGATTTCACCGCCCATCTGTTCGCTCAGAAGTTTGGAAATCGACAATCCAAGCCCAGTGCCCCCGTAGCGCCGGGTGGTCGAGCTGTCAGCTTGTGAGAAGACATTGAACAGCCGCGAGATGGCTTCTGCAGAAATCCCGATACCCGTATCACGCACCGACATCTCTAACAGTCGGATATCCCCTTCGGTCCGGTCCCCGACATTTACCGTGATTTGCCCCGCCTCGGTGAATTTTGTCGCGTTCCCCAAGAGGTTTGAAAGTATCTGACGAATGCGCACGGGGTCGCCGATATAGAATGTCCCCTCCAGATTGATCGCCAATTCGGTCGTGACACCTTTGGCCGCGGCGGTCGGCGCATAGAGCGCGTGCACCGACTTGACCAATGCGCGCAGATCAAACTCTTCCGGGTTAATCTCCATCGAGCCGGACTCGATTTTTGACAGATCAAGAATGTTGTTCAACAGCTCCATCAAGGAGCGCCCTGAATCCATCATGACATCCAGCCATTCCCGTTGTTCTGGCGTGATGTCAGTATCGGCAAGGATACCCGCAACGCCCAGCACGGCATTCATAGGCGTCCGTATTTCGTGACTCATTGTGGTCAGGAATGCACTTTTTGCACGGTTGGCCGCGTCTGCCTGTTTGCGCTGTTCATCCAGCGCGGCGGCAAGCGCACGGGTTTCGGCAAGCAGACCAGAGCGCATTTCAGCCGCGAGCATCATATCCAGCGTTCCGTCAGTCGGCGAGAAATCTGCGATACGCAACTGCTGCGTGCTCTCGCGCTCTCCAAGGTCGGGGATATGGCCAAGCAACAGCCAGATATGTTCCCCACGATCAAGCACCAGACCACGCAACCGCAGGGCCGCGCGCCCCTTCAGTCGCAAGATGACGGCGCGGCGGTGCTGGCGCAATTGAGTTATGCAACTGACAGTGGATGGCAATTCGATTGTCACACAGTCAAAAAAGTCGCGTTCCAGAAGCTCTGTCCCGTTGTGGCGCAGCAAGGAAGGGCCAGCCTCGGCGACGCGACCCTGGGCGTCAAGCTTGAGATAGGCAGGGAAAAGCCTTGCCATATCTTCATCCGACAGCGACAAACCAACGGTCATCAGTCCCTGTTGCTGGGGCATATTCTCATTCATGGGGCAGTGTTCGCTTGATGATAAAGAACGCGCCCCCGTCTTCCAGATGAAATGAAATTATGACGCTTTCCTGAAATCGGATTGCGACGGCTTGCAAAATGCCCTGCACGAAGGGGGCAAGCCCGTTTCGGGTTGACCGGTAGCGTAGCTGCATCTGCTCGGTATCGGCCGCGATCAACTCAAACGATGGCATTTCGGCTTTTGGCATATTGGATCGGATACTGGCATGCATCCGGTCAAGGCTTTCTAGAAATGTGACGAAATCATCCCCCGCCATCTGCAAAATACGGCCATATTCAGACGCCCCGGCAAAATCGATCCAGACCCCGCCGAATTCATGCAATGCAGTGTCGAGCGGCATGTTCAAACGCTCTGCAATCAGGCAGATCAGGGTCATGGTCGTTTCATCGGAATAATAGTCCATGCCGATAAACAGCGGTTGCTTCAGGCCCGCATCTTGCAGCAGTGCAGCCCAGCCGGCATCGCCCATATGCTGAATTGCCATATCCCGCAGTGCTTGATGGATCATCCCGTACATGTCAGCATTCCCGCCTTTGCACTCTGCGCTGTGAAACCTGCAAGGTGACGCTTGCAATGACGCCCAAGCACGCGGGCACACACCTAGACATATGTAACACGCTTGGCGCGCTGCAAGTAGGCCGCATCACCCGAAGGTATTACAGCACGGGCACACCACATACCAATTTGACGCACCGCTTTTGGCGTGACGGTCAATCCACAGGGGAAAAGGAGTACCACTGGCATCCGTAAAATTCCATCTGTCCGAGTTTTTCGACTCAGCTATCATATCTCCCACTAGATATGGCAGATTCCAGTTAATTACACGTTATCATCTCGATTTGTATTGTATCTTCCTCGGCACATTGTTCGATGAACACATAACGACCTAAAAATATCACGTGACACACGCAAGAGTAATTTCTAAAAGAAATCACTCAACGTAAGTATGTTATAGGTTCAGTGAAGAAAAACGAGTTTTACCAATATCGTGAAGGGGTGTCTGACGCGGCGGATTAGGTAAGCCGCGCGTTCGGTCAAGGCCGACAGACGCACAGGAGGATAAGAATTGAACAAAGTTTCCTTGTCGGAATCGTCCGCGCGCGGCGCGCGTGCGGTA
>LFIK01001358.1_pt1 | contig 19417 bp, 23 predicted proteins | sample 643401 | NCBI WGS metagenome assembly LFIK01 (sample SAMN03777447, study PRJNA286221) | soda lake metagenome | biome: soda lake; feature: Kulunda steppe; material: water; isolation source: sample T5-Br brine of Lake Tanatar-5 | place: Russia: Kulunda steppe | collected 2010-07
GGCTCGCAGGGCGAGCCGGTGGATTTCGGCGACAGCGAGATCTGGAAGCAACTGCGCGCTGCGCCGCTGACCACAATAAATTCCAACCCGGCTGGTGCGGCAACGGGTGTGCCGGTGATCATCGTCACCCGCCCCGTCTTCGATGAGCGGGAACTGGTCGGCTTCCTGTCGATCTCGATCACGCAACGCACGTTGGAGGGCATCACCCAACGCCGTATCGAGAATGTGCCACAGGTTGCGGTACTGCTGAATCATGACGGGATTGTGCTGAATCTGCCCGAAGAGCACGCCGCGCGCGCCCGGCTGCCGGGCACTGAAGCGCTGTCCGACATGGCGTCCGACACGCGCAGCCGCGTGCTGCGCGCAGAGACGCGAGAGGGTGAGCCGGTCGTGCTGGCACTGGCGGAACTCGTCCCCGGCCGACTGCAGGCGCTGGGCGTGTGGGAAAAGGATGCGCCGGGTCTTGATGCGCTCAACATCAGCCCGGTTCCGCTGCTCTTCCCGGCGGCGATGTGGTTGGCCTGTCTGGCGGTGGTGTTGCTCTCGGTGCATTATCTGGTGCTGCGGCATCTGAAGTATCTCAACCGGCAGATGCGCCAGTTTGCCCTTGGCCAGCGCGAGGATTGGGGTGCGCTGCCCGGCCATGTGGCCGCCGAGCTGCGCGAACTCAACGGCACATTTCGCAACATGGCTGCGCTGATCGCCCGCGACGAGCAAGAGCGCGAGCGCGCCCTGGCCGAAAAAGTGGTGCTGTTGAAGGAAATCCACCATCGGGTGAAGAACAATCTGCAATTGATCGCCTCGGTCATCAATCTTCAACTGCGCAGGCTGCGGGATCCGGCAGCGCGCGACGTGTTGCGGAATGTGCACGAGCGTGTCCTCGGGCTGGCAAGCGTGCATCGGGCGCTTTATGCCGAGGATCGGCTGTCCCGGGTGCGGGCTGACCGGGTAATCGAAGAACTGGTTGGCCGTGTCGCCGGGATGGGCGCCTCGCCGGGCCGGTCGCCGGAATTGCGTCTTGAATTGGCACCGCTGGCGTTGAATGCGGATCAGATGGTGCCGCTGTCCTTCCTGCTGCACGAGGCGCTGGCCAACGCGCTCAAGCATCTTGTCGCCGCCCCTGCAGGCCAGCGCTGGATTGCGGTCGACCTGTCGCAGGAATCCACGCCAGACGGGGATGCTGTGGTGCTGCGCGTGCGCAACCCGATCCTCGACCCTGGTCATGATGCGGCGGAAGAACGTGCAGGTGGGCTGGGCGCGGAATTGATCGATGCTTTCGCCCAGCAATTGGGCGGTCACTGCCGACAGGAACATGTCGACAGCGATGGCGGAGGTCTGTGGGTGCTGGACCTGCGCTTCCCCGCCGAGGTCGATGCCGCCCCTGACGACCCGTCACCCGCCGCAACCTCCGGCGTCTGACAACGCCGCGGGATGCATGCTGTCCTGAGACAGACTCTCCGGTGGCCTTGTTCTCACGCTGGCAGCGCGCGGCCCGTTTGCGGCCTTTCATCGCGGCGGCAGAACCCCAGACCGGCCGCGAAACAGGCGGCTCTCGCGATACCGCGCCAAGGCAAAGCGCACCAGCACGCCAAGCGCTGCAGCGACCGGCACCGCGACCAGCACGCCCAGCAGGCCGAAAAGGGCGCCGAAAGCCATGATGGCAAAGATCAGCCAGACCGGGTGCAGATTGACCGAATGGCCAACCAATCGTGGCACCAGAACCTGGCTTTCCATGAACTGGCCAATAACGAACACGGCGACGACGGCCCCGATCCACCAAGGATCGCCCCAGAACTGGTAAAGCGCGAAGCCAATCGAAAGCCCGCCGCCGATGAATGCACCGACATAGGGAATGAACGAAACCAGCCCGGCAACGAGCCCGATGACCAGCCCATATGTTAGCCCCAGCAAGGTCAGCAGAATGCTGTAATACGCCGCCAGCACAGTGCAGACGATGACTTCGCCGCGCACGAAACCTGCCAGGGTCCTGTCGATCTCGGCGGCAAGGCGACGGATGGTCGGCGCATGGTCGCGCGGCAGGTGAGAGTCGATCGCGGCCAACAGGCGCGGCCAGTCCATCAGCAGATAGAACGCGACAACCGGCATCACCACCCAGAACAGGATCAGGCCGATCAGGGCGTTCACCCCGGACAGCAGGCCCATGGCGAGCGTCTGCGCATTTTCGCGTAACGCGTCGCCGGCATCGGTCAGAATCTGGCTGATCGTGCTGTCCTCGTCGTCGACCTCTTCGTTGGTGACCTGATCGACCCAGTCTTTCGCATCTTCGAAAATGCTTGGCAGCGCCCGCGACAACGCCGCCGCTTCGCTGACCACAAGTGGCACCAGCCAGATGAGCGCCGTCAGCAGCAGCCCGAAAAGCAGCAGCATCATGCCCAGGCTGGCCATCACCCGGGGCACGCCCGCCCCTTCCAGCCGCCGGACGGCCGGATCGAGGAAATAGGCGACCGCGGCCCCGACCAGAAACGGCAGCAACACGTCGCCAAGCAGCCACAGCAGAAGAACCACGGCGGCTGCAGACGCGGCCAGCGCCAGCCCGCGCATGATATTGCCCATTTGTGGTTTGGCTGACGCGGGCGTGTGTGCGTCCTGGCCGGGAAGCTCGTCCATTGTGGCGCGGGTCTCCATGTAGCTCGCAACAGGCATGGCGGCGGGTTCCGGTTGGTCGCCCCCGACACAGGATCAACCCCCGCGCGTGGCAATCGGTTCCGCAACCGCGCCCTGCGCAGGGGCCGTGGTCGCGGGCCAGCTGTTCAATGCGCTGGGCTGAACGGAACCGATACGGCGCGAGAGCGTTGACGTGGTATCGAAATGCGCAAAGCCGCGATGGGATCACGACATGCGCAGCTAATGACCAGGAGAAGCGAGATGAATTGGGACGAGATGAAAGGCAAATGGAAGCAGATGACCGGCAGCGCCAAGGAGCGCTGGGGCAAGCTAACCGATGACGATCTGACCAGTATTGACGGGCAACGCGAGCAACTCGTCGGCAAGATTCAGGAGAAATACGGCATCGCGAAGGCTGAAGCCGAGAAAGAGGTCGATGAGTGGAGCAGCAAGGTATGACGACGCTGCTGGTCCCGTCTCTCGGGCGGGACCTCACACAGGTCACGACCATCAGAAGGGAGCAACACAATGGCTGAACAGAACGTTTCCGACATCAAGAAGAAAGCAAGCGAAACCAAGGATAAAGCCGCCGAGCACGCGCGCGCCGCAGGCAGCGATCTGTCCGACGATCTGGCGGTCTTGAAACGTCAGATCGAAGAGCTGTCGGCAAGTCTGGCCGAGATCGCGAAGGATCGGGCCGAGGCTGGCCGCAAACAGGCCGCCGCAGCCGCGCGTGACGGGTATGACAAGGCTGCTGACACGGCCGGCGCCGCCTATGCCGAGGCCGAGCGCTTCGCGGCCCGTCGCCCGGCAGAGGCTCTGGGGCTGGCGGCCGGGTTCGGGCTTCTGGTCGGGCTATTGCTGACGCGGCGCTGACATGGTGCCTTCGGCTACTGAAATTCGGGCTTACGCCCGCGCCTACGCCCGCCGCAGCGCCGCGCTGTTGGCGGGCGGAATGCTGGTGATGGTCGGTGCGGGCTTCCTTCTGGCCGCGATCTGGAAAGTTCTGGCCGATGTCTACAACGCGCCGCTGGCCAGTCTGGTGGTCGCCGCATTGCTGATCGGTGCGGGGCTGATCGTGATGTGGCGCCTGCCCCCGAAGCCGGTGCTGCCAGATCCCGCGCAACGGCAGCGCGCGGCAGGTGCGCGCAGCCCGCTCTACACGCCGACCGGCCAGGTCCCGCCGTTGACAGAGGCGTTTTTCTTCGGTCTGTCGGTCGCGCTCGATATGCGGGGAAGGAAACGGTGAAGGCAAGGGAGGGCGCGTGCAACCAATCGTCGCCAGCAGCGTTTGTCTGTCGTCTAAGGAAGTACTGCGACGCCCGTCACAAGCAGCTTTCCGCTGTGGCGAGGGGCTGACCACCGCTTGACCGCCCTGCCCCGAAACAGGGGCAGGGCTTTCTGTAAGCAATTGTAAATAAATAAAAAATTTCCCTTTTCACGTCGATTTTCTGGAACCCCTGACCGGGTTGTTCGTTTGGTTTGCAAGCCCGCACAGCCATGACCGGCCCCGGGCTTTCGTCAACAAAACGACATGACAGGAGTGTCCAATGCGTAGACTGATGATGACCACGGCGATCGTGACTGCCACATCGTTTGGTGTGATGGCGCAGGCCAGCGATCACGACGAAACCACCACCGAGATGCCCGCGCCGACAAACGTGCCGGCCTTCCTTGCCAGTGATTTCACCGGCAAGTCGCTCTACACACTCGACAGCGATGATGTGCGCGACTGGCGCGCCGAACAACAACAGGCAGCAGGTGATCAGCCCGCGATGGGGTCTGAGCACGATCCGCAGATGGCGCGCTGGACCAGTTCGGACCGCTTCTTTGCCGAACGTGACGACTGGGAAGACGTCGGGTCGATCAGCGAAGTCGTGCTTAGCCAGGACGGCATGGTCCGGGGCGTCCTCATCGATGTCGGCGGGTTTCTGGGCTTCATGGCCCGCACGGTGATGGTCGATATCGACGAGCTGTACTTCGTCACCGATGACAGCGAGACCGAGGAGCTGGATGACTTCTTTGTCGTGATCAACATGACGCGCGAAGAGCTTGAAGAACTGCCCGAATGGGACGAGGAGCGCCTGTCGACAGGTTTCGATCATCAGCCGATGGCCGCAGCAGAGACCGACGCCCAAGCAGAGCACACCGAGCACGCCATGGAGGGCGCCGCGGACGGTGATATGGGCATGGCCGACGCCGAGGACGGCAGCGCAACCGAAGAGGGTCAGATCGGGGCCCCCGGTGGCATCGCCGAGGCGCCGGAAGACTACGCCTCCGTCGACCCCGCCGAGTTGAGCGCCGACGAGTTGCTGGGGGCAGATGTCTACGACGCCATGGGCGACAATATCGGCAATGTCGATGACGCGATGCTGACCGATGATTCGGCAATTGGCGAGGTCATCGTCGATGTGGGCGGCTTTCTCGGCATCGGCTCGCACACCGTCGCACTGCCCCTCGATGGCGCAGAAATCTTCCGCAACGATGACGATGACAGCGTGCGTGTTCACCTTCCGATGAACCGCGAGCAGGTGGAATCGCTGCCCGAATACGAGGGCTGACACCACACGCTCACCCGCCGCAGACGCCGGGTCCCGGGCCTCGCCGCATCTGCGGCGGGGCCTTTTCCCATTGCTTGATCGGCGTGCACTCGTCGGCGGCTGGGCAAGCCGTGATCAGCTCATGCGGCCCGGGCGCGGAACCGCAACGTCAGCAAGGCGTTTCTCTTCAGTGACCGCAGCGTCCGACACACGGCGCCGCCCCCATAGATGAAAGGACCGTCCAATGCGCCCACTTCTGCTCTGGCTGATCGGCATTCCGCTACCTGTCGTCATCCTGATCTGGATGTTCTTCCTGTGATCAGGGGCGGCAGGGGCTTGGCCCGGGCGGCGTATCGCGCAACCCGAGCGTGTCGAACAGGTTGACCACATGCTCTGTCGTGAAGGGCCAGGCCAGAACCGGCAACGTCTGCGCCGCGCCCGCCTGCGGTGCCGCTTCGCTGCCCAGCAGAACCACCCGTGCGCACATGTCATTCAAGCAGTGCCACAGCGTGCTGTCCGACGCAACGTTAGGGCCGGGATGCACAAGGGCCAGCGCGAGCGTGAATGGCGCTGTCTGGGGCGCGTCGAGCCAATCCAGAGCCTCCGCCGCGGAGCCGGTGATCACCGGGGTCAGGCCGTAACGCTCCTGCGCCGTCAGCGCGAGATCGCGCGCGACCAGCGGGATCGGTTCGACGATAAGACAATAGCGGGGCATGGCGGAAACCTTTCAGACGTGCTTCTGAAGAATGATCGCAACCCTGCCCCCTGAGAAACGGCGGTGCATTAAGCTGTGACATATGCGCGATCAGGTCGGCGGGTTCGCGCCTGTTACGCCCGGATCAGTGAGCCGTTGCCGAACGCTGTGTCAGTAGACAGCTGCGGCTCGTCTATGACGCGCCGATGGCACCCGCAACTGCCCACACCAGGATATCGGGTTCAGGGCAACCAGAGCCGTGATCTTCGCGCGCCCCAGCGGCGATGCGCCACCGCAGCGACGGGGTGTCGATGTTGCCGGGACAGATCACGTTGCGGCGGATGTCATCGCGGATGAAATCCAACGTCACGGATTTGGCGAAGCCGATCAGAGCGGCCTTGCTGGTGGCATAGGCCAGCCGTTTGGGTGCCGATGCGAGCGACGAAATCACCGAGGAAATCGCGATGATGGACAGGGCTCTTGACGCATCAAGGGCCTCTCGCACGCCTGCGTGCGTGATCAGGAACGCGCCGGTCACAATGATCTCCAAGGCTGTCCGGAAATCTGCCATCGAACAAGCCGCCATCGACCCGTGCGGTTCAATATGCGCCTCGACGGCGGTTTCATCCGTAATGTCGAGCGCGTGACAGGAAACCCTGTCCAGATCGCAGATACCCCGCTCGAGCGCAGAGGTATCCTTCACCAGTATTCGAACTCGGTCACCGGCTTTCGGGAAGCCCTCGACGCAAGCCCCCCGATGCCCCCGGGGCACCCCCGTGACCCTCAATGCGAGATACAATCTGCGTCATCGGGAACAGCACCACCATGTAAAGCAGCGCGCCAACGAACAATGGCGAGGCATTCACGAATTGCGACTGTAGTTCCTGTGCGACCTTTGGGATTTCGGCGATGGCAATGACCGAGCACTCTGCGGCAGGATTTCGATCTTGGTCGTTCGATGGAAATCGATCCGATCCTGCGGATCGTGCAGCACTTCGCCCGTATGGCGGAAGTGCCGGTCCCGGTTCTCGACACATTCCTGCCGCTGGTCATTCTGGCGGCCCGAAATGCTGGCTGCTACCCGCGCCCGACATAGGGCATCTTGGTGGCCATGATCGTCATGAACTGCACATTGGCCTCGGGTGGCAGATCGGCCATGTGCAGCACCGCATCGCCCACATGCGCCACATCCATCACCGGTTCCGGGCGCAGACTGCCATCGGCCTGCGGTACGCCCTTCTGCATCGCCTCTGTCATGTCGGACGCGGCATTGCCGATATCGATCTGGCCGCAGGCGATGTCATGCTTGCGCCCGTCAAGCGACAGCGTGCGCGTGAGCCCCGTGATCGCCGTCTTGGAGGCCGTGTAGGGCACCGACCCCACGCGCGGCACATGCGCGGAAATCGAGCCATTGTTGATGATCCGCCCGCCGCGCGGCGTCTGCGCCCGCATCATCGCGAATGCCCCGCGCGCGATCAGGAACGCCCCGTCGAGATTGACCGACACGACCCGCCGCCAGTCTTCCCATGTGATATCGGCGATCTCGGTGGCGGGCAGGCTGATACCGGCATTGTTGAACACCACATCCAGCCGCCCGTAACGTTCGCCAATGGCCGCGAATAGGCCGTCTACGGCCTCGGGGTCGGTCACATCGCACGGGTGCACGAGGCTGCGCTCGGGGGCTGTCTGCGCCACGGCCTCCAGCCCGGCGCGGCCACGCGCGGCCAGCACGACATGATGCCCGGCGTCCAGAAACGCCGTGGCGCAAGCGCGCCCGATACCCTGGCTGGCGCCGGTTATCAGAACGATTTTCGATTTTGTCATGGCGTCAACTCCTGTTCAGGCCGGCCTTGCGACACGCGTGCCTGTCGGGATCGGCAATTGATCGGCGGCAAAGACCGTGTGGAACACATGGCCGTCAAACATGTTGAACAGCGCCTGTGAGGCGTCTTTGCTGGCGTAGCGCACCTCGGAGGCGAGCGCCTCGGCGATTGCGGCGCGACTTTCGAACCGCATCGCGATGACGAGTTCCAGATGCATGTCCGCGCGGTCGCTCTCGACCTCACGCAGCAGGCGCACTTCCTGCACATTCGGGAACCGCGTCCAGAGCGCGTGCAGTTCCGCCGCGATATGGGCATCGAAGGCGGCTTGCTGGCCGGGCTTTACATGGCCGTGAAAGAACGCGCATCGCACGAACATCGGCTTATCCCTCCGCTTGGGTGATGTCGTCATGAAGCTGTTTCACCCGCGCGATTGTCGCTGCATCCGGCGCCACCCCCTGGGCGTGGTCACAGATCTCCGCGACCTGCGCTTCGGAATTCAGCCCGACGATGACGCTGGCGCAACTGTCGAGAAGTAACGGGAAGCGGATGGCGAAGCGGGTCATGTCCTGCCCGGCCTCTGGCACAAGGGCCGCAAGGCGTGCGCGATGATCGAAGCACGCGGCGTATTTCGGCTTTGCAAGGCGATGATCCGCAGGTAGGGCGGCGTGGTCACTGTAGCGGCTGGTCAGGACCCCCTCATACAGTGGGCGGATGGCCATGAAGCCCTGATCGCGCGCGGCGGCGGCCCGGATGACCGGCAGCATCTCCATCTCGATGGGATTGTAATAGGCGATCAGGGCGCGGTTCCCGGGCATGTCCAGCGCGGCCTCTGCGCTGCGGGGGAAATAGGGAAAACAGCCCATATGCGCGACCTTGCCAGCCGTGCGCAGGCGCGCAAAACACGCGGTCACGGCCTCACCGATATCGGCCAGCAGCGACACGCGCGGGGCCTCTTCATGCGGGCGGCAGCGCCACATCCACTGCACCAGCGCGATCCGGTCGGTGCACAACTCGCGCAGGGCGTCGTCTATGATCGCCTCGAGCTTGGCGGGGTCGAAGCCGCCATCGTCCCAGTCGGGCACAGGGGCCTTGATGACATGCAGCAGATCGTGGCGCTTCGGGTGGCTGCGCAGGACCGGGGTCATCAGCCAGCGCACACCATATTCATAGCTGGAATGAATGACATTCACCCCGCGATCGATCGCCGCAAGCAAGGCGTGCTGGTGCTGCGCCACGGCCGGATCATCGCGCGACTGCGGTGCCCGCATGGGCCCGTAACTGATGACCGACATGTCCAGATCGGTCCCTGCCAGGCGACGTCTGTCCATCATCCCACCCCTGTTTCCCCGGCGAACCGTATCAGGTCCGCGACAAAACGATCCGGGTATTCGGCATGGAGGGAATGGCCGCCTTCGTCATACGTAACGGTTCGCGCATCGGGCAGGCGGGCGGTCAGCTCATCGACATCCTTCTGGATACGGAACAGGCGATCCTGAAGCCCGGTCATGACAAGCACCGGTAGCGACAGATCCTGCCACGGGATATCCCATTGCGCCTGTTTGACCCCTTCGGCGAGGCGCCGGCGTGGATGGTCTGCGGGCCACGGCGTGTAGCCATCCTCGGGCAGATGGGTCGAGCGCAGTTTTTCCAACTGGTCCACCCCCGACAGCACCGGGCGCAGCACATCCAGCACAAGCGGCATACCGCCCATGCCGATCAGGCGTTCTTCGAGCGTATTGATCCATTCGACCTGCGCATTCTGCTTGCGCAGCGTGTTGATCAGCACCAGCCCCCGCGCCTGCGCACCCCCAAGCAGCGCCGAGGCGGCGAAGAGGCCACCGATGGACAGGCCGACCAGTATGGGCTCTTGCGGCGCGATCCGGTCGATCACTGTGCGGCTGTCGGCGATGATTTCTGCCGGGGTCAGGGTCGCTTCGGGGCCGAAGCGGGTCTGCCCCTGCCCGCGATAATCGAAACTCAGCGTCCCGAATCCGTTCTCGCGCAAGGCAGGCGCCAGCACATCTTCCCAGACTGCCGTGTTGGCCCCCATCGAGTTGAAGAACACGAAACTCGCCTTCCCCGCCGGGGCCGGGTGGTGGATCAGATGGATCGCATTCTCCGCATCGAGCTGGAGGAATTGCGTGGCATCGCTCAGGGACATAGACTGCGTCCTTTATGTGTTTTCAGCTTTGCACGAGGTTATGATAACGTTACCATATTTGCAAGTGCGTGCCGAGATTCAGGCCGATGAGGGAGGAATTCATGTTCACACGCAGCGCCATCTTTCGCGGCCGCATCCATGACGGGATGGAGGAGGCGTTTTTCGACGCCGTGCGCACCCGGTTGCGGCCAGCATGGGAACAGATGCTGCACGCGCAGGAGGTGCGGCTCTACCGCCCGCGCGCGGCCGAAACCCCCGGCGCGGATGTCTTTCTGGTGCTGGAAATCGACTATCCGTCGCGCGAAGCGATAACCGAGGCCTTGGCCTCTGGGCGCCGCCTTGCCGCGATGGAGGCGCTGGAATCTGTTCGGCACATGTATGCGGGCAATCACCATCACATCATCTATGAAAGGCTCTGATCGCCGTCGCGCGGGCCATGGATCAGCGCATCCAGCGCGCGCAGGCTCAGCACAAGCGACTGGATCAACAGCAACCCGCCGCCGATGGGCATCGAAAGCCGACCCAGCGCGACCGGGAAATAGCTCGACGGGCTCGTTTGCCCGAGGCCGAGTTCGACAAAGCGGATCCCGTATTTCAGCAGGAAGAACCCGAATCCGGCAACCACCAGATTGACCAGCAGGAAATGGACCAGTCGTGCCCGCCCGGCAAGACGGTCGCGCAGCAGATCGACCTGCAGATGAAAGCCCATGCGCAGGCAGACCGCCGTGCCGATCATGGCGATATAGCCAGACAGATAGACGGCCATTTCCTCGACCCAGGGCAAGGGGAAATTGACCACATAGCGCACCGCGACCTGCAGCAGCAGCATCGCCAGCACGCCCAGAAGGGCGGCCCCCATCGCGAGGCGCGACAGCCAGTCGATAGCGCCCGCCGCCCGGTCAATCGCGTCGATGGCGCGGCGCAGGGGTGGGGTGTGATCCGTCATCGCGCGGTTCCTCCCAGATCGAAGAAGGCCGGCAGGGCCTCCGAAATCGCGGGGACCATCAGGATGATCGCGGCCAGCACCACTTCGAGAATGATCATCGGCCACATGTATTTCAGGATATCGGGCATCGAACAGCGCCCGATCAGGCAGGCCGTCAGCAACGCACCGCCCACGGGCGGGGTCAGATGGCCCACGCCAAGCACGATGATGATGATCAGCGCAGTATGAACGGGCGAAAAGCCAAGCTGATAGAAGATCGGGATGATGATCGGGCCGAACAGCAGGATATTGGCGGTGCGCCCGACAAACATACCCGCGATCAGCAGCACGATGACGATCAGCGAGATGATCACGAACGGGTTTTGCGACAGCGTCGTCAGGGCGCCCAGAACCGCTTGCGGGATGTGCTGGATCGCCACGATATAGGAAAAGGACAGCCCCACCCCGGCGATGATCAACACGGCTGCCGAGGTCACGGCTGCCGAGACGAGGATCGGCCCCATCTCGGAGATCCGGATCGAACGATACACCACCAGTGTCATGATCAGTGCATACAGCACCGCGACGGCGGCGGCCTCGACCGTGGTAAAGAACCCGCCGAAAATGCCGATCAGGATGATGGCTGGCATGCCCAGCGGCGCCAGCCCTGCGCGCAGGGCATCCCAGACTTGCCGCAGATTGGCGCGCGGATGCAGTGGCAGATCGTATTTCCACGCCATGACATAGGCGAGGGTCATGTAGCAGATCGCCATGAAAGCCCCGACACTGACCCCGGCGGCAAACAGTGCCCCCACGGGCACCCCGAAGACGGCCCCATAGACAACCATCACGATCGATGGCGGCAAGGTGGGCGACAGGGTGGCGGATTGTGCGGTAATCGCCGCAGCATAGCCGCGCGGATAGCCGTCCTTGACCATCGCAGGCACCACGGTCGACCCCATCGCCGCGATATCCGCCTGGCCGGAGCCGGAGATACCGGCAAAGAACACGCTCGAGAGGATATTGACCTGCGCCAGCCCGCCGCGCAGATGGCCGACAAAGGCGCGCGCGACATCCAGAAGGCGGTCGATCAGCTTGCCTCTCACCATGATCTCGCCAGCCAGAATGAACATCGGCACGGCCAGAAAGGTGAAGGATGTCACGCCATTAAAAATACGCTGATTCAGGATGATCAGCGTCGATTCACGACCCGTATCGACGTAGTGAACCAGGGTCGAAAGCCCCATGGCCGCAAAGATCGGCACACCCAGCAGGATGCCGACGATCAGAACCACGAGCAGAAGCAGAATGATGGCCATGGGGGAGCAATTCCACAAAAAAGGCCGACCGGTTCAGACCGGTCGGCTTTGTCGCGTCGTCAGTGATCAGTGCCCACGCATTGCGTCGATGGCGGCCTGCACGCGTTCGGCGAAATCCGCATCGAGGTTTTCCTCGATGAACTGCTGACCGACCGGAAACGCTGTTTGCTGCCAGACTGCGGCCTCGGCCGGTGACAGGATGGTGACCTCTTCGCCCTCGGCCCGCGCCTGTTCAAGCGCATCGAGCTCGGCGGTCATGGCGGCCCCGTTCTGGATGATGATCGACAACTCGGTGGCGGCCGAGATTATGTCGCGCTGATCATCGGTCAGACCTTGCCAGAAATCCTCGTTGATCAGGTAGGCCATGTAGGAAAAGCTGTGCCCGGTCATGGTGATATGCCCCACCAGACGACCGCCCGACACTGTGCCCGACAGGCTGCCTTCGGTCGCATCGATGATCCCGGTCTGAAGCCCCTGATTGCGCTCGGCCCCGGACAAGCCGACAACCGAGCCGACACCCAGTTCCTGCCAGACCGCGATATTCAGCGGGCCGGGCGGCACGCGCAGCTTCACCGGCCCCAGATCAGACGGCAGGCGGATCGGTCCATGCGCGGAATAGAGGTTGCGCACCGAGTTTTCGGCCGCGCCCAGAAAGCGGATCGTATCGCCCGAGCGGTCGAGGATGTGATCGCGGACGTAGCCGACCAGCTCCTGATCGCGCATCAGTTCGTAGAACTCGTTGCGGTTTGCGAACAGATAGGGCGCATCGAACATCTGAACATTGGGCGCGATCCCCGACAGGCCGTGGATGCCGACAACGTAGAATTCAAGCTCGCCCAGCCGCATCTGGTCAACGACATCGCGGTCGCCGCCCAACGTGCTGTGAATCACCAGATTGACCTCGATCTCACCCGCTGACTGCCCTTCGACAAGCGCCTTGAAGGCTTCGGCGGCCACCACCGAACTCGGGTTCTCGGAATGGGCATAGGTCATCTGCACCTGTGCGAAAGCAGATGTTGCCAGCATGATTCCAGCGGCGCTGGTCGCGGCGATCCTGTGCAGGATTGATAGGGCCATCTTGTGATCTCCTCCGTGAATGATATCGTTATCATTTCAGAAAGCCCACCAATTAGTCAATCGTTTTTTTCGGGTGCGGTCGCCATGCGGCCGAGATCAGGGTCGGCGCGACAGACCCATCAGGCACGGATGAGTGTGCCCGGAGCGCGGGCGCTGGCTGAAGCTGCAAGGCAATCGGCCGTTGCAGTTCATTGGTGTGAGCCCACAGTGGCCGCGGGTTCGCCTGTCTGGCGCAAGCGCCTAGATCGAGGATTCGCGCAGCAGCAACCGGGGCTTGATATGTTCGAGGGCGGCGTCGGAAGAGGGATTGTCGAGCAACCTGCAGATCAGCCGTGCCGCGCGGTCCCCGATCTCGCGGGGCGCCGGGTCGATGGTGGTGATCGAGGGCACGCAGATCGACCCGACCTCATAATTGCCGAAACCGGCGATCGAGATCTGGTCGGGCACGGAGATACCCCGACGCTGGCAAGCGCTCAGGGCGCCGAAGGCCGACAGGTCCGACACGCAGATCACGGCTTCGGTATCGGGGGCGGTGTCGAGCAGATGCGCCATCGCCTCGGCCCCCTCGCGCATCGAGATCGGGGGTTGCCCGGCCGCGATCAGGCGCGACGCGTCGAGCCCGTGCCGCTGCAACGCGGACACAAAGCCCCGGCGCCGGTCAAGTCCGCGGGTGTCGCGATCCGTGTCGCCGCCGATGAAGGCAAGCCGCGTCATCCCTTTTGCCACGAAGTGATCGACCATGGATTGCACTGCCTGCGCATTCGAAAAGCCGATCACATGGGCCAGGGGCGTGTCGGGAAGGTCCCACGTCTCGATGACGGGAACTTGTGCATTCTCCAGCAGTCTGCGGCAACGCGGTGTGTGCTTGCCCCCGGTCATGACGACGGCCTGTGGCTTGCGGCGCAGAAGCTGCTCGATCAGCCGTTCCTCTTCGCACATGTCGTAATTCGTGTAGCCCAGCAGGATTTGCAGACCATGCGGCTTGAGCCCCTCGGTCAGTGCCCCGACGGTATCGGCAAAATTGGCATTGTTGATCGACGGGATCGTGACCGCAACGAAATCCGTCTTCTGTGACCGCAAGCTCGAGGCGGTGCTGTCGAGCACATAGCCCAGCTCTTCCGCGGCGGCGAGAATGCGCGCGCGCGTGCTTTCACTGACCAGGTTTCCCGACTTCAACGCCCGGCTGACGGTCATCGGCGACACCTTCGCTGCACGGGCGACATCCGTCATCGTCGGGGGTTTGCGGGCGCTGTCCATCCTGTCTCGCTACCCTGCGCTGTCACTCCGATCCAGCCTATTTTGACGCAGAGGCGATCAGCCGTTGTCGGTGTTGGGCGCGCGCAACGGCTTGCCTGCGCCGCTGAAGTACTCCATCAGCGCGGCCTGATCCTCGCTGCCAAGCCCGGCGGCGGTCAGCATCCGGTGGATTTCGGCGCATATTGCCGTCAGAGGCATGGGGATGCAATTCACCCGGGCGAGTTCCTGCGCGCCGTCAAGATCCTTGACCATATTGTCGATCCGCCCCGTACGTCGGTAGTCGCGCTCGGCAAAGCGCGGCATGTATTCCTGCAAAAGCGCCGAATCTGCCCGGCCGCCGCGCAGCGCCTGCGGGATGCGGGTGGCATCCACGCCTGCCGCCTCGGCCAGCGCCGTAGCCTCGGCAACGGCCATGAATCCCAGACCGCACAGCACCTGATTGATCAGTTTCGTGGTCTGCCCTGCGCCGACCGGTCCCATACGGGTCTGGTTCGCCGCAACATTGGCCAGCACGGCCTGCGCGCGCGCCACGTCCTCTTCCGTGCCGCCCTGCATCAGGGTCAGCTCTCCCGTCGCCGCTTTCGGGATACCCCCCGAGAGCGGGCTGTCCACCCAAGCCAGGCCCTTTTCCGCCGCGCGGGCCGCAAGGCTTTGGGTGGACATCGGGTCGATCGAGGACATGTCGATGATCAGCAGGCCGTGCCCGGCCCCTTCGGCGACAGCGCCCGGCCCGAACACGGCCGCCTCGACGATGCGCGCATGGTTGAGGCTGAGGATGACCGCCGTTGCCCCTTGGGCGGCCTCTGCCGCGCTCGCGGCCGCATGCGCCCCTTTTGCGACGAGGGCCTCTACTTTTTGTTGGTCGAGGTCGAATACTGTCAGGGCCGTGCCGGTTGCGACAAGGCGCGCGCCGATTGCGCCGCCCATGGCACCGGCTCCGATCAAGGCGATTTTTGCAGCCATGTTGTCCTCCTGTCGGTTGCGATGCGCTCAGAGCGAAACAGTGATGCCACCATCGACGAACAATGTATGCCCATTGACGAAACTCGCGGCCTCCGAGGCCAGGAAGATACACGCCCCCTGCAGCTCCTCGACCTTGCCCCAGCGTCCGGCCGGCGTGCGCTTTGCGAGCCAGGCCGAAAATTCCGGATCCGCAACCAGTGCCGCATTCAGCGGCGTGTCGAAATAGCCCGGTGCGATGGCATTGCAGTTCAGCCCCAGCGGTGCCCAGTCGGTCGCCATGCCCTTGGTCAGGTTGGTAACCGCGCCCTTGGTCGCCGTGTAAGGTGCGATGCCGGGGCGCGCGAGCAGGGTCTGCACGCTCGCGATATTGATGATCTTGCCGCGCCCGCGTGCAATCATGTGCTGTGCCACGGCCTGACCCACATGAAAGACGCTGGCAACATTGGTCTGGAGCAGCTTTTCGAACATGTCGGCAGGAAAGTCCTGCAAGGGCGTGCGGTGCTGCATCCCGGCATTATTGACCAGAATGTCGATGGCGCCATGTTCGGCCTCGAACCCGTCGATGGCCGCACGCACATCGTCATGCTGCGTGACATCGAAGGCCAATGTCATGGCCCCGGGGATGGCCGCCGCCGCCTCGGTCAGTTTTCGCGTGTCGCGCCCGTTCAGAACCACCTGCGCGCCCGCCTGCGCCAGACCTTGTGCCAGGGCAAAGCCGATCCCCTGCGACGAGCCGGTAATCAGCGCGCGGTTTCCGGACAGGTCGAACATCTGCTGTGCCATTCGGGTTTCCTTCGAATTTCTGCTGGACAAGCTTTGACATGGGTGAGTATGTTAACGTTATCAGTCAAGGTCAACATCGAACACTCCAACACACGGAAAAAAAATGACGAAGCCGCATGTTCTGCAGATGGGGGCGCTGCCCGATTGGGACGAGGCCCCGTTGCGCGCCGCCTACGAGCTCCACCGATATTTCGAGGCGGCGGACAAGGCTTCCTACCTGGCCGAGGTCGGGCCGCATGTCCGGGCCGTCGCCACGCGCGGCGACCTCGGCGCGCCAGCCGATTTGATCAAGGCCTGCCCGGCGCTGGAACTGGTGTCGGTCTATGGCGTAGGCTACGACGCCGTGGACCTTGAGGCCTGCAGGGCGCGCGGCATCGCCGTGACAAACACCCCCGATGTGCTGACCGAGGATTGTGCCGATCTGGCGCTTGGCATGTGGCTGGCGCTGTCGCGCGGGATCGTGGCGGCGGAAGCCTGGGCGCGGTCGGGCGACTGGGCCGCGAAGGGCGGCTTTCCCTTGCGTCACCGCGCCAGCGGCAAGCGCGCGGGCGTGCTGGGGCTGGGGCGCATCGGGATGGCCGTGGCCCGGCGCCTCGAAGGCTTCGGCATGGACATCGCCTACACCGCTCGCAAGCCACGCGCCGGTGCGGAAAAATGGCACTACATCGCCGATCCTGCCGAGCTTGCCGCACGGTCGGACGTGGTGTTCGTGACCCTGTCCGCGACCCCCGAGACGCGCCATATCGTCAATGCGCAGGTGCTTGAAGCGCTGGGTCCTGAGGGGATGCTGGTCAATATCTCGCGCGCCCAGAACATCGATGAGGCCGCCTTGCTCGAGGCGCTGGAGACGCGTCGTATCCGGGGCGCGGCACTCGATGTGTTCGAGGGCGAACCCGCGTTCGACCCGCGCTTCACGACGCTCTCGAATGCACTGTTGCAGCCGCATCACGCCAGCGGCACCTATGAGACCCGTCGTGCCATGGGCCAGCTTATGCGCGACAATCTGGCCGCGCATTTCGCGGGCCAACCCCTGCTGACCCCGGTGTCGTTGTGAAGGCCATCGTCATTCATGGCGCGAAGGACCTGCGCGTCGAGACCACCACGTCCGAACCGCTCGGGCCGGGCCAGATCCGGTTGCGTCTGGCCGCTGGCGGCGTCTGCGGGTCGGACCTGCATTATTACAATCATGGTGGTTTCGGCACTGTGCGACTGCGCGAACCGATGATCCTGGGGCACGAAGTCTCTGCCCGTGTCATGGAACTCGGGGACGGGGTCACGGGGTTTTGCAACGGGCAGCTTGTCGCCGTGTCCCCCAGCCGCCCCTGCGGCACCTGCCGCTATTGTCAGGAGGGTCTGCCCAATCACTGCCTGAACATGCGCTTCTATGGCTCGGCCATGCCGTTTCCGCACATTCAGGGCGCCTTCCGCGAGGAACTGATTGTCGAGGCCGCGCAATGCGTCGATGCCACCGGCCTGAGCGCAGGAGAGGCAGCCATGGCCGAGCCGCTGGCCGTGACGCTTCACGCCACGCTGCGCGCCGGGTCGCTGATGGGCAAGCGCGTGCTGGTCACGGGCTGCGGGCCCATCGGGGTGCTTTCGATCTTGTGCGCCCGCCGCGCGGGGGCCGCCGAGATCGTCGCCACGGATCTCTCCGAGTTTACGCTGGGGCTGGCGCGTAAATGCGGCGCGGACCGGGTGCTGAACATGGCCACCCATCCGGACGCGCTTGCCGATTACACGGTCGACAAGGGCCATTTCGACCTGCTCTATGAATGCACGGGCGCGGCACCGGCGCTGAGCGCCGCGATAGCCGCACTGCGCCCGCGCGGGATCGTCCTGCAACTGGGGCTGGGCGGCGACATGAGCCTGCCAATGATGGCGATCACGGCAAAGGAACTGGATCTGCGCGGATCGTTTCGCTTTCACGCGGAATTCGCGACCGGCGTGACCTTGATGCAGAAGGGGTTGATCGATGTGACACCGCTCATCACCCATACCCTGCCGCTGGCCGAGGCCGAGGCTGCCTTCCGCATCGCTGCGGATCGCTCCCAGGCGATGAAGGCGCAAATCCGCTTCGCGGACGCATAGGCCCGACGGATGACAGACAGCAAGCGCGGCTTTCCGGGTCTGGGCGAATGCATGGTCGAATTGTCGCCCGCCGGGGATGGCAGTTTCCGGCAGGGCTTTGCCGGGGATGTGTTCAACACGCTGTGGTATGCCGCGCACGTGCTGGGGCCGGAATGGCAGGTGCGGTTCCAGACCGCGCTGGGGCGCGATGGTGAACTCGCACCGTTCGGCGGCAACGGCGGCGAAGTGGAAGTTGACGAGACGTTCATCGGCAAGGAGCCGGGCGTGGCGAAGGCCAAGGACGCGCGCGACGGTTCGCACAAGATGAAGATGCTGACGCTGGTAGACCGCGACACGAAGCGCGCCCGCTCGCGCGTCGTTGACGATCTGACCAAGGCGACGATCCTGCCGATCCTGCGCGACAAGCTGAGCCGCGAAGCTTTCATCCTGACCGACGAGGCCCGCCAGTATCAGCGCCTCGCCACCAGCCTCGATTTCGGCGGTCATGACTGGGTGAACCACAGCCGCGACGAGTATGTGCGCCCCGGCTTCCCCGATGTCCACACGAACACCGTTGAGGGCGTCTACAGCACCTTCAAGCGCGACATGTGGCCAGCGCGGCGCATGTGCGGGGCTCTTCTCGCCAGCCCCAATCCCGGCCGTGCGTGCGGCACACTGGTCGGGGCGGCGGGACACCTCTCGACCTCCGGTGGTCCCCGGCAGCTTCGGGTCACTCCCGCCAGATGGCCCCGCGCGCCCGCACGGGCTCCAGCAGGGCGAGGTCCCGGTCGTCCAGTCCGACGGAGCTGTCACGCGCCTCCTGGCCCGGATAGCCGATCTCACCCCGCACCGTGTCATGCATGAAATACGCGTTGGCCAGCACGACCTCGAGCGCCTTGAACTCCTCGGGGTCCTCCTGGGCGAGCGCCTCGACATCGCCGAGCGAACCCACAAAGCCCGCCCGTGTCAGGAAGTGCGCGAGTTTCGGCGCGAGGGCAGGCTCGATGCGCAACACGCGATCAACTGGCGCATGGGCAAGTTGCAACTCGGACGCGCCGGACATGCCGACACTGCCCGGCAGCATGACCTGCGCCAATCTGTCGAGCTTGCGGCGATCCTCATCTGAAAGCGACATGGTCCCTCTGCCTGTTACTGCGACGGGGCAAGCGTATGGCGGGTCTCA
>LFIK01001359.1_pt1 | contig 19412 bp, 19 predicted proteins | sample 643401 | NCBI WGS metagenome assembly LFIK01 (sample SAMN03777447, study PRJNA286221) | soda lake metagenome | biome: soda lake; feature: Kulunda steppe; material: water; isolation source: sample T5-Br brine of Lake Tanatar-5 | place: Russia: Kulunda steppe | collected 2010-07
AACGTCGAATTCGACACTATCCTCTCGGCACCAAGCACCCCCGAAGAGACACCCAGCACCCGCAAGGACAACGCCGACCACGCTTCCCTTTCTTCCTTCCCAACAATGTCAAAGAGCAAAAGACCACGAAAACCCGAAAGAGCCCGCAATCACCGCAACCAAAAAAACGCAACAGTCTCGAACCCGGTCCAAACCGGGCCAAACCCGCATGCACTCCAGAGGAAGCGAAGCCGCCGAAAACGCTCCAAAGCGCCGGCGCCGATGAGCAGCGTTCTACGCCCAACCCTTTCCGCGGTCAATCGGAAAAATGCGCAATTTTCGGTCATTTTTTCAGCGTTTTGTGAAATCTCGATGACGGTCAGCCCCAAATCGACGGAGAAACAAGGTTTTCCGGACCCTCATGCGGCAGCTGCAATGCCCATCGGGCTTGCATTTGTTGCCGCTTGCGCGTTCAACCTAGGCGCCCACACGCACCAGCCGGGGAGCTTTCCCGCCGTGATCACCGTCGAAGCCGTGCAGCATCGCCTCGAGGATACGCTGATCCTGCGCGATGTCAGCTGCGATCTCGCCGAGGCGCGCATCGGCATCATCGGCGCCAACGGCTCCGGCAAGAGCAGCTTCGCCCGCCTGCTCAACGGGCTCGTGATACCCCAGAGCGGGCGCGTGCGCGCCCATGGCCACGACACCCGCCACGACGGCCGCGCCGTGCGTCGCGCGGTCGGCTTCGTCTTCCAGAATCCTGATCACCAGATCGTCTATCCCGTCGTCGAGGAAGATCTCGCCTTCGGCCTGAAGAACAGCGGCCTGCGCGGGGAGGCGCTGGCGCGGCGCATCGACGACACCCTCGGAAAGTTCGGCCTCGCCTCTTTGCGCCATCAGGCGGCCCACAGCCTCAGCGGCGGCGAGAAACAACTGCTCGCCCTCGCCGGTGTCATCGCCATGGAACCGCGCAGCATCGTGCTCGACGAGCCGACCACCCTGCTCGATCTGCGCAACAAGCGCCGGATCATGGCGATCCTCGCCGGCCTTGCGCAACAGATCATCCTGGTCACCCATGATCTCGACCTGATCGGCGATTTCGACCGGGTGCTCGTCTTCGATCAGGGCAGGATCGTCGCCGATGACCGGCCCGCCGCCGCCATCGCCCAGTATCGCCGGATGATGGAGGCCTGATGCTCGGGATCTATCAACACCGCGAAACGCCGCTGCATCGCCTGCGCGCCGGCGCCAAGCTCATTCTGCTGTTCGGGCTGGCGGCAGGCGTCTTCGCCACGCAGTCCTTCGTCATCCTGGGCCTCGCCGGAGCCCTCGTCGTGGCGGGATACGCGATCGCGCGGATCGGTGCGGGCACGGGCTTCGCGCAGATCAGACCCGCGCTCTTCGTGCTCGGCCTGATCGTCATCCTGCATCTGCTGATGGCGGAATGGCGATTGGGGGCGCTCGTCTTCCTGCGTTTCCTGATCGTCATCGCCGCAGCCAGCCTCGTCACCCTCACCACGCGCAGTTCCGACATGGTCGCGGCAATCGAAACCGGCCTCGCCCCGCTGCGCCGTCTGGGCCTCAATCCGGCCCCGATCGCGCTTTGCCTGTCGATGGCGATCCGCTTCGTCCCGGTCATCGCCGGTGAAATCCGCGCCATCCGCGAAGTCCAGGCCGCGCGCGGGCTGGAGCGCTCGCTCTTTGCCATCGCGGTACCAGCGATCCTGCGCGGGCTGCGCATGGCCGAGACCGTGGCCGAAGCGCTGCATGCGCGCGGCTATGGCGATGATCCGCCGGCACCGATGGAACCTGATCGGGAAGACGAAGGGCGGGCCCCGGCGGAAAACGGGTCTCGACATGACCAAAGGGCAGAACATTGACACCACCCCGCCCCGCGCATAACCCCTCTCGCACGCCCCGCAGGGAGAGAGAATGATGAACCCCGCCGTCAGCCAGACCCGCGATCTCGCCCGGATCGCCCTGTTCGCCGCCATCATCGCAGCGCTCGGCCTCATCCCGGCGATCCCGCTTCCATTCCTGCCGGTGCCGATCACGGCCCAGACGCTCGGGGTCATGCTCGCCGGCGCGATCCTCGGGAGCCGCAGGGGTGGAGCCGCCGTGCTCGTCTTCCTGCTGCTGGTCGCGATCGGGCTGCCGCTGCTGCCGGGCGGACGCGGCGGTTTCGGCGTCTTCTTCGGTCCGACGGCGGGTTTCCTGCTCAGCTGGCCGCTCGGCGCTTTCGTCATCGGTCTTTTGATGGAGCGGTTCCGCGAGCAGGTGAACCTGTTCACGGCGATTCTCTTCAACCTCGCCGGCGGCGTCGCCGTGATCTATGCCGGCGGAATCGCCTGGCTCGCCTTCGTCGCCGGGGTGCCGTTCATGGGCGCGCTGACCGGTTCGGCGGCCTTCATCCCGGGGGATCTGATCAAGGCGGTGGTCGCCGCATCGGTGGCGTTGACGGTGCACCGCGCCTATCCCGGACTGATCCGCCGCCCGGGCTGATCTGCCGCCGATCCGGTCGCACCGGCGCTGGCGGCGCGCGGCATCAGGACGACAGGTCGCGCTTTATGCGTCGCGCAATGAGGATGATGGGATGAAATTGCTGCTGATCGGATCGGGCGGACGCGAACACGCCCTCGCCTATGGCCTCGCGCGCAGCCCGGATTGCGAGGCGCTCTTCATCGCGCCCGGCAATCCCGGGACCTCCACGCTGGGGGACAACATCGCGCTGGACGCCTCCGACCATGAGGCCGTCCTCGCCTTCTGCCGGGAAAAGCGGATCGATCTCGTGGTGATCGGCCCGGAAGCGCCTCTCGTGGCGGGGCTGGCCGATGATCTCGTCGCCGCCGGTATCCGCTGTTTCGGCCCGGGCCGGGACGCGGCGCGGCTCGAAGGTTCGAAGAGCTTCACCAAGGATATCTGCCGCCGCTACGGCATACCCACCGCGGATTACGCCCGTTTCGAGGATCGCGATGCGGCGCTCGCCCATGTCCGGGAAAAAGGCGCGCCGATCGTGATCAAGGCCGACGGCCTCGCAGCCGGCAAGGGTGTCGTCGTGGCCATGACGGAAGCGGAAGCGGAAGCGGCGGTCGAATTCATGTTCGAGGGCGGGCTCGGTGCAGCCGGCGCCAGCGTCGTGATCGAGGAATATCTCGAAGGCGAAGAGGCGAGTTTCTTCGCCATTTGCGACGGCACGACGGCCCTGCCGCTGGCCTCGGCGCAGGATCACAAACGCGCCTTCGACGGTGATGCCGGGCCCAATACGGGGGGTATGGGGGCGTATTCACCCGCGCCGGTGATGACCCCAGCGCTGGAAAAGCAGGTCATGGAGCGCATTATCGCGCCCACCATGCAGGCCATGCGTGATATCGGCTGCCCTTATACCGGCGTGCTCTATGCCGGGCTGATGATCACGGCGGATGGGCCGAAGCTGATCGAGTACAATGCCCGCTTCGGCGACCCGGAAGCGCAGGTGCTGATCCCCCGCCTCGAATCGGATCTCGCCGCGCTGCTTCTCGCCGCTGCCACGGGCGATCTCGCCGGGGTGCAGGTCAGCTGGCGCCCGCAGGCCGCCCTGACCGTGGTGATGGCCACCCGCGGCTATCCCGGCAAGGTCGAGAACGGCAGCGTCATTCGCGGGGTGGAGCAGGCGGCGGCGCGCGAGGACGTCACGATCTTCCATGCCGGCACACGCCTCGACGACGGCAGCCTTCGCGCGCATGGCGGACGGGTGCTGGCGATCACGGCTCTGGGCGAGGACGTCGCCGGTGCACGGGCGCGCGCCTATGAGGCCGTGGCGCAGATCGACTGGCCGGAAGGTTTCTGCCGCAGCGATATCGGCTGGCGGGCGCTCTCCCGAGAGTGATTCTCCCGAAACTGATTCCCCCGCGCCGATCCCGCGCGGACGATCAGCCGTGAAAAAACGACGTCATCCACCGTTTTTCGTCATTGATCGTCATCCGGAGACCCGTGGGAGCCCGTAGCCTTCCGCAAGGACGGGGCGCGCGCCCATCCTTTGTGGAAACCGTCACGGTACAGATTGTCTGTCGAAAGCGAATCTTCGACGTTGATCACACTTTGATTGACGGGAGTCGGTCGGGATATAGTCGAAGCGCAGGTGATTCGCGGGAACCGAAGAGTGATTTCTTCAACTGCGACGTCATCAGCGGCAAAAACCAGGTTGCCCATCGCTTTCGGTTCGCGTCCCGCCACCTCTCGAAACGCTCGCACGAGCCCGACGGATGACAATGACCCAGCTCCAGCTTCAGGATGATCGCGCCGAACACCCGCTCGACGAAGTCGAACGGCTCGCCGCGAAAGAGCAATGGGCTTTCGAGCGTTTCGACGCCGACGAGATGTGCGTCTCGCTCAGCGGGCGCTGGAGCGATTACCAGATCGCCTTCACCTGGATTCCGGAGGTGGAGGCGCTGCATATCGCCTGCGCCTTCGATCTGAAGGTGCAGGAGCGGCGGCGCAACGAGCTGATCCATCTCGTCTCGATGATCAACGAGCAGCTCTGGGTCGGGCATTTCGACCTCTGGAGCGCCGAGCAGGTGGTGATGTACCGCCACGCCCTGCTGCTCACGGGCGGCGCGATGCCCGGACGACCGCAATGTGAAATGCTGATGCGCTCGGCCGTCGATGCCTGCGAGCGGCATTATCAGGCCTTCCAATTCGTGCTCTGGGCCGGACGATCGGCCCGTGAGGCTCTGGACAGCGTGCTCTTCGAGACCGAAGGTGAAGCCTGAAGGCGCGGGGTTCGACGCGCCGCAGGAGACACATCCGCCGGGGGCAGATCCCCTCGAAGCAGGCGGGAAGCACGAGAGAGCGCGTCATGACCATCACCAAGGAAAACCTCCCCTCGTCATTGCTGCTCGTGGGCGGCGGCAAGATGGGCGCGGCCATGCTCGAGGGCTGGCTGCGCGTCGGCCTGCCCGGCGAGGCCGCCACGGTGCTCGATCCGCAGCCGAGCGCCGATCTCATCCAGATCTGCGATCACAAGGGCGTCGCCCTCAATCCCGCCCGTGACACGATTCCGCCTCCGCAGGCGCTGGTGCTGGCGATCAAGCCGCAGGTGCTGGGTGATGTCGGGCCGGATATCGTCCCGCTGGTCGATTCCCGCACCACGCTGATCTCGGTGCTCGCCGGCAAGACCATCGCCAATCTCGACGAGGCCGTTCCCGGCTGCGGCGGGATCGTGCGTTCGATCCCCAACCTGCCAGCGGCGATCGCACGCGGCGCGACGGGCGCCGTCGCCTCACCCGGGCTCGACCCCGAGCGCAAGGCCATGGCGGATGCGCTTCTGGAGGCCGTGGGGGTCGTGGCCTGGGTTGAGGATGAGGGGCTGATCGATGCCTGCACGGCGGTTTCGGGCTCGGGGCCGGCCTATGTCTTCCTCCTCGCCGAGGAAATGGCCAAGGCCGGCATGGCGGCGGGGCTGCCGGAAGAGCTCGCGACGCGGCTCGCCCGCGCGACCGTCGCCGGGGCAGGCGAACTGCTCGCCCAGAGCCATCTGCCGGCCTCGACCTTGCGCGAGAACGTCACCTCGAAAGGCGGCACCACCGCCGCCGCGCTGGACGTCCTGATGGCCGAGGACGGGATCTCCCCCCTGATGCGCGAGGCGATCGCGGCAGCGAAACGGCGGGCGGGTGAATTGTCGGGCTGAGGCTTTTGTGGCAGTCAGACCTACACAGGTTCGCCTGCCGCGTTATCATTGCGTGGTCCGGTCATGACCGGCAAAGAGCCGACCATCATGTCTGGACAGGCGGCACAGCAGGAAGCGGAGACGACAATGGCCAAAGCCAGCACGGCGAAAGCGGCCCCGACGCCCGGTCGCGACGAGATCATCGAAACGACGATGCAGCTCGCGGCGGAACGTCCCTGGGACGAGATCGAAATCGGCGATATCGCCGAGGCTGCCGGTGTCAGCCTGTCGGCTTTCCGCGAGATGTTTCCGTCGAAGGGCGCCGTGCTGGGCGGGTTCGCCCGCAAGATCGATCTTCAGGTGCTCGCCGGCCATTCCGACGACCTGATCGGCGAGCCGGCCCGCGAGCGCTTGTTCGACGTCTATATGCGCTATCTTGATGCGCTCGCCCCCTACAAGCCGGCCCTGCGGCGGATCGCCTATGCGGTTCGGCGCGAACCGCTGACGCTCGCGGCCCTGAACCAGGTCGCGCTGAATTCGCACCGCTTCATCCTGGCATCGGCGCATATTCCCACCGAGGATTCGCTGGGTCCGATGAAGCTGCAGGGCTCGGTGCTGACCCTGGCGCGGACCATGGAGACCTGGCTCGAGGACGACGATCCCGACATGGCGAAGACCATGGCGGCGCTCGACCGTGCGCTCGGGCGCGCGGAGCGCTTCATGGAGCGTGCCGAGGATTTGCGGCGCATGTCGGCGCCGTTCCGGGCGATCGGTCAGGCCATCATGGAGAGCGGGGCACGGATCCGCCGCCGGCGTGAGGATCGCTCGGAGGATGCACCTTCCCACGACGATAGCGCCGTCCCGCCCGATCGTGACGACGGCGACACGCGCGATCCCGCAGCGGCGATCTGAGCGCAGAGCGATCCAATATCACGAAGAAGAACGGGGCGAGCATGGCGGCGCAACAGGAACCTGCGGCACAGATCAGTTTCGATGATTTCATGAAAGTCGACATCCGCGTCGGGCGGATCGTCGAGGCTGAGCCGTTTCCGCAGGCCCGCAAACCCGCCTACAAGCTGAGCATCGATTTCGGACCCGGGATCGGCGTGAAACGCTCCTCGGCGCAGATCACGAAAAACCATGCGCTCGAGGATCTGCCGGGCATGCTGGTGCTTGCCGTGGTGAACTTTCCGCCGCGCCAGATCGGCCCGATGATGTCGGAAGTGCTGACGCTCGGCGTGCCGGACGAGGCGGGCGAAGTGGTTTTGATCACGCCGTCGCAGGATGCCGTCGTGGGCGGGCGTCTCTACTGACCCGGTCGCGTCAGGTCAGGAGAAACGCCGTAATTTCTCGCGCGTCTCCATCGCGTCGAGCTCGGGAAGCGGGCCTGCCTGCGCGGCGATGAAGGCGGCTTCATCCTCGGGATCGCCCGCTTCTGTATCAGCGTCGCTTAAACCCTTTGCGTCTGAATCGCCGAGACCGGGATCGATCTCTCCTGCTGTCGCCTGTTCCGTCATGACGACGGCATCGCCATCCGGCGAGGCTTCGTCATCGGAGGCCACCGGCGCGGGCGGCGTCTGCTTCGTTTCCGCCTCGCTCCAATCGACGATGGCGTCATCGGCGAGAGCGTCATCGGCAACTGATTCATCGACGAGCGACTCATCGGCGAGCGCATCCGGCCCGGCCTCGGCAGCATCCGCCTCGGGCACCTCGATGACGGCGATCTCGTCCGTGAGAAGCACGGGGTCGTCTTCGATGCTGGCGCGGTCATCCCCGGCGAGCCGGGGCGCGATTTCCTCCGGATCGACGGATTCACCGCGCTCGAAGAAATAGGCGTCCACCGCATCGCCCTCACCGTCACCGACGATCACGCCGTCGATCCCGTCCTGACAGAGGCCGTTGAAATCATCCAGGCTGTCGGTGAGATCGCGCGCGCGCCCGGATGCCTCTCCTGATCCTTCCCCGGCTTCCGCACCCGTCTCGTCCGCGACACCCTCGCCCCAGATCTCGATCATCGCGTTGATGCGCCCTTCCAGATAGCGCAGCGTGTTGACGATGCGGGTGGTCCGCTGCGCCGTGAGATCCTGGAAGGAGCAGGCCGTGTAGATATCGGTGGCGCGGCGGTCGAGTTCGTCGCAGATCGCCTCGCCGGCGCCCTCCTCGCGCAGCATCCAGGCTGCTTCCTGAACCTGCTCGGCGGCTTCGAGGATGTCGGACGTGGCGCGTTCGGTGGTGCGCACGATCGCATCGAGCGCTTCGGAGGCTACGCCGAGTTCGTTGTTGTCCGTTCCCTGCGGACGCAGGGAGGCGATTTCGGATTTGGTGCGGGAAATGGCGCGCGCCATCTCCATCAGATCCATCCGCAGGCGATCCTTCTCCTGGGTCTCGCGATTCTGCACGACCATGCCCTCGAGGCGCTCGATCGCCTGGAGCAGCATCTGTGTGTCGGCGGCACGGTTGCGGCGTGCATATTCCTTCAGGAACCAGCGCCCGCGATGGGTCTCCATCACGGCGCCTTCGATGGCCTCGTAATCAGCCTCGGCAATCGGGGTGAGGGCTCTGGAATCGCTCATAATCGGCCTGCCGCGCCTGGTTTCGAATCAGCTTGCAATCGCTCGGATCCTGCCAATCAGGCCTCATGACTCCTTTATCTTTGATTAAGATTTTTACGATCAGCGCGGGCGAGCCGGGCACCGACCGCCTCACGCCCGCCCGGTGACAGATCCCTGCAAGTCGCCCGTTGCGGCTGTGGCGCGGACGCCACACCTTGGAACCATCCTGATCACGCCACGCCCGCGCACCGGTCTCGCCGCGATTGCGCCATAAAGCAGCGACATCCTGAGTATCAGATAAAATACATAAGTTCCAAGGACTTAATCAGAGATCCACGGAACCGGCAGGTGGTTGGCGCTCTGGCGACGGGGATTTTCGGCCTCGCCGTCGGAAAACCATGGACGTGGTAACGGGCGAACGCTTTCTTTATGAAAGCGAACGACAAAAAGCCACGTTCAGGGAGCAGAGGAAGGCGATGAGCGAGCGCACATTCGACAAGAGCAAACTGCCGAGCCGTTACGTGACGCAGGGGCCGGCGCGCGCGCCGCACCGCTCTTATTACTACGCCATGGGTCTGACCGAAGAGCAGATCAACCAGCCCTTCGTCGGCGTCGCCACCTGCTGGAACGAAGCCGCCCCCTGCAACATCGCGCTGATGCGCCAGGCCCAGGCCGTCAAGCACGGCGTCGCCCATGCCGGCGGCACGGCCCGCGAATTCTGCACTATCACCGTGACCGACGGCATCGCCATGGGCCACCAGGGCATGTATTCCTCGCTGCCCTCGCGCGACTGGATCGCCGACTCCGTCGAGCTGACCATGCGCGGCCACAGCTATGACGCCCTCGTCGGCCTCGCCGGCTGCGACAAGTCGCTGCCCGGCATGATGATGTCGATGGTGCGGCTGAACGTGCCTTCGATCTTCATCTATGGCGGCTCGATCCTGCCCGGCAATTTCCGTGGCCAGCCGGTCACGGTGCAGGATGTGTTCGAGGCGGTGGGGCGCCATTCCGTGGGCGACATGTCCGACGAGGATCTGGCCGAGCTCGAGAAGGTCGCCTGCCCCTCAGCCGGTGCCTGCGGGGCACAGTTCACGGCCAATACGATGGCCACCGTCTCCGAGGCGATCGGCCTTGCGCTGCCCTACTCCGCCGGCGCGCCCGCGCCCTACGAGCTGCGTGACCGGTTCTGCATGACTGCCGGCGAGATGGTCATGGAGCTGATCGCCCGCAACATCCGCCCGCGCGACATCGTCACCCGCAAGGCGCTGGAGAATGCCGCGACCGTCGTCGCCGCGTCCGGCGGCTCGACCAACGCGGCCCTGCACCTGCCGGCGATCGCGCATGAATGCGGCATCGATTTCGATCTCTTCGACGTGGCCGAGATCTTCTACCGCACGCCCTATATCGCCGATCTCAAGCCCGGCGGGCGCTACGTCGCCAAGGACATGTTCGAGGCCGGTGGCATCCCGCTCCTGATGAAGACGCTGCTCGATCAGGGCTATCTGCACGGCGATTGCCTCACCGTGACGGGCCGCACCATGGCCGAGAACATGGAATCGGTGAAGTGGAACCCCGATCAGGACGTGGTCCGCCCCGCCGACAAGCCGATCACCAAGACGGGCGGCGTCGTCGGCCTCAAGGGCAACCTTGCTCCGGAAGGCGCGATCGTGAAGGTCGCGGGCATGCCCGCCGACAAGCAGAGCTTCAAGGGCCCGGCCCGCTGCTTCGACGGCGAGGAAGCGTGTTTCGAGGCGGTCAAGAACAAGCAATACGAGGAAGGCGAGGTTCTCGTCATCCGCTACGAGGGGCCCAAGGGCGGGCCCGGCATGCGCGAGATGCTGTCGACGACGGCCGCGCTCTACGGACAGGGCATGGGGGACAAGGTCGCTCTGATCACGGATGGACGCTTCTCGGGCGCCACGCGCGGCTTCTGCATCGGCCATGTCGGCCCGGAAGCGGCAGTCGGTGGCCCGATCGGGCTCCTGAAGAATGGCGACATCATCGAGATCGACGCGGTCACGGGCCGTCTCGATGTCCATCTCTCGGACGAGGAACTCGAACGCCGCCGCGCCGAATGGCAGCCCCGCGAGACGAAATTCGCCTCGGGTGTGCTGTGGAAATTCGCGCAGCTGGTCGGTTCCGCCAAGAAAGGCGCAGTGACCCATCCGGGCGGCGCCGCGGAAAAGCAGTGCTATGCGGATATCTAGGACGACGCTCGCCACGCTCTGCCTGCTCCTGTTCGGGGCAGGCTCCGCCTTCGCTCTCGACGGGCGCGGCTCCTCCGCGCCCCTGCCGGAGGATTCGCCCTTCGCGTCGGTCCGCGAGGCGTTGCGCGAAGGCGTGCGTGATTACAATGCCGGCGACAAGACGGGGGCCGTCCGCGCCCTCGAATTCGCCGCCGGCAAGGGCCATGCCCTCGCCCTGTGGAAACTCGGCTCGATGTATGCCGAAGGCGACGGCGTGCCGCATGACGATCTGAAAGCGTTCGAATATTTCTCCCGGATCGTCGATTCAAACCACGATTCCATCCCGGGTTCGCACGAAGCTTCGGTCGTCTCGGCCGCTTTCGTGCGTCTGGGACGCTATTTCCTCGAAGGCATTCCCGAATCCTATGTCCGGGCGAATACGGCCCGTGCCTATGAGATGTTCCACTACGCGGCCTCCTTCTTCGGGGATGCCAACGCCCAATACGCCATCGCGCGCCTGCATCTGGACGGCAAGGGCGTGCCGGAGGATCCGCGTACCGCGGCGCGCTGGTTCAATCTGGCTGCGGAAAAGGGCCATTACCCCGCCCAGGCCGTGCTCGGGCACATGCTCGTCAACGGTATCGGCGTGCCGCGCCAGCGCTCGCAGGGGCTGATGTGGCTGACCCTCGCCCGGGACGCGGCCGATCCGTCCAGCGAGAGCTGGATCCACAATCTCTATGACGAGGCGGTCACGACCGCGAGCGAGACCGAACGTCGCTCCGCGCTCGCCAATCTCGAGGAATTTCTGCGTCGCCGGCGCTGACCTTCGGCAGGCTTCGGCTTGCATGCCCCCGCCCGCCTCGGATATGCCGGAAAGGCCAAGCGGGAGAGCATGATGAGCGAGCAGAGCACACCGGAAACCGAGATCCATTTCACCGGTGAAAGCCCGGAAACACTCACCCTCCTCAAGACCCGCCGCTCCACCGGCGCGCGGCTTCTGGGCGAACCGGGCCCCGATCGCAGCCAGATCGAAGACATGCTCACCATCGCGAGCCGCGTGCCCGATCACGGCAAGCTCGCACCCTGGCGTTTCGTGGTGATCGCCGGCGAGGCCCGCGCGCAGCTCGGCGAGCAGATCGCGCAGATCTGGCGCATGGACCATCCGCAAGCCGATGCCGAACAGATCGACAAGGCCCGCGGCCTGCTCCAGCGCGCGCCCGTCGTCGTGGCCGTGGTATCCCGGGCGCGCCCGCATCCCAAGATCCCGGAATGGGAGCAGGTGCTCTCCGCCGGCGCCGCCTGCCAGAACCTTATTCTCGCCGCGACGGCGATGGGTTTTCGCGCCAACTGGATCACGGAATGGATCGCCTTCGACCGTCGTGTTCTGGAGCTGCTCGGCCTTGCGCCGGATGAGCGGATCGCCGGCTACGTGCATATCGGCTCGAGCGATGCCCAGCGCAGCGTGCGCGCCCGCCCGGATCTCGACAGCATCGTCACCTGGCTGTGATGCGCTGACGCAAAGGCGGTTTGCACGTCGGCCTCTCCGTCCACGGTTCCCCGGCCCGATCACGCGGTCTAGTCTGACAGCGGCGCCTGGTACGGGGCGTGGTCTGAGGAAGGTTGAGACGATGTTCTATGAAGTCGCGCAGGGCCATGGCCTGCCCTATGATCCGTTCAAGGCACTGGTGGCGCCACGGCCCGTGGGGTGGATCACGGCAATGAGCGCCTCGGGCGCGCTCAACCTCTCGCCCTATTCCTTCTTCAACGCGGTTTCGGACAAGCCGCACATGGTCGCCTTCTCGTCAGGCGGCTACAAGGACGCGCTCGCCTTCATCGAGGAGACGGGTGAATTCGTCTGCAGCATGGCGACCCATGATCTGCGCGACGCCATGAACGCGACTTCGGCGCCCTTGCCGCGCGGCGAGAGCGAATTCGCCTTTTCCGGCCTGACACCTGCCCCCTCGCGCATGGTCAAGCCGCCTCGCGTGGCCGAGAGCCCCTCCGCGCTCGAATGCAAGCTCATCCGGATCCTGCCGCTGGAATCGCTCGAAGGCGCGCAGGCCTACACGCTGGTGATCGGCCAGGTGGTGGGCATCCATATCGACGACGCCTTCATCCATGACGGCATCGTCGATACCGCCGCCATGCAGCCGATCGCGCGGGCCGGCTACAAGGATTACTTCGTCGCAAACGAATCGACGAAATTCTCCATCACCCGCCCGCCTGGCGGTGGCGATCTCAAACGCGAGACATGAGCCGGCGCGCGCGCTTGAGATGGGGCATGTCGATCATCTCCCCGTCGATGGCGGCGACGCCGGCCCCGGGATCGGCATCGAAAGCCTCGATGATGGCTTTCGCGCGCGCGATCTCTTCCGGCGTCGGCGCGAAGGTCTCGTTGATCACCGGTACCTGCGCCGGATGGATCGCCATCTTCGCCACGAACCCGTCCCGGCGCGCGTCCCGGCACTCGGCTGCGAGCCCGTCGAGATCGCGGAAATTGGTGTAGACCGTATCGATCGCATCGACCTCCGCCGCGCTGGCCCCCATCAGGGTGAGTGAGCGGGCGAGGCGGTAGGGATCGGTATAGTGCCCGTTCGCGTCGCGGTTGCTCTCGGAGCCGAGATCGGCGGAGAGATCCTCGCCGCCCCAGGCGATCCCGCTCAGGCGATGGCTGGCGCCACGAAACGTCCCCAGCGCGAAGACGCTGCGCGCGGTCTCCGTTCCGATCGCCATGATCCGGGTCACCCCGTCCTCGAGCCCGTATTCCGCCTCCCGCACGGCGATCATGGCGGCGAGATGCGCCACATCGGTGCCGCCGCAGGCCTTGGGCTGGACGATCCCGTCCGGACCCAGTTCCATCACCGTATCGAGATCCATCGCCGTATGGCCCGATGCGAGATCGTTGACGCGCACGAACAGGCGCGGGCGCCTCGCGGTGGTTTTCGCCGCACGCAGGAAATCCGCCGTCACCTGCCGGGCGTTCTCCTTGGCCGAGGGGGCGACGGAATCCTCCAGATCGATGATCAGGGCATCGGCGCCGCTGCCGAGCCCCTTCTCCATCTTGCGGGTGCTGTCACCGGGTACGAACAGATAGGACCGCATCGCCTCACGCCTCCCGCTTGCGCATGAAGGCCTGGCGGCGGCACTCGGCGACGAGCGTGCCGTCCTGCTTGTAGGCGCGGTGGACGAAATCGACGATGCCGGCATTCGGGCGCGAACGGGATTCGCGCTTGGCGACGATCTCGGTCGTGCAGTTGATGGTATCGCCCTCGAAGAGCGGGGCGGGGAATTTCACGTCGCTCATGCCGAGATTGGCGATGGTGGTCCCCACCGTGGTGTCGTTCACCGAAATCCCGATCATCAGACCGAGCGTGAACAGCGAATTCATCAGCGGCTGACCCCATTCCGTCTCGGTCGCGCAGAAATGCGCATCGATGTGAAGCGGCTGCGGATTGAGGGTCATGTTGGAGAACAGCATGTTGTCCATCTGCGTCACGGTACGCGTGAGGCGATGACGGATGACCTGGCCCTGTTCGAAATCCTCGAAATAGAGTCCCCCGCGCGGATGTGGCGTGGATACGTTCATGCTGTTTCCTCCTTGATCCCGGCGCATTGTCGCGCACCGGTTGTGGCGCGTGGTGATCTTAGCGTTTCATTTACCATGAACAGGCCATGCTCCCGAATGCGGTCGCTCCCTCGCCGGCCGCGCCTTTCGCCCGAACCGATTGGACCGGCATGTTCCTGTTCACCACGCCCGCACAGCCGCAAACCGCGTCCGACGGCACCGTCGTAGACGCGATTCGCCGCGGTGCTGCGGCGACGGGTTCGGATTTTGACTATCTGCTGGAGACCGCGCAACGCGAATCAGCGCTCGACCCGCAAGCGCGCGCGCCCACATCCTCCGCCACCGGCCTGTTCCAGTTCATCGAACAGACCTGGCTCGGCATGGTGAAGAGCGAGGGACCCCGCTTCGGTCTGGACGAGGAAGCCCGGGCGATCACGCGTGGCGCCGACGGTCGGCTGAACGTATCGGATCCCGCCCTGCGCAGCGACATCCTCTCCCTGCGCGAGGACCCCGCCATGGCCAGCAAGCTCGCCGGCGCGCTGACGCAGAGCAACAGCGCCCATCTGGCGAACGCGCTGGGACGCGAACCGCGCCCGGCTGATCTCTATGTCGCGCACTTCCTCGGAGCGCGCGGCGCCGTCGATCTGATCCACACCGCGCAGCGTGATCCGTCCCGTCCCGCCGCCGCGATGTTTCCGCAGGCGGCGCGGGCCAATCCCACGATCTTCCATGACGCTGCGGGCAATCCGCGCGGCGCCGGGGAGGTCTACGGTATTCTGGCTGCACGCCACGAAAAGCTCCCGGATACCCGCACTGCCGCGACCACGCGATCCTCCGGCGAGGAAGACGCGCCGGCCCGGATGGCGGGCCCCGCATTCCACGGGCTGTTCCGCTCAGGCACCGCCGGCGCTGGCGCCGTCTCCCAGGATGTCGCGCGGCTGTGGGCCTCCGGATCGGCGCCCCGCGAGGCCGCACCGGCTCCCGCCCTGTTCTTCCCGCGCAGCGACGGGGGCACCATGGATGTGGAGCGCCCCGCGCCGGCAACCGCTACCGGGGCCGACCGGGCACGGGAGGCCGAAATCCCGCTACCACCGCCGCGCAATACGCTTGCGGCTGCGACCAGCCCCACCCCGCTGGATCTCGCCCGCTTTTCCACGGGGAGGAACCGCTGATGATCGTGCGTCGATTTCTGCTCTGGGCCCGCTCGGCGTCGCCCGGCGAACGCGCCGAGGCGGTGAGTGCGCTGGCGCGCAGCTTTCTGTATTCCGATCTTGACGCCGACGACATGCGCGATGCGGAAACCGCGCTCACGGCGATGCTCGACGATCCGTCGCCGCTGGTGCGCCGGGCCCTCGCCGAAGCGCTCGCCAATGCACCGGATGCACCGCGCCACATCATCGTCGCGCTCGCCAATGACCAGCCCGACATCGCGGCGCGGGTTCTGGCGCGCTCACCGCTGTTGTCGAACGAGGATCTGGTCGATTGCGCAGCGCTCGGGGACCGCTTCACCCAGACCGCCATCGCCTTGCGCATCCGGGTGACACCGCCGGTCTGTGCCGCGCTTGCGGAGATCGGCGCCAGCGACGCCCTGATCGAGCTCGTCGACAATCCCGGAGCGGAAATCCCGCATTCGGCCTATGCGCGCATGCTGGCCCGCCATGGCGATGTCGCCGATTTGCGCGAAGCCATGCTGGCGCGCCCGGATCTCCCGCTCGCCGTGAGACAATCCATCGCCGTCGCCGTGGCCCAGACCCTGCGGCACTTCGTGCTGGAGCGCGGCTGGATGAGCCCCGAGCGAACCGACCGTGTCACCCGCGAGGCCTGCGAGAAGACGACCATCGCCCTGTCGGACCGGGTCGATCCAGCCGATATCGCATCGCTCGTGAGCCATCTGCGCGAAAGCGAACAACTCACGCCGGCGCTGATCCTGCGCGCCGTCCTCTCCCACGGGCTGACCTTTGCCGAGGCCGCCTTCGCGGAGCTCGCCGACATGCCGGTGGCACGGGTCGCCGGCATCCTGCAGGATCGCCGCGGCGCCGGCTTTCCCGCGCTCTACCGCCGCGCAGGCCTGCCGCAGACATTGTATGCCGCCTTCGATGCTGCGTTGTCCGCCTTGCGGGAACCGCACCGGGATGACCCGGCGGCGGGTCTCAACCTGTCGCGCCGCATGATCGAGCGGGTGCTCTCGGCCTGCACCCGCCTGCCGCCCGACGAGGCGGGCAAGCTCCTGGCATTGCTGCGCCGCTACGAATCGGAAGCGGCGCGGGAGGAAGCGCGGGCCATGTCACTCGCGCTGATCGACGATGCGGCTCTGGATGCGGCGCTGGGCCATGTGGAACAGGGCATCGCCCGCGCCATCGCCGTGCGCACAAGGCTCGCGGCCTAGGGCGCTATTCGACCTGACCGAGCCTGGTCGGCGCCCTAAGTCGTTGGCCAGCAGATCATTTTTCCGTCAGGCGAGCACCCGCCGACAGCTGAAACCATGCCCGAAAGCGGATTGGAGCCTGCTCCGGTTCGCGATCTCGCGGGTCGGCGCGCGATCACAACCTTTCGCAAGCTTGCGCCTTGCATACGCACCGATGATGACAAGGTAAAGACTTTCTCTATTGAAACAAATACATCAGAAATAAATTTATATTGTAATGATATCTTAATTCAGCGGCATTACGCAACGGAAGACAGATCCTGATTCCGGAGTTGCCGCATGTCCTGCTCCCCCGCCCGACAGTTTGCGCCTCACCTGAAGACCGTTTTCGCCAGACTGCGGCAGAGCAAAGCTGTGTCGGCTGCGATCCCGGCCCTGGTGCTGACCCTGCTGCTCGTCCTTCCTACCCAGGCCGTCGCCCAACTTGGACAGAGTGTGCGCATCCTCGACGATGCGGGAGAGGTCGTCCTCGACCTCGACCGAGCCGCGCTCGAAGATCTGGGACGGGTCGAGATCGCGACGACCACGCCCTGGGACGACGGCGTCGTCGTCTATGAGGGGCCTTTGCTGCGTGATCTCATGGCGCATGCGGGCATGCCGGATCAGGATATCGAGGTTCGCGCCCTGAACGAGTATTCCAGCATCATACCGCACGATGATATCCAGGCTCATGACGTCATTCTCGCCGTGCGTCGCGAGGGCGACTACATGCCGGTGAGCGACAAGGGGCCGGCTTTCATTCTCTACCCCTTCGATTCCGACGCGAATCTGGCTGACCGCGTCTATTACGCCCGGTCGGTATGGCAGGTCGAGACGATCCGGCCAGTCACGGCGGAAGGCGCGCGATGACTCGCCCGCTCCGAAGCAAGAAGCTTTACTACCTCGCCGGGATTTTCCATTTCGTCGTCGCCGTCATCGTGGCGGCGGCGCTGGTGCAGATCGACCGCAAGGAGCGTGCGCTGTCGGATCTGACCTATCGCGACGTCGCCTGGTCGGCCACCAATGGACGCTTTGAATTCTCGCAGATGGAACGGAACCTGATCCTGTTCAATCTGACGGGCGAGACGCATTATCTGGAACAGGGCCTGCTCTATCGCGAGATCTTCCGCGGGCGCCTCGGCATCTGGAGCCGGGGAGACTTCCGGATGATGCTCTCGCGCCGGCCCGATCTGAGCACCGAGGCGGACATCATTCTCGACGGGTTTGCGCGCGTCGATGCAGCGCTTGACGGGATCGTCTCCGGAACACCGCGATCCGCCTATGCCCCGATCGAGCGGGCGCTGCCCGTGATCAATGCGATGCGCCCCTCCGTGAACGCACTGGCAACGGCCACCTTCACCTCCAGCATTCAGGAAGTGGCGGCTTTGCGCGAACAGATCGACGAGCATCAGGCGGTGTTGCGCTGGGCCCTGATCGCATTCCTGCTCGTCGGTGGCACGCAATTGCTCATGGTCTTCAAACAGAACCGGTCACTGACGCGGGCCGAACAGCGCGCCCGCGCCCATCTCGACGCGGTCTCGCACCAAGCCAATCACGACCCTCTGACGGGCCTGCCCAACCGGATGCATTTCGAGCATCTGATCCGTGATTTTGCCGGCACGCGCAGAGCGGATGATGCCGATGCGGCCATGCTGGTCATCGATCTCGATCGCTTCAAGAGCGTGAACGACACCCTCGGACATGCCGCAGGCGATGCCCTGTTGCGGGATGTCGTGACACGGATCGCCTCCGTGCTGCGCGACGGCGCGCATGACGAGAGCGACGAGCCCATCCTGTCGCGCCTCGGAGGAGACGAGTTCGTGGCGCTGCTGCCGCGGATCGGGGACCTCGACAGCGCGCTGTCTCTGGCCGAACGCCTGCGCGCCGCCATTGCGGAGCCCTTCGATCTGGAGGCGGGACGGGTGAGCATCGGTGCCAGCATCGGCGTCGCCATGATCCCGCCGGATGCCGACGAAACCCTCTGGCTCGATGCGGATCTCGCGCTCACCGAGGCCAAGCAGAACGGGCGCGGGGGTATACGCGCCTTCGATCTGGATCTGCGTGAACAGGCCTCGCGCCGCCACCGGATCGAGCACGAATTGCCGCAGGCCCTCGAGCGGGGGGAGATTCAGCCGCATTACCAGACCCAGATCTCGTTCGCTGATGGCCGCGTCGCGCATGTGGAGGCGCTGGCCCGCTGGCGGCATCCGGAACTCGGCTGGATCGCGCCGGGAGAATTCATACCCGTCGCCGAGAGCGCCGGCCATATCGTGGCACTCGGCCAGCATATCCTCGAACAGGCCTGTCACGACGCCCGGCACGCCCTTCCCAACAATGTCGGGGTCGCTGTCAACCTGTCCGTGGCTCAGTTGCGATTCGAGACCCTGCCTGCCGATGTCGGCCGCATTCTGGCCCGTACGGGTCTGGCGCCGCACCGTCTGACGCTGGAGATTACCGAGAGCCTGCTGATCAAGAATTTCGACAGTACCGCGACCGTGCTCGATGCGCTCAAGACCCTCGGCGTGCGGATTGCCCTGGATGATTTCGGAGCCGGGTTCACGGCGATGAACTATCTCGCCCGCGACTGTTTCGACCAGATCAAGCTGGACCGATCGCTGATCGACGGAATCGCCGGCTCACCGCGCAAGCAGACCGTGGTGGGTGGCGTCGTGGCGCTGAGCAAGCGGCTCGGGCTGGAGATCGTGGCTGAGGGCATCGAGCGCGCGGAGGATGCGGAGAAGTTGCGAGCCATGGGCTGTGATCTGGGTCAGGGCTTCATGTATTCGCATGCGGAGCCCATATCCGGGTTCGGCTTCGCAACCGAAGCGACGAACGCCCCCGCAATGGCGCGCAGCGCCTGAAACGGGTTCATCCGTATGGTCAGGCACCACCCCCCTCACGGGTGATGGCATCAGCGACACGCCCCTCGAGCTCCTCGGCGACTGCCAGCGCCACAGCGTCTTCGGGGTCGATGCCCGGTCTCGCCGCCGCCCGAAGGGCATCGACATGGGCCCGCACCAGCTCGGCCCCCGGGGCCGCGACGAAACCCAACAGGCGCGACAGGCTCGTCGCGATCCGCCCG
>LFIK01001360.1_pt1 | contig 19408 bp, 19 predicted proteins | sample 643401 | NCBI WGS metagenome assembly LFIK01 (sample SAMN03777447, study PRJNA286221) | soda lake metagenome | biome: soda lake; feature: Kulunda steppe; material: water; isolation source: sample T5-Br brine of Lake Tanatar-5 | place: Russia: Kulunda steppe | collected 2010-07
CGAAGGGAGAGGGAGAGCCCATGCTGGATGCAATCGAAGCGGGAGCCGAGTACTTCATCGGCATATTCCAAGAGGGGGCGGGGTGGTTCGAGGCAGTCGTTGTCGGGATCGTGCCACTGCTCATCATCCTCCTGACCGGCGTGAACGCGCTGATCGCGTTCATCGGCCAGGAGCGGATCAACAAGTTCGCCGAACTCGCCGGACGGCCGGGGTGGCAGTACTCGTTCATCCGCTATCTGGCGTTGCCGGTCGTCGCGGTCGTCGCGTTGACCAACCCCATGGCCTACACGATGGGCACGTTCGTCCCCGAGAAGAACAAGCCGGCGTTCTACGACGCCGCGGTCTCGTTCGTCCACCCACCCTTGGGGATCCTGCCGCACGTCAACCCCGGTGAGCTGTTCGTCTGGCTCGGCATCGCGACGGGCATCAGCGCTGCCGGCCTGAGCCTGACGCCGCTGGCCGTGCGCTACCTGCTCGTCGGGCTCGTCGTCATCTACCTGCGGGGGCTGGTCACCCAGTTCATCGTGGACCGCATGATCGCCCGACGTGATGCCGCCAACGCTGCACCCGCGACGGCCTGAGGAGGCGACCAATGGAAACCCTGAACCGCACCCTCGAGACCATCGGCCGCGGCGTCGGCGGCGTCGTCGGCAAGATCTACCAGGCCGGCCGGGACACGATCGACGTCGTCCTGCGCACCGTCCTGCCCTTCATCGCATTCGTCGGCCTGATCGTCGGCATCGTCAACGGCACCGGGATCGGGCAGCTGCTGGCCGACACCCTGGCCCCGCTGGCGAGTTCGCTCGGCGGCCTGCTGCTCATGTCCGTCATCATCGCCCTGCCGGTGCTGAGCCCCGTGCTCGGCCCCGGTGCGGTCATCGCCCAGGTGATCGGGACCCTGCTGGGGACCCAGTTCGGCGACGGCAACATCGAGCCACGGTTCGCCCTGCCGGCGCTGTTCGCCATCAACCCCCAGGTCGGGTGTGACTTCATCCCGGTCGGTCTGTCGCTCGGTGAGGCCGAGCCCGAGACGGTCGAGATCGGTGTTCCGGCCATCCTGTTCAGCCGGATGATCACCGGTCCGGCGGCCGTCATCATCGCCTACTTCGCGTCCTTCGGCCTGTACAGCTGAGGCACCGGTGTGGCCGGTCGTGCCCCGGCGACCGGCCACACCAGTCCATCGAACCGGGGCTCAACCAGCACTGAACGACCCAGCACTGAACGACCCAGCACTGAACTCTTGAGGGAGAGCGTCCATGAGTGAGTACAAGAGCGTCAAGGTCACCGCCGGCTCCGGAGGATGGGGTGGGCCGCTGACCATCACCCCCAGCGACGACAAGCCGATCATCGCCTGCATCACGGGTGGGGGCATCCACCCCGTCGCGCAGCGCATCGCCGACCTGACCGGTGGTGAGGCCTTCGACGCCTTCAAGTCCACGGTGAAGTTCGACAAGATGGCCTGCGCGGTCATCGACTGTGGTGGCACCGCACGGGTCGGCGTCTACCCCATGAAGGGCGTGCCGACCATCGACGTCCACGCGACCTCACCGGCCGGCCCGCTGGCCATGCACATCAAGGAGACGATCTTCGTGTCCGGGGTGAAGCCGGACGACGTCGAAGAGGTCTGAAGATGACGACCGGCGACGTGCGCTACGACTGTGAGGTCACCGCCATCGGCGAGTTGGCCGACCAGTTCTTCGACGCGGGCATCGTGGTGCTGTTCGGTGAGGGCGTGCCGGAGGAACTGGCCGACTTCGCCGTCGTGCACCGCCCGAGCGTGACCACCGGGGGCATCCAGGCCGGTGATCTCATCCACCTCGGCCCAAACGAGGTCGTGACGGTGCTCGCCGTCGGGGACGTCGCCGACGAGAACCTGGTCAATCTCGGCCACCTGTCGCTGAAGCGCAATGGGGAGACCGAGGCGGCACTCCCCGGCGACGTCTGCTGCGACGAGGGGCCCGTCCCGCAGCTCGCGGCCGGGGACCGGATCCGCATCGTCGCGCCGTCCTAGGGCCCCCGGCCCGCGTCAGCAACGCAGCAACGCAGCACCGCAACACCGTGGCCCGTGGCGAACCGTCGGCCCGGCCCGTGACCGACTCCAGCACGAGACGACAGAATCGAGGGAACAGTGAGCAGGCTCGAACGCTTGCAGGAGTGGACGGCCGAGGCCGGGCGACCCGTGCGCGTCGCGCTGGTGGGGACCGGGCAGATGGGCCGCGGGCTCGCCGCGCAGGTCGGGCGGATCCCGGGCATGGAACTCGCGGTCGCCGTCGACATCGACGCGGAGCGCGCCCGCGGGGCCCTGCAGCTCGCGGGGCGCGACAAGATCGAGACCGACGCCGCCAGGGCGCGTGACGCCGTGGACGAAGGCATCGCCGTCGCGGTCACGGATGCCGGGTTGCTGTCCTCGCTGGACGTGGACGTGGTGGTCGAGGCGACCGGGGTGCCGGAGATCGGTGCGCAGGTCATCCACCGCGCGATCCTCGCGGGGCAGCATGTCGTGACCCTGAACGTCGAGGCGGACGTGACCGCCGGGCTGTACCTCGATGCCATGGCGCGCGGTGCCGGCGTGGTCTACAGCGTCGCGGACGGTGATGAACCGGTGTGCGGCAAGGAACTGGTCGACTTCGCCCACGAGATGGCGTTCGAGGTGGTGTGTGCCGGGAAGGGCAAGAACAACCCCTTCATCCCGACGGCCGACCCGAGCACCTGCGCGGACGAGGCCGCCCGCAAGCACATGAACCCCAAGATGCTGGCGAGTTTCCAGGACGGCTCCAAGACGATGATCGAGATGGCCGCCCTGGCCAACGCGACCGGCATGCCACCGGACGTCACCGGGATGCACGGGCCCACCGGTCAGGTCGACGACCTGCGTTCGATCCTGGTGCCCAGCGCCGACGGCGGGATCCTGTCGGGCTCCGGGCGGGTGGACTACGCCTTCGGCCCGGCCCCGGGCGTGTTCGTGATCGTGGCCTCCGACGATGTCGCGGTCAGCGAGGAGATGGCCTACCTGTCGATGGGCGACGGTCCCTACTGGGCGCTGTACCGGCCCTACCACCTCGCCAGCATCGAGGCGCCACGCACCGTGATGTCGGCGGTGCTCGACGGGCGGCCGGCGTTCGCTGCCGCCGGATGGACCGCGGAGGTCGTCGCGACCGCCAAGCGCGACCTAGAACCGGGCACCGTGCTCGAGGGCATCGGCGGGATCCACATGCGCGGCGTCACCTATCGCGCCGACGAGGCGCGCGATCTGCTGCCGCTCGGGCTGGCGGAGGGTGCGGTCATCGAACGGCCGATCCGAGCCGGTGAGCCCATCCCGCGCGAGGCGGCACAGATCCGTCCGTCCGTCATCGCCAACCTGCGGGAGCTGCAGGATCACATGCTGCGCGACGCGGGGGCCGCGACCACCTGACATCCGCGCTTCGTCGCGATCCACCGCTGTGATCCGCCGCCGTCGGGCGGTGGCCCGAACGACCCATGAACCACCGACTGGAGTTCCGACCGATGCCACGACTCGACCCGACCGACCCGAGCGGTGCCGTGCAGGCACTGACCACCATGTGGACGATCCGACGCTTCGAGGAGGCGCTCGAGGACCTGTACTCCCGCGGGATGCTCCACGGGACCAACCACCTCTCGATCGGGCAGGAGGCGGTCGCCGTCGGTGCCTGCGGCGCACTCGAGGACGGCGACTTCATCACCTCCACCCACCGGGGGCATGGTCACTCGATCGCCCACGGTGCCGATCCCGAGCCGATGTTCGCGGAGCTGCTCGGACGCGAGACGGGGTACTGCGGTGGCCGTGGTGGCTCGATGCACATCGCGGACGTCGGGTCGGGGAATCTCGGAGCGAACGGCATCGTCGCCGGGTCGATGACCCTGTCCGTCGGTGCCGCACTCAGCCAGCAGCTGCTCGGGTCCTCGGCCGTCGTCCTGTGCTTCTTCGGTGACGGTGCGGCGAACGAGGGTTCCTTCCACGAGGCGCTGAACCTGGCGGGAGTCTGGCAGTTGCCGGTGGTCTTCCTGTGTGAGAACAACCAGTACGGCATGTCCATGGCCTCCGACCTGTCCACGGCCGGTGCGTCGGTCGCGGCACGCGGAGTCGCGTACGGCATCGAGGGGGTGCAGCTCGACGGCAACGACCTGGCCGCGGTGTCGGAGGGCGTCGCGGCGGCGGCCGCCGCGGCGCGTGACGGCCAGGGACCCGCACTGCTCGAGGCGATCACCTACCGCTACCGGGGGCACTCGAAGTCCGATCGGAACCTGTACCGGACCCAGGACGAGATCGAGCAGTGGCGCACGGAGCGGGACCCGATCGCACGGTTTGAGGCACGGCTGCTCGACGAGGGTCTCGTCGCCCAGGAGGCGATCGACGACGCCCGACAGACGGCCCGGGAACGCATTCGGGACGCCGTGAAGGCGGCCGTGAAGGCGCCGGAGCCGTCGGTCGACGTGCTCGAGGAGGCTGTCTATGCCCGCCGCTGACACGACCGACCGGATCGACAGGATCGAGGAGCAGGTGACTGACGAGGTGCAGACGACCACCTACGCCAAGGCGATCGCCGCGGCCATCCGCACCGCCATGCACGCCGACGAACGCGTTTTCATGGCGGGTGAGGACATCGGCATCTACGGCGGTGCGTTCGGGGTCACCGATGGTCTGCTCGAGGAGTTCGGTGACGACCGCATCCGCGACACACCGATCAGTGAGGACGCCATCGTCGGCATGGCCGTGGGCGCGGCCATCACCGGGACGCGACCGCTCGTCGAGATGCAGTTCTCGGACTTCGTCGTCAACGCGATGGACCCCCTGGTGAACCAGGCGGCCAAGCTGTACTTCATGTACGGCGGCAACGTCGAGGTGCCGATGGTCCTCCGGCTGCCCGGGGGGGCCGGCACCGGTGCGGCGGCGCAGCACTCCCAGAGCCTGGAGGCGTGGTTCGCGCACGTGCCCGGCCTGAAGGTGGTGGCGCCATCGACCGTGCAGGACGCACACGACCTGCTCCTGGCCGCCCTGCTCGACCCCAACCCGGTCGTCGTGGTCGAGCACAAGCTGCTCTACAAACAGGAGGGGGAACTCGTCGCGCGCGCCACACCGGCCGACTCGCCGGCGGTCATCGGCGAGGCCGCGGTGCTGCGCGAGGGCACCGACCTGACGGTGGTCAGCTACTCGCTCAACACCCACAAGGCACTCGATGCGGCCGACCAGTTGGCTGCGGACGGCATCGAGGCCGAGGTCGTGGACCTGCGCACGCTGCGTCCGCTGGACACGGAGACCGTGATCGAGTCGGTCTGCCGCACCGGCAAGCTGCTCGTGACCCACGAGGCCCCGACCGCCGTTGGGGTGGGTGCCGAGGTGGTCGCGGCCGTCGTTGGTTCCCGCGCGTTCGATCACCTGCTCGCACCCGTGGTGCGGGTGTGTGGCCGCGAGAACCCGATGCCCTACGCCCCCGGGCTGGAGGCGGCGACGATCCCGCAGACCGAGGATCTGCTCGAGGCGATGCGCGCGCTGGCCGCGGAGGACATCTGATGGCAGCCCTGACCGTTCGCATGCCCGCGTTGTCCGCGACCATGGAGGACGCGGAGCTCATCACCTGGCTGGTCGAGGTCGGTGACGAGGTCCGCAGTGGCCAGCCGATGGCCGAGGTCGCGACCGACAAGGTCGACATGGAGCTCGAGAGCCCCTACGACGGCGTGGTCGCCGAGTTGCTGGTCGAGCCCGGTTCACGCGTCGACCTCGGGGTGCCGGTGGCCATGGTCACCGGTGAGGAGGACGAACTGCTCGGTGACCTGCTCGATGGCGACGACGATGCCGGAGCCGCCCCTGCGGCCGAACCGGACGCGACTCCCCGCGGCCCGGTGATGGGCCCGGCCGCGGCCGCGGCCAGCCCCCACGCGGGCATCGTGCGCGCCCATCCCCCGGCGCGTCGCCGAGCCCGCCAGCTCGGGATCGACCTGCACGACGTGACCCCGACCGGTTCACGCGGGCAGGTGACGCACGCGGATCTCGACCGCCACCTGGCCGAGCAGAAGGCCAAAGCGGACGCCTCCCCCCGCGATACCGATTCCCCGCCGCAGCGATCCGATGCTGCCGGGACCACACCCGCCGCCGGTCACTCTCCCTCCCGCTCGGACCGGTCCGCTCCGGCGGAGCGCGGCTCGGGCGGCCGTGATCGGCGGCGGGCAATCCGGCTCGCGACGGCCCGGTCGACGACCCGGTCGGCGGCGATCCCGCAGTTCACGCTGCACCGTCGGATCGACGTCGGTCTCGCGCAGGAGCGACGGGACGGCCGCTCGTGGACGACCGAGTTGGCCCGGGCACTGGCCGCGGCGCTGTGGCGGCACCCCGAGTGCAACGCCGTCTGGGACGACGAGGCGGAGGACGTCCGTCCGCTCGAGCAGGTCCGCATCGGGATCGCGGTGGCGACCGACGACGGCCTGGTCGTCGTCGGGGTCGACGACCCCGACGCGGTCGATCCGGCCGAGGCCGACCATCGGGTGCGTGAGGCGATCGCCCGGGCCCGGTCGGGCCGTCTGACGCCGGACGACGTCGCGGGGATCAGCACCACGATCTCCAACCTCGGTGGGTTCGGAATCGACCACTTCGATGCCCTGCTCCTACCGCCGCAGGCGACGATCCTGTCCGTCGGCCGGATCGCCGACACGCCGATCGTCGTCGACGGTCGTGTCCGGGTCCGTCCCATGATGTCGCTGGGACTGACCGTCGACCATCGGGTCGCCGACGGGGCGGATGGTGCCCAACTGCTCGCGACCTTCGCCGACCGACTGGAGATCTAGTCATGGCATCGACCGAACTGCGCATCACCGACGAGGTCGGACTCCACGCACGGCCCGCGGCACGTTTCGTCAAGGCTGCCGCCGGATTCGTGTCGAGCGTCCGGGTCACCCACGGTCACCGCACGGCCGACGCCAAGTCGCTGTTGGAGATCCTCCAACTCGAGGCGGGCAACGGTGCGCAGATCGTCATCGAGGCGACGGGCGAGGACGAGGACGAGGCGCTGCGCGTGCTGGCCGACATGCTCGCCGGCGAGGACTGAGCGCCGACCGAGCGCCGACCGAGCGCCGACCGGGCGCCGACCGGGCGTCGGCGGGCGCTGCCCAGCGCCCGCCACCCGGTGCGGCGAGGCCGTGCAGCCGGGTCACACCGCGGGATCACCGCCAGCGGGCCGGCTCACGGGTCGCGCACAGCGTGACACCCCCGGGCTGCACGACCACGCGGACGTGACGCAGGTCGTCGAGTCGGACGACCTGCTCGAGCACCCCCTGCTGCTCGGACGCCGGCCCGAGCAGCAGGCCGGTCATGCCGAGTGTGTGTGCTGCCTGCAGCCCGATCGCCGTGGTCTCGATCGCGAGCATCTCCGTCGGATCGATGCCGAGCTGTCCGGCCGCCAGGCGGTGTCCCGCTGGGTCCGGCCGGCCGACGTCCACGTCGTCACCGGTGACGAGCACCGCGGGTGACGGCACCCGTGCGCGCTGCAGATGGGCGCGGGCCTCGGTGCCACCGAGCCCGGTGACGATCGCGAGTCGGTTCGGCGGCACGGAGCGGACGAACGCGCGCACGCCACCGCCGCGTCGACAGGCGCGCAGCAGCTGCTCGGCGCGACGACCGAGCGCGGTGAGCTCCACGTCGGCGTCCGCCTCGGGCGCGAACCGGGCCACGACGTCGGCGGGGCGTCGGCCCGCGGCGAACGCCGTCACCTGCTCGGGGTCCGCGTCGACGCGGTTGGCCCACCAGCGCCACTGGGCACGTCGTGCCTCGGTGCTGTCGAGCAGGACGCCATCGAGGTCGGCGATGATCCCGTGGGCCGACCAGCGGTCCCAGGGGCGGGCAGGTCGCGGACCCGCCGGGGTCATGGCTCGAACTCGTCCGGGTCCCAGGTGGTCGCGAGCGACTGGGCGAGGAGCAGGTCCTCGACGTAGGTGATCTTGACGTTGTCGTGGTCACCCGGGACCAGTTCGACGTGCAGGTCCGAGTAGCGCTCGACCGATCCGGCGGTGTCGACGCCGTGGAAGCCCTCGTCGGAGGCCTGGCGGTAGGCGGCGAGCAGGGGTGCGGCGTGGAACGCCTGCGGCGTCTGGACACGCCGGAGTTCGTCGGTCGGGACCGGGGTCGGGGCCCTGCCGTCGTCGACGACCCGCAACAGGAAGTCGCCATCGACCGGGAGGCCGGGGACCGCACCCCCCACCCGTGCCGCCGTGTGCACGATCCGGTCGAGCAGGGCCTGGCGCACGAACGGGCGGGCCGCGTCGTGGATCAGGACGAGGTCGATCGTGCCGTCGAGGATCTCGGGCGCGATCGCCTCGAGGGCTGCGTGTTCGCTCTCGTGCCGGGTCGCGCCGCCCCGGACGAGCCGGTCCACCTTGCGGATGCCGGCGCCCGTGATGATGCGCTGCGCGCGATCGTCGTCCTGGTCGCGGACCACGAGCACGATCCGGTCGATCAGTGGACTGCGCTCGAACACATCCAGCGACCAGGCGAGCAGCGGCCGGTCGCCGACGTTGAGGTAGACCTTGTTCTCGGCCCGCTGCAGACGGGTCCCCGAACCCCCGGCCAGCAGGACCGCCACCGTACTCATCGGCGTTCTGCGGCCGCAGCCACCTCGTCGAGGTAGCGTGCCAGGTCGTCACGCAGGTGCAGGTCGGCCGCGTCCCGGGCGACGGCGCTCGCCGCGGCGACGGCGACGCCGAACCCGGCCGCGCGCAGCATGGGGATGTCGTTCTCCGCGTCACCGACGGCCACGACCGCCGCCAGGTCGATGCCGAGGTGGGCGACGGCGACGCGCAGGCCGGCGGCCTTGTCCGCGCCGGGCGCGTTCCACTCGAGGAACCTCGGACCGGTCCGCTGGGTGCGGGCGCGTCCGTTGGTGAACCCCCGCAGGTCGCCCTCGTCGTCCTCGCCGATCACGGCCAGCACCTTCAGCACACGTCGACCGTCGATCCCGGCGATCACCGGCTCCGGTTCACCCATCTCGCTGATGATGTCGAGCGCCGGGACGTGCTCGGTCGTGACCAGCGTGCCGTCGTCGAGGTAGACGGCGTGCGCGACGCCCCGCCGCTGCAGTTCCTCGACCAGCGCGGCCGCGATGTCGGTGTCCAGCGGTGTGCACGCGATGAGCTCGCCCTGCGCCGTGATCACGGCCGCGCCGTTGCACGTCACGTGGGGTCCGGCCAGCTCGAGTTGCTCCCAGACCGGCTGGATCGAGGGCCAGATCTTCCCGGTGGCCAGGATCACCGGGATGCCGGCCGCCTGCAGCCGCTCGACGGCGGCGGCCCGTGCGGGCGGGACCCGGTGATCGGGGCCGAGCAGGGTGCCGTCGACATCGGTGGCGATCAGCCGGATGCGTGACGGTCGGGGGCGTGAGGCCGTGCTCACGGCAGCACGTCCGCGGCGATCTCCCGGACCGCGGCGGCGTTGGGGGCGCGCAGCGCCTGTCGTGCGGCCCGCTTGGTCGCCACCGGATCCAGCTGCGTGACCAGCCAGCGGGTGCTGTCCACCAGCGACGGGGCGACCGACAGTTCCTCGACACCGAGTCCGAGCAGCATGGCCGCGGCCGCGGGATCGCTGGCGGCCTCACCACAGACCGCGACCGGGATGCCCGCGGCCGCGGCGGCCTCGCCGCTCATGGCGACCAGCTGCAGCACGGCCGGTTGGGCCGGGTCCTGGTAGGCGCCGAGCTCACTGAGTCCCCGGTCCGCCCCCGTGGTGTACTGGGTGAGGTCGTTGGTCCCGATGGAGAAGAACGCGCACCGGCTGGCGAGGTGGTGGGCGAGCAGGGCGGCGGCCGGGGTCTCGATCATGATGCCGGGGCTCGGTGGGGCACTGCCGGCGTGATCGGCGCGTGCGGACAGGCGTGACAACCCGGCGTCGAGGTCGGCGAGGGAGGCGACCATGGGGAACATCACCCGCAGGCGACCGTCGACGGCGGCACCGATCAGCGCGTCGAGCTGGGCGTCGAACAGCGCCTGCTCACGCAGACACAGCCGCAGGCCCCGCACGCCGAGGAAGGGGTTCTCCTCGGTCGGCAGATCGAGGTAGGGGACGTCCTTGTCACCGCCGATGTCGAGGGTCCGCACGACCGTGGGATCCTCGAAGGCCCGGACGGCGGCGAGGTAGGCCTCGCGCTGTTCCTCGGTCGTCGGTGCGTGGTCGCGATCGAGGAACAGGAACTCGGAGCGGAACAGTCCGACCCCGTCCGCGGCGGTCTCCTCGGCAGCCTCGAGGTCGCCGCGCGCCCCCACGTTGGCGGCCACCAGGATGCGCCGCCCGTCGAACGACACGGCGGTGCCGCGCAGGCGCCGGTGTTCGACGGCCAGGCTCTTGGCTTCGCCGAGTCGGAGCTCCACGTCGCGGAGCACCGCGGTGTCGGGGTCGATGGTGATCTCACCCCGGTCGCCGTCGATCAGGACCACGTCGTCACCGGTCAGCGCCCCGACCGCCTCGAGCAGCCCGCTCGCACCGACCACCGCCGGGATCGCGAGGCTGCGCGCGACGATCGCCGTGTGCGAGGTCGGACCGCCGCGCTCGGTGACGAGCCCACCGAGACGCTCGAGGTCGAGGTGCACGGTGTCCGCCGGCGTCAGGTCCCGCGCGCAGACGATCGCTCCCTCCGGCAGTGCTCCCCGGGCGGTCAGGCTCCCCGTCAGGGTGGCGACGAGCTCACGGCCCACGCCCGCGACGTCGTCGGCCCGTTCGGCCAGGTAGGCGTTGGACATCGCCCGGAAGGTCTTCTCGAGCTCCGCCACCGCGTGGCGCACGGCGGCGACCGGCTCGGTCCCCCGCTGGAGCTCCTGCTCGACCGCCCCGAGCAGCATCGGGTCCTCGGCGATCATGGCGTAGGCCTCGAGCACCTCGGCCTCGTCCGCCCGCCCCGCCGTCGCGGCCTGCGCGGACAGCTCCTCGAACCGGGTGGCGGTCCGCTCGATCGCCTCGGTGATCTCCATGACGGCGGGAGCGTCGTCCGCGATGACGGCGGAACGCAGGACCACCGCAGGCCCGAACGCGAGGCCACGGGACGCGGGGATTCCGGTGAGAACGGTGTTGGTCATGACGACGGAGCCTACTGGCCGCCGTCGCCCGTCTGGGGCCCGTCCACGCGCACGTTCGTGCGGATCAGGACGGCACGGACCACCCGGTCGGTGCGCGGGCTCCGAAGACCCGATGGCGGCCGCACGCGCACCGCCGTCGATGCGACACCCTGCCACTCGAGGTGGCCACCATCCGTGGCTCGGCTCGGCGCGGGTCCTCACAGTACACTGGTGAACGATGCCTCCTTCTCCGCGCTCCTCCGTCTCGAGCGCACGTCAGTTCCGATCGTGAGGACCTGGGGTGTGCTCTCCACTGCCGTCGGTGACCACCAGGTCGCCGCACGGCTCCGTGGCATGCTCGCGGACCACCTCGATGGTGTCGTCGAGGTGCCGTCGCTCCCGCAGTTGGCCACGGTTGGGCGCGCGACCCTGGTGGGGCGGACGGTCCTGCAGCAGTTGCTCGTCGGGATGTCGTCGGTGCCGAAGGACGTGGAGCGGATCGCCTACGTGGACGGGGAGGCGCTCGGCACGCTCGGTATCGAGCCGGTCCTGGAGATGATCTCCTGGCTCGACGACGACCACGCCGCCGTGGTGCGGGCCGTGCCCGTGACCGACGCGCTGAAGCTGGTGGACGGCTCGCGGCTGGTCGGCTCCATGGACCGTCGCGGTCTCTACGCGCCACAACCGCCCCACGTCGTGCGTCGGCAGGCGCTCGCCGCCGCGCTGGACGTCGATGGTTCGAGCTCGGTCGACGACCTCGCGGGACTGCTGGTGCGCACCGGGCACAACGTCCGGGTGGTCTGGGACGGTGCCGCTCCGATGACGCTCGCGCCGAACCGGTGAGTACCGGCGGGTGAGTGCGGTACGGGCCGGCAGCGGGCTCGACATCCATGCGTTCGTCGCACCCGACGCCACGACCGGACGTGGACTGGTGTTGTGCGGGGTCCACGTCCCCGGCGCGCCGTCGCTGGCCGGCCACTCGGACGCCGACGTCGGGGCCCACGCGGTCGCCGATGCCCTGCTCGGTGCCGCGGCGCTCGGCGACCTCGGTGAACGGTTCGGGGTCGACCGCCCGGAGACGGCCGGGGCGGACTCGATGGCGCTGCTCCGCACGGTCGTGGCCGACGTGGCCGCCGCCGGCTTCGAGGTGGGCAACGTGGACCTGACGCTCGTCGCCCAGCGGCCCCGGCTCGCGCCCCACCGCGACGCGATGCGCGCCAACCTCGCGGCGGCGCTCCACCTCGACGTCGCCGCCGTGTCCGTGAAGTTCACCACCACCGACCGGCTCGGCACCATCGGGCGGGGTGAGGGCATCGCCGGCTGGTGCGGCGCACTGCTGCTGGGTGTCCACCGGTAGGCTCCCGTTCGCAGGCGCGTGTCGGTGATCCGCCGTCCGACGCTTCCGGTGCGGCATCGTGTGACGACCCCCTGCGATCGGCGGCCCGATGTGGGGTGGCCCGGTGTCCGTCCACGTCCCGCCGCAGCTGCTCGACGACCGCAAACGAGAACGCCATGTCCCTGGTCCTCTACGACACGCTCGCGCGTGCCAAACGCCCCTTCGAACCCCGGGAGGCCGGCAAGGCGAGCCTGTACATCTGCGGGCCGACGGTGCAGTCCGACGCCCACATCGGCCACGGGCGCGCGACCGTGGTGTTCGATCTGCTGCGCCGTCACCTGGCCTGGTCGGGCTACGAGGTCATGCACGTCAGCAACGTCACCGACATCGACGACAAGATCATCCTGCGGGCCAGGCGCGAGCAGGTCGCGCCGGCCGTGATCGCGACCCGCTACACCCGCGCGTGGAACCGCACCATGGACCGGCTGGGGATCCTGCCCCCACACGTCCAGCCGCTGGCCACCGGGCATCTGCTCGAGATGCAGGCACTGATCCAGACGCTGATGGACCAGGACAAGGCCTACGACGTCGACGGTGACGTGTTCTTCCGGGTCCGGTCCTTCCCGGACTACGGCTCGTTGTCGGGGCGCCGGATCGACGACATGCAGCAGGGTGAGGACGTGGTCGACGCCGACCGCAAGGAGGACCCGCTCGATTTCGCGCTGTGGAAGTCGGCCAAGCCGGACGAGCCGTCGTGGCCGTCGCCGTGGGGTGACGGCCGTCCCGGGTGGCACATCGAGTGCTCCGCGATGGCGGCGAAGCACCTCGGCCACGGGTTCGACGTGCACGCCGGCGGGCTCGACCTGGTCTTCCCGCACCACGAGAACGAGATCGCCCAGCACGAGGCGGCCCACGGCGACACGTTCGCCACCACCTGGGTCCACAACGGCATGGTGCGCATGGGCGAGGAGAAGATGTCCAAGTCCATCGGCAACGTCGTCGGGCTCGAGGAGGCCATCGACACCCACGGGGTCGGTCCGCTGCGGGTCTGGTACCTCTCGGCCCAGCACCGCACGCCGCTGACGTTCGACACCGACCGGCTGCAGGACGCGGCCGCGGTCCACCAGCGCTTCACGACCTTCCTGCGTTCGGCGCGACGCGCGACCGACGGCACCGACGCCGACCCGGACGCCGGCGCACCGCACGTCGCGGCCTTCCGGGCCGCGCTCGACGACGACCTGAACGCCCCCGTGGCGGTCGCGGCGCTGCACGAACTGGTCGGGACCGGCAACGACCTGCTCGGGGCGGCCGAATCCGGTGACGCCACCGCCCGCGCCCGGGTGGCCGGGCTGGCCGACACGCTGGTCGAGCTCGCCGACGACGTGCTGGGCCTCGGGCTGGCCAGCTCACTCGACGACGCCGCCGGGCTCGAGACGCAGCTCGGCGCGCTGGTCGAACAGCTCCTCGAGCAGCGCCAGCAGGCTCGTGCCGACCGGGACTTCGCGACCGCGGACGCGATCCGTGACCAGCTCGCCGCCGCCGGCGTCGTCGTCGAGGACCGGCCCGACGGCGCGCGTTGGTACGCGGCCCCGCCCACGGTCGGCGCGTGAGCAAGCCCCGCGGTTCCCGTCGCCCGGGACGTCCGCGCGGCGGCGAGCGTGGGGCTGCCACCGGTCGACTGGTCGGCGGGCTGCACCCGGTGCGTGAACTGCTGCGCTCCGCGCAGCCGGTGGACCAGATCCTGGTGGCGACCAGCCGTGAGGCCTCGCCGGTGCTCGACGAGATCCTGACCCTGGCGGCGGATCGCGGGGTGACGGTCTCCGAGCGGGAACGCGACGAACTCGACCGGCGCTCCGACGGCCTGGTCCACCAGGGGGTGCTCGCGCAGGCCCCGCCGCTGGTGCTCGCGCGACTCGACGACGTGCTCGACGCCGCCGACGCCGCGGGCGAGGCACCCCTGCTGGTCGCGCTCGACCGGATCACCGACCCGCACAACCTCGGTTCCATCGCCCGCACGGCCGAGGCGGTCGGTGCCCACGCACTGCTGCTGCCCGATCGCCGGGCCGCGAGCGTGACGCCGACGGCCGAGAAGGCCGCGGCCGGGGCGTTCGCGCACCTACCCGTGGTCGGGGTCACCAACCTCGTGCGCACGTTGAGCGGCCTGCACGACCGGGGCGTGTGGTCGCTCGGACTCGACGGCGACGCCGAGGTGGAACTCGCCGCGCACCCGCTGGCCGGCGAACCGTGCGTGCTGGTCGTCGGCGCGGAAGGTACGGGGTTGGCACGGCTGACCCGTGAGCGCTGTGATGCGTTGGTCCGACTGCCCATGCGCGGACGGGTCGGGTCGCTGAACGCCTCCGTCGCCGCGGGTGCCGCCCTCTACACCCTGCTCGCCCGGCGTGGCACCGCCTGACGACGGCACCGGGCGTCGTGACGCCGGCGTGCCACCTCCCGCCTCCGGCGCAGTCGGTGGTGACGTCGATGTCGGCCCGATGCCCACGGGATCGATGTTTTCGGGCAGACTCGGTGCATGGACTCCTCGGTGGCGCACGATGCGGGGTACTGGCCGACCGTCGCAGTGGTCGATGCCAGCGATGCACCGTGCACGGCGGGCCCGGACTGGGCACGACTGCTGACCGAGCTCGACGTCCCGACGCACGCCCGGACGAACGACGACCGCACCGCCGATCTGGTGATCATCGACGCCCGGGCATCGATCGGTGGCACGCAGACGTCGGTCCGCCCCGGGACCGCCATCGGCATCGCCGGACCGGACGCGGCGGCGATCGACCGCCTCGTCACGCGTGGCTGCCACACCGTGCTGGTCGACGATGCGGACGCGACGGTGCGGGTCGCCCGGCTGTTGGCCGCCGCACTGCCGGGGCGGGGCCGCGACCTCCATCGCGTGCTCGCCGCCCTCACCCGGGCCGGCTCGGGTGACGCGCTCGATCCCGCGGCGCTCATCGGGGGCGGTGCCCGGACGCTCGAGCGGATGTTCGGCGTCGAGGGCATCGCCTATCTGCGCTCCGAGCCGGACACCGGTCGGCGGCGGGTCGTCGCCGCGACCGGTCGTCTCGCCGCGCTGGAGGCCGGGGCGGTGGTCGTCGCCCGTCACGCCGCGGTCGACGTCCGTGGTCCGGTCGTCGTGGCCCTCGACCGCCTCGAGCTGGCCCGGGACGACGCGGTCGGTTTCCAACGTGTCGATGGGTTGATGCTGGCCGTCGGCGGGGTCGGCATCGATGCGATGGTGATCGTGACACCGCCGAGCGGCCCGACCGCCGGGCTGATCGACGTCGCGCGGGCGCTCGCGCTGGTCGCCGATCGGGGACTGGCGCGGGCCCGGACCGAACAGGCCCTGCGCGAGCAGGTCGCCGAGCTCGATGCCCTGCGCGAGCTGCAGGCCGGCGTGCAGGCCGCACGCTCCACCGCCGAACTCGTCGAGCAGCTCCTGACGGGACTGGTCGCGACGGTCGGTGACCCGGACATCGGCCTCGAAGCCGAGCTCGACGGGGTCGCACACCGTCTCGGGCCGCCGGTGCGGGATCCGGATGCCGTCGAACTACCCATCCTGGTCGCGGACCGGCCACGCGGTCGGGTCCGGGTGGGCCTGCGGGGCGCACCGGACCAGCGGGCGCGGGCGCTCGCGGCCTGCCGCAGCGTCGTCGACGTGGTGGCCGCGCATCTCACGGTCTCCGCGTCGCGGCGACTGCAGACCATCGCCGATGAGCGTCAGCGCCGGGTGCTGGCCGAGTTGCCGGCCCCCATCTGGACGGTCGACGCCGATGGCGCCACCGAGATCCTCAGCACGGGTGCGCTCATCGACGACGCGGGCGCGTTCGCGGCCTGGCAGGCGGGCCTGCGACCACACCTCGACGCGCTGGTGGCACGGGGGCTCACCGGTGAGCAGGTCCGCACCCGCCTGCACTGGCAGGACCGGGTGTGGGACGTGCGGGTCGCGCCGATCACGGCCACGGGGTTCGACGACGTGACGGCCGACGCACCGGGGGAGCCGACGGACGGTGCCACGAGCGCTCCGCCGGGCGAACCCTCCGGTGCGCGGACGGCGTCCGCACCGGTCGGCCAGGTGCTGGTGCTGGCGACGGACGTGACCGAGCTGCAGGCCGCCCGGGCGACGGAGGCCCAGCTGCTGGCGCTGCTCGACACCGCCCAGCTCGGCATCGTCGTCGTCGATCTCGACGGCACCCTGCGCGCCTGGAACCGCGGCGCGGAGGCACTCTACGGCTGGAGCGCCGCCGAGATGGTGGGTCGGCACGTCGGCCTGCTGGCACCCGACGAGGAGGTCCGGCACGAGATGGACCGGCGTCTGGCCGACTCGATGATCGGCCGGACCGTGCCGTCGTACATCGAGTCCCGGCGGCGCCACCGCGACGGGCACACCCTGGAGGTGGGCATCTACCTGGCCCCCATCACCGATCCGGCGGGCGATCTGCTCGGGCTCGCCGCCATCTACCTCGACCTCACGGAGCGCAACGAGGCCCGACGCGAGCGGGAACTCGCCGACCGGCAGTTCCTGGCCATCGCGGAGGCCGCGCAGGACGTGATCTACCGGTTCCGGATCCGGCCCGAACTGGCCGTCGAGTTCGTCAGTCCCGCCTGCGAGCAGGTGCTCGGCTTCACGGCCGAGCAGTTCCGAACCGATCCCCGGCTCGCCGATCGTCGGATCCACCCGGCCGATCGGCAGCGGTTCCCGGCCCGCGCCGGTCGGACCGACGAACCCTTCAGCGTGCGGATCCGGTTCCAACACGGCGACGGTCGGTGGCGGTGGGTCGAGGACCGGCGCACCCCGCTGGTCGTGGACGGCCGGACGGTCGCCGTCGCCGGGGTGATCCGGGACGTGAGCGCGGAGGAGCGGGCCGCCGAGGCGCTGCGCACCTCGCTGGAGCGGGAACGTCGTGCCGTCGAGGAGCTGCGGGCCCTCGACGACATGAAGAACGCCTTCCTCAGTGCGGTCTCCCATGAGCTGCGCACCCCGTTGACCGGCATCGTGGGCTTCGCCGAGACCGCGGCCCGGCTGCACGCCGGCGCGGACCCGGACCTCACCGCCCTGCTCGACCGGTTGGTCACCAACGCCAGCCGCCTGGACGCGCTGGTGCGGGATCTGCTCGACATCGACCGGTTGACCACCGGTGACGTCGCGCCGCGTCGTGAACAGCTCGACCTCGGCGCGGTGGTGACCGAGACGCTGACCCACCGGGAGTCCAGCGACCATCGCATCGAGGTCGACGTGGGGCCGACGCCGGTCGCGGCCGACCGGACGATGCTCGAACGCATCGTCGACAACCTGGTGCGCAATGCGCAACGCCACACGCCGGCCGGAACGACGATCTGGGTGCGGACGGGGTCCGAGGCGGACGGCGTGACCCTGACCGTCGAGGACGACGGTCCCGGGGTCCCCGCCGAACTGCACGACCGGGTGTTCGAACCCTTCCAGCAGGCCCCGGACCGGCACACGGCGGCGTCGCCGGGAACGGGTATCGGTCTGGCCCTGGTGCAGCGTTTCGTCGTCCTGCACGGCGGTGAGGTCCGGCTCGACGACCGGCCGGGTGGTGGTGCCCGGTTCCGGTTGTGGCTGCCCACGGGTTCCGAGGCGTCGGGGTAGCGTCGCGCGGTCGCCGGCGCTGCCGGACCACGGTTGCTGGCCCCGAACGTCACGACGCCACCGCCCGACTGATCGCACGAACCGCGCGCTACCGCGCCGCGATCGTCGAACGCGGCCTGCTGCACGGGGAGTCGTTCAGCGGGACCTCCGACATCGGGCCCTTGTTCGACCGCATGTTCCTCGGTGCCTCGGTCGACGACGACCCCGGCCTCCACACCGCCGCGGCCGACCCGCTCGGACATGGCGGTGTCGCGGGAGCCGAGGAGGGGATTCGAACCCCTGACCGTCCGCTTACAAGGCGGGTGCTCTACCGGGCTGAGCTACCTCGGCGGGGCGGCTGCCTGCGCCGCTGGCACCGGTGATCGGGCGTGCACCGATCGGGTGCGGCCCGGAGTCTATGTCGCCGCTGCGCGCCCGCGGGTCGGTCACCGACGGGCGGACGACGGGCGCGTAGTTGCACCCGTGTCATTCGTCTGCGAACCTGCGGACGAGAAGGAGACCGCCCATGTCGACTGCGTTGCCAACGGACCGTGACGTCACGGTCACGCCCGAGCTCCCCGCGGGACTCGATGAGCGTGACGCTGCCATCCTCGACTTCGAGCGCGAGTGGTGGAAGTACGCCGGTGCCAAGGAGCAGGCGATCAAGGAACGCTTCGACGTCTCCCCGACCCGCTACTACCAGCTGCTCAACCGCGTCATCGACGACGAGGTCGCCGTCGCCTACGACCCGATGCTGGTCAAGCGGTTGCGTCGTCTGCGGGCCCAGCGGCAGCGGCAACGGGCGGCCCGGCGCATCGGTGCCGACGCACGCTGAGCGACGTGAGCGACACGCCTCCGACGCCACCCGGTGAACGCGGCTTCCTGCTGGCGTTGGGCCAGAACCTCGGGGGTGCGGTGCTGCTCGTCGGCGTGGCGGCGGCGTTGTTCGCCCTCATCGGTGCCGGTGGTGGCGGTCAGGTCGTCGTGGACGACCCAGTCGCGGGCGACGACGTCCCGGGTGCCGACGACGGGATCGATGACGACACACCGGACGAGGGGGACGCCGACCCTGACGACGAGGTGGCCGCGGAGCCGGACGACGGCGGTGGTGACGACACCGACGAGTCGACGGCGAACGACACCGCGGCCGAGGACACCGACGGGCCGACGGACGGCGAGGAACCGGGCCCTGACGGTGGGCCGGGGCCGGACGCCGACCAGGGGGCTGCACCGGCACCCGACGAGGAGCCGGAACCCGAGCCGGAACCCGAACCCGAGCCGGAACCCGAGCCCGAACCGGACCCGGGCATCGCTCCCGACACCATCTCCGTGCAGGTGCTCGACGGTTTCCAGCAGGACGGCGGTACGGCGGCGCGCGCCGTGACCGCGGCGCTGCGGGACGCCGGCTACCGGATCGTGGCCGAGAA
>LFIK01001361.1_pt1 | contig 19379 bp, 15 predicted proteins | sample 643401 | NCBI WGS metagenome assembly LFIK01 (sample SAMN03777447, study PRJNA286221) | soda lake metagenome | biome: soda lake; feature: Kulunda steppe; material: water; isolation source: sample T5-Br brine of Lake Tanatar-5 | place: Russia: Kulunda steppe | collected 2010-07
CTCCCTACCGGGTGTCAGGAGGCTGACGGGAAGCCGTGGTTAGGCCACCAGTTCCAGCTCGTTGTCAGCTGTTGTTCCGACGCGGGGGTTCGAGGCTGCGTCGATCCTCGGCACGCTCCCCGGGCAGCAGATCCGAGATCGTCGAATCCATATCAGGCCCGTGGAACCCTCACCGTGCCGCAGCTTGCGTGCCACGCAGTGTGGTCGGGTGCGCGTCAGGTAGCTGGGTGGCAAGGAAGGCGGCGTCTATGGGGCGGGCATTGCCGGCGGACAACGCGACCGGGCCGAGCTCCCGCGGCACCAACACCGGGATGCCTGCCTGGGCTGCCACTGCTGGCAGCTGCCCGCCTGCGGCCGCCGTCGCCCCCAGCTCCAGCCCGATAACCGCGCGGGCAAGGCTGACAGTGAGCCGTTCCGCCCGGGCGGCCGCCGTCGGCGTCCACGGTTCGGCGGGGAACGCGGAGGAGAGGGTGTTCCCACAGTGGCTGAGGACCCGGTCGATAAGCCGCTGATGTTCGAACGCGAACCGGAACCCGGTGGGCAGCACGAGCGTGACGGGCACACCAATGGCCAACGCGTGGCTGGTGGCGGCTGCACCGAGGGGGTGCGAGGCGATGGCGATCAGCCCCCACTGGGCAGCGTGGAGTTCCGTGACGAGCTGACCTACTAGTCCCCGGGCGTGAGAGGAGGGATAGTTGGTGCCGGACACCACTGCGAAGGGGCGGGCGCGCTGGTCGCCGGCACCCCACAGCAGCAGCGGGCGGAACGGGCCGGTGTGGAGCTGGGGAGGGAACCCCTTCTCGAAGCGGGAAACTGCCCGGTAGCGGCCCCCCACCTCGTCAAGAGGCGGGCATGTGCGTGGGACGTGTACCGCAGCAGCCCGTACCCCCACTGCAGCGACCCGGTCGTTGACGTGTGCGGTGGCGAGCTGCGACCATGTGGCAAAAGCGGCAGTGGCCCGCTCAGCTTCGGCAGGTGGGAAGAGCGACAGCAGACCGGCGACGCCCCGGGCTGACCGCAGTGCGACATCGTCCATGTGTCCTCCTCGACACCACCGTGTCGGCAGCGACGGTTCCGACCAGAGGCCGACGGTCGGGAGGTGGCGGGTTGGACTTCGCAGCGATCGTCATGGGAGAGCCGGGCCCGTGTGGCCAGCTGGACCTGCAGATCAGGGCCTGTGTAGGAACGACTTGCCACGCAGGGGCCTTCTCGGCCTTCCGCCTCTGAGACCTGTCGGTCTCGGTGCGGTTCCGGTTTCTCTGCCACCCGTTTCGTCCTCTCGCGAAGGCCAGAGCGGGTCGGCTCCACCCGCGAACAGCTGTTCGCCGCGCTGTGCGCTAACAGCCACCTATGGTGTCGCAACGCTCTCCCCTGCCGACATCGGCCATGGGGGGGGGCGGTTGGGCGAACCGGTAGGCGATACAACAATCGGTCGAACGGGTCGAGGCGCCGTTCGACCTGGTGCTGGTCGAGGTCTAGGAGCTGACGCTCACCGCCCACGGCAAGCCGGTGGCAGCCATCCATGTCATCGGCGGCGACAGCCGATCGTCTGCGATCGATGCCGCAGCCATCATCGCGAAAGTGACCCGCGACCGGCTGATGCTCCAGCTGATGAGGAGTGTCCCGGCTACGGGTTCCCTGCACATAAAGGCTATGGGACCGCCCAGCATCACACACGCCGGCCGAGCTTGGACCCTGCCCGGCACACCGGTTCACCTGCAAACCCGTAGCCGCAGCAGCAGCCGCACACAGCGCCGGTGCGTAACCCCGCAACACCAAACCCGCAGCTTGCGAGGTTCTCCTACGGGCGTGCGTGCGGGAGGTGGGTCGGCAGTGTGTTGCGGTAGTGGTCGGCGAGAGCGAAGGCAACGTCGGTGCGCTCAGCACTGTGGACGGCCAGCTCGCGAGGCAGGTCATCCCACCGGCCGGTGTTCGCCACCTGTTCCAGCAGCGGGATCGCCTGGCGGGTTGCGGCCGCTGCAGCGTTGGCGGTGAGCCAGGCAAGGTGGCGCTGTCGCTGCTCGGCCCACGTGGGCAGCTCCTGGGGCCGGGTGGCTGCCAGATACAGGTAGGACAGCCAGACCCCCGCCAGGATGGCGAGCAGGCCGAGTGCGGCGACAGTCATCGGGGTGGGGGCCATGTTCGCTCCGGTCGCAGCAGCTGTGGCACAGATCGTCCGAGCTGAGGCGGAGGAGGCCAGCAGGCGTCATTGACGGTTGTGAGGTTTCCAGCACGGTGGCAGGTCGTCCACAACTTTGGAGCACACCCTTGTCGGAATCCACCCGCCGGCTCGCCACCTTCGATGGTGAGACGATCGTCGATAACCCGGTGACCGCCGAGATGCGCGACAGCTTCATCGCCTACGCGCTGTCGGTCATCACCTCGCGGGCACTGCCGGACATCCGGGACGGGTTGAAGCCGGTGCAGCGCCGCATCCTGTATGCGATGTGGGAAGGCGGGCTGCGTCCCGGCAACCCGTTCCGCAAGTCGGCGTCCGCTGTCGGTGACGTGATGAAGAAATACCACCCCCACGGCGACTCGGCGATCTACGACGCGCTGGTGCGGATGTCGCAACCATGGGCGTTACGGGTGCCGCTCGTGGAAGGTCAGGGCAACTTCGGGTCACTCGACGACGGGCCGGCGGCCCAACGATACTGCGTGACCGGAGAGACCCGTGTGCGGCTGGCCGATGGGACATCGCCCCGGATCGACGAGATCGTTCCCGGCGCCGCTCCCGACACCGACAACCCCGCCGACCTCCAGGTCGTCGGGCTGGGAGGAAAGACGGTCGGTGCCGACCGGCTGTTCCACTCCGGCACCCATCCGACCGTCACGCTGCGCACCGAGGACGGGTTCTCGCTACGGGGCACCGGCAACCACCCGGTGCTGACGTTGGAAGAACGGGCAGGCTGGGACGAACTGGTGTGGACCACCCTGGAAACACTGCAGCCGGGCGCTCTGGTCGCCATCGATAGAACCGAAGGTGCCAGCGACGGGCCGCAGCTGAGTGGCTGGCAGCTGCAGGCGACCGTGGAACAGTTCCTCCACCAGCCGTCCCGGGTCCCACCGGTGGTGTTCTCCGCATCTCGGCACACCAAAACACAGTTCCTCGCCGGCGCCGCTCCGCTCGACACCCCACTGGATGGCGTCCCACCAGAAGCGGTCGGGGAGCTGCAGCAGCTGTATCTAGAAACCGGGGTGGTGACCTCCCAGGTCCTGCTCGAGGGAACGTGGCAGTTGCAGGTGGCGAGGGTCGGACACACCCACCCGAGCGGCTACCACTTCTCCGAGGTGGCTTCCGTCGCCCCGTCCCCGCCCGCACCGGTGTACTCGCTGCGGATCATGACCGACGACCATGCCTATGTGACCGCCGGGATCGTCAGCCACAACACCGAGGCGCGCCTCCAGCCGGCAGCGATGGCGATGCTGGACAGCATCGGTGAAGACACCGTTGATTTCCGACCTAACTACGACGGGTATGACAGCGAGCCGGTTGTGCTGCCGGCCGGTATCCCGAACCTGCTGGTCAACGGCGTGTCCGGCATCGCGGTCGGGATGGCAACCTCGATCCCGCCCCACAACCTCGGGGAGGTGATCGACGCGCTCGAGCACCTGATCGAACATCCAGCGGCGACAACTGCCGAGCTGATGGAACACCTCCCCGGCCCCGACTTCCCCTCCGGCGGCACCCTGATGGGCGCCGGCGGGCTGCTGGAGGCCTACAACAGCGGACGCGGCTCCTTCAAACTGCGGGCCGCAGGCACCATCGAACAGGTGTCGGAACGTCGCCGCGGCCTGGTGTTCACCGAACTTCCCTACATGGTCGGACCCGAGCGGATCATCGAACGGGTCCGGCAGCTGGTGCGGGAGAAGAAACTGGAGGGCATCGCCGCCATCGACGACCACTCCGACCGCCACCACGGCCTCAAGCTGGTCGTTGAGGTGAAGAACGGGTTCGACCCGGTGAAACTGCGGGAACAGCTGTATGCGCTGACACCGCTGGAGGACAGCTTCGCGTTCAACGCCGTCGCGCTCGTAGACGGGGTGCCCCAACAGGTGACGCTCCTTGATCTGTGCAAACACTTTGTGTCCCACCGGCTGGAGGTCATCGTCCGGCGCACCCGCCACCGGCTCGGCAAGGCGGAACATCGGGCACACATCGTCGAAGGTCTGCTGATCGCCCTCGACGCGATCGACGAGGTCGTCGAGCTGATCAAACGGTCGAAGACCACCGACACGGCACGGACGAAGCTGCGCAAACAGTTCAAACTGTCGGAACTGCAGGCAGACCACATCCTCGAGATGCAGCTACGCCGCCTCACATCCATGGAGGTTGCCAACCTGCGGAACGAGTTGGAGGAGCTGTATGCCACCATCGCCGACCTGCGGGACCTCCTCGACAGCGAGGAACGGCAGCGTCAGCTGTGCGCCACAGAGCTGCGCGCGATCGGTGACCGGTTCGGCGACCGGCGGCGCACCAAACTGTCGATGAAGGCGTCGGCACGTCCCGGCGACGTCGATGCGAAGATCCCCGACCAGCCGTGCGACGTGCATATCACGTTGCGGGGCCAGATCTTCCGTGCCGACCCGGAACGTGGCACCCGGGCCCGGAAGTTGACAGCAGACCGGATCGTGCGTCACACCGCAGCCACCTCGACCCGGGCGAAGGTGCTGGTCGTTACCGCCGCGGGTGTGGGCTGGTGGCTGGACACACTCGACCTGCCGAACGCATCAGAAGGGCTCGACCCGGTGAAACTGTCCCAGCTGATCGACCTTGGTGACGACGCCCCTGTCGGTGTGGTGGACCCTGCCCAGGTGCCGGTGTTGGCGTTTGCGACCAGAGCGGGGCTGATCAAACGTCTCGAGGTGGGCAAGCTCGCGCAACGCTCCCCCACCGAAGTGTTCGGCCTTGCCGACGGCGACCAGCTGCTTGGTGTGGCCGACGGCGGGGACGGACGCGACTTCGTCCTGGTCACCTCCGACGGTCAGCTGCTCCGCACCGCAGGAGACCAGGTCCGCCCCCAAGGCCGGCAGGCCGGCGGGGTTCGTGGGGTGAACGTGTCGGCAGCGGCCCGGGTCGTCGCGTTCGGCACCGTCCCCTCCGCGCCGAAGAAAGACGAGGCGCTGGTGGTGCTGTCGACCGGAGGGGGCGTGAAGATCTCCGACGTGCGCGAGTTCCCGGCGAAGGGACGTGGCGGGAAGGGTGTGCGCTGTGTGCGGTTCACCAAAGGTGAAAGCGAAGTGGCAGACGGGCTCGTCGGCGAGCTGCCCGGGCCACCAGTGGCCCTGTCGGCATCGAACCGGCCCAAGCAGATCACCAAACACCGGCTGAAGCGTGATGCGGCGCCACGCCGCCTGGGCGCCGAGGCCAAAGCGCTCGGGTTCGATCTGATCTCCGGGTAGCTACTGGCCCCGCCCGACGCTGCCGCACACTGGCGGCGTCGGAGGTTGTTGATGACCCTGGTTGCCCCCCGGATATGGCACATCACCGTCACTGGCATGTCGAACCGGCCTGTTGCACCTCCACGCCAGCGGCGACCTGGTGCACCCCCGAACCCCAACCCCAACCACAGCACGCACCGCCACACGGCGGTGCGTGCTGTGGTTGGGCCAGGTTTCCAGCCCTGTCGTGTGTGGCAGCGTGCCGCGCACCGAAGCGTCTCAGGAGGCGTCTATGACCGATGAGCGTCCCGTCTACGTGCTTGACACGTCCGTGCTTCTCGGCGACCCGGGGTCGCTGTCAGCGTTCCCCGACAGTGATGTGGTGCTACCGCTGACCGTCATCGAGGAGCTGGACCACAAGAAACCACTTCTCGATGGTGTTGGCGCCTCGGCGCGGAGCGTCCTCCGCGAACTGGAAACCTGTCGGCGGGACGCAGGGGGCCGTTTGGATGCGGCGACACCGTTCGGTGACGGTGCGACAGTGCGGATCAAGACCAACGGTCTGGACCGGGAACGGGTCGCAGCTCACGGCTTCGACGTCTCCCGTGCTGATAACCGCATCCTAGCCGCCTGCCTGGGGCTGGAAGATGAGCGTGGCGGACCGGTGACGTTAGTGTCGAACGACGCGGCGCTGCGCATCAAGGCGTCCCAGTTGGGAGTGGAAGCGGTAGAGCACGTTCCGGTGTTCGGCCAGGACGGGGCGGGGGCCGGCTGGCGGCAGCTGGAGGTCGCGGCAGACGTGGTCGACCAGCTGTATGACCGTGGCCGGCTGCCGGCGGGAGCGGCTGGGGTGGAGGTCCTCGACCGTCTGGTGTGCAACGAGTTCGCAGTGGTGCAGGCCGGAAGCCAGTCGGCGCTGGTGCGGCGCAGGCGCCAGGAGCTGGTGCTGGTCCCAGACGTGGGGATGCGCGGCATCCGGGCCAAGAACAAGGAGCAGCAGTTCGCCCTCGACCTGCTTGCAGACGGCGAGGTGCCGATCGTCGGGCTGGACGGGCCGGCGGGGACGGGGAAAACGTTGCTGGCGTTGGCAGCTGCGTTGGAACACACGGCGGTGCGGAACCGGTTCGAACGGATCGCGATCTACCGGCCGATGGTGTCGGTGGAGCGGAACAGCATCGGATATCTGCCAGGGGAGCTGGATGAGAAGTTGGCTCCGTGGATGGAAGCGATCACCGACACCCTGTCTGCCACGGAAGGGTCGTATGCGGCGGCGAAGAACCTGCTGTCGACGTTGCAGGGGCAGAACCGGTTGTCGTTGAACGCGGTGACGTTCCTGCGGGGCCGGTCTCTGCATAACACGTTCGTGCTGGTCGATGAGGCGCAGAATCTGGAGGCGACGACGTTGAAGACGATCCTGACGCGTATCGGCAGAGGGTCTCGGGTGGTGTTCACCGGCGACACGGACCAGATCGATCACGGCTACCTGTCGAAGTCGAACAATGCGCTGTCTGTGCTGCGCGCCACGTTCCACGGGCAGCCGATGTTTGGCCATGTGACGTTGACCGACTGTAAGCGGTCTGCGGTGGCCGGGGCTGCAGCGAAGCTGCTGTAGAAAGGTGTGAGGTGGAGGTGCAGAACTGGCCGGGTTTCGTCGGCGAGTTGCACGACGTGGATCTGCATCTGCTGGTGTCTGCGGTGCACGAGGAGCAGCAGCGTCGCGCGCTCGCTGCCGGTGACCCTTATGCGCTGGCGGAAGAGGCGATGCAGTCGTCGTTCGACCGGCGTGGGCTGGCGGCGATGCCATATGTGGAACGGGGGGTCCTGGTCTGTCCGGGTGCGGTGGTCGGCAAGTCCCAAACCAGCCATCTGTGCCGGTTCGTTGTTGTTGACGAACAATGGGTGTGGGACCACCCGGCGGTGCTGTTGGACCGGGTGGATGAGGTAGGTCACCATTCGCGGAAGACGGTGACGCTGCTGCCGGCGTTGGCGGGGATGACGGTCACGGCGGTACATTCGAAGAAGTCTGCGGAGGGCCATCGACGGATCGCTGCGGACACGTTCACAGTGACGGAGGCGGGACTGGTGGAAGCCTCACGCACCGTGTCGATCCCAGACAATCATTGATCACCCCACCCGGCCGGTGAGGTCTGGGCTGCACCTGCACCCACCAGCCGACGAGCTGCGGCCGCTCCACCATCCCGACCCAGAAGGCCGGGGAACGCGACGCCGAATCGCCATAGGCCCATCTACCCCGCTGGCAGACGTCGCCTGCTGATGCGTGACCTCTTCCCACTGTCCGCACACGTGCCACGAGCCACAGACCGACAGCGCCCCCTCCGCTGCACGGAGGGGGCGCTGGAACACCACAAGCTCACCTGCGGCGGTTGCGCCTCCCTCTCTTCCCGCCCTGGTTCCCACCAAGTTCCGGGGGGACCGACGCGGCGGTGAAGTTCTGGGGTGCGAGCCCGTTGAAGTGGGACTGGCCCGGTTCTTGCACCGCACCCTGGGGTGGCTCCTGCCAGGCGTCTGCCGCGAAGGGCAGGTCAGCTTTGGGGGACGACGGGTCGCTGTCAGCGTCCGGCTCGTCGGGCCCGACCGCTGCTCCAGCCTGGGCAGTAGCAGGCGGCAACAGCCCGCTGTCGTCCGGTCCGGTGTCGTCGTCAACGCCGACGTCGTAGCCGCCCATGCGGCGCGGCTCCGGGTCGTCGCGGTCGGCACTGTCGAACGGTTCGGGTGGGACGTCGTGCTCGTCCAGGTCAGCCACACCGCCGTCCGGGTTGACGAACTCGCTGTAGCCGGCCGGGTCAGGCTGCCTACTGCTGGGCGGAGCTGCCGGCGTCGGGGGCAGGTGCTGGTCCGTGCCCTCCAGGAACCCGCCGTACCGTCCGGGGGCGTCGAGAGGCTCCTCCCCCTCCCCGCCGGCGGTCGGCGCAGGTGTGACCGCAACGTCGGTGCCCTCTGTGCCGTAGCTGTCCGGGTGGGGCGCGGCCGGCTGCTCGCCGCCAGACGCAGACGCGCTGCGAGTGGGCTCGTCGGGTTGGGTCGGGAAGAAGTAGGTGTCGTCCTCGCCGCCGTCGGGAACGTCGCCCGCGTCGTTCAGGTGGAACGTCTCAGTCAGTTCACTGTCCGTCCGATCTGCGCCGACCGCGCTGCCGTCCCCATCCGTGTTGGCCGGGTCGCCCTGGAGTGGCTCGCTGCCGCCAGGCTGTTCACCGAAGCCCTCCCCGGCGTTGGCTGCAGCAGCGTCGGGCGCGACCGGCCCATACTGCCCGGTCAGCTGCGCCTCCAGCTGCCGGGAAGTGTCGACAACCAGGCCAGCTCGATACGCTGCCGATCTCCCCTCCGCAGCCATGTGGCTTGCGGCGGTGACGGATGCGTTCTGCTCGACCAGCAGTCGGACCACCCCGGCTGTGGCTACCGCCAAACCTCGCAGGGATCGCTCCATCTCCGACAGGTCATCAGCCAGCTGTCCCAGCTGCGCTTCGGCATCATCCAACGACCGCGAAACTGCCCCTGGTGCCTGGGCGTCGACCGCACGGTCTATGGCAGCCAGCCCGTCGGAGATCGATGCTGCCTGTTCAGCGAGCGCGTCCCTGGTAGCAGCCAGTTCGGCGACCTGTGAGTGGATAGCGTCCCGCTGCTCTGGTGTGGGCAGCTCCGTTGCGGCGGCCGACACCGTGTCGATCGCTGCCACCACCCGTTCCTGCTCACGTTGGAGATCGGCGGCCGCGAACGCTGCTGTGAGCGCCTCATCCAACGTGTCCCAGTCAGCGGCGAACCGCGAAACGGCGGTGCCGACCGCCACGCGGGCCTGGGCTACGGCCCCGGAGCCGGCTGCCCCAACCGCTGCGTCGGCCCGCTCGGCACAGGTGGCAACACCGTCCCGGACCGGGATGAACGCCGGCCGCTTGACCGACGCCAGCTCCTCCACCGACTGTGCCGAAGCCATCTGGTCCAACATGGCTCGAACCGCAGCGGCGACCAGGGCAACTGTTCTCCCGAACTCCTCGACCGCGGCAGCTGCCGACGCCCTACCCGTTTCGCTGTCACCGTCAGACTCCCCCGGACCTTCGGGCGCCCAGGGCTGGGCTTCCCCGTCAGCAAGCAACGCTTCGCGGCGTCGCTCTGCCACTACAACCGCCTCCTGCGCCTGCTGCTGCTCGGCAAGCAGCCGCAGGCGTTCCATCTCCAGGTCTGCGGTATCGGCAGGGTCGCCGCCGGGCTGCAGCCGGCCCACCGCAGCGGCAAGCGCTGTGAACTCGTCGTCCCCCGGTTCCGGGTCAGCTTCCGCTCCCCACGCGTTGGGGGCGGAGGTGTCCAGTGCCGCGATCTCCTCTTCCACATCCTCCTGCCGTGCAGCTGCGGCGTCCCGCTCCTGCTCGATGCCACGCAGCTGCTGGCCCAGCTGGGATGCCCGGACCCGCTGCCGCTCGGCGGCAACCAACTCGTCGAACGTGTCACCGGCGCCGGCATACAGACGTGTGCGCTCCTGGTCCGCCCAGATCGCAACGGCGCCCACCAGCATCTCCAGTGACGCCAACGTGTTCAGCCGCGGCGGTCCCACGTCACCGATCCCGCGGCTTCCAACATCCGCCAGCTCCGGTTCCCGGACCGCCTCGCCCGCCGGCGCAGCTGTCTGTTCCGGCGTCGGGCCAGCTTCGTGCCCGGTTTCCTCCAAGCCCAGTTCTCCCCACATGTCCCCCATCTCCCGGTTGTCGTGGGGGGCTCCCCGCCGTTTCCTGCGACCCCACCGCGACGCCGGCTCGCTGAAATCTGGCATGTCCGGACCAGTGTCGAACAGCGATTCGATCTCCGCAGTTCCGTTGCCGCTCGCCGGGCCGGCTCCCGGTTCTGCCACGTCTGGACCACGTTCAGGCTCAGCGGCCAAACTGGCGTCTCCACCGTCAGTGTGCGTTCCAGGGCCGGTGTGGCTGTCCTGCACCTGGGTGGGGCGGTGGTCCGGTTCCGCCGGGAACAGGTCTGGTTCCGCCTGGTCCGGGCGGGGATCCGCTGGCAGCTGTTTCTGTGCGGGGAGTGTCTCTGTGGGTCCCGAACCGACATGTCGCGCCTTCCGGAACAGCCACATGACAGCGGCGGCGAGGACGACGAGGACGACGGCCACAACAGCGAGTGCAGCGCCGTCAGCAGCGGCGGAAGACAGGCCGAACACCTCAGCGAGAATGTCGGCGAGCGGACGAAGGTATGCGCGCAGAGTATCCATAGCGCGGCACAGTCACCCGGCAGCGGCTCGGGTCAACTATCCCGTCCTGGCGTTCCAGGCGGGCCGGTGCCCGATTGGTTCGCAGCCCCACACACCCCCGTCGTGATACAGCGCAGGAGCGATGCCAGTCACCTACCGTAGTGTGTCCGGCTCGAACTGGGGCCAGCGGGTGAACACCCAGCTGTCTCCGGTGTCTTGGAGCTCCACCCGCTGTTCTAAGATCACATCAGAGCTCACAAGGTCTACCACCTCGAGCAGCACGGCCGCGGAAGGCTGCGCCTCTCCTTCCTGTGCGGTAGCAGGGCCGCCGGCACGCAGCTGCAACCCTGCTTCTGCCAGGCCGGCGAAGGCCGCGGCCTGCAACGCGGTGAGGCCGTCTTGCTGCTCTTCGGCCACCACCGAGGCGGCAAGTTCCCGGTCCCCTGAGGTCAGTGCGGCGATGAGCGCATTCACTTGCGATTGGGACGGCGCGGCGCCTGAGGGATCAGCGGTCTCCGAGTCACCGAAGTCGGCACTCTCGTCAGCAAGTGCCGACCCTACCAACGCCACCCACTCGCGAACGATGATCGGCTCGGAGAAGCGGAACGGCTCCCCCGCGCTTGTGTCGCTGTAGCCCGCAGCAGCCAGCCGGCGCTGCGCTTCACGTTCGGCCTCGTCCACGTCGTCCGCGTCAGATGCCACTGTCCCCGCGTCGTCTGGTGCACGCATCCCCGCGGCCGTCAGCAGCCGGTCCAGCTCGACAGCGACCTGCCCCCGGGCGATCACCGCATCCGTTCCGTCCCCACCGGGCGTGTGTGGAGAGCCGAGGGCGGAACCCACTGCCGTCAACGCCCGGTCGTGCCGGCTGCGGGTCAACACCGTTGTCGTCGACAGCTCACCGTCGTCCAGCAACGCCTCGAGGGCATCCACCTCTTCCAGGCAGCCGGCGAACCGTTCCACCCGACTCCCGGGGTCTGTGCCGGTGATCACCACGTTTGCGGGCGAGCACTCAGCAGTAACCGGGAGCGGCGCTTCGCTGTCTTCACGGGTGAGGAATCCTGCGACGGTGACGACAACAACTGCCGCGACTGCGATGAGGACCAGACGCTCTCTCTGCCCGCCTCCGGGGAGTTTGATACGGGAGACGGCCGCGGCTAGCTTGCCGATGGCGCCACCGGCGGGCGAGGGCTTGTCGTCCTCGTCCAAGATGGATCCGGTGCGCGAGGCAAGGGTCGGCTGTCTGCCGCCGCGGCCCTGTGGGCCGGAGGGGGGTTGGGGGATGGCGGTCTCTGTTCGACCACCGACGGGCAGGTCCGGGTGGGGAGGGAGCCGGGGCGGGGAGAAAGAACCGGGGTCTGCAGGCTGTGGTGGTGTGCCCGGGTGTCCGGCGGAGAACACGATGGTCGTCGGGCCCTGGGTGCGGGCCGTGTCTATCCGCCACTCGACGCCCTGGCCATCTACTGCGGTCATCTGCTCCAGAGCTGCGGTCGCATCAGCTTGGGTGAGTTCACCACGATGGAAGGCCGACGCAAGCCGGTTGTACTCCTCCACCAGTTCGCGTAGCTGCGGGGGCAGGGTCCCAAGGTCCACAGCAACCTCCTTCGTCTCCACCAGCGTCGGACCACGACACACGCAAGCCTTGCACGCCAGGAGGACGTGGCCGGCATGGTTCGTGGTCGCCCTGTTCGAGGACGGACCTGTCCGCTTCCCTGCCCCGGTTTCCTGCCCCGTCTACGACACCAGCCGCAACGGTGTGTGCAGATCAGAGGAGCTTCCAATGTCCACCCACCGCCGCATCTGGCCGCTGTGGCTGCTGATTGGCGCCCTTGCGGGGGCCGCAGCCCTTCTGGCGGGCACCGAGACCACCGGAGAGGTGTATGCCTCAGGTCAGCCCTGGTGGGAGGCCGACCCTGGGGCCCGACCTGCTGCTGCCGACCCGGCCGACCGCACGTTCACACCCGCGCCCCAGGAGCGGGCCGAAGGGGTTGCGGCGCTTACCCGCACCGATGACGGCGAGTTCCGCGGGATGATCCGCTGGGAACGTGAGGAAGTGCCGGTGCGGCTCACTACACAGACCAGCGCTGCGCATCTCGCCACCATCGACCAGGCACTGAGCTGGCTTCGGGCAGCAACCGGTGTGCACTTCTACCGGACTGAGGATCTGGATGCGCCGGTGACGGTCACTCTCGGGGATGAGGTGCAACCGTCGGTGACCTACCAGGTCGAGGGACGGGAGATCCGCAGCGCCCAGGTGGTGTTCGACCCCGTGTGGGAGCGGCACCTGTGGGAAGAGATCGCCCATCTGGCTGGCCCCTATGGCGACCATTCGACCCGGGCGGACTCCGTTTTCAGCGAGGACCAGACCGCGCTTCGACCGGGCCCGTTCGACGTGTGGCTCATCAGCCGTCTCTACACCCCTGAGGTGCTTCCCGACACCGCTGAGGAGCTGGTCGGCGCCGGCTAGCGGGTACCGTGCCCGCCTACGGCGAGACTGGTGCTCACGTGTCGGTGGTGGCGCTGTCGCCGTCGGTTTCCTCAACGGCGGGAACCCCGCCTGGCGCCAGCTGCGCCCAGGCAACCACTGTGCCGTTCAGTGTGAAGCTGTCGGCACCGTCGGGCCCGCCGACCGGGTTAGCGTCGACCGAGAGATCGGACCACACCAGCCCGCGGGCGACCCGGTCTGGGTCCAGGGTTCCGGACAGGAACGCTTGCAGCTGATCCAACGTCGTCGCGGATGCGCGCACCGTTATCCAGATCTGTGCCACATCCGGTGTTCCGCTGTCGCCTGCGGTGTCGACCGGCTGCGGGAGGGAGAACTCTGCCGCTTCCAAACGCACACCCGTGCTGCCTGCCAGCTCTTCCAACTGTCGGCCCAACGTCGACCCTTCGAACCCGGCCCGGTCGAGCGTGTCAGGGTCGAGCTCGTCAGGGTCTACGTCCCAGATGGGAAGCCGCTCCTGCCGCGCCTCGAGCTGTTCCCTGAACGCGTCCTCCTCGGCGGCGAGGCGGGCACTGTCGTCCGCTGCTTCTCGCAACGCATCGGCCTCTGCTTCCAATGCGGCCGCTTCCTCGTTCGCTTCATCGGTCGTGCTAGAAAGCGGCGAGAAGAGCAGGAACCACCAGCCGAGGGTCACCAGCGCCGCTGCGGCCAGGACAAGGAGCCGGTTCTGTGTGCCCATCAGTTCTGCCCTTCCTGCCCGTTGGTATCGCCCAACCCTGCGGCGGCAGTGAGCTGCCCGCTGATCGCGAAACTCACCGTCTCTCCAGCCTCCGAGTAGTTGTCGATGTTCACCGAGGACACCGCAGGTAGCTGCTCAAGCCGTTCAGCGAGTTCGAACACCGCGACGGTGTCCGGGGTCTGCCCAGTGACCGTGAAGGTGCCCAGGGTGTCCTCCTCATCGTTGTGGAGTAGACCGGCCTCACCATCGTGTCCCACCGAGAGTGTCACTGTGTCGAAGGTGGCGTCCTCCGAGCCGGCTGCGGCCACCATCGTGCTGAGGACAGCTCCCGGGTCGTTCTCGCTTGCGAACACCATTTCGGCGAGGGACTCGCTGTCTGTGAGGAGCTGTTCCAGGTCGGCAGCTGCGGTGAGCTCCGACCACTGGGATGACACCTGCTCCAGATCAGCTTGTGCGTCCTCGACCCGCTGGGTTGCCTGCTGGTTGAGGAGAAGCTGGGAGGTTTGCGCAAGTGACAGAAGGAGGATGAATGTGATGCTGGCGGCGACAGTCAGCTTATGTGCCCTGCGTGCCCGGGCCTGGTCGGCGATGGTGGCGGGGAGGAGTTGTGCGTGCCAACCAGAACGCCACTGCAGCGGGTCATCCGCTTTCTTCAACTGGATGCGCTGGCGGCTGCGCGCCACCAGCGAGCGCTCAGCTGGCGTTGGTGCTGTCTCGCTGTCATCTGGCCCGGAAGTGTGTTCGACCAGGTGTTCCGGGTCGGTCTTGACACGACGGCTCTTGCGCGTGAACAGGTTCACAGGTCCACCCCCTTCGCTTGGAGCGCACCAACCGCGAGCCCTGCGGCGGTAACGAGTGTCGGTTCGATCACCGAGAACTGCTCAGGGTCCCAGGCGCCGGTGTCGATGTTGAGCGCGGCGAACGGCCGGGCAAGGTGGACGGGGACGGTGAGTTGTTCCTCAAGCCGTCCGGTGAGCCCGGCAAGGAGTGAACCGCCGCCTGACAGCCACATGGTTTCCAGCCGCCGGCCGGAGGTGCCGGTGTAGTACTGCAGCGTGTCGGCGATCTGCTGGACGAACCGCTGCACCGCAGCGTCGATGAGTGCGGTGGACGTGCCTTCGACAGGTAGCGTTGCCGGGACGCCACCGGAGGCTTTGATCCGCTCCGCCTCCGGCATTTCGACACCCAAGCCTTCCTGCAGTGCAGCGGTGATGTCATCACCTCCGGAGGGCAGGACCCGGATGAACCTGGGGGTGCCCTGGTGGTGGACGACGACGCTGGTGAGCTGCGCACCGATGTCGACAAACGCCTCGCTCTTCGCGCCTGAAACCTGCCCCACCGCTGCCATTGACCGCAGCAGCGCGAGCGCGTTCACGTCGATGTTGGCAGGTTGCATCCCTGCGTCCCCCAACGCGGTCAGCATCCTCGAGATGGTGGAACGTGGTGCGGCGACCAGCAATCCCGGGATCTGGGCTGTGCCGGTTCCAGGATCTGTCGGGATGAAGTCCAGTTCCAACTCCTCGGCGTTCACCGGCAGCTGGTCTTCCACCTGCAGCTCTAGGGAGCCATACAGCTCGTTTTGGTCCAGCCTCGGTAGTGATATCGGCCGTACCATCACCCGCCGGTCTGCAACGCCTGCCCATACCTCATCGAGCTTCTTCACCCCCATCTCTTTGAGCAGGCCACTGACCGTCGCGGTTACCGCCCCTGTGTCTTGCACCTCCCCGAAGGTGGTGGCGCCCGGGGGGAGGGCAGCTGCCCCGAAGTTGGCCAGCTTCACCTCCCCCCGTTGGACAGCCAGCTCCACGATACGAACTCCGCGTGTGCCGACGTCGAGGCCGACAGCTGCAGATCTCGGCATGGGTAGGGTCCAGTCGTTCGGGAGGTCGGAAGCTTCCCTACCGGTCCGGACCTGTCAGGGGAAGGCAAGCATCCGGCGCGACGGAGGGATGCGGCACCGTGTCCGCTATGGGTTCTACCGTGGAAGCGGGACAGTCGGCCGCCCGGAGGGGTCGTCAGCTTCGCCGCAGGCACCTTCGGCGGTGGTTCCCGGCTGTCCTGGGGTCGGCTGTTGTTGCCGGGCTGGGCGGTGTCGGTGCGGGTTTGGCCCTTCCCGCACCGCCGCAGGTCACCGCCGCGGCGGCTGGTGTCTGTGCCGTCGCACTTTTGCGGGTTTCGCGGCGCTGGTGGCCGACAGACTCTTCTGGCCGGTGGGCGGCGGGTGCTGCAGGCGAGCAGGCCACTGCGCAGCTTCTGGGGCAGTTGTCGCACCGTTGGGTTGCGCTGCATGACCGGCGGCGGAGGGGGGCGGGAAATCTTGATCATCTGCTGGTGGGTCCGCCTGGGGTGGCGGTGATCGACAGCAAACGGTTCCGCGGTCCTGTCGTCGTCCGCGGTCCGGTCAGGGGTTTGTGGCGTCCCCGGTTTGAGGTGGCAGGTCGGGACTGTGACGCGCTGGTGGAAGGTGTGCTGCGCCAGCGGGACGAGGTCGCGGCTGCTGTGGAGGATGCGGGTTGGCGGGTTCCGGTCCGCCCGGTCATCGTCGTCCACACCACCGGCAGGTTCCGGGGCCGTACCGTCCGTGGTGTCTGTGTGCTCCCTGCCTCACGGCTGCTGGTGGTTGTGCGCCGTGGGCGCACCAGGTTTCGGGGCTGGCAGCTCCGCCGGTGTGTCGCACACCTGGACCGTCGGTTCCCGCCGGCGTGAACCTGCCGCCAGAGATTCAGCTCCCTGCCCACCACCGCAGCAGCGCCACCTCCGCAGCCACTACGTCCAGGTCCCCAACACCCGGATCGAGCTGCGCGAACGCCACCGTCACCCGCCGGTCGACAGTGCTCCGCAGATACACCCGCGCGAGAGTGGACCGCACCTCCGCATCGGTGACATACAGCAGCCGCTCCCCCGCATCCAACGCCGTTTTGGACAAGTTCCCCGCATCCAACGTCGACCGGGCAGACAGTAGGGCGACCACCACCGGCCGGTCGGCAACCTTCAGATGCCCCGTCGGTTTCGGCCAGCCGACCTCCCGCGCCCACCGGCGGTACTCCCCACGCGCCTGGGTGGCGAACACCGCCGAACGTGACCACGCATCCCGCTCACGCCTGTCCGACCGGCCATACCGGCGCGCATTGGACTTCGAGGCCGGCTCCAGCAGCGTGCACGCGAACGCCCGCACCCACGGCCCCTCGAGCACACCTTCCCGCAACTCGCTCACCGGACGACACCTCCCACGCCAACAGTGCCCCAACCACCTTCCCGTCCAGTGGGTGACCAGTGGCGTGACCGCAGGACGCCGCACCGTCCCACCCATGATCGGCTACCTCACCGGAATGTTCCGCGCCCCCGACCTGGTCGTCACCGACACCGGCGTCGGCTACCAGATTGCGCTCACCACACCGCCGGCCACCGGCGAAACCGTTGAACTGTATGTCGAGACAGTCGTTCGGGAGAACGACATCTCGCTGTTCGGGTTCGCCACCCGGCAGGAACAGGCGCTGTTCGCCGCACTCGTCACCTTGCCGAAAGTGGGGCCGAAAGCGGCGCTCGCCCTGCTCCGCGACGTCGGAGCCGCCACCGTCGTCACCTCCATCGTCGCAGAAGACCCACAACCGCTGACCGGAGCGGCCGGGGTCGGACCCCGCCTCGCTGCAAGCATCGCCACCAACGCCGCCCTCCCCGCCACCGTGACCGACGCGTTCACCGGCGACGACCCCACCCCCGGCCCGTCCCCCCAACCGATCGTCGACGCGCTCGTCCAGCTCGGCTACCCCGAGCCGGCCGCCCGGGCAGCAGCCCGAGAAGCGGCCGCCGAACAACCTGAGGCGGAACTCCCCGCGCTCGTCCGGCGCGGCATCCAACTGTGTGCCACCTGAGGTTGGTGGCCGCCCGGATGCGCCAACGCTGCCCCAACAACCAAAGAGAAGGAGGTTTCCGTGCGCTTCACCCTCGAGCTCAAAGAGCTCAAGCGCCTCATCACCCGGTCCCGCCCCGCAGTCGGGGCGGCAAGCGCTCCAGACGTGCACAAACACGTCCATCTGTGTGTCGACGCCGACGGCCAGGTGACGGTGACGGCAACAGACGGCGGCCTTGCCGCGTTCGTCACCGCAGACGGTGCAGACACCGAACCGGGGGAAGCGGTCGTGCTGTTCAGTGACCTCGCTATGGCCAGTAAGCTGAAGGGTGCCCGGACCTCCACCACCGCTGAACTGGTCGGCGACGAGGTCTGGATCGACCACCCCGACAGCGACACACGTCTCACCGTGCGCACCGCCAGCAGCTGGGTGCCTATCCCCATCCCGCTGCCGACCGGGCCACCTGTTGACCTCCCGGCGCTGGCGTTCTGTATCGGGGCTGCAACCGACGGTGATGACCAAGCCCCCGCCGGGGTTTTCGTCGGCCCAGACCAGGTCGTCGCCACCGACGGGTTCCTCCTGTCTGCGGTGGCGGGACACGGCTGCGACGCCGGCCCGGTCACCCTGCCACCCTCACTGGTGAAGGCAGCAGTCAGAGCCAAAGCGCCCGCCCACCTGGCCGTAGATGACGGGCAGGTCCAGCTCGACGCGCAGGAAGCGAGCTACCAGGCGGCCGCCGCAGGTGACGACTATCCCGACTGGCGGCACCTGCTGCCCGACGGCGACGTGCCGCAGCTGACCGGCGTCTCCACCGCAGAGCTGTCCGACCTCGCAGAAACGTGGACGAAGCAGGCAAACCGCGAACGGCTCGCGCCCACCATGGTGATCCACCACGGCGAACCGGTGCGCTGCACCCTCCAGCTCGACGAGCAGCTGGAAGTCACCTTGGACGGCTCCAGCCCCGGAGACCTCGCGGTCGCCCCCGAGCAGCTCAAAGCGCTGCTTGCAGAGATGACAGCACCCGAGCTGCTGATCCCTGAACCGGTGACCGGCCAGACCGGCGGCCTTCTCATCGCCCGGGAACAACAGGCCGACGCCACCTGGCTCCGACTGCTGCAGCAGCACGTGTGTGCCGTAGATGACCGATGACAACCGACGCGCAGGTGTGCCCCACCTGCGCGTCGTCGTGTAAGGACCGCTGATGCCCGCACCCGCCTACGACCCGCTCCGCCCCAAAACCCTCGCCGAGTTCTCCGGCCAACCGGAACTGGCCAGCCAGCTGAGCTGGATCATCGGCGCGGCCCAACGCCGAGGAGAACTACCCGAACACGTGCTGTTCTACGGGCCACCCGGGCTGGGGAAAACGACACTGGCGAACATCACCGCAGCCGAACTCGATGCGGAACTGGTGACGGTCACCGGACCGAGTTTGGAACGCCCCGGCGACCTTGCCGCGATCCTCACCGACGTGGACGACGGCACCGTGGTGTTCATCGACGAGATCCACCGCCTCCCCACCCCCGTCGAAGAGCAGCTGTATCCCGCGATGGAGGACCGCACCATCGACCTCGTCGTCGGTGACGGCCCAGCGAAACAGGTCATCAACCTTCCCCTCGGCGCGTTCACCCTCGTGGGGGCAACCACCGAGTTCGGCAAACTGTCGAAACCGCTACGTGACCGGTTCGGCTACACCGGCCGGCTCCGGCCCTACGACACCGACACGCTCACCCAGATCGTGCTCCGCTCAGCGGCACTGCTGGAACTCAC
>LFIK01001364.1_pt1 | contig 19366 bp, 18 predicted proteins | sample 643401 | NCBI WGS metagenome assembly LFIK01 (sample SAMN03777447, study PRJNA286221) | soda lake metagenome | biome: soda lake; feature: Kulunda steppe; material: water; isolation source: sample T5-Br brine of Lake Tanatar-5 | place: Russia: Kulunda steppe | collected 2010-07
CAGGTCTGCCATGAAGCCATGCAGGCCATGGGCGGCATGGGCTATTGTGACGAGACGCTGGTCGAATACTGCTTCCGCAAGACGCGCGGCTGGCAGATCGCGGGCGGCTCCCTGGAAATGATGCGCAACCGGATCGCCGAGGGCGTATTCGGTCGGTCGTTCTCGCAGCGCCCGCCCAGGCCGGACAACGGATGAGGCGCAGCATGGCCACGCCCGCTCCAACACCGACCGAGGATGCCGACACCCTGCGCAAGGCCATCGTGGCGCCATCCGGCGTCGCATTGATCGGCGCCTCCGCAGACCTCACCAAGACGACAGCCCGCCCGCTCCGCTACCTGAATCGACACGGTTATGCGGGACTGATCGCCCCGATCAATCCGGGGCGCGATCAGATCGACGGCATGACGGCCTGGCCCAGCCTCACGGAAGCGCCTGACGGGCTTTCGCACGCTTTCGTGATGTGCCGCGCGGATGATGTCCGGGACGTCGTGCGGCAATGCGGGGCACGCGGAATCGCCGTCGCCACGATTCTCTCCGACGGGTTCGCTGAAGCCGGCCCCGAAGGCGCAGCCCGTCAGGCCGCCGTGGCCGAGGAAGCCCGGCGGGCCGGGGTACGGCTGATCGGCCCCAATTCCATCGGGGTGATCGACACGAACGGTTTTGCCTGCAGCGCCAATGCCGCACTCGATATCGAGGGCCTGCCGAAGGGGCCTTACGCGGTCGTGTCGCAGAGCGGGAGCATGATCGGCGCCCTGATCTCGCAGGGTGCCGCTCGCGGGGTCGGTTTTTCCAGTCTCGTCTCGATCGGCAACGAGATCGACCTCACCGTGGGCGAGATTGGCAGCCTTCTGATCGAGGATCCGCGAACCCGGGCCATCCTGCTCTTTCTCGAATCGATCAAGGACCGCGCTGCGCTCGCATCTTTCGCCCGTCGCGCCCATGCCGCCGGCAAGCCCGTCATCGCCTACAAGCTGGGGCGCTCGGAGGCCGGGCGTGAACTCGCCGCCACGCATACGGGGGCTCTGGCCGGGGGGGACGACATGGTCGATGCGCTTTTCTCCCATCTCGGCATCGCCCGCGTCACAATGCTGGAGAGCCTGATCGAGGCTCCTCCGCTGTTTCTCGGTACGCGCCCCGCTGCGGGGCGGCGTGTCGCCGTGGTGACGACGACGGGCGGCGGCGGCGCCATGGTCGTCGATTGTCTCGGGGCGCTCGGCATCGACATCATGCCACCTCCGGAATCGGTACGCATGACCCTGCGCGAGGCGGGTATCGACAGCGGCGCGCACGGGCTGATCGACCTGACCCTTGCCGGCACCCGGCCCGAGCTGGTCGAAAAGACGATTGCCGGGCTGATGGACTGCGACGAGATCGATGCGGTCGCCATGGTGATCGGGTCTTCGGCGCAGTTCCATCCTGATCTGGCCGTCGCGCCGCTGACCGGTTTTGCCAGTTCGTCGAAGCCGCTGGCGGTCTATCTCGTTCCGGCAGCAGACGAATCCCGTCTGCGCCTGACCCGTGCCGGCATTGCTGCCTTCCGCACGCCCGAATCCTGCGCCGAGAGTCTGCGGGCCTATCTCACCCGCAAGCCGCCAGCCGGGGATGTCGCGACCCCGGATGCCGTTTCCTGGCAGGCGGGCCTTTCCACCGTGGCGGATCTGGTCGCATCAACCGATGCCGGCCAACTCGACGAGATCGAGGCGCGCGCTGTGATGGAGGCGCTCGGTATCGACGGCCCTGACGGCGTGCTCGTCACGGATGCACGTGAGAGCGCGCAGGCCTTCGCGCGCCTCGGCGGGCCCTGTGTGGCCAAGATCGTCTCGCCCGACATCACCCACAAGACCGATATCGGCGGCGTCGTGCTTGGCATCATCAGTGAATCCGATGCGGCCGACGCCTTCACGCGTATCACGCAGAACGTCCGTGCGGCCAAGCCCGATGCGCGTATCAAGGGCGTTCTGGTCCAGCGCATGGAAACGGGTGTCGCAGAAGCCATCATCGGTTTTCAGCGCGACCCGGCGCTCGGCCCGATGGTCATGCTCGGGGCGGGTGGGGTCTTCGCCGAGATCTATCGCGATACCACTCTGCGCGTCGCTCCGGTCGATCTCGACACCGCCCGGGAGATGCTCACCGACGTCGCCGGCCTCGAAGCAGCGCGGGGCTTTCGCGGCAAACCGCCCGGCGATCTCGACGCTCTCGCGCAGGCCCTCGTCGCCCTGTCGCAACTGGCATGCGACAGCACGATCGCCGCAGCCGAGATCAATCCGCTGCTGGTGATGGAGGAGGGGTGCGGCGTGCGGGCCCTCGATGCCGTCGTGGTCAAGGTCGGGTCTGCATCCGGCAACTAGCGATCTGTGTGTTTCCGCAGTATAAGTATTATAGACATGACGTTATATTCATAATAGCTTCGAGACAACGGCCCGCAGAAGGCCGGAACCGCGAACCGACGTATCAACTGGAGGGAAGAGATGGACGGGAATTCTGCCGGGGGAGCGCTGCAATGACGGCCTCCGTATCGAGCATCACGCAGTCCAGGAGCGGTGGGCCTGCTATGGCGGCGAGTTCGGCTGCGGAGATCATCCGTTTCGAGGGCGTCGGCAAGCAGTTCATGGTCGATGGCAAGCCCCTGCAGGCGGTGGAGAACATCGACTTGTCGGTTCGCAGCGGCGAGATCCTGACCCTGGTCGGCCCGTCGGGTTGCGGAAAATCGACCTTGCTGAACATGTCCGCAGGGCTGTTTTCCGCCAGCGCCGGGAAGGTCTTCTATCGCGGCAGAGAAGTGCAGCCCTACAATCCCATGACGGGCTACATGACCCAGAGCGATCACCTGCTGCCCTGGCGGGATGTTCTGGGCAACGTTTCCGTCCCGTTGGAAATCAAGGGCCTGCCGCGCAGGGAGATCAACGAGCGGGTCCACGGCCTGCTCGAGATGGTCGGATTGTCCGGTTTCGAGAAGAGCTATCCCAACCAGCTCTCCGGCGGCATGCGCAAGCGCTGCGCTCTGGCGCGGCTGCTGGCCTATGATCCGGAAACCCTCCTGATGGACGAGCCCTTCGCGGCGCTGGACGCCATGCTGCGCCTGCGCATGCAGATCGAGATCCGTGAGCTCGTCCGGCGCCTTGGCAAGACCGTGATCTTCGTGACCCACGATCTCGACGAGGCCGTAGCGATCGGTGATCGCTGCGCCGTGTTCACGCGCCGGCCCGGCACCATTGAGCGGATCGTCGATATCCCGTTACCGCCCGACAGGGACATCCTGCGGCTGCGCCACGATCCCGCCTACATGGAAGTCACGGCGTCGCTGTGGGAAGTGCTCGCCCCGAATGTCGGTTTGGAGGATTGAGCGATGGCCACCGCAAGCAAGACCCAAATCTGGATTTTCCGCGCCCTGTTTCTCGTCTTCGTGCTGGGCTCGTGGGAGCTGGCCTCGGGGCGTCTCGCCTCGGAATTCTTCATCAGCCGGCCGAGCCTGATCTATGACCAGTTCATGACCTGGCTGTGGCGCGGCACGATCTTCTACCATGGCGCGATCACCCTGATCGAGGCGGTTGCCGGCTTCTTCCTCGGCGGCACGATCGGCATGCTCATGGGGATCTGGCTCGGGCGGGCCCACACGACGGCCGAAGTGCTCGATCCGTTCATCATGATGTTCTACAGCCTGCCCAAGGTCGCGCTCGCGCCGCTCTTCGTGCTGTGGTTCGGAATCGGCATCGAGATGAAGATCTACCTGACGGCGACGATCGTCTTCTTCCTCGTCTTCCTCAACACCTATACCGGCGTGCGCTCGGTGAGCCGCGAGCTCGTGGCGATCCTCAAGCTGATGGGCGCAAGCGAGCGGCATGTGATGTTCAAGGTCGTGATCCCCTCGGCCATCACCTGGGTGTTCACGGGCCTGCGCCTGTCGGTTCCCTATGCGCTGATCGGCGCGATCGTCGGCGAGCTCATCGCATCGAATCGCGGGCTCGGCTTCCTGCTCGCGGATTCCGCGGGCCAATTCGACACGACGGGCGTTTTCGCGGCGCTCATCGCCATCATGATCATGGCTTTCTTCCTCAACGCCACTGTGAAGGGCGTCGAGATCAAGGCCATGCCGTGGCGTGACACCAACGCGAAGCGTGAAATGTCGATCTGAAGAAGGCGCCGATCAAGGCGCCCGCAATGCGGCACCGCCTGAGGTGGTGTCGGTCACAGAGGCGGGGCGGGACCCTGCCAGGACATCCATTCCGGAGGATATCATGAACATGTTCAAGAGCGTAGCAGCCTGCGCCGCAGGGGCTCTGATGCTGGGGGCTTCGGGCCTCGCCGGCGCTGACAGGGCCGAGGCGGCCGATCGCGTCAACTTCGCCATGCCGAGTGTCGGCATGCTTTATCTGCCGGTCTACGTGGCCGATGTGATGGGCTATTTCGAGGACGAGGGCATTGATGCCGAACTCCAGGTCTTCCGTGCCGGCGGTGGAACCGCCATGGCTGCGGTGCTCGGCGGTGACATGGACGTCTATATCGGCTCGACCTCGGCCGCCCTGCGCGCCGCGACCCAGACCGACGACGCCATCATCGCCGGCGCGCTGATGACGGAATACGCGTCGAATGTCGTCATCCGTGGTGAGATTGCCCGCGAACGGGGCCTGACCGAAGACAGTTCGGTCGAGGATCGTCTTGCGGCGCTCGAAGGCCTCAATATCGGCGTGACGGGTGCAGGCAGCGGCACGCACCAGCTTGCCCTGTTCATGCTTACCGAAGCGGGGCTCGACCCCGAGCGTGACGCGACTGTGGTCTTCGTCGGAGGCAGCACCGAAATTCTCGCCGCCTTCTCGCGGGATCGCATCGACGCCTTCACACTCTCCAATCCCACGAGCGACACGGCGATCCGCGATTATGACGGCTTCCTGCTCTTCAACACGGCGGCCGGCGAACTCCCCGGCGTCGATGACTTCCTCTACATCTCGGTGAATACCCGCCGCAGCTGGATCGACGAGGATCCCGACCGGGCTGAGCGCACGATGGCCGCGATCCAGCGTGCCCAGGCGGCTATGCATGATCCGGAAACCAGTCACGAGGCCCGCGACCGGGTGTTCGATGCCTATTTCTCGCGGTTCGAGAAGGACCTGTTCGATGCGGCCTGGGAGAACGTCCTGCCGGCCTATCCGCGCACGCCGGAGATCTCCTCTGCGCAGATGGAAAAGGTCGTGAACTTCCTCAACACCTTCTCCGAGCGTCCCTATGAGGGCCTCGATCTGGAGCGCGTCTACACCAATGAGCTGATCCAGAACTGATCGGCGCGTGACGGGCGGATGCGGGAGAAATCCGGCATTCCGCCCGCCACTTCTGCGGCACACCGGAAAGGGCATGCGGCATGCGCAAGACGACGAGGCTCATACATCTGATCGAGGCACCGGAGCTGCTCGTCATGCCCGGTGCGTTCGATCCGCTTTCGGCGCGCCTCATCGCGGAAGCGGGCTTCCATGCCGTGCAGGGCAGCGGGCTGGCGATTGCCGCCAACCATCTCGGCATGCCGGATGTCAGCATCATTTCCATGCGCGAGATGGCTGAGCGCACCCGCATCATCGCGTCGAGTGTGGAAATACCGTTCATGGCGGACGGCGATACGGGCTTCGGTAACGCCGTGAACGTCTGGTACACGGTCCGCGCTTTTGAAGAGGCAGGCGCCGCGGGCATCAATCTGGAAGACCAGGTCATGCCCAAGCGCTGCGGTCACCTCGCCGGCAAGGAAGTCATTCCGGTCGGCGAAATGTGCGCCAAGATCGCGGCGGCGGTCGATGCCCGGCAGGATCCCGATTTCGTCATCAATGCACGCACGGATGCGCTGGCCGTCGAGGGGATCGACGCGACGATCGCGCGGGCGCGCGCTTATTTCGAAGCCGGTGCGACCATGGTCTTCGTGGACGGCGCCGACTCGCGCCCCGCCATAACCCGGCTCGCCGCCGAGATCGGTGGCCCTCTCGCCGTCAACATGGTCGAGGGCGGCAAGACACCGCCGGATCTCACCTTTAGGGAATTGCAGCAGATGGGCGTGGCACGGGTGAGCCTGCCGCTCAGCACGTTGCTCGGCGCGATCAAGGGGATGCAGAACGCGCTCGCGCGGATTCGCGACCATGACGGCACGCACGCCGACCCCGACATCTTCGCCGATTTCACCCGCACCCACGCGCTCGTGGGAATGGAGCATGTCTACGATCTCGAGGCGCGCTTTCTCGGCCAGGAAACGCTCGCACGCAAATATGCCCGGCAGAACGGATGAAGGAGAGACCCGCCATGCAATCACCCGCGAAACGCGAAGGCTATCCGCTCGGTCTCGCGGCCGCCTCCGGGCGTAACGCGCGCTTGCGCCAATTGCTCGATGCCGATGCCCTCGTCATGGCGCCCGGTTGCTTCGACTGCATCACGGCCCGGCTCGTGGCCGGCTCCGGTTTTCCGGCGGCCTATATCACCGGGTCCGGCGTCTCGATGAGTGCACTCGGCGCCCCCGATATCGGCGCCATCTCCTTCGGCGAAGTCATCGAACGCGCCCGGCGCATTGCCGATGTTGTCGATATTCCCGTCATCTGCGACGTGGATACCGGCTATGGCGGCCCGATCAACGTCATCCGCACCGTGCGCGAGATGGAACGCGCGGGTGTCTCGGCGATCCAGATGGAAGACCAGACCTGGCCGAAGAAATGCGGCCACGAACTGGGCCGGCGGGTGGTCGAGATCGGCGAGATGACCGGGCGGATCAAGGCAGCGGTGGACTCCCGCGACGATGCCGATTTCGTCGTCATCGCCCGCACGGATGCCCGCACCACCCACGGGCTTGCGGAGGCGCTCGACCGCGCCGAGGCCTATCGCGAGGCAGGCGCGGACGTGATCTTCGTGGAATCGCCGGAAAGCCGCGATGAGATGCAGGCGATCAACGACCGGATACCATCCCCAACCCTCGCCAATATGGTGGAGGGCGGGCGCACGCCGTTTCTCCCCGCAAACGAACTCGCCGATCTGGGCTACCGCCTGGCGATCTACCCCAACTCCCTCACCCGCCTGATCGGGCGCCAGGGGGCGATGATGCTCGAGCATCTCGCCAGGGAAGGTACCACGAGGGGGCTGGAAGACCGGATGCTCGACCATCACGGCCTCTGGTCGCTCTTCGACTATCCCGAATGGACCGCGCTCGAGGCGCGTTTCGCGCAACCGGATTGAAGACGTAACGGAAGGACGACGCCATGGCGGACAAGCTGGCCAAATGGGAAGGTTATCTCGAACCGGACGAACTCGCCGTCTACCGCAAGGGCGGTTTCGGTGAGGCAATCGGCATCGGCGAGAGACCGGCACTCCTCAACATCGACACCACCTGGATGTTCGTCGATCCCGCCTATGACATGTGCGGGCGCGAAATGCCGGAACTGATGGATGCGATCACCGATCTCACGGCGGTGTTTCGCGAGCTCGGCCTGCCGATCTACTACAGCCGCAGGGACAATCGCGATCATCCCACGCGGCGCGGGATCTGGAATCTGAAGCTGAAGGTGGCCGACAGCTTCGGCTATACCCGGGACACGCGTGCCGATGAATGGCCGGAGGCCTACGCGCCGCAGCGCGAGGACATCATCATCGAGAAGAACAAGCCCTCGTGCTTCTTCGAGACGCCGATCGAGTCGTTCCTGCGCTACGACAAGGTGGACACGCTCATCGTCGTCGGCATTTCCACGAGCGGCTGCGTGCGCGCGGCGGTGAACGACGCGTTCTCGCATAATTTCCGCGTGATCGTCGTCGAGGAAGCGGTGGGGGACCGCAGCCCGTCGGCGCACCGCGCCAACCTCTTCGACATGGATATGAAATTCGCCGATGTCGAACCACTCGCGGATGTGAAAGCCCAGCTGATCAGCCGCTTCGGACACAAGAGCGGTCGCAAGACGGGTTGAATCACGGCCTCGAACAACGAACCGGACCACAAGCCAACAAAAGGGGAAGACCATGTTGCACGATCTCACGCATCACCTCGGGCGAGGAGCACGCATTCTGGGCGTGTCGGCCGCTCTCGCACTGGGTGCGGGCGCAGCCCAGGCCCAGACCACGCAATTGTCGATCGGCGCCACCTCGCAGGCCTCGTCACTCTATGCCTATCACGTGGCCATCGCGCAGATGCTCAACAACACGCTGGAAGGCGTCAACATCTCGGTCGTCGAGACGGGCGGCGGGCTCGACAACATGCGCCGCCTCTCGGAAGGCCAGGTCGATTGGGGCATGATGGCCGAGCCCGATCTCTACGAATATTTCGCCGGTCTCGGCCCGTTCGAGGGTGAGGCCAATCCGAACTTCCGCACCTTCTGGGTGACGACGCCTCTCGCCTATCTCAGCGTCGTGGATGCCGATTCCGGCATCACCGATCTCGAGGAACTCGCCGGCCAGCCCTTCAATGCCGGCGGTCGCGGTTCGGGTACGGAGCGTGCCACGGTGGAGGCTTTCGGTGCGCTCGGCATCGAACCGGACTGGTTCCGCACCGGCATGGCCGATGCCGTGACGGCGTTCAAGGATCGCCGCATCGTCGGCTTCACCAAGGCCGGGCCGCCCAACGCCCCCGACAGCGCCATTCTCGACGCCCAGACGGCGCGTGACATCCGCGTGCTCAACTGGACCGACGACCAGATCGCTCGGGTCCAGGAGGAGTATCCGCATTTCGACTTCATGGCGGTCGAGGATACCCCTTACGACACCGGCCCGATGAACCTGCGCGTGGTGTTCATCACCATGGGCACGACCACGGACATGTCCGAGCAACAGGCCTACGACATCTTCAAGGCTGTCGTGGAGAACGTCGATACGGTGGCTGAATCCTATCCGGCCATCGCCGGCATGGACATTGCCCGCCAGACCGTCGAACGCGGCCAGACGCCGCTGCATCCCGGCGTCGTCCGCTATCTGCGCGAGGCCGGTCACGAGGTGCCCGAGCGCCTGATCCCGCCGGAAATGCAGTAATCCCCATGGCGGGCCTGCCCGCCATGATCGATCCTCGCCCTGTGCGGTGGCACCGCGCAGGGCGCTTGCAGTGCTTGCCCATGACGACGGGTTGGAGACGATGAACGAGGAACGCACCGACGCTGTTGGTCAGACCGGCTTCCGGATACGCCTGCGCGGCCATCTGATCGCGGTGCTGAGCACGATCATGGTGCTCTTCCATCTCTATACCGGTGCGTTCGGCGCATTTCCCGACATCATCCAGCGGGCTTTGCATGTCGGCGGCACGCTGATCCTGGCGTTCTGCCTCTACGACATCCGCCGGCGGGATGCGCGGTTGAGCGCCGTCTCCCTGCTCGACCTCCTCTTCATCACCGGCACGGTGGTGGTGATCGGCCATCTCATCCTCAGCTACGAACGGATGATGGGCTTCACCTTCCGCATGACCCAGACGGATTTCGTCATGGCGATCATCGCGACGGCGCTGGTGCTGGAGGGGTGCCGGCGGGTGATCGGGATGACCATTCCCGCACTCGGGATCGCAGGCCTCGTCTATGCCCTGGCCGGTCCGCATCTGCCGGAGGCGATCGCCCATCGCGGGCTCGATCCGCGGCTCGCGGCGGAAGTGCTCTACATGTCCACGCGCGGCCTGTTTGGGATGGTCACCGGCATATCCGCGACCGTGATCGCCATGTTCGTGATCTTCGGCGCCATCCTGCTGCGCACCGGCGGCGGCCAGACCTTCATGGATTTCGCTCTCGTCATCGGCGGGCGCACGACCGGCGGCGGCGCCAAGGTCGCAACCATTTCAAGCGCGATGTTCGGCAGTGTATCCGGCTCTGCCGCGGCCAATGTGGCCACCACCGGCGCCTTCACCATTCCCCTGATGAAGCGTCTCGGCTACCGCCCGACCTTCGCGGGTGCCGTCGAAGCGGTCGCCTCCACCGGGGGGCAGGTTATGCCGCCGATCATGGGGGCGGGCGCCTTCATCATGGCCGAGCTTCTCGGGATTCCCTATCTCACCATCATGATCGCCGCGATCATTCCGGCGCTGCTGTATTTCACTGGCTGCCTGGCGGGGATCCATTTCGAATCCAAGCGTCTCGGCTATAGCGGCATGCCGCGTGACCAGTTGCCCAAGCTCGCCGAGGTGCTGACCATTCGCCGCGCCGGCCCAGTCATTCTTTCGCTCGGCGCCCTGATCGGCCTGCTGGTACGCGGCTATTCACCGGCGCTTGCCGCCTTCTGGGCCACGATCACGCTGATCGTCTTCTTCATCGCCGGCGCGCGCTCGTTCCAGGGGCTGCGTGAACGCCTTGATGATCTGCGCAAGGGGATCATCGATGCGGGGGTCGGGCTGGTAGCGATCGCGGTGCTGATCGCCGGCGCCCAGATCCTGCTCGCCATGATCTCGACGACCGGGCTCGGCGTCTCCTTCACCTCGGCGATCATCGCGTTGGGCGAGAACAACATGTTCGTCTCGCTTCTGCTGGCCATGCTGGTGGCTATGCTGCTGGGAACCGGCTTGCCGACGGCGGCGGCTTACCTGCTCGCCGCTGCCGTGGTCGCGCCTGCCCTGGTGCGGCTTGGCATCGAGCCGATCGCCTCGCACATGTTCATCTTCTATTTCAGCATCATCGCGGGCCTGACACCACCGCTCTGCGCCACCGTCTTCATCAGCGCGACGATGGCCAAGGCGAACTGGTTCCCCACCAGCCTCACCGCGATCCGGCTCTCGCTCGTCGCCTTCATCATCCCCTTCGTCTTCGTTTTCCATCCGGAAGTGCTGATGATCGGAGAGACGCTGCCCATCATCGTCCATGCGACGACGGGGCTGGCCGGGGTGATCGTGATCGGGGCCGCCCTGTCGGGCTACATGGCCTATCCGATGCCGCATTGGGAGCGCGCCGCCTTCACCATGACGGCCTTCCTCCTGATCGCGCCCGGATTCGTGATGCCGGGGATCGGCGCCTTCCTCCTCGCCGCTTTCCTCCTCGCGCATTTCCACCGCCGCCATGAAGTGCCGGCGCCAGCGCGCGCAGCCCCCGCCCGCGCGACAGAACAGACATCAGATCAGGGAAAAACCTCATGATCACCATCCATGGCAAACAGGTTCGCCAGACCATCGAGGAAGTCCTCGACCCGGCCAAGACGGCGGTCGTCGCCATCGATATCCAGAACGACTTCTTCGCCGAAGGCGGCGTCTTCGCGGCTGCCGGACGCGACATGAGCCTCGCCCGCGGGCGTCTGCCCAACATGGTCCGCCTGATGCGCGCGGCCCAGGAGATGGGGTTGTTCACGATCTTCATACGTCAGGTCACTTTGCCCGGCGGCGCCGGCGACAGCCCGGCCTGGCTGCGCCTCAAGGTCCGAGACGGCAAGAGCCCAGACTACACCCTTCCCGGCTCCTGGGGAGCAGCTTTCTGTGAGGGAATCGAACCGCGCGCGCATGATCCGGTCGTCGAGAAACTGCGCCCCGACGCCTTCCACCGAACCAATCTCGATCTGATCCTGCGCGCCAACGGCATCGACACTGCGGTGTTCCTCGGCGCCAACACGGAAGGCTGTGTCGAATCCACCGTCCGCTCCAGCGCCCACCACGACTACTACACGGTGGTGGCGGAAGATGCGGTGGCGAGCAGCAACGGCGCCTATCACGAAGCCTCGCTCGCCCTGATGCGCAATCGGTTTCTGGTCGCGCCCGTCGATACCATCCTGGCCTGCCTGAAGCGGGAGCGCTGAGCCGCAGCAACGCGTGCATGACGGCTTCGAACATTGGAGACAAGCATGAACCAGCCGGAATTCCACCGCGTCGGCGTCATCGGCACGGGTGTCATGGGGCGCGGCATCGTCCAGGTGCTGGCCCAGGCGGGCAGCACTGTGCTGGCCTACGACATGTCCGCCGAGCAGGCCCAGGCGGCGCGCGATCAGGCGATCACCATGATCGGCAAGCTCGCCGAGAAGGGCCGTATCGCGCCGGATCTCGCCGCTTCTGCCCCGCAGCGCATCGGTATTGCCCGGAATCTGCAAGACCTCGCCGAGTGCTCGCTCATCGTCGAGGCGGTCGCGGAAGACCTAGAGGTCAAGCGCGCATTGTTCCGGCAGCTTGAGGAGATCGTCGCCACAGATTGCGTTCTCGCCACCAACACCTCCTCGCTCCCCGTCACGGCGATTGCCGCCGGCTGCAACCGCCCGGAGCGTGTCGCGGGCTTTCATTTCTTCAATCCGGTTCCCCTGATGAAGGTGGTCGAGGTGATCCCCGGCCTGCGCACCGATCCCGGCGTGACGGCGCGGCTGACCGCCTATGCCGAGGCGTTCGGGCACCGGGCCGTGGCGACAGCGGATACGCCGGGTTTCCTCGTCAACCATGCCGGGCGCGGCCTGACCACCGAGGGGCTGCGGATCGTGCAGGAACAGATCGCCGAGCCCCGGGTGGTGGACCGCATTCTGGAAGATGCGGCGGGCTTTCGCCTCGGCCCCTTCGCCCTGCTCGACCTCACCGGGCTCGACGTATCCGCGAAGGTGTTCCACCTGATCTATGACGGGTTCCTCCAGGAGCCGCGGTTTCGCCCCTCGCCACTTACGGAACTGCGTGTCGCCGCCGGACTGTACGGGCGCAAGTCCGGCGAGGGTTTCTATCGCTATCGGGACGGAACGCGCGAGCCGTTCCACGAAGAGGTACCGCAGGTCTCCGGGTCTCTGCCCCCGATCTGGCTCGGCGGCGTCGATGCGCCATTCCGGGAGCGGATGACGGCTCTATTCTCGGGATCGGGTTTCGCGATCGACGACGGCGTCTCCCCGGCGCCTGACAGCGCCGCCATCCTGACGCCGGTGGGGCACGACCTGACGCATGAATGCCTCGAGAAAAGCATCGATCCCACCCGCGCACTGGCCATCGACCCCCTCTTCGGCACCGGCGACGCGGGCCGGATCACCCTGATGGCATGCCCGGCCACGGGTCACGAGATCCGCGACGCGGTCCATGCCGGCCTTGCTCGCAGCCGGCCCGTCAGCGTGATCGCCGACAGCCCGGGCTTCGTCTGCCAGCGTGTGGTCGCGGTGATCGTCAACATCGCCTGTGACATCGCCCAGCAGGCCATCGCCACACCACGTGATATCGACGATGCGGTGCGGCTCGGGCTGGGATATCCGCAAGGTCCGCTTGGTTGGGGCGATGCGCTCGGCCCGGCTATGATCCTGACGATCCTCCAGCGCCTGCACGCATGTTACGGCGACCCGCGCTACCGCCCGAGCCCCTGGCTCATTCGCCGCGCGCGTCTGGGTCTCAGCCTGCTGGATTCAGGCGAGCGTGCTTGAGGAAGGCCGTGATATGGGCCGGGCGGGGAGGCGGCGCGGGCACTTGATCCTGCAAAATGCATTTGACCATCATGTGTTTGGGGAGCGGCCCGGGCGCGATCAACTGCAGGCGCTATTCGACTTCACTTCCTCGACATGAAGCGCTCAAGCAGCATCCAGGCCATGGCGGGGTAGAGCACCGGGGAGAGAATGATCACCATCCAGCCGATCCAGCCCGGCTCGCCTTCGGCGATATGGTACCAGTTCATCGCGGTGACGATGCCGAAGGCCGCCATCGCAATTGCGGCGATCAGCTTGATCAGGGTTTGGCGGGGCATCGGTTCCTCTTGCGCAGGGAGCTGGAGATGGTTTGCGCCAGCGTGGCGGACTATCGATAGGGCGTCATGGCCCTTGCCACAATGCTTCGTCATGGATAGACCCGCCAACGGTTCGGTTCATTGAACGGGTCGAACAGGATCCCGTCGCAATCATCCTTATGCCAATAGGTCTCCAGGGCGAAGTCATCACCTGACCAGATCCAGCTCCCGGCGCTGCCGCAATCGCCCAGGCCGCGTGTCTTGTGAAGGCTCGTGATACGAAGCCCCTCGGGGTCGTAATCGGGAAAGGTCAGGCTCGCCATATGGGTGAAGCCGCCCTCGTGCGGCACGGGGAATTGCAACAGCCGCGCTGCGTCCGGCTCATCCGCCGAGACGGTGAGGAAAATGCTGCCGGCCTGATAGGCCGCCCGCCAGCAGAGCACCTCCAGAAGCCACAGTTCCCCGGCCAGAGGCTGCGCCGGCTGCATGACCTCGTTCGCCTCGTCGAAAGGCAGCCAGCAATCGGCGTCATCCATCGCGGTCTGGATGATCTCATCCGGGATCGCGGGCGCGCTCTCGCCTTTCGCCAGGGCCGGAGCGGCGCAGAGAAGCCCCGCAATCAGGCAGATACGATGCTTGATACCCATTCGACCCCCTCGCCAGGCATTGCCGCCGCACCGATCATGCCCGGGAGCGCCCTGCGCTGCCAACCCGTTCGCATATCACGCTTGACAGAACGGTCGGACTGACCGAGATTTTAATCAAGCGCTTAATCAAAAACGGCGCGCCTGAGGAAATGTAACAGGGACAGGATGCACGATGGCGCAAGCCGCAACATCGTCCATGAGGCAGGGCCGGGAAGCGGTGGCGGATGCCGACACGGCGAATCCGCGTCGCGATACGCCCGATCTGATTCTCGATGCGGCTGAGGCGGTCTTCGCCGATAGCGGTTTCGATGGCGCGACCACGCGCAGCATCGCGGAGGTTGCGGGCGTTAATCCCGCCCTGATTCACTACCATTTCAAGAGCAAGGAACAGCTCTTCGAGGCGGTGTTCGCCCGTCGCTCGGAGGAGATCAACGCCCGTCGGCGCGCGCTCCTTGCCGCCGTGATGGAACGGGGCGACGAGGCGGGGCTGGAAGATATCTTCGTGGCCTTCCTGCGACCGACCGTGGAGCTCGGGCGAGCGCGCTCCGGACAGGGGCGTCATTACGCGCGGATCGTGGTGCATGTGGCGAGCGGGACCGACGAGCGTTCCCGCCGTCTCACCGCTGCGCGCTACGACGCGATCGCGCTGGATTTCATCGCAGCGATCGAGAAACGCGTACCCGGGATCGATCGGCAAAGCGCCACCCGGGGCTATCTCAACGCCGTCGCCATCGGACTTTCGCTGATGGCGCCGACCGGGCGTGCGCGGGCGCTTTCGCAGGGCGCCTGCGACGACGATGTCGATATCCTCGTTCACGATGGCGCGGCTTTCATCGCCGCCGGGATCGAGGCCCTGGCGCGCCGTTGCGCGCAAAAGCGCAGCGGCAACTCATAAACACCGAAATCCGCCCGGCGGAAGAACCGGGCGGCATCACTCTAGGGAAGGAAACCGAGATGACATACAGCTTCAAACATTCCGTTGGGGCATTTGCCCTCGCCGCCGCGATCGGCCTGCCGCTCCAGGCGAGCGCCCAGCAGGAAATCCCGGTCACCGTGGTGAACGGCCATCCGCCGATCTTCCTGTGGGTCCAGCAACTCACCGAGACCTTCATTCCCACCGTCGATGCTGCTCTCGAGGGCACGCCCTACAGCATCGCCTGGACGGAAGCCTATGGCGGTACGCTCGCAGCCGTCGGCGGCGAGCTCGAAGCGCTGGAGGACGGCCTCGCCGAGGTCGGCGTCGTGCCCACCGTGTTCGAGCCGACCGCGCTGCCCTTGCAGAACGTCAGCTACTTCACCCCCTTCTCGACCCCTGATGCGCGGCTCGTTCTCGATGCGGTGAACAGCCTGCACGAGACCATTCCGGGCATGGCCGAGAGCTGGCGTGCCTACGACATCGAATATCTCGGTGGCGGCTTCGCGCTGGACAACTACCTGCTGATGACGACCTTCCCCTTCGAGAGCCTCGATGATCTCGAGGGTCGGCGTATCGCGGCGCCGGGGCCTGCGGTGAACTGGCTCGAAGGCACCGGCGCGGTTGGCGTCGCGGGCAATCTGACCACCTATTACAACGATATCGAGACGGGCGTCTTCGAGGGCGTCGTGGTCTTCCCCACCGCCGCCGCCCCGGCGCGCCTGCAGGAGGTGGCTCCCTATGTGACCATCACGGATTTCGGCGCGCAATATGCGGGTTCCGTGGTCTCCAACGGCCCCTGGTTCGATGCGCAGCCGGTCGAGGTGCAGGACGCCCTGCGGGCCGGCGCCGTGGCCTACACGGAAGCCTATCTCGAAGCCCAGGCGGCGCGCGTCGAGGCGGCCATGGAGACGCTGGCGAGCGGTGACGGGGCCGTGACCGAACTCTCCGACGCCGAGCGCGCGCGCTGGGCCGAGGCGCTACCCGATATCGCGGGTCAATGGGCCGAGAATGCCGATGGCCGTGGCCTGCCGGGGACCGAGGTGCTCGAGGCCTATATCGAGCTGCTCCGCGAAGCCGGCGCGCCGCTGCCGCGTGACTGGTCGCAGCGCTGATCGCGAGAGCGACGCGAAGACGGGGCGCGTTTGCGCGTCCCGTCCCGATCCATCCCTGAACGGGTGAGGACATGGCCGCGACCGAAGACCTGCATACGGGGCTGCGCCTCGTCGATGCCAGCGCACGTATGCTCGACCGCGTGACGGCGCTAATGAGTGCCGTGGGCACGCTGGCCATTCTGGCCGTGATGCTGCTGATCAGTGTGGACGTGATCGGGCGGTTCTTTTTCGGGCGACCGATCGCCGGCGTGCCGGAAATGGTGGCGATGTCGATCCTCGCGATCGTCTTCCTGCAAATCGCCAACACGCTGTCGCGCGGCAAGCTGACGCGCAGTGATGCGTTTCTCGGTTTCGTGCGCCGCCGCAGGCCGCGCCTCGGCGATGCGCTCGACGCGCTGATGCATGCTGCCGGGGCCTATCTGGTCTACGTGCTCGTCACCGCCTTCCATCCGCTCTTCCTGCGCAGCTACGGGCGCAACGAGATGGTCGGAACCGTGGGCCAGTTCATGGCACCGATCTGGCCAGTGCATCTGATCGTGCTGGTCGGCTCGGCCATGCTGCTCGCCGTCTTCCTGATGCGCACCCTGTGCCTCGCCATCCGCGCCTGGAAAGGCGTTCCGGATGAAGCAAGCCGGAGCGGGGAGGGGGCGCCATGAGCGGGATCGAGATCGGTTTCGCCTCCCTGGCCGCGATCCTTGTGCTGATCTATGCGGGCCTGCACGTGTCGATCGCTCTCGCGCTGGTGAGTTTCTTCGGGGTCTGGGCCTTGCGCGACAACCCCGATCAGGCGGCGCGCATCCTCTCGCTCGCGGCGCGCGAGAGCATTTCGAGCTATCTGTTCGGGGTGGTGCCGCTTTTCGTGCTGATGGGGCTGGTCGTCAGCCGGGCCGATATCGGGCGCGACACGTTCGATATGGCCAACCGCGTATTCCACCGTTTGCGCGGCGGGCTGGGCATGGCGACGGTCGGGGCGAATTCCGTCTTTGCGGCGATCACCGGCATCTCCATCGCTTCCGCGGCAGTCTTCGCCAAGGTGGCGGTGCCGGAAATGATCCGGATCGGCTATACCCGCCGCTTCGCTGCTGGCGTCGTCGCGGGGAGTTCGATCCTCGGCATGATGATCCCGCCGAGCCTCCTTCTGATCCTCTACGGAATCATCGCCGAGCAATCGGTGGGGCGGCTGTTCATTGCCGGGATCATTCCCGGCCTGCTCCTCGCCTTCGCCTTCTGCGTCGGCATCTACCTGATGGCGCGTCTCGCTCCGGGCTTCACCGGCAGGCCGACGCCGCAGCCGGCGCGCAAGTTGAGCGTCTTCGCCATGATCGGCGATTCGAGCGTCAAGCTGGTGCCGATCGTACTCCTCGTCGGTCTCGTCCTCGGCGGGATCTATGGCGGCGTCTTCACGCCCACGGAGGCCGGTGCGATCGGGGCGCTCGGCGCCATCCTGATCGCCGTCGCCAAGCGCCGGATGGGGCCGCGCACCCTGTGGGGCGTGACGCTGGAGACGGGGCACATCACCGCCGCGATCTGTTTCCTGATCATCGCCGCGACGATGTATTCGCGCATGCTGGCGCAATCGGGCCTGCCGGTCTTCCTGACCCAATGGATCATCGGCGTCGATCTCGGCATTTACGGCTTTCTCGCCTTCTACGTGCTGGTTCTGATCCTGCTCGGCACCATCCTCGACAGTTCTTCGATCATGCTGATCACCCTGCCGCTGGTGATCCCGATCGCGACCGCGTTGCAGATCGATCTGATCTGGTTCGGCATCATCACCGTGCTCGCCGTCGAGATCGGACTGCTGACGCCGCCGCTCGGCCTGTCGGTCTACGTGATCAAGGGCGCGCTCGACGATCCCTCGATATCCCTCAACGACGTCTTCATCGGCGCCGCGCCCTTCGCGCTGATCATGCTCATCATCCTCATCCTGATCATCGCCTTCCCGCCGATCGCGATCGGCCTGTTGTGAGGCGAGGCGTCACGCTGTCAAAGGAGCCCGTATCGCCATGCGCATCATCGATCTCTCCGTCCCGCTGGAATCGGGCATTGCCTCGGATCCGCCGGGCTTCGAGCCGAAGATCACCTATCTCGATCATCAGACCACCGCCGGGCAGGTGACCGGTTTTTTCCCCGGCATGGAGGCGAAGGACCTGCCGGGTGGCGAGGGCTGGGCCATTGAGAAGCTCGAACTGATCACCCATAACGGCACGCATCTCGATGCGCCCTACCACCACCATTCCACCATGAATGGCGGCGAGCGGGCGATCACCATCGACGAAGTGCCGCTGGAATGGTGCTTCCAGCCCGGCGTGAAGCTCGATTTCCGGCATCTCCCGGACGGCCATGTCGTCACGCCGGGGGATCTCGAAGCCGAGTTCGCCCGCATCGGGCACACGCCGCAACCGCTCGAGATCGTCGTCGTCAACACGGCGGCGGGCGAGGCCTATGGCGCGCCGGACTACATCGATCGCGGCTGCGGCATGGGGCGCGACGCCACCCTGTGGCTGCTCGAGCGCGGCGTGCGCGTCACCGGCACGGACGGCTGGAGCTGGGACGCGCCGTTTTCGCATACGCGCAAGCGCTGGCTGGAGAACAAGGACCCGTCCATCGTCTGGGAGGGGCACCGCGCCAGCATGGATATCGGCTACTGCCATATCGAGAAGCTGACCAATCTCGACCAGCTGCCCGATACCGGTTTTCGCATCTCCTGCTTCCCCTTCAAGATCCGCGCCGCTTCGGCGGGCTTCGTGCGCGCCGTCGCCATTCTGGATGAATGAGGCGGATCCGCGCGGCACATCATCGCGAACCCACGACAACACTCTCGAGGAAACACTCCCATGGCCAAGGCATCCCGCAAAGTCATCATGACCTGCGCCGTCACCGGCGGCATCCATACCCCCACCATGTCGGAAGGGCTGCCCTACAAGCCCGCCGATATCGCCTCGCAGGCCATCGCCGCCGCAGAGGCCGGCGCGTCGATCCTGCATCTGCATGCGCGCGACCCGCAGGACGGGCGCCCGACGCCGGATCCGGACGTGTTCATGCAGTTCCTGCCCACCATCAAGCAGAACAGCGATGCGGTGGTGAACATCACCACGGGCGGCGGGCTCGGCATGACGGTCGAGCAGC
>LFIK01001365.1_pt1 | contig 19365 bp, 19 predicted proteins | sample 643401 | NCBI WGS metagenome assembly LFIK01 (sample SAMN03777447, study PRJNA286221) | soda lake metagenome | biome: soda lake; feature: Kulunda steppe; material: water; isolation source: sample T5-Br brine of Lake Tanatar-5 | place: Russia: Kulunda steppe | collected 2010-07
CGACCTCGCGCTCGATGTCGGGCGGACCCATGACCTCCATGGCCTCGACCGACGCCTCGAACCCGTGGCAGAACCGGGCGATCGAACGGATGGCGAGCTGGCCGACCTCGTCACGGCGGGCGTCCCACCCGCCGTCGAGGTCGTAGGGCACGTACTGGGCGAACACGCTGAGCAGGTGCTTGCCGTCCGGGGCGATCGAGGTGTCGTACGCCGTCTGCAGGTAGTCCTCGGTCCACAGCAACTCGGGCAGCTCGCCCCGCTTCGCGGCGTCGAACCCCTCCTGCCACTGCGCATCGGTCAACGGGGTGTTGATCTGGGCGGTGTGGTGCCCATCGCCGTCGGGCCGTGCCGCGAACACCGGTGGGGCGGACAGCGCGAGCGTGACCTTGACCGTGCAGCCCTCGATCGGCACGCCCTCGACCTGCGCGCGCCAGCCCGGGTCGGCCGCGTCACCGAGCAGCTTCAGCGCCACCTGCGGATCGGCACCGACGAGGACGTCGCCACCCGCGATGGTGGTGCCGTCGTCGAGCACCACACCGACGCCCGGTTCGATCGCGGCGACGGGCACGCCGGCGGCGACCACCGCACCGGCCTCCACGGCCGCGTCGTGCAGCAGGAACGACACCGTGCCCATGCCGCCCTCGATGAACCCCCACGTTCCGGGGCGATCCGGATCGATCCGGCCGGAGGCGTGGTGCAGGTGGATCGAGGCGGTCCCGGGATCGAACGGACTGGCGTTCGTGCCGATGACCCCCTGGCCCATCAGCGCGGATCGCAGCCGTTCGTCGTCGAGGTGACGACCGAGCAGTTCGGCCTGCGACCACTCGAACAGCAGCCCGAGCGCGTCCGGGTCGTGCTCGACCCGCGCGGCGATCTGCTCGCGGGTCGGTGCCCGCCCGAGCCACACGTCGCGCTCGTCGGGTGGGCGCAGTTGCTCGCGGACCCGGCCGATCAGCTCGTACATCGCCTTGAAGCCGGCGATGTCCCCGGGGGCGAACGCGCGCAGCTCGGCCTCGAGCCGGTCGGCGTCCTCCCACAACTGGATGCTGGAGCCGTCCTCGAACGGGACGAACAGGCCGCCATCGGCCGGGATCCAGCGCATACCTCGACGTCGCAGTTCGAGTTCGTCGATCACCACCGGGTGCAGCAACCCGGCGAGGTAGGCACAGGGCGAGACGCGGTAGCCGGGCCAGGGCTCCCGCAGGGTGCAGGCCCCGCCGATGACCTCGCGGGATTCGAGCACCAGCACGGACCGACCGGCATGCGCCAGATAGGCCGCCGCGGTGAGCCCGTTGTGGCCGGCACCGACGACGATCGCATCCCAGCGCCGGGCCGTCAGTGCGTCGATCGGTGGTGTCCCGACGCGCCCGAGGGACGCCGTCGCAGACACCGTCGCGCTCACGCGCGCAGCCACTTGTTCGCGCTCACGCGCACAGCCACTTGTTCGCGCTCATGCCCGCAGCCACTCGACCAGGGTGCGGACCGGATTCCCGGTCGCGCCCTTGGACTGGTAGCCGGCACCCGCATTGGTCCAGGCGACCCCGGCGATGTCGAGGTGGGCCCAGGCGAGGCCGTCGGCGACGAACCGCTGCAGGAACAGGGCCGCGAAGATGCTGCCGGCCTCCCGGCCACCGGTGTTCTTCAGATCCGCGATCGCACCCTCGACCCGGTCGCCGTACTGCGCGTCGGCCATCGGCAGGCGCCACAGGGGCTCGCCGGCGGCGGTCCCCGCGGCGAGCAGGGCATCGGCCAGGGCATCGTCGCGGGACATCAGCCCGGCGATGCGGTCACCGAGCGCGACCACGATCGACCCGGTCAGCGTGGCGACGTCGACGATCGCGTCGGGTTCCAGCTCGCTGGCGTGCACCAGCGCATCGCCGAGGACCAGCCGGCCCTCCGCGTCGGTGTTGATGACCTCGACGGTGGTGCCGCCCTTCATGGTCAGCACGTCGCTGACCCGTGTCGCGGTTCCCGAGGGCATGTTCTCGGCCAGTGCCAGCAGCACGGTGACCTTGACGGGCAGTTCGAGCTGCGCGACGGCCTTGATCGTGGCGAGCACCGTGGCCGCACCGGCCATGTCGGTCTTCATGGTCTCCATCGACACCGACGGCTTCAGCGAGATGCCCCCGGTGTCGAACGTGATGCCCTTGCCGACCAGCACGACGTGGCGCTCGGCCCCGTCCGGCGCGTAGGTCAGCTCCACCAGCCGCGGTGGTTCGCTGGAACCCTGCCCGACCCCGAGGATCCCGCCGTAGCCACCGTCGCGCAGCGCCTGTTCGTCCAGCACCCGCGTGGTGATCGGTAGGTCGGCCACCTCGGCGACCGCACGCTCGGCCAGCGCCGGCGGACGCTTGTCCTGCGGCGGGATGTTGACCAGATCCCGGGCCAGGCAGGTGGCGGCGGCCGTGACCGCGGCCACCGCGACGGCCGCGCGGGCCGCCTCGGCCGCATCGTCGGCGACGTGCAGGCGGACCTGCTCGAGCGCGAACGGCGGTGCCTCGGAGCGGTAGCTGGCGAACCGGTAGGAGCCGAGCTGGATGCCCTCCGCGACCGCCTGGCTCGCCGTGGCGGCGTCGAGGTCGTCGACCACCTCCACCCCGGCGACGTCGACCAGTGCCGCGGCGACCGTGTCGAGCCGTTCGGCGGCGTTGGCGAGCGTGGCCGCCGCCCGACGCAGCGTGTCCGCGTCGACGTCGGTGGTCACCCCGAGCCCGAGGACCGCGATGGTCGGGCTCGGGATCGCGCCCCGGGTGGGCACGCGCAGCAGGCTGCCCGGCGCGGCGTCGAACGCCGCGGCCTGCAGCTCGGCGACGAGATCGATGCCCGCCGCCTCGGCGAGCTCGGCGGCCGCGGGCGACAGCTCCGGCGGGTCGGTGCGCTCACCGGAGGCGGGGGCGAACACGGCGACGGCGACCATGGCCGCGTCGTCCTGCGCCAGCGGGGTGGTGACGACCTCGACGTCGGGCACGGTTGCTCCTGATGGTGCGGCGATGATGGTCGCCGCAGCCTAGTGACCCATCCCGGACCGCTCGCCGGCCACGCCACGGTCCGGGCCCCCCGCGAGGTAGCGTGCGCGGCATGGAACGCATCGACGACGGCAACGACGGCCCGCCCTCATCCGGCGGTGCCCCGGACGGCGATCCCGCGGGGGCCCGCGTCCGGCCGGTCGACATCCGCGACTACGTGGATCCGGTCCGCGGGGAGGCCACCACCCGGCGCATCTTCGCGACCGAACAACTCGCCGTGGACGTGTGGTGCCTGGAGCCGCGCACGGCCACGCAGCCGTTGCACCTGCCCGACCGGGACATCAGCTACACGGTGCTGGCGGGCCGGTCGTGGTTCGTCACCGATGAGGGCGAGGTCGGACTCGACCCGTTGGGCGCGATCCTCGTCCCGGCGGACGTCGTCCACGGCTTCGAGAACCGCAGCCCCGACCCCCTGATCGTGCTGGCGTCGTCCGCACCGCCGGGCGACGCACCGGTGCAGCCACCGGTCGACGACAGCGCGGTGGCCGTCCAGCAGTTGCGCGACGGCTCCCGCCTGCGCAACGCCGTGGAGTCGCTGCTCGGCACCTCACGACCGGACCGCAACGGCTGAGGCACCCTCCCCACGACACCCGCGGCAACGCCCCGGGCGTCGGCCGACCGGACGGCTGATCGGCCCGGCTTGTGTCCGTCGCCACGACCGGCCAGACTCCGGCCATGCGACCAGGACCCCCACGCGGCCAGACCACGACCCTCGAGGTCGTCGTCGAGCCCCAGAAGAGCGCCCGTATCGCGGGCCGCGAGATCCATCCCGTCTACGGGACCGTGCCGTTGGTGGCGGACATCGAGCGGCTGTGCCGCGAGATCCTCGAACCGCACCTCGAAGCCGGGGAGGAGGGTGTCGGCGGCCGCCTCGAGCTGCTGCACCGGGCCCCGGTCCCCGTGGGCGAGACGGTCACCCTGGTCGCGACCGTGGCCAGCGTCGGCCCGACCAGCCTGACCTGCGAGATCGTCGCCCGGCATGCGGGGACGATGATCGCGCGCGGCTCGTTCGAACAGCGGTTGGTGCAGACCGAACAGTTCGAGGCGGACATCGCGTCGCGACGGACCGTCAGCGGTCCCTGACCCGGTCCTCGACCGGACCCGGGTCGACGACCCGGTCGCGCGCGTCGCGTGCTGCTGCCGGCCGGGACGCGGCAGCGACCCGTGCGGGCAGGACGACGAGGAAGCGCGCCCCCGGTCGGGCGTCCTCGTAGTCGATCGTCCCGCCGTTGATGCTCAGCAGTTCCCGCACGATGGCGAGCCCCAGCCCGGTCCCCGGCACGTTGACGGACCGGTGACCGCGCGAGAACCGTTCGAAGACGTCCACCCGTTCGGCCTCGACGATGCCGGCCCCGTGGTCCCGGATGGCGATGGCCACCCGGTTCGGGCCGTGGGGGAAGGCCTCGATGGTGATGGGCACGGACCCGTGACGCAGCGCATTGCCGAGCAGGTTGGTGAGCACCCGTTCGAGATGACGTCGGTCCACCGTGACGCGCAGACCGTCGGGCACGGTCAGCTGCACCTGTCCCGGTTCCAGGATGACCAGATCGCGCGGAGCCCGCCGCAGGATCTCGGTCAGGTCGAGCTCCTCGGGGAACGCGGTCACCGCGCCGGCGTCGATGCTGACCAGGGTCAACAGGTCGGCGACCAGGCTGTCGAGCCGACGGACGTTGCGCTCGATCGGATCGAGGTAGCCGGTGGTCGCCTCGTCCATGCCCTCCGAACGGCGCAGGACCTCCACGAAACCGCCGATCACGGTCAGCGGCGTGCGCAGTTCGTGGGAGATCGAGGCGAGGAACTCGTCCTTGGACCGGTTGGCGTCGGCCAGGGCGGCGTTCGTGGCCGCCAGCCGCTCGTTCACCTCGCGCAACTCCGCGGTCCGGCTCTCCGCGAGTTCCGTCGCGATCCGCTCGCGGGACGCCAGCGTCCGGGCGAGCCAACCGACGAGCAGGGCGACGACCACCCCGCCGAACAGCACCGCACTCGACGCCCGCTCGTACCACGGGGTCGTGAAGCCCGGGAGGGCGGTCGCCCGGACGAACCAGTCCTGGCCGCCCGCCTGCACGGGAGCGACCGACGCGACGACGTCCTCGCCGGTGACCTGCTCGCCGCGGTGCGCCAGGACATTGGCGTAGCTGGAGCTCGGATCGACGAGCTCGATGGTCACACCGGTGCGGGGCGGCTCCGCCGCCGCCAGCAGGCGCGGAGCCGAGATCACCATCACCAACGTGCGTGCCGGCGGGGTATCGGGCACCGGCGCATGGAGCAACGCACCGGGTTCGTCGGGGATCTGCACCACGAACGCGCCGTCGGACAACACCGGCTGACCGGTGGTGATGGCCGTGTCGTGAGCCGCCCGGGACTCCGGACGGGACGTGGTGTCGAGCCCGATCGCCGCCGCGTTGGTGGCCTCCGGGAAGGCGTTCGTCAGCAGCCGCACCACCGACTCGCCGGCGTCGTCGAACACCTCGATGTGGTCGTCGCCGAGTTGCACCGCGCCGTCGGCGAGCGCCGAACGATCGAGTCGGGTGACCAGACTGACCCCGACGAGCTCGGGCAGACGTTCCTCGAGCCGCACCCGCTCGAGCAGCGCGACGTAGCGGGTCTGATCCAGATCCTCGAGATCACTGATCGCGACCGCGAGGTCCTGGGCGATGTCGCCGTAGCGGGTCAGCTCGAGGCGGACGGTCGCCGCGGCCGCGCCGGCCATGCGCTCGACCGCCTCCTGCTCCTCGCTGCGTTCACCGGCGAGCAGGGCCACGGCGGCGAGTCCGGCCAACAGGACCACCGCGAGCATGGCGGCACCGACCACACGACGTTCCCGGGTGACGCCGAGCCCTGCCATCCACAGCTCCGATCCGCCCCACCCGTCGACGGGGCAGCGGACCGCTCAACGGCCATCTCATCGGGGTGCGGTGAGCGCTCAGATTAGCGAGAGGCCGGTGCCCGAGGCAGGGGCATTCGACTCGTGTCAGGCGGTGGCGGCAGCCTCCTGCTCGGCCAGTTCCCGCAGATTCCCCAACGAGCGGGTGAAGATGCGCCGGATGATCGGTAGCACGAAGGTCGAGGCACCCCACTCCCCGAACGCGCCCAGCGGCGGGTCGATCTGCTCCCACCAGGTGATCCGGGTGGAGGTCGCGTCGAGCGGCTCGAGTTCGAAGGCCCCCGAGCCGGTGATGATCTTGCCGAGGTGGGTGACCTCGAGGTAGCTCGGCTCCCGCCAACCGGTCACCCGCATGACGTCCTGGACGGTCAGCCCCAACAGATTCGTCGGGCACCGCAAGGTCACGCCCGCACCGGTGCGCTCCGGGGTCAGGACGTGCACCTCCTTGGCGTCCAGCATCCACTCCGGCTGCCGCTCCCAGTCGGTGAGCACCTGCCAGACGGTGGTCTGGGGGGCGGCGACGTCGACGACGACCTCGAGACGCATGGTGAGTCCTGTTCGTGGGAGACGGGTTCGGGAAGCTTCGGACCCGGCGACCGTCCGGAGCGGCACGCCTCCCGACCGGCCACGGTCGGGACCACCGCTAGTCTCGCAGGACACGACCCTCCGGGTGCCACGCACGCACCGACGGTCGTGTCCTCGAGCCGGCCTGGACCCGTTGGGCCACGCCGCACCGGGGCCGAGGCGCGCCCGCTCCACGGGCAGCGACCGCCCCGCCACCACGACCCTCGGAGCACGCATGTACGCGGAGATCGACGGCAACACCATCAACTACATCTCGGAGGGCGAAGGCCCGCCCGTGGTGTTCGTCCACGGGCTCGGCGGCTCCTCGAACGTCTGGCACGGCGTGATCGCCGCCGCGAAACAGCACCACCACTGCATCGCGCCGGACCTGCGCGGGCACGGGCGCAGCCAGGGGCGCGGCAAGTTCTCCATCGAGGGCTGGGCCAAGGACATCCAGAAGCTGATCCACCACCTCGAACTCCCCGCCGTCACCCTGGTCGGCCATTCGTTGGGCACGCTGGTGGCCCAGCAGCTGGCATCGACGTCCCCGGAGACGGTCGACCAGCTCGTGCTCGTGGGGGGCATCTCCTACTTCCAGCCGCCCACCGCCGACGCCTACCGGGAACGCGCCGACCTCGTCGAGCGCGAGGGCATGGACGTGCTGGTCGACGCGTGGCTGCAGGGCGCGGTGTCACCGCAGTCCCACGCCACCAAGAGCGGCATGGTCGGGCTGCTGCGCGACATGTTCCTGCGCAACGAGCCCCAGAACTACGCCAAGTCGTGCCGGGCCCTGGCCGATGCGCCCAAGATCCGCCGCGACGAGCTCGGTCAGCCGACGCTGATCGTCACCGGGGCCCACGACCGCTCCACCCCGCTCGCGATGGCCCAGGAGCTGACCGCGTCGATCCCGGTCAGCCGGGTCAAGGTCATCCCGGACGTCGGCCACTGGTCACCGGTGGAGTCACCCGGAGCCGTGGCCGCCGCGCTGCTCGAGTTCCTGTCGTGACCGAGCAGCCGGCCCTGCGCCGGTTGCTGCCCGACCCCGCCGCACTCCCCCTCGACGACCTGTACGCCGGCCTCACCCTGGCCGATGGTGGACCCGCGCAGTCCAGCTGGGTCGCGCTGTGCATGGTCAGCTCGCTCGACGGTGCGGTGTCGGTGGACGGGCTGTCCGGTGGGCTGGGGGGTGCCGCGGACCTGCTCGCGCTGTCCCGTCTGCGCGGCGCGAACGACGTCTCGATCGTCGGTGCGGGCACCGTGCGCGACGAACGCTACGTGCCGCTGACCGGGAGCGAGCAACGCCGGCGGGACCGCGCGGCCCGGGGCCTGCGACCCGTGCCCCGGATCGCGATCGTCACCCGCTCCGGTCGACTCGACCCGCAGCTGCCGATCTTCGGTGACCCGTCGGAACCACCGCTCGTCGTGGCCGGGGCCGACGCCGACCCGGACGCCCTCGCGGCACTCGCACCCCACGCCGAGATCCACCAGCTCGACACGGTCGAGGTGTCCGCGGACGGCCTGCTCGGGCTGCTGGCCCGGCTTGGGTTGCCCCGGGTGCTGTGCGAGGGCGGCCCCCGGCTCAGTCAGGTGATGCTCACCGCTGACCGCATCGACGAGGTGTTTCTCACCGTCGCACCGTCACTGGTGGGCGGGCCGGCCCCGCGCATCGTCCACGGTCGGGACGAAGCCGCCCGGGCCATGACGCTGGTGTCGGCCTTCGAACACGGTGGCGATCTGCTGCTGCGCTACCGCCATGCGCGGCACGAGGGCGCGTCGGTCAGCTGACATCGGCGGTGGTGTCGGTGTCGCCGGCAGCGCTGTGGCTGGCGGCGGTGTCGCCCGGCGCGGTGTGGCTGGCGGCGGTGCCGCCCGGCGCGACCCACTTGAGTCGGGCGACCGAGGTGTCGTACTCGGGGAACGCCCGCAGACCGTCGAGCGTCTCCATGACCGCGAGGTAGCGCGCCACCTCGGCGACGTCGTGCACCCGGACGAAGCCGGGATGGGGCCGCACCGCCTCGACCGTCGCGAGCGTCTCGGGCAGGCGCTCGGGCGGTTCCGCGCCGGTGATGACCCCGGTGAAGTACTTGCGGGACGCGCCGGTCAGAAACGACAGGCCGAGTGCGTCGAACCGGGGATAGCCGCGGATGACCTTGACGTCGTCGTGGGGGTACTTGGCGTACCCGATCCCCGGATCCAGCACGATCTGCTCGCGCGGTAGACCGAGATCCACGGCCCGCGCGATCGCCGCGACGAAGAGCTCCTCGACGTCGGCGACGACGTCCTCGAAATCGAGGAACGCCTCCTGCTTGTGTTCCACCCGGGTGTGCAGGATCACCAGCGCCGCCCGGTGGGTCGCGCACAGCTCGGCGATGCGCGGGTCGGCCAGACCCGACACGTCGTTGATCATGGCGGCGCCGGCCTGCAGCGTGGCCTCCGCGACCGGCGCGAACGGCGTGTCGATGGACACGGGCACGCCCTCGGCGACCAGCGCCTCGACCAACTGCACGGCGCGCGCGATCTGGACGTCGAGGTCGATGGACTCGCCGTGCGTGACACCGGAGTCGGTCCCGACGTCGATGATGGCCGCACCGGCCGCGACCATGGCCATGGCGGTCTCGAGCTGCTCGGCGGTGCTCGCGAGGTGCCGGGTGTCGGAGAACGACCCCGGGTTGGTGTTCACGATCCCCATGACGGCAGGTGCTCCGGGGCGCAGCGTGAACGTGTGCGGACCGGCGGGCAGGACACGGGCGGCGCGGCCCGTGGCGGTGCGGTCCGTGGCGGGGGTCGAGGCGAGCACGATGATGTCCTGGTCGGCGCTTCCCGGGCGAGCAGAGGTTTCGGGCCGGGTCGGATCGGCTTCGGTCCTGGCCCCGTCCCGCGATGGGTCCGTCGGTCCGGGTGGTGGCGATGGTGCGGCGTGGCCTCCGGACCCCGCAAGGCATTCGTCGCGTTCAGGCTCGGGGGGCGAGCACGGCCGGGAGCTCACGCAGGTCGGCGATGCGGTGGGTCGGACGGACGGCGTCGGGTCCCGGGTCGGGTGTCCCCGCCGGGGCCAGCCAGACCGTGGCGAGCCCGAAGGCCGCACCGCCCGCGATGTCCGCGCTCAGGCTGTCCCCGACCATGGTGACCGCGTCGCGCGTGGGCTGTCCCATCTGCCGGAACGCGGCCTCGAAGATCGCCGCGTCCGGTTTGGCCGCACCCACCTCGTCGGAGATCACGATGACCTCCGCGGCCTCCTGCAGGCCCGAGCCGGCCAGCCGGGGCCGCTGGACGTCCGCCAGGCCGTTGGTGATGAAGGCGACCCGGTGGTCACGGGCGACCTCGGCGACGACCTGCTCGGCACCGGCCATCAGCTGGGACCCGGCGGCGAGCTGACCGATGTAGTGCTCGGACAGCGCGGCGGTGTCGACGCCGTCGATGCCGTGCCGGCGCAGGACCCGCTCCCAGCGTTCGATCCGCAGTCGGGCCGGGTTCGTCTCGCCCCGCTCGAGCGCCGCCCACTGCTCGGCGTTGGCCCGGCGGTAGTCGCTGAGCACGGCCGGGGTGGGGTCCAGGGAAGCCGCCCGCAGGGTGGCCGACACCGCGGCCGTCTCCGCCGCGTCGTAGTCGAACAGCGTCCCGTCGAGATCGAACAGCACCCAGCGGTCGGGGCGTGCGGGCATCGTCGTCTCCTGATCGGGCCGCGCCGGACACCGACGGACGCGGGCGGGTCGGGCTGGATCCGGTGCCGAAGGCTACGTTGGCTCATGACCGGTCGTGAGCGATGATGAGGAGCCGGACGTGGCACGGGTCGGAATGCCCCGGAAATGGGTGTTCGTCTGCATCAACGAACGGCCGCAGGAGCATCCCCGGCCCTCGTGCATCCGCATGGGTGCCGCGGGGTTGTTCGAGGCGATCCGTGAGGAGACCGGGCGGCTGGGACTGGTCGACGTCAAGGTCGTCGCCTCCGGGTGCCTCGAGCCGTGCATGGTCGGACCCACGATCTACGTCGCCCCCGACGACGTCTGGTACGGAGGGGTGACGCTCGAGGACGTCCCGGCGATCTGTGCGCAGCACCTCGCCGACGACGAGCCGGTCGAGTTCCTGCGCATCGGCCGACCGGAGTTCGAGCTGTCACCGTTGCAGGGGCGCAGCGACCTGCCACCGGGCGAGATCCCGCCCGTCTGAGCCGGGCGCACACCGCTCATCGCCAGCCGCCCGTCGGGGTTGGTCCGCGGGGCGGGGGTCGTACAATCAAAGGCTGGTGCCGGGCACCGATCGTTCCCGTGCGCCCATCGGTCCGCGTCGACGCGGACCCGCTGCGCTCGCTGCCGCCCACCCTCGCCGCAGGAGCCGACGCCGCCCCGGTGATCCCGGGAGGCCACCGACCCCCGGAGGTGCCCCATGCCCCCCGCCGCCCGCTCCCTGACCGCTGACAGCCCGCACGCCGACGCCCCGCTGACCACGCGGCCCGGTGACGTCGCGGCGACGCCGCCCGACGACGGCCCCGGTGCCACCAGCGCCATCCGCCCGCACGATGCCAGCGGGGAACTGCCGATCCTCGGCTACGACGCGATCGAGTACTGGGTCGGCAACGCCAAGCAGGCGGCCCACTACTACCGCACGGCGCTCGGTTTCCGGTTGACCGCCTACGCCGGGCCGGAGACCGGGGTGCGCGACCGGGCGTCGTACGTGCTCGAGCAGGGCCGCATCCGGCTGGTGATGACCAGCGCACTGATCGCCGACCACGTCATCGGCGACCACCAGCGTCGCCATGGCGACGGCATCCGCGACGTCGCCTTCCGGGTCCCGGATGCCCGAGCGGCCTTCGACGACGCGGTCGCCCGCGGCGCGACCCCGCTCGAGCCGCCCCACGTCGTGCAGGACGACGACGGTGAGCTGGTCGTGGCGTCCATCGCGGTCTTCGGGGACACCATCCACTCCCTGGTGGAGCGTGACGACTACCGCGGCGTCTACCTGCCCGGCTACCTACCCGTCGACCACGACGCCCTCGCCGCACCGATCGGCCTGGAGCTGATCGACCATGCGGTCGCCAACGTCGAGATGGGCGCGATGGACGAGTGGTCCAGCTTCTATCAGCGCATCCTCGGCTTCGCGCAGCTGCGCCACTTCGACGACGAGGCCATCTCGACCGAGTACACGGCCCTGATGTCCAAGGTGCTGGCCGGCGGTCAGGGCCGGATCAAGATCCCGATCAACGAACCGGCGGTGGCCGCCAAACGCTCCCAGATCGACGAGTTCCTGGATGCCTACGGCGGACCGGGGATCCAGCACCTCGCGCTGGCAACCGACGACATCGTCGCCACGGTGCGCGCACTGAACGAGCGCGGTGTGAGCTTCCTGACCGTGCCGTCGGACTACTACCGCGAGGCGCGCGAACGCGTCGGCGAGGTCGACGAGTCGTGGGACGATCTGGCCGAGCTCGGCATCCTGGTCGACCGTGATGACGAGGGCTATCTGCTGCAGATCTTCACCGAACCGATGCAGGACCGCCCCACGTTGTTCTACGAGATCATCCAGCGCCACGGCGCGACCGGATTCGGCGTGGGCAACTTCAAGGCGCTGTTCGAGGCGATCGAGCGGGCGCAGGCCCGGCGCGGCAACCTCTGACCGCCGGCGCGGCCATATCCTGCGCGGTCCGGATGCGGTCGTGGTGATCGCACGGCGTGAGGAGTGAACCGGTCGTGTTGATCGTGATCCGCCTGGTGGCGGCCTTCGGTACCGCGGCCATGGCCGCGGCGATCATCGGGGCGTTCAGCGTCGCATCCTTCACCGAGGAGGGCGGCGTCCTCGCGGGCCTGGCCTGGGGCCGGGTCACCCTGCTCGACATCTACCTCGCGTTCGTCTTCGGATGGTTGTGGATCGCCTGGCGGGAACGCTCGGTGCCCCGGGCGGCCGCCTGGCTGCTGGCAACGCTGGTGACCGGGAGCCTGGCACTGTTCGGCTATCTGCTGGGGGCGGCGATGCGGGCCGACACGCTCGACCGGCTGGTCCTCGGCCCCCACCGCAGCTCCCCGACCTGACCACGACTGGGCGCTGCCGGTCGGCTCACCGGGCGTCGGGCGTCAACACGGCCGGAAATGAAGTGTCCCCCCGGTGGGAGATCCGGGGGGACGAAGGCTCGGGGGGCATATGGAGCCCGCAGTTCGGATGGGGAGAGCATCCGTGGTGGCAAGCCACCTGGGAGAGAGAGCTGAGCTCTGCCTGCCCGAGCGGCGCGCGGTTCCGTGGGAGCGGGGTACCGCGCGCGTTCTTCAGTTGTACGGAGGTGATGTGACCGCGGATGGGAGAATCTGCGATCCACCTCGGCGGGCTGTCCGGGGCTCTTGGGAGAAGAGCTGCCCTTTGGCCTGCGAGTGGTACGTTACCACGGCCGGCACGCCGGTCCAACTCTTCCAGCAACCCAGTTTGGACTGCTATTGGACGAGCCAATCCGTGAAAGTGGACCGCATCTCGCCACCCTCCTGCGGGGGGCACTCGACGGCGACGGTCCCCTCTACCGCTGCCTCGCCGATGGCCTGAAGCGGGCGATCGACCGTGGGGAGATCCCACTGGGCACCGTGCTGCCACCCGAGCGGGTGCTGGCCCGCTCGTTGTCGGTCTCCCGCGCGACGGTCGTGGCGGCCTACGACCGGCTCAAAGCGGAGCGGTGGCTGGAGAGCCGGCAGGGCTCGGGCACCTGGGTGCGGACCCAGGAGGCCACCACGACGGCCACCCGCAACGACGCCGTCGCGACCGGCCGGCTGTTCCTCGCCGACGACGGTCACGTCCAACGCTCCGGGCCGGGCGAACACCGGGTCGGCGGCGACGACCTCGTGGAGCTGTCGGTCGCCGCGGTCAACGCCAGTCCGACCATCAACCGGATCCTGACGTCGCTCACGCTCGAGGAGCTCGCGCCGGTCACCTCCCACCACGGCTATCTGCCCCAGGGCCTGCGGGCGCTGCGCCAGGCGATCGCCGGACGGTTCACCTCCACGGGCCTGCCGACCAGCGACGATCAGGTGCTGATCACCACCGGGGCGCACCAGGCCATCTCACTGATCGCGCGCCAGACCCTGGAGCCGGGCGACACCGCATTGGTGGAGAGCCCGACCTTCCCCGGCGCGCTCGACGTGTTCCGTCGGTTCGGGGCCCGCATGGTGCCGTGGCCCGTCGACGAACACGGCGTTCGTCTCGACGTGCTCGAGGACGTCGTGGCCCGCTCGAGTCCGAAGGTCCTCTACCTCGCGCCGCACTTCCACAACCCGACCGGAGCCATCCTGCCGCTGGAACGGCGTGAGGCCATCGGGCGCATCGCCGCCGAGCACGGCATCGTGGTGCTCGAGGACCTCGCCATGGGCGACCTGGAACTCGACGAGGTCGACCTGCCCCCGTCGATCGCCGCGCTGGTCGACGACGTGGAGGTCCACACGCTCGGCTCGACCGCGAAGCTGTTCTGGGCCGGCCTGCGCGTCGGCTGGGTGCGCTCGCCGCAGGACTCGGCGCTGCGCATGCTCGCGACCAAGACCGTCGCGGACCTGGGCACCCCCCTGGTCAGCCAGCTGCTGGCCGTCAAGCTGCTCGCCGAACGCGGACTGGTCCTGGCCGAACGTCGTGCCGAGCTCGTCCCGCGGCGCGATCTGGTGGCCGAGATCCTGCGCACCCGGTTCCCCGACTGGACCTTCCAGCTCCCCCCGGGCGGCCTGTCGATCTGGGCGCGTCTGCCCCAGGGCAATGCCGACGAGTTGGCCGAGGTGGCGCTGCGTCACGGCGTCGACGTCGTGCCCGGACCGTCCCTGTCGGTCGACGAGGGCAACCGGCAGTGGCTGCGCATCGTCTTCGCCCGACCGGAACCGGTGCTCGAGGCCGGTATGGACCGGCTCGAAGCCGCATGGCGCAGCTACGCGCCGACCACGGACCGTTCGGCCGCCCGACTGCTGGTCTGATCCGCCCGGCCGGGCGGCCCGATCGGCTGTCGCCGGACGTGGGCGCGTAAGCTCGTGGTGGCAGAGAGCCAGAGCCATCCGGGAGGCGTTCGCGCATGTCCGCATCGACCAGTACGGCACTCACCCGCACCATCGACGCTCAGGGCGTGGTCACCCTGACGCTCGACGACGGGGACAAGAACGCCCTCGACCCGGCGACCTTCGATGCGCTCATCGCCGCACTCGACGACGACGAGGCACGCGCGTTCGTGCTCGCCGGTCGGGCCGGGATCCTGACGGCGGGCCTCAACGTCAAATGGATGGCGGCCAACGGCCGTGACGGCGTCCAGGATCTGCTCGTCCGGTTCGGCGAGTGCCTGATGACGTGGTGGACCGAGCCGCGGCCGACCGTCTGCGCCGCGACCGGCCACGCCATCGCCGCGGGCACGATGCTGGCCATGGCCTGCGACCACGCGGTTGCGGCCGAAGGCTCCCTGTGGGGGCTGACCGAGACGCAGATCGACTTCGAGATCCCCGACTTCGGTCTGGCCCTGACGCGGGCCAACGTCCGCGCCGACCGCATCGAGGACCTGCTGCTGCCCGGCGCACGGATCGATGCGCACGCCGCGGTGGAGGCCGGCTACGCCGACCGGGTCGTCCCGGCCGCCGAGGTGGTGGAGGCGGCACAGGTCCGTGCCGGTGAACTCGCGGCCCTGCCCGCCCGCGCCTACGCGGGCACCAAGCACCGACTCCGTGGGGCCGTGGCCGCCGAGGTCCGCGCCGGGCTCGACGCCGACATCGTCGCGCTGACCGCGCACATCGGCTGAGCGCTCAGAAGCCCTCGATGACCTGCAGGACGAACCCGGTCAGCAGCAGGAAGACCAGCAGCCCCCCACCGAGCAGCAGCATCACCCGGATCTCCCGGCCGATGCCGCGCACGGGCCGCATGGGGCGCAGCCGTCGCCCGCAGGCACAGTCGCCGGGGTCGAGGTAGACCTGATGCTGCAGTTCGCAGATGAACCGCGGACGGTGCTCGAGGTCGTAGCCACAGACGGTGCAGACCAGCGCGCCCCGCGTCCCCGCCATCCGGCACCGCGGACACTGCCGGGCCTGCAGCCGGTCGGTGGCGACGAAGCCGACCGCCAGGCCGAGCAGGCCACCGAACATCCACGCGGAGACGACGACCTCGCCGAAGCCCCGGCCGGTCGCGATCGCGACCGGGGTGAGCACCACGCCGACGAGCAGCACCGGTGCGACCGACAGCGCGCCGATCAGGCGCTTCTGCCGCCACGGCAGCGGGGCGGCCCGCGACACGGCGACGGGCGGCTCGAGCAGCGGCGGCTCGCGGTTCTCGGGCACGGCGGGGATCCTCGGGCGGCGTCGGTGCGGACCGACGGCGCTGACACCGGCGGCCGCACCGAGGGTACGAATCCCCGGCGGGCACCGGACGTCGCGGAACCCGGCTCCGGCCGGTCGCGACCGCCGGTCGTGACCGCCGGTCGTGACCGCCGGTCGTGACCGCCCATCAGCATCGCCGCCTACGCTGCGCACGACCGTGCGGGAGGGAGATCGCGACGATGTCGGAGACCACCAGCGTGCCGCCACCGCGGACGATCGACGCCGCCACGCGGCCGACGTGCCGCCCACGCCTGCGATCGACCCCGCCACGGCGCACGTCATGAGCGAGGTCCACTGGCGCGAGCTCTACCACGAGGTCGTCGACACCGGCCTATGCACCGGCTGCGCCGCCTGCGTCATGGCCTGCCCCCGCGACGTGCTCGGCTACACCGACACCTACGAGCCGGTCCAGATCGGTGAGGGCATGGCGCACGACCAGTGCGTGATCGGCGACCGTGGCTGCGACATCTGCACCCGCGCCTGTCCGCGCTTCCGCAACTGGGAGGCCGACCTCGACCAGGCCCTGTTCGGTCGGCCCCGACGCGACGACGAGGTGTTCGGCCAGTACCGCTCGATCCTGCTCACCCGCACCACCGATGCGGCGATCGCCGAGGTCGGCCAGGACGGGGGGCTCGTGTCGAGCCTGCTGATCTGGGGGCTGGAGACCGAGCGCATCGACGGTGCGCTGGCCTCGTCGGTCGAGGACGTCGGGCGTGGCCCGTTCGATGCCGCCCCGGCGCTGGTCACCGACCGCGCCGGCGTGCTCGCGACCGCCGGCTCGCGCTACACCTATGCCGCGCCGCCGCTGGCGATGGCCGAGGCCGAGGATGCCGGGCTGAAGAACCTGGCGCTGGTCGGCATGTCGTGCCAGGCCTCGATCAACGGCTCGGTCAAGGCCCGCGGCGTGGCCAAGTACGACCGGAAGATCGCCCTGACCATCGGCCTGCTGTGCTCCAAGACGTTCACCTACGAGGGCCAGCAGCAGGTGCTCGCCGACCACGGCATCGCGATGGACCAGGTCACCAAGATCAACATCAAGGGGCGCTACCAGGTCTGGACCCGTGACGGCGGCTACCACGAGATCCCGCTGAAGCTGTTCCACCCGTTCACCCGCCCGGGCTGCAAGCTGTGCCCCGACTTCGCCGCCCAGCACGCCGACATCTCGACCGGTGGGATCGGTGCGGACGACAACTGGACGCTGACGATCGTGCGCACCGCCCGCGGCGAGGAATGGATGCAGGGCGTCATCGACGCCGGCCTCGTCGAGGCCCGCCCCGGCGAGGACGACGAGGTGGCGATGAACCTGCTGCGCAAACTGTCCGGCGTGTCCCGCCGCCGCTGGCCCGGTGACGCCCTCCCGACCTCGGCGGCCCGACCGGGCCTGCTCCCCATCGTCGACGCCTGACCACGCCGCAGACCACACGCCAGATCCCGTCCGACCAAGGAGTGCACCCGTGGGCCTCGTGACCCGGAAGATGGCCGCGGCCGCGGCCGCCGGTGCGGCGGCGGTCGCCGCACGCCGCGCCGTCGAGCTCGGCTGGAAGCTCAGCACGGGCAACGAGCCGCCGACCGCCCGCGACCTCTCGGGCGACGGCGACACGGAACTGCGCGACCTGCTGCTGTGGTCGGCGATCGTCGCCGCCGCAGTCGTCGTCGCGCGCAGGATCGCGGTGTCGACCACCGACGACCTGTTCGGCGTGACCGACGACGACTGACGGCGACCACGCGCCGGCGACCACACACCGGCGACCACACACCGGGGTCCACACACCGGCGACCACACACCGGGGTCGGCGGGTCGGTGTCCACGATCGGCAACGCTGCGCGGCGAGTCCGCCACCAGCCGTCATTGTCCGCGCCGTCGACCACGTTCGATGTAGTGAAACGCGACCAGGGATCGCGTTTCACTACATCGAACGCGAATCCCGAGCCAGTCGGCGGGGCGCGCCGGCACGACCGGGACGACCGGGAAGACTGGGACGACCGCGACGACCGGGGCAGCCGGGGCAGCCGGGCGGTTCAGGGCACCAGCGGTAGACCGTCCGGTCCGCCGATCGGTTCGGGTGGCGCGTCCACCGGCCGTTGCAGCGTGAGACGGATTTCCATCAGACCGGCGTCGTCGGGATCCGGGTGTTCGAGCGCGAGCCGCAACAGCCCCGGCCCGGTGTAGACGGTCAGTTCGCTCGGTGCCTGGGCCCAGGGCGGACCGACGTGCGCTCGGGCCGTCGCCTCGTCACGGGCCACCAGCGTCACGACCAGCAGCACGCCACCAGGGGCGACCAGGCGGGCGATGGCGTCCATCGCCGCGTCCCGCACGACCCCGGGCAGTGACTGCACGGTGCGGACCTCGACGACCAGATCGAACGCACCGACCAGCTCGGCCGGTGCATCCAGCACGTCGACGACCCGCCAGCTGATGTCGCGCCGCCGATGCCGTCGCTCGGCCCACCGCACCGCGCTCGGTGCCACGTCGACCGCGGTCACCTCGAAGCCCCGGTCGTGCAGTTCCGCGGCGTCGTCACCGAGGCCGCAGCCGACCACTAACGCCCGGCGTCCCGGCGGTGTGGCCACCGGATCGTCCAACCAGTCCGTCAGATAGGGATGCGGGCCACCGTCCGCCCAGGGCACGGCGTCCGGATCGCGGTCGGCCGCCGCGTAGAGCGGCTCGAACCAGCCCGTCGGTTCACCCGCCTCGAGGTGGTGGGTGACCAGGGACCCGACATCCGTCGCGCTCCGTCGTCGCCGACCGCGCATCGCGCGATCGCTCAGGTCGCCGACGGGATCTCGTAGGCCGAGACCTTCGGGTGGTCGACGTTGGACACGCCGACCTCGCCGGCACCGCCCGGTGACCCCAGACCCGTGACACTGCCCTCGAAGTACTCCGCGTTGATGGCGGTGAACTCGCCCCATTCCGGGGGGACGTCATCGGCGTAGAAGATGGCCTCCACCGGGCAGGCGGGCTCGCACGCCGCACAGTCGATGCACTCGGAGGGGTGGATGTAGAGCATCCGGTCACCCTCGTAGATGCAGTCGACGGGGCACTCCTGCACGCAGGCCGTGTCCTTCACATCCATGCAGGGCTCGGCGATGACGTAGGTCACGGCACTCTCCTCGCGGGTCTCATGATCCGGACGCCGAGTCTAACGGCGGCGGGGCGCATGCCGCGAACGGCCGACATGACGACGGCGGGTCCCGGTCGACCGGAACCCGCCGTGCACCTGCGCCACCGTGACCGGCGGCAGTTCGTGGGATCAGGCGTCCCAGGCCGCGACGGTCGGGTGGTCCTTCTCGCTCGAGCCGACGGCGGCGGCACCACCGGGGGAGCCGAGCCCGGTGACCTCGTCCTCGAAGTACTCGGCGTTGATCGGGGTGAACTGCTTCCACTCGTCCGGGACGTCATCCTCGTAGAAGATGGCCTCGACCGGGCAGACCGGTTCACACGCACCACAGTCGATGCACTCCGTGGGGTGGATGTAGAGCATCCGCTCCCCCTCGTAGATGCAGTCGACGGGGCACTCCTCGACGCACGCCTTGTCCTTCACGTCGATGCACGGTTCAGCGATGGTGTACGTCAACGTCGATGACCTCC
>LFIK01001366.1_pt1 | contig 19345 bp, 21 predicted proteins | sample 643401 | NCBI WGS metagenome assembly LFIK01 (sample SAMN03777447, study PRJNA286221) | soda lake metagenome | biome: soda lake; feature: Kulunda steppe; material: water; isolation source: sample T5-Br brine of Lake Tanatar-5 | place: Russia: Kulunda steppe | collected 2010-07
AGCACCGACTGGTAGAGCGCCTGCGCCGAGGGCCAGATGAAGAAGATCATCGTCACGATGATCTGCGGAGCCAGCAGCGCGTAGGGCAGCCAGCCCGTGGGAAAGGTCATGCGCTTGGTCTGCATGCGGGGCCCTTCCGGGGATCGCGGAAAACGAGGACGGCCCGCCGCGCGGGCGGGCCGTGGCAGTCTGCGCCGGTTTAGCGGTTGTCTTCCTCGAAGTCACGCAGGAGACGGTTGCCGCGCTCGACCGCGTCGGTTGCGGCCTCCATGCCGGTCTTGTCGCCCGCGACGAGCACTTCCATCTCCTCGGAGATGATGTCGCGGATCTGCACGAAGTTGCCGAAACGCAGCCCCATCGAGTTCTCGGTGGGCTCGTTGAGCTGCATCTGCCGGATCGAGATGTCGGTGCCGGGGTTCTCGTCGTAGAAGCCCTGCTCCTCGGTCAGATCCCAGGACGCCTGGGTGATCGGCAGATAGCCGGTGCGCTGGTGCCACTCGGCCTGGACCTCGGGGCTGGAGAGATACTCGAAGAACGCGGCCGTGGCCTCGTATTCCTCGTCGCTGTGCCCCGCCAGCGTCCAGAGCGTGGCGCCGCCGATGATCGAGTTCTGCGGCGCGTCCTCATGGTCGTCATAATAGGGCAGCATGGCGTAACCGACCTCGAAATCGGTGTTGGCCAGCACCCCGGCGCGGCCGGCGGAGCTTTCCATCATGATGGCGCAGTCGCCGCTGTAGAACATCGGCCCGGCATCGGGGCCCGCGCCGCCGCCGGCCCAGCTGAACACGCCGCTTTCCTGCCATGCGGCGAGGTTGTCCCAGTGCTGCGCGACGAGATCGCTGTTGAAGACGAGCTCCGTGTCGAAACCGCCAAAGCCGTTCATCTGCGTGCCGAGCGGAATGTCGTGCCATGCGGTGAAGTTCTCGAGCTGCACCCAGCTCGGCCAGCGCGTGGTGAAGCCGCACTCGGCCGCCCCGGACTCGAGGATCTGCTCGGACATGCTCTCGAGCTCGGCCCAGGTCTCGGGCGGGCTGTCGGGGTCGAGCCCGGCGGCCTCGAAGATGTCGCGGTTGTAATAGACGATCGGGGTGGAGGAGTTGAACGGGAAGGAGAGCATGTTGCCCTCGGTATCCGTGTAGTAGCCCACCACGGCGGAGAGGAAATCGTCCTGGTCAAAGGCGCGGCCATGATCGGCCATGAGCTGGTGAACCGGGTAGATCGCCCCCTCGGCGGCCATCATCGTGCCGGTGCCGACCTCGAAGACCTGCACGATCTGCGGGTGCTCCTGCGCGCGGAAGGCGGCGATGGCGCCGGTCATCGTCTCGGAATAGTTGCCGCGATAGCTCGGATTGACCCGGTAATCGTCCTGCGACTCGTTGAAGCCCTCGGCCATCTCCTCGAGGATCTCGCCGAGCTCGCCGCCCATGGCGTGCCACCAGTCGATCTCGGTCTGCGCGTGAGCCGCCGTCGCCGATATGGCGAGCGCCGCGGAGGCGCCCAACAGGCTTGCACGATGCGTCATAAGTGTTCTCCCATGTTCAGGCTGTTCCTGCAGGGGGCACGGCGTTCTCCCCGTCCCCGTGGCCCCAGCCGTATCGTTGTCACATGACGGTTTCGTGTCAAACTGTTTATGCGCGACCATGCCCGAACCACAAGCATCAACGCCCGTTTTCGCGCAGAAACAAAAAAGACCGCGCATTTTCGCACACGAACCCGGCCCGAAGCCACCGCGCACGAAAAAAGCCCCGCCGGAAACCGGCGGGGCCCTGATGCGGCGTCACGATGACGCGGGCGATCACTCCATCGGAGCTTCTTCTTCGCCCATCATCGGCTCGTCGCTCATCTCGTTGATCACGGCGGCGATCTGCTCGCCGAGTTCCGGATCCTCCGCGGCGGCCTCACCGATCTCGAGATACTCGTCGAGGCTGATGCTCGGCGAGTCCTCGATGGCGGCGATCATCGCCTCGTTGCCCTCGTCGACGAGGGCCTGCTGCTCTTCCTCGGACTCGACGGCCGCGAGGTCGGCGGCGTAGGCGTCGCGGATCTCGGCCACGTCGAGCGCAGCCTCGGCGAAGGCCTCGATCTGCTCGTCGGTGTATTCCGCGTCCTGCGCCGTCGCCGGCAGCGCGGTGGCCAGCGCCAGAGCGGCGGCCGCGGTGGTGGTGGCGACAGTCTTGGAAAAACGCATGAGATCTCCTTTGGTTTCACGAACCCGTCGATCCGGGATGGGCCAGACCTAGCCGCCCCGACCCGCGGCATCAACCACTCCCCACGCCGGGCCGCCGGGTCGGCGGATTCTCGGCAAAATCACGCGAACAAGCGCCCCTCACACGGCGAAATGCTGCCAATTCAGAGGAATCGGTGGATCGGAAGATGCCCGATCACCCATGAAACACCGCGCCGCAGCGCGCGCGCGCCGGGTTCGTGCATCATCACCCCGGTCAGCCCGCCGCCCGACCAGCGCAATTGCCGGCCGTCGAGCACAAGGCCGTAGCTGCGCGCGGGGTCCGCGTCGTGCGCGATCTCGGCCTCGAGCTCGGCGACGAGCTGGGGCGCGTCGAAGATCACGCCCATCTCGGTATTGAGGAAGGCCGAGCGCAGGTCGAAATTGAACGAGCCCACGAAGCCGCGCGCGCCGTCCACGATCAGGATCTTGGAATGCAGCATCTCGCCGCCCTGCCCCGGCGGCGCGCCCGGTGCGAATTCGTGAATCTTCACCCCCGCCGCCAGCAACGGACGCCGATAACGGCGATACGCGCCGTGCACGACCATGTGATTGGTCGCGGCGAGGCTGTTGGTAAACACCCGCACCGCGACGCCGCGCCCGGCCAGATCGCGCAGCCGCGCCAGCCCCTCGCGCCCGGGCACAAAATACGGCGTCACCAGCGTGACGCAGTCGCGCGCGCCGTCCATAACGGCCTCGATCGCCTCGGGCATCCAGCGCTCGCGCCGCGTGCCCAGCGCCTTTTCGGGCGGATCGGCCAGCACGCGCGCCGACGCCGTCCAGCTCAGCCGCTCGGCAGGCAGGAACGCGGCGGGGGCGTCGTCGGGCAGCGCCTCGGCGAGAAAGGCGCGCGCGCGCGGCGCCTCGGCCTCGGCGTCGAGGGCGCGGCGAAAGCGCGGCAGATCGGACGCGTAATCGCGCCAGAGCGCGGAGATCGGCAATGCGAGGCCGCTGTTCCAGTAGGCGTCGAAGACCGTCTCCGCCCGTGTCAGCGCCGCACCGAGCACGAGCAGATCGACATCGCGCCCGTCGCGCACCCGCCCGCGCGCGGCGCCCAGATCCACATCCCCGATATTGCGCCCCCCGATCAGCCCGATGCGCCCATCCGCGAGCCAGGCCTTGCAGTGCATGCGCCGGTTGAAGCGCACCACCCCCAGCACCAGCTCGATGCCCCGGCGCAGCGGCGAGCGGCGGTTGCGGATCGGGTTGAACAGCCGCACCTCGATGCGCGGATGGCCGTTGAGCGCAAGGTAGCTCGGATCGAATCCCTGCGCGTTGATGTCGTCGAGCAGCAGCCGCACCCGCACGCCGCGATCCGCCGCGGCGACGAGCTCACGCGCCATGAGCCGCCCGGTCATGTCGTCGCGCCAGATATAGTAGAGCATGTCGAGACTGCGCCCCGCCGCCCGCGCGCTGCGCGCGCGCAGGGCAAAGGACTCCGCATTGTCGGAGACCGCACACAGCCCGGTGCGGCCCCGATTTGCGGCGGTGAGCGGCGTGACGGCGCGGTCGAGCGCGGTTTCCTCAGCGCCCGGCACCAGCGCGCGCGACGGCGCCCCCCGCGCGCGCTTGGCAAAGCGGCCATAGGAGTAGAGCGCGATTGCCGAGGCCAGCGCGAACAGCGCCGCCACAAGGGCCATCCATAGCAGCCAGGTCATGCGCGACGCCCGGTCAGGCGCCGTTCTGCGGCGATGCGCATTGCGTCTCCCTTCCCGCGCCCCACGGGTTCAAAACTCGGGCGCGCCCTCGCAGGATCGAAACCCGGACGCGCATCGCCGCGCGGCGCTTGTATCCCCGCTCATGCGCTCAGCGTTGCGCTCCCGTCGCGCGCCCGGATCCAGGCCTTCACCGGAAGGTGATCCGAAGCGACCCGCGCAAGCGGGGTGTCGTGGCTGCTCATCTCGATGACATCGGTCGCGGGACAGGCAAGGATGCGGTCGAGCGCGAGCAGCGGCCGGCGCGCCGGGAAACTCTTGACGAGCGCGCCGGGCGCATGCGGCATCAGCGGCTCCAGCGAGGAGCGCCGCGTGAGCCGCCACTCGTTGAGATCGCCCGCCAGCAGCGTCGGCCGCGGCGGCTCCGCCGCCAGAACCGCGCTCAGCGCCTGCGCCTGCGCCAGCCGCGAGCGCCGCAGGAGCCCCAGATGCGCCGCCACCACGCGCAGCGGCTGCCCGGCGCGGATGATGTCGATCATCACCGCGCCGCGCGGCTCGAGACCGGGCAGGTCGATCTGCTCGACCCGCTCGACATCGATATTGCGCAGCAGAACGAGATTACCGCGCCAGCCATGCGCGCGCCCGCGCCGCTCGAGCGGGATTGGCGCAAGCCCCGTCAGCGCGCGCACCGCGTCCAGATCGAGCACCCCGGCCATGTCCCCGAAGCGCCGGTCCGCCTCCTGCAGCGCGACGATATCGGCGTCGATCTCGGCGAGCACGCCGGCGATCCGCGCCGGATCACGCCGGCCATCCGCGCCGACCCCCTTGTGCATGTTGTAGGAGGCGATGCGGAAGGCGTCCGGGGCGGGACCCGGATGTGATCTGGCACGGTTCATCGCGCCGAAGATGGGCGCAAATCGCCGCGCGCGCAAGGCGCACGGCGCTCACGCATCCGGGTTTCGCATCAGCCGGTTCGAGGCGGTCTCGATCTCGTCCTCGATCCGGTGCATGAAGGTGTCGCGCGCGAGCCCGGCGGGGATCGGCGGCAGGAACTCGACCACCGCGCGCCCGGGCCGGCGAATGATTCCGCGCCGCGGCCAGAACAGCCCCACATTCGTCGCCACCGGCACGCAGGACTGGCCGAGCTCGCCATAGAGAATGCCGCTGCCGAGCTTGTAGGGCAGGTATCCGCCGGGCGCGACGCGGGTCCCCTGCGGATAGATGATGAGCTGGCCGGGCAGCGCGCGCCGCTTCGCGACATCCTCGATCATCTGGCGGATCGCCTGCCCGCGCCGGCCCCGGTCGACCGAGATGCAGCCGATGCGCCGCGCGTACCAGCCGAGGATCGGGGCGCGGTTGAGCTCGGTTTTCATGATGAATTTGGGCCGCGGCAGCTCGCTGACGAGAATGATGATGTCGAAAAAGCTCTGATGCTTGGCCGCGACGAGCACCTCGCCCTGCGGCACCGGCCCGCGCACCTGCGAATCGAGCCCGACCATCCAGCGGGCGCTCCAGCGCACCCAGCGGCACCAGGCGCGCACCCCGGCATAGGCGCCGCGGCGATCGACGATGGCCCAGGGCGTGTAGACGATCGCAAGCACCGCCATCATGACGTAGATCTGCGCCACGAAGACGAGCGATCGCAGCCATTGTATCCCGTCGCGCATCCACGAACCCTCCCGGCCCCTGCGGCAATGCCAACTGCCCGGACGCGGCGCAAGACCGCGTCGCGCCGCCATCGCGGAAAACCCGCGCCTTGTCGCGGCGGGGCCGACATGCTCAGATAGCGGAGGACACCGGTTACGTTCGAGGGATGGATGCGTCTGAGCTGCCCGAACTGCCATGCGCGCTACGCGGTATCGGCGTCGATGATCCCGGCGTCGGGCCGCGAGGTGGAATGCTCCGCCTGCGGCCATGTCTGGGTCTTCGTCCCCGAGGGACCGCAGGAGAGGGCGGGCGACGACGAGACGGCCGACCCGGCCGCGCCGCCGCGCGATACGGCGCCGCCCGTCGCGCAGACGCAGACTGCGCCCCCCCCGGTCGAAGACGTCGCCGAGGATGGCGACCCGGTCGCCGGAAGCGACGCCGAGGCGCCGATTCCCCCCGCGCATGAGCGCATGGACCCGTCGGCGCTCGGCGTGCTGCGCGAGGAGGCGGCGCGCGAAACCTCCGCGCGCGCCGCCGAGCGCAGCGCGCCACAGCCCCCCCAAGCGGCGGCCCCGCCCGACGGCGAAGGCGCCGCGGTCACGCCGGGCCCCGCGCAACCGCGCGCGCCCTATCTCGCGACGCCGCAGCCGCGCGAGGGCGACGAAGCACCGCGACCGGAACGCAGCAGCGCCGAAGCCTCGCTGCGTCGACAGGTGCGCGAGCGCGCCGCAGCGGAGGCCGAGACCGCACCCGGGCCATCCCGGCGCGGCGCCAGCCGGGGCGGTTTCGCGGCCGGGCTCGGGCTGGTGATCGCGCTCGCCGTGCTCGGCGCGCTTGTCTATGCCGGATCGGACGAGATCGCCGCGGCCTGGCCCTCCGCCGAGGCGGCGCTCGCCGCCTATGTGGACGCGATCGACGGGGCGCGTCTGTGGATCGCGGCGCGGGCCGAGGACTCTGTCACCGCCCTGGTCGAGCTGATCGCGCGGCTCAGCGGCTGAGGCGCCCGCTCGGCGCGCCGCCGGACCATTTTATTTCGCCTGCGCGACGCGCCGAGCGGCTGCCGTGCGAGACGCGTCAGAATCAGAAGCGGTCGAGCAGGCGGCGCAGGTAGTCGAGTTCGATCTCGGGGCGGTCCTGCTCGCCGGAGCGGCGGCGGATCTCGTCGCGCAGCTCGCGCGAGCGCAGATCCCCGCCGCCATCGCGATCGAGCATCGGATCATCCGTCTCGAGCCGACCGAGCCGGCCCATGTCACGGCCGAGCGGGTCGCGCTGCCCCTCCTCGCCGAGCGCCTGGCCGTCCTGCGTGTCGCGGTCCGCATCGCGCATCGCCTGGTCCATGCTGCGCATCCCGTCGCGCAGCGCGTCGAGCGCCTCGGCCTGACGGTCGAGCGCGCGACCGTGATCCTCGTCGCGCAGCGCCTGCTCGGCACCGTCCATCTCGCGCTCGGCACGCTCGAGCGAGTCGCGCGTGGCGTCGCCCTCCGGGGTGCCCTCGCCGGGCAGTTCGCGGTTGCGCTGGCGGCCGAGTTCGTCGCGCAACGCGCGCTGGCGGTCGGCGAGGCTGTCCTCGCCGTTGCCGGGCTCGGCGCCGTCGCCGGGCGCGCCGTCCTGATTCTCGCGGAAGGTGTCGTCGGAAAGCTGCTGCTGATCGCGCAGCGCCTGGCCGAGCTCCTCCATGGCCTCGCCCGCGCCGTCGCCCTGCCCGTCGCCCTCGGCGACCTGCATGTTCTCCATCATCTCGGCGAGCATGCGCATCAGCTCCTCGGCCTCCGACATCCGGCCCTCGCGCATCAGCTCCTCGATGCGGTCGAGCAGCTCTGCGAGCTGGTCGCCGCTGATCTCGGCGCTGTCGCCGTCGGCGCTCTCGGTGCCGTCCTCACCGCCCTGCTCGGCAAGCTGGCGCATGTAGTCGTTCATCGCCTCGCGCAGCTCGTCCATGAGCTCGGAGATCTCATCGTCGGAGGCACCGCGGCGCATCGCCTCCTCGAGTCGGTCCTGCGCGCGGCTGAGCCGCTCGCGCGCATCGGCGAGATCGCCCTCCTCGAGCAGGATCGCGATATCCCACAGATCATCGGCGATGGCGTCGCGGTCGCCGCGCGCGAGCCCGTCATCGCCCATCGCCCCCTCGAGCTCGCGCAGCGCGGTGCGCATCATCAGATAAGCGCGCTCGTTGTCGAACACGTCATCCTCGCCCGCGCGATGCGTGACGGCGCGCATCATCCGCACCACGCGCGGCGCGTTCTCCGCCGTCCAGAGCAGATCGCGACGCATCTCGATCACGGCGTCGGCCACCGGATCGAAGAAGCGCCGCCCCGGCAGCGTCGTCTCGCGCTCGCGCGATTCGCCGACCTGCCCGGGGGCGTCCTCGGCGCTCAACTCCACGCGCACGGGCATCCCCGCCCAGGGATGCTGCGAGAGATCCTCGATCAGCACCTCCTCGATCTCGGTGCGATCGCCCGACGGCAACGGCAGGGTCACGCGCAGCGCGTCGCGCTCCTCGGGCTCGGCACGCAGGCCGTGTCGGCGTTCGACCGCGTCGAGATCGAGGGTAAGCTCGGCCTCGGCTGCGGTGACGCCGTAATCGTCGAGCGCGCGCCAGGGCAGGCGCATCCGGCCACCCGATTCGCGCTCGATGGGGCCGGCGGTGCTGATGGAGGGCGGATCGTCCGGGATCGCCGTGATCTCCCAGGACCGTGCGCCGGGGCCCTGCACGCTGACGCCGCCCGAGCGGGCGACATCGAATGCGAATTCGGTGGCGTCGTCATCGCTGGCGCGCGCCGTGTCGTCGCGCCCGGAGACCGATTCGGAGACCGTCAGCGTGTCGGTGCGCCCATAGAGCCGAATCGACACGCGGCTGCCCTCGGGCACGTCGAGGCGCGGGCGCTCCAGATCGTTGAGATAGATCGTCGGCTTGCCGGTATAGGACGGCGGCTGCACCCAGCCCTCCCAGCTCGGCCCGGCGGCGGTCGCGGTGTCGGGGCCGCGGGTGGTCAGCTCGGCAACCTCGGTGACGCGCGCGGGCGCGCCGAACAGAAACGCCAGCACCAGCGCCGTGAGCGCCACGTAGCGCAGCGCGAGCGGGTCGCGATGCGCCAGCCGCAGATCGGGGGCGACGGGGCGCGCACCGACGGCACGCGCGGCCATGCGCGCCTGATGCGCGCGCCAGACCGCCGCGGCGGCCGGGTCGGCCCCGCCGGTCGCCGGGCTGTCGGCGAGCGCGGTGAGCGGGCGACCGGGCAGGCTCACATCGAGCCGGTCGAGCGACTCTTCGTCGCGGGGCCAGCGAAACCGCCGCCAGCCGCGCCACAGTCCGATGACCGCCCCCAGCGCCGCAAGCGCGCCCACGGCCCAGACCAGCTCGATCGGGGCCGGGTCGTGCAGCCCGAACCCCATCGCCGCAATCACAGCGAACAGAATCGTCCAGACGGGCCAGAAGCCGTGCGTGATCCGCTCCGCCAGAAGCCCCCACCCCGTCAGCCGCAGCGGCCAGCGCAGGCGGCGGATCGTGGCGCGGATCGGGTTGTCGTCGGTCATGCGGTCGTTCCGGTGCGGCCTAGAGCCATGGTGGGAGGGTATCGCGTGCGAGCATCTCGTCAAAGGTCGGGCGCGGGCGGATGACCGCGAATTGATCGCCGCGCACCATCACCTCGGGCACCAGCGGGCGCGAATTGTATTCCGACGCCATGACCGCGCCGTACGCCCCCGCCGACCGGAAGGCCACCATGTCGCCCGCATCGAGCGGCGGCAGCGGGCGCTGCCGCGCAAAGGTGTCACCCGATTCGCAGACCGGCCCGACCACATCCACCGGCGCGACCGCGGCGCGCGTGGCGGGCTCGGCGATCGGGACGATGTCATGCCACGCGCCGTAGAGCGCCGGGCGCACGAGATCGTTCATCGCGCTGTCGAGGATGAGAAAATCGCGCCCCGAGCCGGTCTTGCGGTAGATGACCGAGGACACCAGCACCCCCGCATTGCCCGCGATCAGCCGCCCCGGCTCGATCTCCACGGTGCAGCCCAGATGCCCGACCGTGCGCTTGATGAGCGCGCCGTATTCCGCCGGCAGCGGCGGCACCTCGTTGGAGGCGGCATAGGGAATGCCGAGCCCGCCGCCGAGATCGAGCCGCTCGATCACGTGGCCGTCGGCGCGCAACTCGCGCGTGAGATCGGCGATGCGGGTATAGGCCGCCTCGAAGGGGGCGAGCTCGGTGAGCTGGCTGCCGATATGCACGTCGATGCCGCACACGCGAATCCCCGGCAGCCGCGCTGCCTCGGCATAGACGTGGCGCGCGCGCGCGATCGGGATGCCGAACTTGTCCTCCTTGCGGCCCGTGGAGATCTTGTCATGGGTGCCCGCATCGATGTCGGGATTGACGCGAATGGCGACCGGGGCCTCGGCGCCCATCGCCGTCGCGACCTCCGAGAGCGCGGCAAGCTCGGGCTCGGATTCGACATTGAACTGCCGAACGCCGCCCTCGAGCGCGAGCTGCATCTCGGCGCGGGTCTTGCCCACACCGGCAAAAACGATCCGCTCCCCCGGCACCCCGGCGGCGCGCGCCTTTCGGTATTCGCCGCCCGAGACGACATCCATCCCCGCGCCGAGCTGCGCGAGGGTGCGCACGACGGCGAGGTTGGAATTGGCCTTCATCGCGAAGCAGACGAGATGGTCGAGCCCGTCGAGCGCGTCGGCGAAGAGCTGGTAGTGCCGCGTCAGCGTCGCGGTGGAGTAGCAGTAGAACGGCGTGCCGACCTCCGCGGCGATGTCGGCGAGGGGCACATCCTCCGCGTGCAGGGTGCCGTGGCGATAGATGAAGTGGTCCATGCGCCCGCCCTAGCAGAGCCGTCGCGCGGCGCAATCGCGCATCACGTCACCGGCCGCGTGCGCAGGAACAGATAGAGCGGCAGCCCGCAGGACACGCCGATGCCGAAGGTCGCCGGGATCGCCAGAAGCCCGATCCAGTTGCGCCGCGTGGCGACCTCGGCGATAATCCACACCGCCAGCGCCACCGCCGCGACCGTCAGATCCCAGACCAGCCCCGAGGTCGCGAGATTGGCGTGCCAGGCATCCACCATCGCCATCAGCGACCAGCTGTTCTCGTTGAACCAGCCGATGAAATAATACATCGGATGGATCGTGCCCCACACCGCGAGCGCGAGATAGAGCATCCGCAGCGGCGACATCACAGCGCCCCCGAGATGCCGCCATACGCCCCCTCATGCGGCCTGTCTTCGGGTGGCTCGGGCGGGGCATCGGCACCGCAGGCGGCGAGGATAGTCAGCGCGAGCGCGAGCGTCGCGTATTTCATGGCAGTCGCTCCCTCCAGCGCGCGACCTGCGCGCGCACCTGTTCGGGCGCCGTGCCGCCATAGCTGGTGCGGCTGGCCACCGAGTTGTGAACCCCGAGCACGTCGAACACCCCCTCGGTGATGTCGGGATGGGCGGCGCGCATCTCCTTGAGCGTCAGATCGGGCAGATCGCGGCCCGTCTCCTCCGCCCGGCGCACCAGCGTTCCGGTGACGTGATGCGCCGTGCGAAAGGGTAGCCCGAGTTCGCGCACCAGCCAGTCGGCGAGATCCGTCGCGGTGGAGAATCCGTTCGCCGCGGCGGCCTCGAGCGCGTCGCGGTTGGCGGTCATGTCGCCGATCATCCCGGTCATCGCGGCGAGCGACAGCTGCAGCGTGTCGGCGGCGTCGAAGACCTGCTCCTTGTCCTCCTGCATGTCTTTCGAGTACGCCAGCGGCAGCCCCTTCATCACCGTCAGGAGCGCTACGTTCGCGCCGACGATGCGCCCGATCTTGGCGCGCAGGAGCTCGGCCGCGTCCGGGTTCTTTTTCTGCGGCATGATCGAGGAGCCGGTCGCGAAACGGTCCGAAAGCGTGACGAAACGAAACTGCGCCGAGGACCAGATCACCAGCTCCTCCGCCAGCCGCGACAGGTGCATCGCGCAGATCGAGGCCGCCGCGAGGAACTCCAGCGCGAAATCGCGGTCGCTCACCGCGTCGAGCGAATTGGCGCAGGGCCGATCGAAGCCGAGCGCGCGCGCCGTCATCTCCCGGTCGATCGGAAAGGAGGTCCCCGCCAGCGCCGCGGCGCCGAGCGGCGATTCGTTCATCCGCGCGCGCGCATCGCGCAGCCGGCCGGCATCGCGCGCGAACATCTCGACATAGGCGAGCATGTGATGGCCCCAGGTCACCGGCTGCGCGGTCTGCAGATGCGTGAAACCCGGCATCACCCAGTCCGCCCCCGCCGCGGCCTGATCGAGCAGCGCGCGCTGGAGCGCCTCGAGCCCGGCGATTGCGTCGTCGCACTGCCCGCGCACCCAGAGCCGGAAATCCGTCGCGACCTGGTCGTTTCGCGAGCGTGCCGTGTGCAGCCGCCCGGCGGGCGCGCCGATCATCTCCTTCAGGCGCGCCTCGATGTTCATGTGAATGTCCTCGAGCGCAGGCGACCAGGTCACGCGGCCGGCCGCGATGTCGGCGCGCACCCGGTCGAGCCCGTCGGCGATGGCGTCGGCATCGGACTGCGCGATGATTCCGCAGGCGGCGAGCATCGCGGCATGGGCCTGCGACCCGGTGATGTCCTGCGCGGCGAGCCGCTGATCGAACCCGATCGAGGCATTGATCGCCTCCATGATCGCGTCCGGCCCGGCGGCGAACCGCCCGCCCCACATCGCATTCGCGCCCTGATCGCTCATCGTGCCACTCCAAGATCCCCGCGAGCTATACGCGCGCGCTCCACAATGGTAAATCCCGCCGTGCGCGCGCAGAGCGGCCATTGCAATCAGAGGGTGATTCTCATTTTGTTCATTCCCTGTTAACGGACACCGGGGCAGGATGAGCCGCGTCACGGAGGGCAGAACAATGTCGCAGGTCAGGACGGACAGGCCGATTCAACCCGTCGACGGGCCGGATACACCGCTCGCCGCGGCGATATCCGAGCAGGATCGCGATACGCTGCGCCTCGTGCGCCGCGCGCTTGAAACGCGCAACGCCGCGCTCGCCTTCCAGCCTGTGATGCAATCCGCGCGCTCCGATTGCCCGGCCTTCCACGAGGGTCTGATCCGCATCTTCGACGAGACGGGGCGCGTGATCCCGGCGCGCGACTTCATCGCCACGGTCGAGACGCACGAGATGGGGCGCATGATCGACTGCCTCGCGCTCGAGATGGGGCTGAGGGCTCTCGGTCAGGAACCTGCGCTACGCCTGTCGATCAACATGTCGGCCCGCTCGATCGGCTATCCGAGCTGGATGGACACGCTCCGGCGCGGCGTGCGCGCCGATGACACCATCGCCGAGCGGCTGATTCTCGAGATCACGGAAAGCTCCGCAATCCAGATGCCCGAGATCGTCACCGGCTTCATGCGCGACCTGCAACGCTGGGGCATCGCCTTTGCCCTCGACGATTTCGGCGCCGGCTACACGGCATTTCGCTACCTGCGCGAGTTCCATTTCGACATTCTCAAGATCGACGGACAATTCGTGCGTGGCATCGTCGAGAACCCGGACAACCAGGTGCTGGTCGAGGCGCTGCTGTCGATCGCGCGCCATTTCGACATGGTCTCCGTCGCCGAATCCGTGGAAACCGCGGCCGAGGCCGAATACCTTGCGCGCATCGGCGTGGATTGCCTGCAAGGCTATTACTTCGGCGCACCGATGCTGCGCCCGGGCTGGATCCAGCCGGCCACGCGCGTCTCGGCCTGATCGGCCGGACCGGCAGCCGCGGCGCGCGCATTATCCTTGACCCCCGCCCGCCGTCCTGCATCCTGCGGCGACAACTGCGCGTACTCCGCGCGCATGTCGTCAAGGGAAAGGGCACGCCATGACCAACGTCGTCATCGTCTCCGCCGCACGTACGCCGGTGGGCAGTTTCAACGGCAGCTTTGCCAACACGCCGGCGCATGAGCTCGGCGCGGCGATGCTCGAAGCGGTCGTCGCGCGCGCCGGGGTGGACAAGGCGGAAATCTCGGAAACCATCCTCGGCCAGGTCCTGACAGCGGGTCAGGGCATGAACCCGGCGCGCCAGGCGCATGTGAATGCCGGGCTGCCCGTCGAGTCCGCAGCATGGGGCATCAACCAGGTCTGCGGCTCGGGGCTGCGCTCGGTGGCGCTCGGCGCACAGCACATCCAGCTCGGGGATTCGGCCATCGTCGCCGCCGGCGGGCAGGAGAGCATGTCGCTCAGCACGCATGCCGCGCATCTGCGTGCCGGCCACAAGATGGGCGACGTGAAGTTCATCGACACGATGATCCGCGACGGGCTCTGGGACGCCTTCAACGGCTACCACATGGGCCAGACCGCCGAGAACGTCGCCGAGAAGTGGCAGATCAGCCGCGAGGCGCAGGACGAATTCGCCCTCGCCTCGCAGAACAAGGCCGAGGCGGCGCAGAAGGCGGGCAAGTTCCGCGACGAGATCGCCCCCTTCATCGTCAAGACCCGCAAGGGCGACATCACCGTCGAGGACGACGAATACATCCGCCACGGCGCCACCATCGACAACATGACCAAGCTCCGGCCGGCCTTCACGAAGGACGGCACCGTGACGGCGGGCAATGCCAGCGGCATCAATGACGGCGCCGCGGGCGTGCTGCTGATGAGCGCCGAGGAGGCGGAAAAGCGCGGGCTCGAGCCGCTCGCGCGCATCGCTTCCTACGCGACCGCCGGCCTCGATCCGTCGATCATGGGCGCGGGGCCGATCAACGCCTCGCGCAAGGCGCTCGAGAAGGCGGGCTGGAAAGCCACCGATCTCGACCGCGTGGAGGCGAACGAAGCCTTCGCCGCCCAGGCCTGCGCGGTCAACAAGGATATGGGCTGGGATCCGGAAAAGGTGAACGTGAATGGCGGCGCCATCGCCATCGGGCACCCGATCGGGGCAAGCGGCGCGCGCATCCTCAACACGCTGCTGTTCGAGATGAAGCGCTCGGACGCGAAGAAAGGCCTCGCCACGCTTTGCATCGGCGGCGGCATGGGCGTCGCGATGTGCCTCGAGCGCTGAGCGTCAAGGGCGGCGCAAGGATGTTGCGCCGCCCCATGCATCCGTGCAACGAATTTACCGTGCGATTCATCAGCGGGAGGACACATGGCACGAACAGCACTCGTGACGGGCGGCACGCGCGGCATCGGCGCGGCGATCGCGACGGCGCTCAAGGCGGCGGGCTATCAGGTCGCGGCGAACTATGCCGGCAATGACGATGCCGCGAAGAAGTTCACCGACGAGACCGGCATCCAGACCTACAAGTGGTCGGTCGCCGATTACGACGCCTGCGCCGACGGCCTCAAGCGCGTCGAGGCCGATCTCGGCCCGGTCGATGTTCTGGTCAACAATGCCGGCATCACCCGCGACGCGCCGTTCCACAAGATGAAGCCGGAGCAATGGCGCGAGGTGATCGACACCAACCTGACCGGCGTGTTCAACATGACGCATCCGGCCTGGCCCGGCATGCGCGAGCGCGGCTTCGGGCGGATCATCACGATCAGCTCCATCAACGGCCAGAAGGGCCAGTTCGGCCAGGCCAACTACGCCGCGTCCAAGGCCGGCGATCTCGGCCTGACCAAGACGCTCGCACAGGAGGGCGCCGGCAAGGGCATCACCGCGAACGCCATCTGCCCGGGATACATCGCCACGGACATGGTCATGGCGGTCCCCGAGAAGGTGCGCGAGGCGATCATCGGGCAGATCCCGGTCGGCCGGCTCGGCGAGCCGGAGGAGATCGCACGCTGCGTGGTGTTCCTCGCCTCCGACGACGCCGGCTTCATCACCGGCTCGACGATCTCCGCGAATGGCGGGCAGTTCGTCGTGTGACGCTTCCGCCCCGGTCCGCGCGGCGGGCCGGGGCGCTCAGCCCTGCGAAAGCCGCTCTATCTCTTCCTTGAGGCGCAGCTTGCGCTTCTTGAGTTCGGCGATCTCCGCGTCGCGCGTGGCCGGGCTACGCTGAGCCTGCTCCACCTGCTCGGAAAGTGTCTGGTGTTTGCGGCGCAGTTCCTGGAGATGCGAATTCAGCGTCATCGATGACCTCCCGTCATGAAACCAAGAAAAGTGGACCACAAAAGCGCCGGCGTGTCACGCGCCATGCATGTCCCGCGCGCCGGCGTCGCATGATTTTGCGTATCGCGCCGCCGCCCGCGCCCGTCGTGCTGGCGCTGCGCTCATTCCTGCATCGCGACCGGCGCGCCGTCGCGCAGGATCGCGCCGGCGGCGGATGTGTAGGAGTCGCGGTCGGCGTCATGCGCGGCGCCCGCATGAAGCACGAGCGGCGCGAGCAGCCGGAACGGGCCGCGCGCACCCTTGCGCGCGCACAGCAGAACACGCCCGGCCGGCCGCCCCTCCCGCGCGGCGACGGGCCGCACCGCAATGTCGCCGCCGCGCCCGGCGATGGCGACGAGCAGGTCCGGCAGCCGATCGGCGCGGTGGATCACGGTCAGCCAACCGCGATCCTTCAACCGGCGCAGCGCAACATCGATCCACAGGCCGAGCGGCGTGACTTCGCGCCGCGCGCGCTCGCGGCCGCATGCGCGCGCCGCCGTGCCCGCGCCGGACGGGTCGTAGGGCGGATTGGCGATGACATGGTCGAAACGCCGGGCGCGCAGTGCCGCCGGCAGCGCCGCCAGATCGGCCGTCGCCACGTCGAGCGCGACACCGTTGCGCGCGGCGTTTCGTCGCGCGAGATCGGCCTCCGGCGCCTGCAGCTCGACCCCGGCAAGCTCCAGACCGGGCACGCGGGCGCTCAGGCAGAGGCTCGCCACGCCGACCCCGCAACCGAGCTCCAGAACCGACTGCCCCGGCCGCGCCGGCACCGCCGCCGCCAGCAGCACCGAGTCGGTGGCCGCGCGAAACCCCGCGCGCGGCTGCAGAACGCGCAGCCGCCCGTCGAGAAAGCGATCATCGCTGACCCCCGGGTCAGTCGTCACCGATGGGCACGTCATTGTCCACGAGGATAGCGCGCGCACGGAAGTGATCGCGCTGGCGCACCATCAGCCGCCGTGGCAGGATACCGATGGAGCCCTCGAGAACGCTCATGTGGACGTCCATGTCGAAGACCTCTATATCCTCACCCTCAAGAAGCGCCGTCGCATAGGCGATGACCGTGGGGTCCGTGGTTCGAAGGAGTTCTCTCATGCCCCCAGTCGTAGCGGCAAGCCGATGACGGTGTCGAGCCAATTGACAGGACCGTGATGAGCCTCGACGTCCCCGAAACCAACCCGCAGGACCGCCTGAGCGCATATCTCGCCGAGGAGATCGCAGCGGTCGATGTGCTGATCCGCGAGCGCATGGCGTCCGAGCACGCGCCGCGTATCCCCGAGGTGACCGCGCATCTCGTCGATGCCGGAGGCAAGCTGCTGCGCCCGCTGCTCACGCTGGCGAGCGCGCGGATCTGCGGCTACACCGGCGGGCATCACGTCGATCTAGCCGCGACGGTCGAATTCATCCATACCGCCACGCTGCTGCATGACGATGTCGTCGATGAAAGCGCGCGCCGGCGCGGGCGCCCCAGCGCGAATCTGCTGTGGGACAACAAATCCTCGGTGCTCGTCGGCGATTATCTTTTCGCGCGGGCGTTCCAGCTGATGGTCGGCGCCGGGTCGCTGCGGGTGCTCGATATCCTCTCCGACGCCGCGGCCACCATAGCCGAGGGCGAGGTGCTTCAGCTTTCGACGGCGCGCGATCTGGGCACGACCGAGGCCACGTATTTCCGGATCGTGCGCGGCAAGACGGCGGCGCTCTTCGCGGCGGCCTGCGAGGTGGGCGGCGTGCTGGCCGAGGCCCCCGACGCGGAGGTGCGCGCGCTGCACCGCTATGGCGACGCGCTCGGGGTGAGTTTCCAGATCGTTGACGACCTGCTCGACTATGGCGGCGCGAGCGGCGAGATCGGCAAGAATTTCGGTGACGATTTTCGCGAGCGCAAGCTGACTCTGCCAGTCATCAAGGCGCTGGCCGCCGCCGATGACAGCGAGCGCGCCTTCTGGCGGCGCACCATCGAACGCGGCGAGCAGCGCGACGGGGATCTCGACGCCGCGCTCGCGATCCTGCGCCGGCACGGCGCCCTCGAGGCGGTGCGCGCCGACGCGCTGGAATGGGCCAAGACGGCGCGCGCCGCGATCGCCATGCTGCCGCAGGGGCCCTTGCAGGAAATGCTGCACGACCTTGCCGTGCAAGTCGTCAGCCGGGTGCGCTGAGGCTCATTCGCCCTGCGGGCAGCCCTCGATCTCCACGGCGCGCGTCTCACCGAGCACAGTGATGCGCAGATCGGAGCGGTCCAGCGCGGCCGGCGCGCCACCCAATGCGCGCGCCGATGCATGCGCGAAGAGCCGATCGCCCTCGCGCCGGGTCACGCTTTCGGACATCGTGATGCGCGCATCGCCATACTCGAACACCGCGACCTCCTCGCCATCGAGCGCCGGCATCTCGATGCGGGCGGCAACCTCGAGCGTGTTCTCGCCGGGCGAGACCTCGCAGGCATGGTCGGTCACATCGCCGGCCGCGGCATCGACCGGCTGGCGGGCGAGCGCGGCCTCGATCATCGGGTCGGCGACGCCCATGTCCGGCATCTCGGCCGCGAGGTCGAGCGTGATGGGAATGCAGATCTCCCGGCACACCCCGATATCGACGCTGAGCCGGGCGCTGATCGGGCCGTCGGCATCCGGCGTGATCTCGAGCGGCAACACCAGCGTGCCGTCATAGCCGATGCTGCGATAGCCCTGCTGATCGAAGACGCGCGGGCGCGGCCAGTGCACTTGCACAGCCGCGAGATTGCGCGAGCCGGACCAGTCGAAACGCGGCGCGATGCCGGCGATGCCGGGCTTGCGCCAGTAGGTCATCCAGTCCGGCGCGAGCGCGATGTGCAGCGCGGCCATCTGGGTGCCCGAATCGGTGCGCCAACCCGGGCGCAGTTCGGCGCTGACGACATCCTCGGTGTGGATGCCCTGCCCGGCGGCGGGCTGCGGGGCCAGGAGGGGCGCGCAAAGGGCGAGCGCGGAGCAGGTCAGAGGCGGGATGCGGATCATGGCGCGACCATATCGGCTGCGCTCGGGGTGGGAAATCACAATCCGGGCACCTGTTGCCGGGACTTGCGCTCGGAGCCACAACGCCCACATCATCGGCATGGCAAGGGGAGTCGAGCGATGGATCTGAGCGGCAAGCTCCTGATCGCGATGCCGGGGATGGGCGATCCGCGTTTCGAGCGCGCGCTGATCTTCGTGTGCGCGCATTCGGACGAGGGCGCGATGGGGTTGATGGTCAACAAGCCGCTGCCCGATCTGAGCTTCGAGGACCTGCTCGAACAGCTCTCGATCGAGCCCGCCGCGGATATCCGGCGCGACATCCGCGTGCATCTCGGCGGGCCCGTCGAGCATGGCCGCGGCTTCGTGCTGCATTCGGGCGATTACAGCGCGCCGGAGTCGACGCTCAGCGTGGATGAGCGTTTCGGCATGACCGCGACGCTCGATATCCTCGAGGACATCGCGCGCGGCACCGGGCCGGCGCAGTCGCTGCTCGCGCTCGGCTATGCGGGCTGGGGGCCGGAGCAACTCGAGGGCGAGTTTCAGGCCAATGGATGGCTGAGCTGCGAGGCGAGCCCGGAGATCGTCTTCGGCGCGGATGACGACGGCAAGTGGGAGCGCGCGCTCGAATCGCTCGGCGTCAGCCCGCTCGGCCTGTCGGCGAGCGCCGGGCGCGCCTAGGAGCGCGGCGCGGCGGCCCTGGCGAGACGATCGTTGATCGCGCGTCCGAGTCCGCGCTCGGGCACCGGCGCGGCGGCGATCCGGCCCCCGGGTCCCGCGCGCGCATCCGCCGCGCGCAGCATCGCGAAGAGATTGGCCGCCGCCTCGAC
>LFIK01001368.1_pt1 | contig 19337 bp, 17 predicted proteins | sample 643401 | NCBI WGS metagenome assembly LFIK01 (sample SAMN03777447, study PRJNA286221) | soda lake metagenome | biome: soda lake; feature: Kulunda steppe; material: water; isolation source: sample T5-Br brine of Lake Tanatar-5 | place: Russia: Kulunda steppe | collected 2010-07
ACCAACCTGCAGCTCACCCTCGCCTGCTACGACCTCACCTCGTCCTATCTGGAGGGCGACCCGGCATCCCACGACCGGTTCCCGTCCAAGGCGTTCGGTGACTGCCGCGACCACCGTGTCGACCGCCCCCAGGTCGTGATCGGGCTGCTCACCAGCGCTGACGGCATCCCCATCGCCCATCACGTGTTCGCCGGGGGCACGAACGACGCCACCACCCTCAAAGGCGTCCTGGACGACCTCACGAGGCGGTTCGCGGTGGGGAGGATCTGTGTGGTCACCGACCGGGGGCTGATCACCGAGGACAACATCGACCAGGTCGAAGCAGCGAAGTGTGACTGGCTGTTCGCGACCAAGCTCCGACGCCGCAAGGATGTCGCCGCGGTGCTCACCGAGGCCGCTAACGCCGATGAGGGCCGGTGGCAGGAGGTGACAAGGTTCGGCTCTTCTGTGCTCGAGACCAGCTACGAGGGCGGCCGCTACGTGGTGGTGTTCTCCTCGTCACGTGAGCGGCGTGACACCGCCCGCCGGCTGCAGCTGATCGTGAAGGTCGAGCGTCAGTTGCTCGCCATTGAGCGTCGCGTGCAGCGCGGCGATCTCGTGGCCGCGACCGACATCGCTGCGGCGGCCGCCACGATCCTGGCCCGCTCCCCGGTCAAGCGGCTGTTCGAGGCCTCCGATGTCGCCGACGGCAGGTTCGTCTACGACTACAACCACGAGGCGCTGGCCTACGACGAGCAACTGGCCGGCCACTACGTGCTGGCCACCTCGATGCAGGCCAGCACCGCAGATGCGGCTGAGGTGCTGGCCTGCTACCGGTCCCTGCAATCGGTCGAGCAGCGCTTCCGGGTGCTGAAGTCCTCGCTGGGCTTGCGGCCCATCCGGCACTGGACCGAAACCCGGGTCCGCGGCCACATCGCCATCTGTGTGCTCGCCGCGGTCGCCGAGGCGCTGATCGGCAAACGGCTGGCCGAAGCCGACCTACGTGACCCCGACCTCAACGACCAGCACCTGACCGCCGCCCGGGCCTTCGAAGAACTCGACCAGATCCGACAGGTCACCTTCACCGCAGGCGAGCAGACCATCACCGCCATCACCCGCCACACCGGCCTGCAGCAGCAGATCCTGGCCGCGCTCGGCGTCGACACCCGCGCCTGGACCCGGCCCGTCCTCCACCGCTGACCCGCACCACCTGACGCCCCCACACCCACTACATGTAGTAGGCGTGGGGGCAAACACGTTTCACCACAACCCGCTGACCAGGCGAAACGCAATCACCGCGTCAGACTCGGGTCGGGCCTGGGCACAGGGGTCCTGATCGGCGGCCCGGTCCCGGACACCCGCATCCGAGCAGGGCGCTTGCGCCGTTCTGCGGACCCCTATCCCTTGAGGTCCTCCAAGACATCGACGATGGCAGCCTGGCTCTCCACGAACGCCCGACGGACTCCGTCAGACCTTTCGGAGACTGGAAGGATGGGCGCACCCACGTCATTGCCGGCTGCCCGAAGCAGCGACTTGGTGGCCGCAGCCGGACCGAGCCGTCGGAACACTGTAAGGGCCGAGCCCAGCGCACGCTCCAGTCGGACAGCATCTTCCCAGCGGCCGGCCCGCGCCAACTCGAAGGCCCGGACGGATGCCGCAGGGAATACGCAGGCCGGACCTGACATCCAACCGACGGCGCCAAGCAACATCGAGGCGACTGGGGAAACAGATGTCGCTGCGAACAGCGTCATCCCGTGGCTCGCCAAGTCGGCACTCGACTGGAACAGGTCAAGCGTCCCAGAAGACTCCTTGACGTAATCGACACGAGGGATGGCGGCCAGGCGCTCGAACGTGCTCGGAGTTATGCGCAGGTTGGTCAGCTTATGGTGGTGGTAGACGACCAGCGGAATATCAGTGGCCTCGGAGACGGTTCGGAAGAGGTTGACGATGTCGTCCTCGCCCAGTGGTGCGTAGCCGAGAAGGATGACCAGAAGCCCGTCGGCTCCAGCCGCACTAGCCCGCCTCGCCTGGCCGAGGATGTCCGAAGTGGAGAAGCCAGCGACTCCGGCGACCACAGGTACCCTGCCGGCTGCTGCTGCCACCGCCGTCTCGATGACCGCTTGCCGGACAGCATCGGGCAGGTAAGCGATCTCCCCGGTGCTGCCAAGTGGCGTGATGCCGTGGACTCCGGCGTCGACCACGCGGTCGACAAGTTTCGCCAGCGCTGTCGCATCAAGCGAGCCCTCCGCTGTGGTCGGTGTCACGAGGTAAGGGAAGACGCCTTCCCAGCGACTGCTCATGGCTGCACTCCATCGTTGGCCCTGGGCGCTGATGCCTTGCAGGACAAGATTCGGCCCGCCCGACTCGAGAGATCCCCCAGCGGTCGGTCTTGGGTCAGGCCGTAGCGGCCCGGGCCCGCTGGCGGTGGTGGTGGCCAAGCGCCGCGTCTTCGAGCTCGACAGCACCGCCATCGGGCGGACCCCACCGTGGCTCCCACACGATGCATGAGCCACGTCCCAAGCAAGTTGGAGGGCCCGCACGACCTTCCTTCGGCACCTGGGACACGACGTTCGGCCTGGAACGCCCTCCCCGACCCATCGCGTGAAGGGCGGTCGCCTGGACCCGCAGTGAGCGCCTCCTGCGGACTGCTGCAGTTCCGTACTCGTCCAGTTACGACGCTCCTCAGCTCCACCTCACCGTCAGCATGGCATCCATGAGGTCGGAACGAGCTGTCGTCGGAGCTGACGACGGTGTTCGTCGCCCCCATGCGCCCGGACGGACCGATCACCGTACAGCCGCGCACCAATCTCTCAGGTGAAGCCAGCACGTCTACCTTCCGGAAGTTGGGCAGGAGCTCGGAGGTGACCTCGGGTGGCCTACCTATGGGGCGCGCTCGGGCAACGGTGGGTCATGCTTTCACTCCAGCTGGCGACCGAGGCGCTAGTACGTCCTCGGCATACCGAGCACCTTACGTCCGATGAAGGACAACACCATGTTCGTGCTCACCGGCGCCACGAGGTTCAGGCGAGCTTCACGGAACTTACGTTCGACGCCGTACTCCTTGGCGAAGCCGTAGCCACCGAACGTGTCCATGGCGGCGTTCGCGGCCTCCCAGGAGGCCTGCGAGGCGAGAAGCTTCGCAGCGTTCGCCTCGAACCCCGGCTGGTCACCCGCCATGAACCTTGCCGCTGCCTGCCAACGCATAAGGCTGGCCGCCTCGAGGTTCGCATGAGCCTGCGCCAAGGGGAACTGGACGCCTTGGTTGGCCGTGATCGGCCGATCGAAGATGACACGCTCGTTACCGTAGGCGACAGCCCGGTCGATGAACCAGTGCCCGTCACCCAGCGACTCGGATGCGACGAGGATGCGCTCGGCGTTCAGCCCGCTCAGCAGGTAGGAGAAGCCGCGCCCCTCCTCCCCAACCAGGTTCGTCGCGGGCACCCTGACATCGTCGAAGTAGACGGCGTTCGTCGCGTGGTTGATCATCGTGGGGATCGGTGTTGCGCCGATCCCTTCCGTAGCGTTCAGATCGACCAAGAGGATGCTGAGGCCGTCGGTTGGGCGATCGACAGCATCCCGCGCTGTCGTCCGCACCAACAGCAACATCCAGTCGGACTGCCGGAATCGTGACGTCCACATCTTCGATCCGTTGACGACGTAGTCGTCGCCGTCCCGGGTCGCGAAGGTCTTGATCCGAGTCGTGTCGGAGCCAGCATCGGCCTCGGTGACTCCGAACGCCTGCAACCGGAGCTGACCGGACGCGATCTGCGGCAGGAGGCGCTGCTTCTGCTCCTCGGAGCCGTGCCGGAGGATCGTCCCCATCGTGTACATCTGCGCGTGCGCGGCGGCACCGCTGGCTCCGGATCGGTTGATCCGCTCAAGGACCAGGGCCGCATCGAGGAGGCTCCCCCCACCGCCGCCGTACTCCTCGGGGATGAGCAGGCTGAGCCACCCCGCCTCGGACAGTGCATCGACGAAGGCGGTTGGGTACTCCTCACGCTCGTCACACTGCTGCCAGTACTCGTCGCGGTAGTCGCTGCACAGGTCGTCCAAAGCCTCGAGCATCGCCCGCTGCTCGTCGGTCATCAGGAACGGACTCAAGATTCTTCCTCCCAGCTGGTCGCTGACGCGTTGGCGAGCTCCGCCGCGAGACGCCGCATCGTGGTGCGCACCGGAACCACGTCCAACCCGTCGAGGACTGCCAGCACGCTGGCCGCATCGATGGCGACGGCGGCCCATGCCAGGCAATCGGCCAGCTTGTTCGTCAGAGCCGTCTCGTCGGGACGCTGCGAGCCGTGCCCGCCCGGCAGGTCGGCTCGCACGCGGTGCACCGCGCCCTCCTTGCTCCGTACCTCAACGACTGCGTAGCCGTCGTCGAACCCAGCGACACCGGCCGGGGGGATCGCGCTTTCCTCGACTTCGACAAGTCGAGCAAGATCCCGCAGCTGAGCCCGCTGCACGGATCCGTCGGTGAAGTGTTCGAGTCGTGGTGCGCCCTCGGACAACGTCACCGCGATGCAGTACTCCATGCTGAACTTGGCCTCCAGCCCGGTCTCAGGGAGCGAGTCCCGTAGCGGTGCCGTACCGGTCGGCTCGACGGTCACTCGGACCTGATCGATCGACGGCCCGAGGTCGGTCGATGGCGTACCTGGCTCAACAGCCAGCGCCTGCCGTACCTCCAGGGCGGCCGTGATCGCCCGGTGGGTGTTGTAGCAGCAGGCGAAGTGCTTCTCGCTGAGTCCCACGTCTACGGGGGTGCGGAGCACCTCCGGGATGCGGCCGGCGTCGGCGTCGCCACCCATCAGGGCGAACAGGCCGAGGGGGCCATCCAGGGCCGCCGCGTCCGCGGTGAGCCCCTCGCTGGCCATGACGCCGGCCGTGATGGCGCCGCGAGCGGCGAAGCCTGCGTGCAGTGGCTTCGTCATCGAACCGAAGTTCTGGCGCGTCCCGGAGGCGAGGGAAGCAGCGATCCCGAGGGCGTTCGTCGCCTCCGGCACGTCCAGGTCCAGCAGCCGGCTGACGCCCGCGGTCGCCGAGAGCACGCCCACCGTTGCCGTCGCGTGCCAGCCGCGGACGTAGTGCGCCTGCAGATCGAGGGCAGCCGCGACGGCATGTCCCACCTGGAGGGATACGGCGTAGGCCTCGGCGACCGCTGCACCATCGGCATCGACATGCTCGGCCATCGCGATGAGCGCGGGCAGCAGGACCGCTGAGGGATGACCGCGCACCGGCTCCCACACGTCGTCGAAGTCGAGGGCGTGAGCAGCCGTCGCGTTCAGCAGCGCCGCGGTGTCGATCGACCGGCGGGTCGAGTCGAACCACACCGTTGCAGAGCCTGCGTGGGCGTCGAGGTGCCCCATACCGGCCGTTGCAGCCATCAGCGAGGGATCCTGGCGCGCAGCAATCGCGCATGCCAGCAGGTCGGCGAAGGCTCTGGGGAACCAGCGGGCCTGAGCAGCGTGAGGCTCGGCGTGGATCGCGTAGACAGCCAGTTGCTCCGACGCGGGTACCCGCGCCTCGCTCACTGGTCGACCTCCGCCGTGTCGGTGTCCCCGCCACCCAGGTAGGCCCTGATCACCGCGTCGTTGTTGCGCACGTCGAGCGGCAGGCCGCTCGCGAGGAGCCGTCCCCGATCGAGCACGTGCATCCAGTCGCACAGATCCATCGCGAGAGGCAGATTGTGCTCGATGAGCAGGATCGTCGTATCACGCTCCTCACGCAGCGTGACCAACACCTCGCGGATGCGGTTGATGGTCGAGCCGGTGATGCCCGCCACGGGCTCGTCCATCAGGAGGAGATCGGGCTCGGTCACGAGAACCGTCGCCAGGTCGAGCAGCTTCTGCTGCCCGTAGGAGAGCTCGCCAGCCTTGGCGTGAGCGAGGTGGTTCAGCCCAACCATCTCCAGGGCGTCCATAGCCGCCATGCGCTCGCCAGACCGGAGTAGCGAGGGCCGTCCGCTGCGGATCGCGAGCAGCACGTTGTCAAGGACGTTCATGCGCCCGAAGGTCTCGACGAGCTGGAAAGTACGACCGATACCGGCGCGCGCGAGGACGGATGGACGCTTGCCGTCGATCCGCTCATCCCCGAAGTAGATCTGGCCAGCATCGGGCTTCAAGAACCCCGAGATCAGGTTGAAGGTGGTCGACTTCCCAGAGCCGTTCGGACCGATGAGGCCCGTGATCCGACCGCGTTGCACGCTGAAGGAGACGCCGCTCACCGCCTTCACGCCACCGAAGCCCTTCGTGAGGTCGCTCACCGCCAGCAACTGCTCACCGGTCCCCTGAGCGTCCGCAACTGGCGTTACCCCGCTCATTCTGCACCCTTCTGCTCGGACTCTTGATCGTCCTCGAAGGCATCGTCTTCATCGGTTACCGAATTCTCGCCGAAGATGCGTCGGCGGGTACGCGCCTCGAACGCATCGGTGGCGAGGTTCCAGATACCCAACGGGCGGTAGAGCATCACGAGGATCAGCACGACGCCGAGGAATATGTTCTCCCAGAAAGCACCCGCACCACGGAGCGACTCGGCGGCGGACACGAAGATCAAGCTGCCAACCACGGGACCGAAGATCGTCCCCACGCCACCAACCACCGCCATAGCGATCGGATAGACGAGATAGACGATCTCGAAGACGTTGGGCGTGAGGACGCGGATGTACTGGGCGAAGAAGGCCCCTGCGAGGCCCGCGACACCAGCGCTCACGACGAACGCGACCACCTTGTAGCGAACCGTGTCGATGCCGATCATCTCGGCCTTGGTTGGATTCTCGCGGATGGCGCGGAAACGCTTTCCGAACATCGAGCGCCCCATCAGGCCCAACCCGAGAGTGACGATGGCGAGCAGGCCGAGACCGAGGTAGTAGTCAGCGACCAGCGAGTCGATGCCCGGGAAGCGGCCGAAACCGGTCAACCCCCGTGAGCCTCCCGTGGTCTCTCGGAACGCCAGGATGGTGATCCGGAGGATCTCGATGAGCGCGAGCGTCACGACGAGGATGTAGGGACCGCGGAATCGCAGACACAGGTAGCCGATGGCGACACCCATCACGAGCGAGACCATGATGGCGATGAGCAGCGCGAGCCACGAGTTGAGCCCGGCGATGTCCAGGAGCGCCCACGTGTAACCCCCGGCCGCGAAGAACACGATGTGCGCAACGGAGAGCTGCCCCGTATAGCCCATCGCCACGTCCCAACTCGCAGCGAGCATCGCGAAGACGAACGCGGTGATCAGCACGTGGAAGAGGTAGCGACTTTCGGGCCTGACGATTGGGACGAACACCAGGACGACGGCGAGCGCCGCCATGAGGGAGTACTCAAGGCTCGCGACCTTCCGGCGCAGCAGGAAGGTCTTCCTGATCAATGCCTCTCGCACCGATTCGCGTCGCGACACCGAAACCGTACTCACGGGCACCCCATTCTGTCGCTTCCGACCATCGCCATCACAAGAGTTGGCCGCCCTGCGGGAACAGTCCTCGTGGCCGGAAGAGCAGGACCAGCACGACGACGACGAAGAACGCAACCGTTCCGGCATGCACACTGACGAACGTGCCCAGTATCGACTCGACCATCGCGAGGCCGAAGCTAGCGATGAGGGCGCCTTCGATGCTGCCTAGACCGCCCGCAATCACGATGATGAGTGCCCTGATGATCCACGCGAGCCCCATGAACGGGAACAGGAAGTAGATCGGCCCCATCAGGATCCCGCTAAGGGCAGCGAGCCCTGCACCGATCGCGAAGGCGAGTCCGTACATGAGCGTGCGGTTCACGCCGACGACCTGTGCTGCGTCCGCGTTCTGACTGACACCACGAAGCGCGAGCCCGACGCGCGTCTTGGCCAGCAGGAAGATCAGGCCGGCTATGGCAACGAACGTCAGGACGATCGTCAGGATCTGGTGGCCGCTGATGGGGATCCCAGCGATCGTCACCCGTCCGCCGACAAGAGGCGGTACCCGACGGACATCAGCCCCCATGAGGGCGAAGACGAGGTTGGACAGGATGAACGACAGCCCTAACGTCACCACGACCGTGCTCAGGAGCATCTCGTCCTCTGACTGATTGCGCTCCCGGAAGGGCCGGATCAGCAATCGGTCGATCCCGAAGCCGAGGAGGAACATGATGAGCAGCGAAGCGGCCACGGCCAGGGCGACCGGCATGGCCACCCAGCCGACCAGGATGATCACCAGGTAGCCGCCGACCATCAACATCTCCGAGTGGGACACGTTGATGACGCGCATGACTCCATAGATGAGTGACAACCCACTGGAGATCAGCGCATAGATGGCTCCGATGACGAAGCCGTTGATCAATGCCTCTACGAGCATGCGTACTACCTCTCTCTCCCGCTCAACCGCCCAGGTAGGCAGCCTTCACCCGGTCAGTAGTCCGCAGATAGTCACTGGAGCCCTCGACCGCGACATGCCCCATCTCGAGCACGTAACCGCGGTCGGCGACGCTGATCGCCAAGTCAACGTTCTGTTCCACGACGATGACCGTGACGCCTTCGTCGCGGACCTTCCGGATGACTCGCTTGATCTCCTCGTTGATGATGGGCGCGACACCCAAGGAGGGCTCGTCTAGCATCATCAGCTTCGGACGGGTCATTAGCGCCCGACCGATAGCGAGCATCTGCTGCTCTCCACCAGACATCGTTCCGGCGGACTGCTTGCGTCGGTCCTTCAGTCGCGGGAAGAAGTCGTAGACGCGCTCGAAGTCCGCGTCGATGTCCTCGTCCTTCCGGCTGTAGGCACCCATCTTCAGGTTGTCCAATACGGTCATCTTCGGGAAGACCTGGCGCCCCTGCGATGCAAGCCCGATGTTCCGCTTGGCGATCTTGTGGGGCGGCATGCCATCGATGCGCTCACCGAAGAGGCCTATCGTTCCGCTCCGTGGCTTGACGAGACCGCAGATCGACTTCAACGCCGTGCTCTTGCCTGCCCCGTTGCCACCGAGGATCGCGACGATCTCTCCCACATCGACTGACAGGGTGAGTTCACGAAGCACCACGACCCGTCCGTACCCGGCAACGACCGCGTCCAGTTCGAGCGCCTTCGCTTCCACTTCGCCCTCCTGGGCCTCGTCTGGCACAACACGCCGATGGCTGGGTCGGTGCCGGGCTCGCAGGCCCGGCGCCGACCCACGCGGAGCATCAGAGTTCCGGTTCGCCTTCAGCGGAGTCCGATGGCCAGATGATGACGTGCTCGCCGTCCTGGATCTGCGCGATCACGAAGGACAGGTTCCTCGTCGTGTGGTCATTCGGCTCGTAGCGCTGCGGGCCACGCACGCCGACCACGTCGACGTCGAGCAGGCCTGCCGCAATCTCGTCACGCTCGCCACCACCGACGGCCTGGACCGCGGCCATGAGCATGAGGGCGCCGTCGTATGCCTGAGCTTCGACATCCGCCGGGGTTTGCCCGTGCTCCGCGCGGTAGTCATCGGTGAAGCGGGTGATGAGTTCGTCGCCGTCGGTAGGCACCCAGACAAGGTTGCCCATCACCCCGTTCGCGAGATCATCGAGCTCGTCGATGAAGCTCGTGGACGCAGGGTCGCTGCTCGCACCGAACACTGTTGCGTCGATACCGCGGCTACGCAACTGCTCCATGAACGAGAACATCTCTGGTCCGACGAGCGCCGCGTAGATAAGATCGGGATCGAAGTTACGGAGGTTACCGATGACGGCACCGTAATCGGTGTTCCCCGGATCAACGAACTCGGACCGGATCTCCACGTCACTGCTCTGTTCCTCCAGCCTCTCGGAGAAGGCTTCGAACATAGGGACACCCCAGGCCGTCTCCTGGCTGACAGCGAAGACACGCTGCGGATCGACCGTCTCGAACACCGCGTCAGCGTCGGCCGTTGCGCGGTCCTGAGCCGTGGGTGCCGACATGAAGACGTAGTCGTAACCCTGCTCCTCGATGGTCTGAGGGATCGCTGGGGAGATCGCCCCCGGGATGATCATGGGCGTCTGGAGATCCTCGGCGATCTCCATCATGGCGAGCGTGATGTCACTGAGGGTTCCGCCGACGATGGCGTCAGCATCCTCAACGTCGATGAGCCGGCGGATCTGGGTGACCGCCTCGCTCACATCGGTCTGGTTGTCGGCGGTGACCCACTCGAACATGACACGACCGTTGTCGGTCTCGAGGCCGCCATCGTCGTTCGACTGCTGCAGCGCCAACTCCGCGCCCTGCACCGAGCGCGTGCCTAGCGCCGACCCGCCTCCCGTCAGGGGGCCGATGATGCCGACCTTCACGGTGATGACGTCGTTATCATCATCAGCGTCGTCGGCATCGTCTGCATCGTCGTCGGGTTCCTCCGAGTCCGTGTCGCTCGGCCCTTCGGCCTCTGGCGATTCCTCGGCACCATCGCCACCGCAAGCCGCGATGACCAGTGCGAGGACCAGCATCAGCAGAAGTGGTGCAGATCGCACCTTGCGGATATAGCGATTGAACGCCGTTCGTCCGGTCTCCCTCATCGTTCATCCTCCCAAGGCCCGGCAGTCAGACGCCGCCGGGACGATTCGTCACGCCGGCCCCGTCGGGGCGGCGATTCTCTCCGGGGTCCAGAGCACGGTCGTCTCGACCGACACCTCGACGTCGTCAACGCCCTCGAGCGCTCGGGCCCTATCCTCGACCTGTGCGGCGAACGAGAAGTAGAAGACACAACTCGCATCCGTCAGGACCAGGCGCACGTGGACCTTGCTGCCATCGAAGTCCACGCCCTCAACGAGCCCCATACCAACGAGGCTGAGGGGCTGCCCCAGCCGCTCGCTGCAGGGGTCGGTGATGCTCTCAAGGATGTCCCAGACCTGACGTTCGATGTCCTGTTCGCGAGACATCACGCGCCCTCCTGCCCGTTCCGAAGCAGCGACCAGGGCTGGGGGTCGATCTCCCGCATCCGTGCAAACACATCGTCGGTCGGCACGGTCCCGGCGTCTAGTCCATGCAACCGGGCGAAGTTCGCCCCGAGGACGAGCTCCTTGTCCTCGTCGGTGAGGGGCGGGTAGCCGTACCCATCGACGAACTCGTCCGGCATCTGCGAGGCCAGGAACCGCTCGATGAGCGGACGCGGATGCGCCACGTTGCAGCCGCTGGCGAAGAGCAGCCGGTCGTACCCGCTCCACTCCGCCAGCATGCCGATGGATCGGAAGAAGGCCTTCGGCGCCTGGCAGATGTAACCGAAGGTGCCCTCCAGCGCCGCGTAGATGTTCGGGAAGCGTGCCATGAGGAGGGCCGTCTCCTCCGTGAACGCGAGCCCCGCATGCACGATCTGGAAGTTCATCTCCGGTAGCGCAGCTGCGGCACCTGACAGGTCATCCACGCGGTAGGGCGCGGTGTCGGTCGGTCCAAGGGGTAGGGCCTTGTGGATCGCCACGTTGGAGATCCCGAGCTCAAGGGCACGCTCCATCACGGGGATCGCGGTCTCCGGGTCGCTGAGCGACACCCCGACCGTCTTCCCGTCGACGAAAACCGCGGGGTAGAACTTCAGCCCATCGACCCCGTAATCCCTTACCTGGCGCTCGAGCTCGCTCAGTGCTTGGCGCTTGTTGAGGAGTGGGATGGCCCCGTAGAGAAGAACGCGGTCGGGGTACTTCTCCTTCAGGCGGGCACCCTTCTCGATGCTGACCAGCCCGTCCTTGAAGAAGTCGTAGATAGGTGTCGCGTGGTAGCAGGTGACGTCGACCGGGCTCTCACCAAGGGCCGCAGCCACCGACACCTCCTCGTCGAAGTCACGGACGAACTCTTCCTCGGTCAGGACATAGTCGCTGTCCTTCGGCGACCACATCACGTGATGCGAGAACGTTCCGGCTGCGAAGCGAGGCGAGTACCGCTCGTGCACCAAATTGTCTGGCGCGAAGTTGTAGGCGTGGATGATGGCGTCAACGATCATTTCGTCTCCCGTCCCGCTCGATCTCAGTGTGTGGAGCACCCGTGGTGGTGGGCCGTCTGTCCAGGTCGTCCGCAACCCACGTGTCGGACCACAGGCTCTCCAGGCGCCGCTGCGCATGGCCCGAGACGGCTAGCTGGTTGCAGTCGACATCCCGACTAGCGATCTGCTCCAAGGCCGGCTTCACCACCGAGAAGTACGTCATGGGAAGTGCGACGCAGCCACGGCACGCTCCCACGAACTGCAGCTGCAGCGAGCCATCGTCGTTCTCCGCGACGTCAACGTCTCCGCCATGGGCGTTGAGCCGTGGTCGGACGTAGCGGTCGAGCACCTCCCGGGTCTGACCGAGATCGCCCTGACCCTGCGGATCGGTCATGAGATGGCCGTTCCGGCCGCCTTGGCTGCAACGGCATCGTCCAGGCCGGGACTCAGCTCGCGCATCTTCTGCTCGACGTCCACGCCCAGCAGTCGCGCCTGGTTCAGACCGAGGATCTTGCGACGGGCACGGTCGGTGATCTCCGGGTAGCCGTAGCGGTCCTGCATCTCGTCGGGGATCTGGACGCGCAACAGGATGTCGAGGAGCGCCTGAACGTCAGGCCAGATGAAGGCCTCGGACCCCCACAGGAGGCGGTCCTCACCAACGGATGACAAGCAACGCCCCAACCGCTCGTACGTCTTCCAGGGCGAGACCGGCCAGATGTTGATGACCGTCGACGACAGGGCCAACCACACGTTCTCGAACCGTGAGGCGATGCTGATTGTCTCGTCGATGTAGGGATCGCCGAGGTGGTGGATGATGAACGTCAACTCCGGGAAGTCGGACGCCGCCCGCTGCAGATCGTTGGGACGGAGGTCCTCGATCCGCTCACGACCCAGGGGCACGCCACAGTGGAACTGCACGTTGTTGATACCGAGCTCGAGGCACTTCTCCCACAGCGGGTAGGCCAACACTCGGTCGTCAGCGGTCCACGCCTTCCACGGACCGTGGGCCTTGTAGAACTTCATACTGACGGCGCCCATCTCAACCTGGCGCTCGAGCTCGCGTATCGCGCCCTCGATGCCCTGATAGAGCGGGTCGACGCCTCCGCAGAACAGCACCCGGTCTGGGGCCGCATGGTGGAGCTCGTACTGCATCTGAACCGGCGCGAAACCGTCCTTCCACCAGCCGAAGAGCGGCACCGTCTGGGCGAGGGCCATGTCGGTACCCGAGCGCACGAAGAGGGTGTCCAGGGCTTCATCGACCGTGGCCTTGCGCGGCTGGAAGTCCTCGCGTTCCTCCGAGCCCTCCCTCGAGTAGCGCTTGTGCAGTTGCTGAAGGTTGTCGCGGGCGACCGGATCGAGCACGTTCTCATCGGAGTTGTCGTACATGTGCACGACGTTGTCGAAGACGAAGATGTCATCACCGATCATGACGCCTCACCCCCCGTCCCCCTGGCCGATGTGAGGATCGTGGCACCGCCACCCTCCTGTCGTGTCGGGAACGCGGCATGGTCCGGCGCGAACTCTTCACGCCAGGTCAGGATGCTGCGGGTGTACCGCGCGATGACCACACCGTCCTGGTTGAGCCCCTCGGTCTGGATCGTGACGATTCCCATCTTCGGGCGTGAACTCGACGGGCGCACCTCGACGACCTCGCTGCGCGCGAAGAGCGTGTCGCCAGGGAACACCGGCGCCGGCAGTTCGATCTTCTCCCAGCCGAGGTTGATGCCGTTCTCGCTTACATCGGTCACCGTCAAGCCGGCAACGATCGCGAGCGTGAGCGCGGAGTTCACGAGGCAGTCTGGCAGCTCTGATTCCTTCGCATAGGCCGTGTTGAAGTGGACCTGATTCGTGTTGTTCGTCAGCAAGGTGAACCAGATGTTGTCGGCTTCAGTGACGGTCCTGCCGAGGTGAGACTCGTAGATGTCACCGACCCGAAAATCCTCGAAGAACCGTCCTCGCCAGCCCTGCACTACTCTCATGGCACCCTCCCCACACTCGTTGGTCGCTGCGTAACGCTCTCAGCCGGCCGTTGCCAAGGTCCGCCGTGCCCTTAGCACGATCGGTAGGTCGACAAGTTGTCCTCCCACCGCCACGGCCCCATCACCTCGTTCGATCGCATCGTCGAAGGCTTGCACGATCTCCTGCGCGTAGGCGATCTCCTCCTCGGTCGGCGAGAACAGCCGGTTGATGTCCTCGATCTGCCCCGGATGGAAGAGCGTCTTGCCGTCGTAGCCGAGACGCCGGGCTTGAGCCACGTCCTGCTCGAGCCCCTCCAGGTCGGAGTAGTCAGGGAAGACCCCGTCGACAACCAGGATCCGTACGCTGCGCGCGGCAACGACCAGCGCGGATCGTGCATAGACCAACTCCAGGGATTCCCCCACACGGCGCGCCGAGAGGCCCATGTCAAGCGCGAAGTCCTCGGTCCCCAACATCAGGGCCGAGACCCGCGGTGACGCCGATGCGATGTCCGGCGCACGAAGCAACCCAAGGCTGCTCTCGATGGCGATTACGAGTTCGGTTGATCCAACCGCCAATTCCGCTGAACGCTCCCACTCTCCGAGCCGTCGAGACGCCTCGACGACCTCCGCTGGGGACTCCACCTTCGGCAGGAGCAGCCCGTCGACACCGGGGACCAGCACCACCTTGAGATCACGATCGAACCACCCGGTGCCAACCTCATTGACCCGGACATACTTCGCCGCTGCGATCCGACCGTCCTCGATCGCTGCAGCGATCTGCTGGCGTCCGAGCTCCTTCGCATCAGCCGGCACCCCATCTTCGAGGTCGAAGATCACGGCGTCCATGGCCAGCGATTCCGCCTTCTCCAAGAACCGCTGCTTGTTCCCGGGAACGAACATCCACGATCGCAGGATTCGATCACTAGACATCGGCTGCACCTCGGTGGTCAGTATGGGCTGGCCTGGTCGCACTCTGTGCGACCAGTGAGAACTCGTCTTCATCGAGCTGCGCGATCTCGCTCAGCACCTGCTCAGTGTGCTCCCCGAGCCGAGGTCCGCGTACCGGTGGGACTGGCTCGGCGTTGCTGTAGCGGACCATGCTGTTGAGTTGGCGGACCGGGCCGAGCTCCTCGTGTGGGATCTCCAGGATCATCCCCGAGTCCACGACCTGCGGATCCTCGAGCGCTTCCTCGACGGAATTGACCGGAGCACATGGGACCTCGTTACGTAGCACCTCCATCCACTCCGCAGTCGTGCGTTGGAGGGAGAGATTCTTGAGGATTTCGTTGAGCTCCTCGCGGTTCTGTAGGCGGGCAGAGAAATCGACGAACCGGGGATCGCTCGCGAGTTCCGGTTGTCCCATGAGCGTGACGAGGTTCCGGTAGAACTTTTCCTTCGCGCACATGACGACCAGCCATCCGTCCTTGCTCGGCAGGATCTGTGAGGGAACCTGCGAGGGATGCGAGGAGTTGGCGTGACGCTTCGGCTCATAGCCTCGAGAAAGATGCCAAGCCCCCACATAGGTCAGCATGGAGAAGGCCGTGTCGAACAGGGACACGTCTATGTCACGGCCCACCCCCGTCTCCCTGGCGGAAAGCACCGCACTGACCAAGCCGAGGCCCGCAGCTACTCCCGCAGACAGGTCGACCAGCGAGAGGCCGGACTTCGTCGGGGGAGCATCAGGGTCGCCTGTGATGCTCATCCAGCCGGCGTATCCTTGCATCAGGTAGTCATAGCCCGGCTCTGTCGCCCGCGGTCCCTCGCGGCCGAAGCCGGTGAGGTGAGCGCAGACGATCGACGGCTTGACGTCTCCAAGTGCCGCGTAATCGATTCCCAACCGTGCAGGCATGTCCCCGCGGAGGTTGTTGAACACAGCGTCGCATTTCGTGACGAGCCGGTCGAACGCTGACCGGTGTTCCTCCACGTCGAGGTCAAGCATCACGCTCTTCTTCGAGCGGTTCAGGCACTGGAAATAGATGCTGTCGTCCGTGCCCAGGTAGGGCGGCACATGGCGACCGACGTCACCATTGCCGGGGCGCTCAACCTTGATCACCTCTGCACCCAAGTCGGCAAGGAGCATGGTTGCGAATGGACCAGCGCCGTACTGCTCGACCGCCAGAATCCGCAGGCCTGTAAGCGGTGGTTCTCCCACGTTTGGTTCCTGTTCCCCGGACTCACACGCTGGACTTCTGCCATAGTTAGTGTACTGTCGACAGTAGACCCAGCGCGCACACTCGTCAAGTAGATGCAAGGCTGGCCCTGAGACGCCTTCGTGCCGGCCTCCAGGGTTCGCCTTGGAGACCAACGAGGCTCCACGCCGTCATGTGCCCCTGCTGAGGTCAGCCCCCGCGGCCGACGACTCAGCGTGCGCCACGTGCGGGATGCTGCAGGCCCTGCCCCGCACCCCACAGTGACCACAAGGGGAACCCGTGAACAGTCAGGAGCTCAGCGAGGCTTCGCTTTCGTACCTCGCCGATCCGGTTATGGCGCCCGAGGCGCTACCGCCGGTGCAGCGCGCCCGGGAGCGGGTGCGACGCGAATCTCACCTACTCGGAGGTCGACCGCCGCAGCTGCCAGAGGTGACCGATCTCGAGGTAGCGGGTAGCGACGACAATCCGGCCGTGCCAGCCCGGCTCTACCGCTCGGACGGTGCTGCAGGCATCTTAGTTTACTTCCACGGCGGTGGGTTCATCGGCGGTGGGATTGACACCGTCGACATCGTCGCCCGGCGCATCGCCGTCCGCTCCGGCTGGAATGTGCTGTCCGTCGCCTACCGCCTCGCGCCCGAAGATCCCTTCCCCGCCGCGCGGGACGACGCACTAAGCGCGGTCCGGTGGGCGCTGAGCAACGGCGATGGCGGTCCGGTCGCCGTGGGGGGCGAGAGCGCCGGTGGCAACCTCGCCACCGTGGCTGCGCGAAAGATCCAGCTCGAGTCGCCCGCGGCACTCGTCGCCCAGGTCCTTGTCTATCCCGTCACCGCCTGCCGGAACACGAGCGCGAGCCTCGCTCGCTATTCGGAAGGGTTCGGGCTCTCAGCTGAGCGGATTCAGTGGTACTGGGAACAGTACCTACCGGCCACCACGGCTCCGCACGATCCGGACGTGTCGCCGCTGGGCGCCCCAGACGCCGAGTCGCTACCGCCGACGCTAGTCATGGTCGCTGGCTGCGACCCGCTTCGATCGGATGGGGAGGACTACGCAGCTCACCTAGCGAGCGTCGGCGTGCGCGTTCACTGCGAGGTCTTCGAGGGTTCCGTCCACGGCTTCTTCCGACTCGCGGGAGCCTTCCCTGAGGAGACGGACCATGCGGACAGGCTTGTCGGCGACTGGCTGCGCGACGCCGCGAGCCAGGCCTCGTCACCTCCCGCAGCAGGCTTGCGGACGTAGTCGCCCACTGCCCGCGCCTCCGGTCCTCAGTCTAGGACAACCTCGCAACGCGTGCCCCTTACGTCCATCTCGAAGTCCAGGCCGACGAGAGGGGGCGTAGCAGGGAACCAACGTATGCCCTGCATGGCGTGCTCGCCGAGCGGCGCCAAGAGTTGCCCAAACATCGGAGTGAGGCTGTGACGGGTGTAGACGTCGACCGCCGTCACTTGCTGCCAGTCCACACCTAGCCCACGTAGGCGCCGACCCATTTCCGCGAGAACGAGGCTGCACTTCTCATGCAGCCCGGCCTCCGATAGATCGCCAGGTGCCACGATGGCGGCCTCAGCCAGCTCCTGATCGCGCAACTCTGCCGCGCCCGCCACCACGAACGACGGTGACGACTCTGACCCCTGCTCGGCCACAGCGAAGCCGTGAACGACCGTGGAGTCGGGCGTTGCTGCGAGCGGGACAACGTTGGTCCGGGCGATCGGGTTGGGGCCGTCCCCCAACACACCGTGCTCGGCGAGCAGCTCACGGTAGTGACGGTTGAAGTGGGCGAATCCCTCGAGGCTGCTGGGCGCGCCTGAGCGAAGCGCTATCGCACACAGCCGGTCAGGAGCCCTACCGCGAGCTCGTGCCGTCGTGGCCGCGTGTGCGATGCCCTCCTCGAGCGTCAGGGGTCGTCGCAGCGAGAACCACGTGATCCGATGCCCTGGGGCCGCGACCACACCGGCGGAGTACGGCGCAAGTCCCGGCAAGAAGCGGTAGCTCCCATTGGCGTGTTCCACCAGTTCCACTCGTCAGCCCTTCTTCTCGAAGTAGCGCCCAGTGAGGTCCGGGAAGATCCGTCGGCCGCAGGTACAGCGTCAGACGACGAACCGCTCCAGGAGAACGGGCGCGCCCTCTGGACGTGACCGTGCCTCAGCACCCGAGCGGATCAGCGGCGCAGCAGGCGAAGGCACTAGCCCGGGAACTGACAGACTCTGCAACGGCGAGCACAGCGAGAAGCCACCGAAACCACAGATGCCCGATTCTCGCACGCCAACTCCCGGGGCCGGTTCCCTGCTCACGATAGAGGAGTCTCCACAGCGGCGGGCGCGCGAAGCTCAAGCCGACGCGCTCGTCGTCGCATTGCGAGACGAAGTCATAGGCGGAGCTGGCGTGGACGTGTGCGAGACGGAGCCGCTGCCGACCGAGCACCGTCCTGACCCCACACCTCGGCTCCGTGACGCGTCAGAGCTACGACGCCTTCGTCGCCGATGCCCTCGAGGGCATCGAGGCGGCCGGTTGAGGTCACCTCACGCTGTGCTGGGCGCGGCCTTCTTCGTGAACCCCGAGGATGTGCCTGCCAGGCCGTCCCCTCGCCACAGCCTGGTGCGCAGTGGCGATGTCCCCGAGTCTGTAGACGCGGCTCGGTAGCGGCTGAAACGCCCCGGCGGCAAGGGCCTGGGTGATCTCTCGTACCGCTCGCGAACGCACGTCTTCGGGAAGTGTGTAGGTGAGGAGGAAGCGGACGACGGCGTTGCGCTGGGACAGCTCAACCGGGATACGGACGGGGCCACCCGGCCGGCGGTAAGAGACGACAGACCCGCCGGGCGCGAGCATGCGTGCATCCTGGGCAAGGTTCCCTTCGATGTCGACCTCGACCACCAGCTCGACTCCATCCGGCGCAAACCGCATGACGGCCGCGACGACGTCATCCTCGAGGTAGTTGACGACGAGCTCTGCGCCGGCGGCCTCCGCGAGTCGAGCCTTCTCAGGCCCGCTGACCGTCGCCACGACACGTGCTCCGGCGCGCCGGGCGAGTTGTACCGCCGCGTGCCCCACCGCGCCGGCGCCACCTTGCACGAGAACGGTATGCCCGGCGAGCGCGCCGCCGGAGGACACCGATGCATGGGCGGTGATCGCCGGTATCCCCAGTGTCGCGCCTTGCTCAAGCGAGACGCCGTTTGGCAGTGCTACCGCGTGCTCACCCGGAAGGGCGATCCACTCTGCAGCCGTTCCGAGCTCTCGCTGCCACTGTGCATTGAAGACCCAAACCCGCTCGCCTAGCCTCGATGTTTCGTCGGTCTGTCGCGGGAGCGGTGTCGGGGCTTGGCAGCGGGGTGGGGGGGCTGTGTCGGCACCGGTTGGCATGTCGGGTGGGTTACGAGTGGCGCCGCCGGGGTGGTGGG
>LFIK01001369.1_pt1 | contig 19337 bp, 12 predicted proteins | sample 643401 | NCBI WGS metagenome assembly LFIK01 (sample SAMN03777447, study PRJNA286221) | soda lake metagenome | biome: soda lake; feature: Kulunda steppe; material: water; isolation source: sample T5-Br brine of Lake Tanatar-5 | place: Russia: Kulunda steppe | collected 2010-07
CCCGCCCCGGAAGTGAATTCACGGGAACCGTCCGGCGCATCGCACCGATGCCCGACGCCCAAAGCATTTGGCTGAACCCCGACCTCACGGTCTACAGCACCCAGGTCGAGGTCGACGCCGACGCGGGAGACCTGCGAACCGGCATGAGTTGCCAGGTGGAGATCATCATCCAGGAATTGGAAGATGTCGTTTTCGCCCCCTTGCAATCGGTGGTTCGCTACGGGCGCCGGCATTTCGTCTACGTCATTCCAGAGCGGGGCGCGCCTGTTGCCCGGGTCGTGGAGATCGGACTCGACAACAACCGGGTCGTCCACATCAAAAACGGCGTCGAACCTGGAGAACGGGTGCTGCTGGCGCCTCCGCTCCACGACCGGATGGATGACGACGAGCAGGAAATACCGGCCGACTCCACGCCTCCCGAAGCGCCGCCTCTTGATCAAGAGACTCAACCGGACCTCGCCGAGTCATCGGATTCGGGACAGGCGGAGTTCGCGGAAAGCGAAACCGCGGATTCCCAGTCCGATTAACGGAAAGCCACTGAGGAGCGCCCGCGATCCTCGCAGATATTATGACCTTTTCCCGCTACCTTCGGCTCGTCAATCTTGGCGTCAAAACGCTGTTGCTGCACAAGCTCCGGTCCATGCTCACCATGCTGGGCGTCGTTTTCGGGGTCGGCAGCGTGATCGCGATGCTCGCGGTCGGAACCGGCGCCAGCCAGGAAGCCCAGGAACGGATTCGCCGCCTCGGCAGCCAAAACATCATCATCCATTCCATCCAACCCCAGGAGGACCAATCCACGGAGCGGGTCCGGATGAGTATGTATGGACTGACCTACGACGACGAAATCCGGATTAAGGAGACGATTCCCACCGTCAACCGGGTGGTGCCGGCCAAACTGATTCCCCACGACGCCAGGGTGGGCGGCCGGCAAATGGAGCTGCGGATCGTCGGGACCACGCCGGACTGGTTTGACCTCGTCGACCGGGAACTGATCGCGGGACGCAAACTGCAGGAGCGCGATATACGGGAACGGGCCAATGTTTGTGTGTTGACCGAGAGCTCTGCCCGCCGATTGCTCGCCACCGAGGAGGCGCTGGGCAAAGGCATTCGTATCGGGCAAAATTACTACGAAGTGGTCGGCATCATCCGGAGCGACACCGGCGGAACCGTGGGCGGCGTCCAAACTCCCGACCAGGCCGTCGACGCCTACGTTCCGATGTCCACCGCCCGGGAACGGTTCGGGGATATCGTGGTCCGTCGGCGCGACGGGGCGATGGAAAGGTCCCGCGTCGAATTGCACCAGTTGGTGGTGGAGGTAAACTCAATCGATGAAGTGCAATCCACCGCCACCGCGATCGAGCACATGCTCCAACGCTTTCATAGCCGGGAGGATTACCGGGTCAGCGTTCCCCTCGCCCTCTTGCGCGAAGCGGAAGAAACGCAACGCACCTTCAATATCGTGCTCGGTTCCATCGCCGGCATCAGTCTGCTCGTGGGCGGTATCGGAATTATGAATATCATGCTCGCTTCGGTGACAGAGCGCACCCGCGAGATCGGGGTTCGCCGGGCACTGGGAGCGCGAAGATCCCAGATCATTGGACAGTTCCTCATTGAGACCGTCGTCCTTTCGAGCACGGGAGGTCTCATCGGAATCATCGTCGGTGTGACCATTCCCCAGGTCATCCAATACTTTGCCGGAATGCCGACCGTCGTCCCCCTCTACGCGATCATACTCTCCTTTGGCGTGAGTATCGGCGTCGGAGTCACCTTCGGCCTCTACCCGGCAATCCGGGCGGCAAAGCTCGACCCAATCGTCGCCCTCCGGCACGAGTAACAGCCGCGACAAACGGTCAAACGCCGGCCAAACCCCGGAAAACAAAAATGCCGTATCTCCGGGTAAGGCTTCTTCCGCGACCGGCACCGGGATTCACCCGATGGGAGCGTGAGCCCCACCCCCGAATTCAACTTTCCTATTGCCTCTTCCTGCAATTCCAGTAATTCTTGTAATCAATGGAATCAACAAACGCCGACGAGTCCTTGCCATCCCGGGTTTTGAAGGAGACGGAATTGCAACTGATCGAAAATTTCGTGCGGCTTGCGGACGCGCTCGGAATTCCGAAATCGCTGGCTCAGATCTACGCCTTGGCCTTCGTGTCTCCCGAACCCATCACGGCCCAGGATTGCGTCGATTGTCTAAAAATCAGCCGCAGCTCGGCGGGACAGGGGCTGAAGAGTCTCAAGGAAATCGGTGCGATCCGAACAGATTTTCAACTCGGCGCCCGCCGGGAGGGGTTTCGGATCGAGCCGGATTTGGGGAAATTGATCCAGGGCATCCTGGAGGGGCGAATTTTCCCGGCCTTCGAGGATTTTTTCACCGGGCTGGATGCGATTGAAAGTGCGGCCGATGAGAAACGGGAAGCGTTTGTTCTGAAGCGGATCGAGAAGCTCCGGCGCTGGAGCACCAAAGTTCAGGAGGCCCGGTTCCTTTTTTCCCAATAGGACGGCTCCCTCGATCCTCTAATTTTGACGCCATGGCCACGATCACCAAACAGACCCCCTGGGAGATTCAGAAGTCGGTTATTTTCGCGGTTTTCGTTCGTGAACTGAACACCCGGTTCGGCCGCTACCAGCTCGGATATTTGTGGGCGCTGCTGGAACCGGTCGCTCTCATCAGCATCATCTCGACCATCCGGCTCGTCTTTGGCCGCTCCGACATCGCCGGCTTGGCCTTTCCGGTGTTTTTCGCGTCAGGAATTATTTCCTACCTCCTATTCAGCCGCATTGCCAACAATTCCCTCGGAGCGGTCGAATCCAACCTGGGGCTTTTCAACTACCAACGGGTCAAGCCGGCTGATGTATTTGCCGCGCGGGCACTGCTGGACTTACTGATCTCGATCGGAACCGCCCTGATCCTGATTCCCGGTTTATATCTGATCGGCTTCGAATTCGCCTGGAATGACACGCTTATGGTCGTGGCGGTGGTGCTCTGCCTTTTCGCCTTCTCCGCCGGACTCGGGCTCGCCCTCTCCATCGTGGGCCCCCTTTGGCAGGAGTCCAAAAAAGTCGTTCCGGTGCTCATCCGCCCTTTCTTCTTCATTTCCGGAATCTTCTTCCCCGCCAACGCGCTCCCGGAAAACCTACGTGAATACGCGTTGCTCAACCCGCTCTTGCACATGACGGAGCTTCTCCGCGGGGCGATGTTTCAAGATTACCAAAGCCAGGAGGGAAGTTTTTTTTACTTCTTCTGCTGGTCCGCCGGCCTTTTGCTCTTCGGCCTCTGCGTTTACCGGCTTTTCCGCGTGAGGGTCGTCACCTCGGGGAGCATCCGATAGGGATTAATTAAATTTTCTCCGTCATGATCGAAGTTCGCAATTTAACCAAATCCTACCGCGTCAAAAACGGACGACATTACGTCTTTCGGGAAGTCAACGCGGTGTTTCCGGAGGGGGCCAACATCGGCATCATCGGACCCAACGGGGGAGGCAAATCGACCTTCCTGCGAATTCTCGGCGGTATTGACCACGCGGATTCAGGCGAAATCGCGAGTGATCGCAGTTTTTCCTGGCCACTCGGATTGAAAGGGGGGTTTGTCTCCCATTTGAGCGGCCGCGAAAATTGCCGGATGGTTTGCAACCTGTACGGCCTCCACCCGCGCCATATCCGAAAACAATTGGGGAAGATCAAGGAATTGTCCGGAATCAACGAATACTTCGAGGAACCGGTCAAATACTACTCCTCCGGGATGGGAAGTCGCCTCGGCTTCGCCCTGAGCATGTCGTTTGACTTCGACTATTTCCTGATCGATGAAATCACCGCCGTGGGTGACGCCCGGTTCAAGGAACTGGCCAAAAACGCCTTAAACGAAAAGGCCAAACATTCCAAGGTGATCATGGTGTCCCACAGCATGGGTGACATCAAAAAGTTTTGCGATGTCGGCGTGGTCTTGCGGGATGGAGAGCTGAAGGTCTACGACGACCTGGATCGAGCGATCCGCGACTATCTTCCCCAAACTCCCGATGCCCAGGACGATTTCTCCGAACTCATGCGGGAAGCGAGCCTGGAGGATATCGACCTGCAGAGCGTCCCCATCCCGGCGGACTTGAAGACCAAGTCGGCCAAGATCAGCGAACTCCGGGAAACCGTGATGGCAAAATTGAACAATCCAAACCATCGCTTTCTCGATGATGAGTGCGAAGTGTACGCCGCGCTGGGACAACTGCATCAAAAGCTGGGTTTGCCCAAGGAAGCGGAACGTTTTTACCGGCGGGCGGTGGAGACCGACTCCTATCACCTCGACAGCCATCACCAGTTAGCCGGCTTGGCGGCGAACCGCAATGACTCGGAGGCGGAACGGGACGCCTTGCGAGCGGCGGAAAAAATCGACCCGCTCAATCCGCAAACGAAATTGGCCCAAGCCAAGGCCCTAATTCGCGCCGGCGACCACGAAGCCGCGCTGGTCCCGCTCGAGGAAATCCTCAAAAAGAACCCCCGAAACTCCACCGCCTGGAACCTCCGGGCCAAGGCCTTCCAGCAACTGGGGCAGATCGACAAGGCCTTGGACGCCCAAATCAAGGCGGTGACCCACGCCCCCAGAAACGCGAGCTTTCACCAACAACTGCGGCATATATTGGTCGCGGCGAACGAAATCGAACTCGCCGCCCGCGCCGCCCACAAAGCGCGACTATTCCCGAAACCTTCACCGGATCGAGATTTCAAGACCACCTTGAAGCTCCTTCAGCAAATCGATAAAAAAATCGAAGTGTAATTGATTTCCAAACACTTTCTCGCTTAAAGCAAACACGTCCATTGAAAAGGCAACTTCACACCAACTTCTTCACGCTGACCGGAATTCCGGTATTAGGGGCATTGATCTACTTCCTGATCCTCGCCCAACCGGCGTATGAAACCGAAACCAAACTCATCGTGCGCGAAAGTCACGGCGGGACGGCCGCTCCGATCCCCGGTTTCGCGTCCGCCCTGCTGGGCCCCGGCGCGAAAACATCGGTCGAAGATGCCTTGATTCTGGAGGATTACCTGCACAGCGCCGACTTCATTGAGAAAGCGGCGGAACGTTTCGATTTGCGCGCCCATTTCCAGGACGCCCCGTCGGACCCTTTTCGCCGCCTGGCTGCGGACGCCCAAGCGGAAAGCCTTCACCGGTTCGTTCGAAAAATGGTATCCATTGATATCATTCCCGAGTCGAGCATCATGACCGTCAAGGTGCGCGCCTTCGCGCCGGCGACCGCCGAAGAATTGGCCGGTTTTATCATCGAACAAAGCGAGGAAATGATCAACGCCTTGAACGAGCGGTTGGTGACGTCGCAAACCGCGCTGGCGCAACGCGAGTTGGAGCGAAGCGAGTCCCGACTAATGAACGCCCGGTCGGAACTTCTCGAGTTTCAGATCAACAACGCGATGCTCGATCCGGAAGGGGAAACCAGCGCCTACTTCAGCAATATCGCCGCGCTGGATTCACGCCTGGTGGAAAAGCGCGCCCAACTACGGATTGAATCCCAGTATATGCAGGAAGATGCTTTGGATCTCCGGCGCCTGAAACAGGAGATTTCCGCCCTGGAAGAGCAGCGAAAGGAGGAAATGCAACTGCTGGTCTCGGACGAAGATGCCAGCATGGCCAACGCGCTCCAAACCTACGAGGCGTTGAAGATGCAGCGGGAATTCGCGCACACCGCGTACTCGTCCGCCTTCGCCCTCATGGAAAAGGCCGCTTTGGAGGCTTCCCGCCAGGAAAAGTTCCTCCTGGTGATCGCCCCGCCCCACACCCCGGAAAAACCCGCATTTCCCCGCCCGATCCGCGGCACGCTCACCGTCTTCGTCCTCGCTTGCATCGGCTTCGGCGTCTATCGCCTCATTCTCGCCACCATCCACGACCACACCATCTGATTTCACCCTATGATGTCACCACTTCCAATCATTCGCTCAGCCTGCGGACTCCTCGGGCTGATTCTCTGCTTCGCCGTCCCGGAGGCCGCCGCCCAGCACGCCACCGCCGCCGACACCTCGGCGGTCGAGGAAACCCGGGAACGCGAGGTTGAACGCGCCTCGGTTCCAGAACTCCACCCGGGCTTTCGTCTCAGTCCGCAAGGGATGCCGATTTTCGGTTCCCAACTGTTTCAAGGCGATTTCAAGGATCTGTCGTTCAGCGGATTCAACCCCGATTATCAAATCAATCTTGGCGATGAAATCCAGGTCATGCTTTGGGGAGCCCTCGATCACATGCTGGAACTGACGGTCGACGCTCAAGGCAATATTTTCGTCCCTAAGGTCGGACCCATCCCGGTCCTTGGGGTGCGAAACGCGGACTTGAACAATCTCGTCGATAAACAAGTGCGCGAAGTCTACCGGGACAACGTCGAATCCTACGCCAACCTCCGATCGACCCAGACCGTAAAGGTTTTCGTCAGCGGCTTCGTTCGCAAGCCGGGGCTCTTCGAGGGTTTCGCGTCGGATTCCGTCCTTTACTTCCTCGACCGGGCCGACGGCATCGATCCGGAGCGCGGCAGTTACCTCGACGTGAAGGTGCTGCGTCGCGATCAAAAGGTTGCCGAGATCAATCTGTACCAATTCCTCCAACACGGAACCTTGCCGATCACCCAGTTCCGCGACGGGGATGTGATCCTGGTGGGGCCTCGAACGAATACGGCGGTGATCACCGGTGAAGTGATTAACGCCGCCCGATTCGAGTTCGACGGTGAAAGCGCCCCCCTCGACGAACTGGTGAAACTTGCCTCTCCCAAGGGAACCGCCACCAGTCTGAGCATTCGCCGAGCCAGAAGCGGCTCGTCGCAGGCCCTCGTGTATCCGTTGAGCGAAGCCGCCAACCTAACCGTGGAACCGAACGATCACGTGGAAATCATCAGCCGCAACATCCCGGAAACCATCCTGGTGCAAGTGACCGGGGAACACCGGGGTCCGACCACGATCGCCCTGCCCCACGGTTCTTTGCTGCAAGATGCGGTCGAGCAAATCATCCCGAACGCGAGGTCCGATATCTCCTCCCTTCAGCTCTTCCGCCAATCCGTCGCTCAACGACAGCGCACGCTCCTCCTGCAATCACTCGAAAACCTCGAACGGGCCGTGCTCAACGCCCGTTCCGTCTCCCTGGAAGAGGCGCAACTCCGACTGGCCGAATCGGAAATGATCCTCTCTTTCATCGAACGGGCCCGCGAAGTCGAGCCGAAAGGACAGGTCCTATTGGAGGGTTTACAAGACGCGGACCGGGTTCACCTCGAGGATGGGGACACGCTGTATGTCCCGGCCCAGACGATGCTGGTCACGGTGTATGGCGAAGTCAATTTCCCGAACACCCAGACCTTCCGGGAGCGGCAGACGTTACGCAGTTACATCGATCGCGCCGGTGGCTTTACCCCGAACGCAAACCGGTCCGACCTTTTGATCATCCGCACCAACGGGGCCATCGACAATGTCGGCCGGGGACGCCGGGCCCGCTTGAATCCGGGCGACGAGGTAATCGTCCTGCCCGCGCCGGACAAAAAGAATCTGCAGTTTGCCAAGGATTTATCGACGATCATTTTCCAGACCGCCGTCGCGGCTGGAGTCGTGATTGGCCTGTAACGCATCGAATACCACGAACACCCATGGCCGAAACTGAACCCGACATTGCCAAGGAACTTAAAGAGGCGCGAAGAAGAATCGGCCAGCTGGAACGGGAACTGGCCGAGGTCAAAACCAGTTTAGCCTGGCGCATCACCCTTCCGGGCCGTCTGGTTTGGCGATTTTTCAATTCCATTCCCAATCGGATGGCCTCCCTGAAACCGCTAACCCCTTCGGAAAAGAAGCGAATTAACCGGTTCTTTGCCCAGGCCAAGGGAGGATTCTTCGCCGCCGGCTCGCGGGACCTTCGACGGGAAATCGCAAAAAAGAAGCAAAAACCCGCCCTTATCAACGCCTGCTCAATCCACCTCGCGACCCTTCTCATTGACCGCCCGGCACGGAGCGAACACAAGGAAGCCCTCAAGCTGATCGATCGCCTGCTCAAACAACCCCACTCCTCCACGGAGAGACGAAAAGCGAATCTCCTACAACTCTCCGCCCTCCTCAAACTCGGGCATCATCCCGACGCCCGGAAAATGGTCGCCCGGCTCGGGCGAAAATCGCCGCACCATTCGGACCTGCACCTGATCGGAGCCAACGCGTTTGCCGCTTCGCTCTCGCCCGATTCCGCACGCGAGAAAGCCGATTGCGATAACGAACGACTGGAGCGAATCAACCAGGCCCTCCACCTGACATCCCGGTTGCGCATCGCCAGGTTGCAAGAGGATCAACCGCTTTCGCTCGACAACATTTCCTGCCGGTCCCAACCGCTTTCCGATCTATCTTTGCCTCAAGTCTCCGTCATTATACCAGTCCATAATGGGGAGGCTCATCTCGAAACGAGTGTAAGGTCCATCCTGGAACAAACCTGGCCCAATCTGGAAATCATCATCGTGGACGACGCCAGCGCGGATGGGACTCCCTCCATCCTGCAACGTTTACAGGACGCCACCAGTCGACTTCGGATCCTCCGGCTAGAGACCAATTCGGGACCTTACGTGGCGCGAAACCACGGCCTTCAACTCGCTTCGGGAGAATTTGTCACTTGTCAGGACGCGGATGATTGGTCGCACCCGGAACGGATCGAACGGCAGGTGAACAATCTTCGCAACGATCAAACGTTGGTGGCCAACGTCAGCCATTGGGCGCGAGCGACGGACGACCTTCTTTTCCAAAGACGCCTGATGTCCACGACCGTGATTCATTTCAACTCCTCGAGCATCATGTTCCGCCGCCAACCGATCCTGGAACGGATCGGTTTCTGGGACAACGTCAAGTTCGGGGGCGACACCGAATTCTGGCACCGGATTCGAACCGCCTTCGGCGAAGCGGCGACCGCCGAGTTGCCGGAATTCCTGGCGATTGGCCGTATCCGGGAGGATTCCCTTACCCGCCGTAACGGCAGTGAGTATTCCTCGGCGAAGGTCGGAGCCCGAAAAGCGTATCTGCACGGTTACACTTGGTGGCACGCCAAGAACCCCAAAAATCTCTTCGTCCCGTTTCCTCTGGAGAAACGTCCTTTTGGAGCCCCCGCCCGGATGCTGCCAAAGCCCAAAAGCAGGACGCCGGATAAAGTCTATGATGTGATTCTCCTTTCGGATTTTCGTCACCTCGGAGGGAATACGGCTTCAAACGTTCAGGAGTTGTTGGCGCAAAACAAGTTCGGCCTTACATCGGCGATCGTTCAGGTGGATCGCTATGATTTTCCGGTCGACCGACCCATCCATTCCGACATCCAGGCGTTGGTCGATTCCGGGGCGGTCGATGTCGCGGTCGCCGGAGATCGGGTGAAGGCGCGACTCGCCGTCATCCGATTCCCCGCGGTGTTCAATGAACGGCAGGTTGCGCTCCCTCGTATCACCGCTGAAAACGTTAGGGTTGTCGTCAATCAGCCGCCAAGGCGGGTCGCCGGCGATCCGCCTTTCTACTCGATCGAGGCCTGCCGGAAAAACATCGAAGCCTATCTCGGCACGCCCGGAGAATGGGTTCCGATCGGACCCGCCGTCAGAAACGCGCTGAAGGCGGACCACGAAGACCATTACCTCAGTTCCGAAAATTGGTTCAACATCATCGATGTGGATAGCTGGCAGAGTCACCGTAGCGGATGGAAGGATACCGTGCCGGTCATCGGACGACATGGCCGGGACAATTTCGAGAAGTGGTTGACGAAACCCGACGAACTGCTGGCCGCCTACCCCGCCGATGGTTCCATGAAGGTCAAAATCATGGGCGGTGCGGAGATACCCGCGAAGATTCTTGGGCGAATTCCCAAGACTTGGGAAGTTCTCGGGTTCAACGAAAAAACACCGGCCGAATTCCTCGCGGATCTCGATTTCTTCGTCTTCTTTCCCCACGAGGAACGTATCGAAGCTTTCGGCCGAACGATCATCGAAGCCATGGCTTCAGGATGCCTCGTCATTTTGCCTCCGGTTTTTTCCGAACTTTTCGACGAAGCCGCGATTTACTGCACCCCTCATGATACAGCCTCGGTCATTATGCGGTTCTACCAAGACCGCGCCGCCTTCGACGCCCAGATCAAAAAGGCCGATTCAATCGTTCGAAGCCGTTTTGGCTTCGAACAACACGTCGAGCGAATCCAGAAGATCAATACTCTTCAACGAGCCTGTTCCGGTTGATATGAACGATCCCACACCTTCGGCCATCTTCATGCTATCGATTGGAAAAAATCGGGCATGGGCAAAAAAATGCGGGGCGACTTTCGACTTCTACGCGCGAAGGATTTCCGCCTCGTTTTTCCTCCACGAAAAAATTCCCGGGAACTTCGAGCGCGACTTCCCCAGTCTACCCGACCATCCGGGACGGCCCTTCAAGAGTTGCATCGCCCTGAAAGTCTTTCTCGTGTGGCACTACCTGTCGGAGCTGGGGTTCAAGCGGGTTCTTGTTGTCGATGACACATGCTCGGCCCACCCGGACGCGCCGAACATCTTCGATTTTGTCCCCGCCGGACATTGCGGCTACACCCAAACCAAAGCCGCGCATGCCCATGATTCCTTCGACTCGATTCGAAAGTTCACCGCCGAACGTAAGTTGGAGGGCATTCCTTATGTGGCTTCTGAATACATGAATGGCGGCGTCATGGTTTTCGATGACACCATGACCTCCATGCTCAGCCTTGAGAATCTGATCCAATGCACCCCCCTCCTATTTGATTCGCATCCCCACCAGACGCTCATGTATTACCTCCTGAAATCACATCAAACCCCGATTCACATTCTACCAAAAGCCTTCAACCGGATCCCCGCGATCCGCCTCCCGAAGTCGGAGAGGCGTGACCTGACCAATGCCATTCCCCACTTGGGCGATGACACCTATTTCAGTCACGTTACCTCCTTTTTCCGGGAACGCGATCTAATCGTCAACCAAATCGCCGACCACTACCTGCAAATGTGGCGCGAACGGGAAACGCGTTAAGAACGGACGCTTGTCGATATTTTGAAATTTATCTACGCCTCCAGGTCCATCCTTTCTTCGCCGAGCGCCAATGCGGTCCAGTCGGCGAACATGGCTGCGTCGTTTTCTCGCCGCCAACAAAATTTTATCGGGGTTTTACGAGTCCCTTTTTCCGACCGAAAACGTGTTCCGGAAGTGTTCGACGACTTGGTTCTCGATCACGTCCCCGACATCGAGCCGCTCCCGAGCGATCCTCGAATCGATTGGAGCGAAATCTACCTCGTCAGCTTCATTCGCTTTCTCCGAAGACAACCAAGTGGAACCACCCTGTACACGCGGAGCGGCCGGTTCGCCTGGCTTTCCTGCAGGTTCGGCTTTCGCACGGTTCTGGAGCTACACGATCCTTTGACGCCGACGCTGATCTCCTGGTTGCAACGGGTGGGTGCGAACCGACGGCTCACCGGCATCGTCGCCACGACTCCCCGGTTGCGGGACGATCTCGTGGAGCTCGCGGGCTTCCCCCGGGATCGGATCCTGGTGGCCGGGGGCGGAGCCAACGCCAAATTCGTCGAGTTGCCGCCCGGTGGCCTGACGAGTGAGTTTGCCTTCAATGCGGGCTACGCCGGCAGCGCCTATAAGGGGAAAGGGGTGGACGTGATCCTCGCTTGCGCGGAACGCATGCCAGCGGTCGGTTTTCACATTATCGGACCCGATCCGAGAGAAATCTCCCGCTTGAGCCGCGTCCCGGGAAACGTCGTGCTTCACGGCCGCAAGAGCAACCGGGAAACCATCCGGCTGTTGAAAAACTTCGACTGCCTCCTATTGCCCAATCAAGCAACGGTGGTCATCGCCAACAATAGTGACATCGGCAGCCACACTTCTCCTCTGAAGATGTTTGAATACATGACCACCGGCCGGCCGTTTATCGCGTCCGATCTCCCGGTTTTCAAGCACGTATTGAAGGACAACCGGAACGCGCTCCTCTGTCCACCGCACGACCCGGACGCCTTTTGTGAAAAGATTCGTCTTCTGCAAAACCAGCCGGAAATCGGCCATAGGATCGCCGAAAATTCCCGGGCGGAATTCCTTCGCGAATATTCATGGGATAGACGAGCTGAAAAAATCCTGGAGTTCATCAATCATCAAGGAAGCGATTAGGCCCATGACACCTCCATCTTCAGAATCGCAGATTTCGCCGGATTCGTTCGTCTTGTATCGAATTATCGGAAACGATCTTTTTCCCCGGCACGAGAAGGGGCAGTCGTATCGAAACGTCTCGTTCATTCTCGAACACGAACCGGCCTTCCCCACCTGTGAAAAGCGTTGGATCGTGAACCGGATTGTGGATCGGGCCGAGGAAGGGAGGATTCTGCGGTTGCTGGAAGACGCTCAGCAGAATTTCATTCATCTCCCCTTCTCCGAGGAGGATTACAGGACCTTCACCTGGGATACGGAATGTCAGCCTTTTCCCGGATTCCTGTATTCAAAAAAACTTCGAAGGCTGATCGAAGCGCGGCGGAGTAAATTCATCTACGCCCTCTACCGGCATAAGGTCAATTATGTCATGAACAACAACGGGGCCAGAAATGTCGCCTTGCGCGAGGGAAGGCGCTTGGGCCATTGGGTTCTTCCCTGGGACGGGAATTGTTTTCTCACGGAATCCGGCTGGACTGCCATTCAACAGAAGGTCAGGGAGAATCCCAGCCATCACTATTTCATGGTTCCCATGGCGCGGATCCAGGAAAACCTGTCGTTACTTTCCAACGACTTTTCCCCGGCGGCCGAAGAAGAACCGCAGGTTATCTTCCGGCACGATGCGCCTGAGGAGTTCAATGAGGCAATCCCTTACGGCCGCCGCCCCAAGGTGGAACTCTTCTGGCGCCTCGGCGTTCCCGGACCGTGGGATCGCTGGCGGATTGAGGCGTGGGATTCGCCAAAACCCCGCCGCGCGCCGTCGACAGGAAGTTTCGGGTACGCCGGCTGGGTGGCCCGTCTCCATTCCGGCCAGGGCCACTTGGAATCGAGCCACCACAGCACCATCGGACGTCGCGGTTTGGCTCGGATCGATTCCGTTATCGGCGCGCTCGACGACTTGGATGTCGCCCGGATGAGGGTGCTCCGCCGCGAGGACCCGCCGGTTTTCTACGATTTGGAAACCTTGGAACAGTTGGCCCGCCCCAATCAAGAATCCCCGTTTCTCGCCCACCGGCAGTCACTTTTGGAAGCGGCCGATCGGGCTCTCGCCCGCGGACCGTACTCGGTCACCGACAAAACGACGCTACCTCCCAGCCAGGATCCCCACGATTACTGGCACCCATCTCCTTATTACTGGCCGCGCCCTTTTCTGCTTCGCTGGCTTCCCATGAAGATGAAGGATGGGCAACGGGTTCCCGGCACCCAGCTCTACGACTCCTTGAGCGATCGTTACGATCGAACCCGACTGCAAAGGATGCTGGACGATGTAACCATCCTCGCCCTCGCGTGGCGAACCGGCGGAAATCCGGCGCATGCCCGGCACGCGACTCATCTCCTCCGAACCTGGTTCATCGACTCCAAAACCCGGATGAATCCCCATTTGACGTTCGCCCAGGTTCGCCGGGGAAAGGATCGTAAACATGGCTGCAAATCCGGGGTGATTGAGCTGAAGGACCTCTATTTTTTCCTGGATGCGGTCCGGCTCTTAAAGGAGGCCGATTCCTGGACCCCCGCTGACGACCTGGAGTTTCGCGCCTGGCTGAGTGAATACCTGCAATGGCTTCTCCACAGCCCGCAAGGAAAGGGGGAATCCGCATCCCCCAATAATCACGGAACCTGTTATGACCTCCAGGTTGCCTCCATCGCCAGCTTTCTCGGAGACTTCATCACCGTTCAACACACCCTCCGCGGCAGCCATTGCCGGATCGGTGACCAGTTCACCACCGAAGGTGACATGCCTCATGAATTGAAACGCACTCTGACCCAGCACTATTACGCGTTCAACCTTCAAGCCTGGGTGCATCTGGCTCAACTGGCTGCGGCGCACGGAGTGAATCTCTGGGGATTCAGTCTCGCCGATGGAAGGTCAATCAAACGGGCCTTGGAGCGACTCTTTGAATACGCCAAAGAGCCGTGGCCGTATCCCCAAATACAACCGTTCGAATCCCAACGACTGGATCCGTTGCGATGGGCCTATGAAAATCAATTCGGGGAATCCCCCGCCTTCCATTCACCGGATCCATCCCAATTCAAACCGGTCTATTTCCCACACGACGGCATCCGCCCTTATTGGTTTCTGAGCCGTTGAGCGAGACGTTGCCGACTTGTGCCTCAGTGGATGCCATCACGTTCTTCCGTTCAGCTGGCACCCCTCGACCATTGCTGGATTGCTCTCCACGAAGGCGTCGAATTCAGGGAATTTTTTCCCATGATACAAATCGTTGAACAGTCGCGCGCGAGCCTCGACGTAGTGGCGGCCCAACCGCCGGTCCGTCTCCAGGTTGAAGCGATGAAAGCTGCCCGGCCGCGGGGTGAACTCTCCATAAATCGGCCCATCCCCTGACTTGAGAAAATCGATTCGCATAAAGGGAGCGGGAATCTTGAGACTGATTTCCTCCGCCAGATCGATATACTCGGAAAGAATACCCGTTCCTTCGAACAACCGATTCTCATACCTTCCTGTCGTTATACGCTCCCCATTCCGGTCGTAGTAGCAGAACCGGGTCGGCAGTCGCGTCGTTTCCTGGACCATGACAACCTCGCCGTAGAACGTGAGCATTTTCAGATCATTCGGGATCCCCCCCTCTCGATTGAGAATGATCTTTTCGACAACCCATGAATCGACACGGGCGACTTTTCGATCCAGCGCGGATCGCATCGCAGCCCGTAGTTCTCCGAAGGAGGTCAATTTTCTGGCGGCGCTCAGATCCCAAATTTCCTCCTCGTCGAGAATGACGTAAACCCCTTTCGATCCCGCACCGCTCACCGGTTTCACAACCGTTCCAGCCGCCAGTTCCAGCTCATACAGTGGGATATGTCGGCCAATTACCGTCGGAACCTTCAGGCCCAGTCTTTTGGCGAAATCCAATCCGTATTCCTTGTTTTCGAGAAGCATTTCGTTCGCGTGTCCCACCAGACTCTTAGTAGACATCCGAAACTTCGTTTGCGACCACATCTCATTGGTAAGCGAAAATCCGTAGGAAGCTCGCAAGTTTTTGAATCTCTTCCCCATGTTCTCCGGCAAATGCTCCGTTAAAATAGCGTCACAGACGGTCGTGGCTTCTGCGGAAGAGACTTCCTTCCGGGAGAAGAGATTCCCGAATTGATTCATAAGCCCCTCGGAAAGAGCGGCCGTCAATTGCCGGTAGCCCGCGACAAGCTTCTCGGTAAAGGCATTGGACGGTAAAGCCTCCTCATCGGTGGATTCAAAACTCTTGAATCCCTTCCGCCCGAGCGCCGGCAGGTAAAGGATCGAAACAGAAGTGACTTCACTTTTTGGCGGTCCCTTGGCGAGCGGCCCGATCAGTTCGTGCACCAAATGTGTCGGCCCTTCGAGCATCAGATCAACCGAATCACAGACCCCCGGCGCCCTTCTGTTTTTCACCCATCCGGCCAAACCGGCTTGCGTACACCGGCGCTCGATCCACTTTCTGTATCCCACCTGATTGACTTTGCCGGTGATGAGCATTTTCACGGCAATAATTTTTCCCGGGTCTGAAGCTTCGGACTTTTCAAAAACGTTCATAGAGCAAGCGACGCGCACAGTTCAACCCCGAGTGCCCGTAATCGTTCGACATGGAGTTCGTAACTAAAATTCCGTGCCACATACCGCGAGGCCTTTTCGACTTGCGCGTCGTAGGCGACCGGATCGTGGTACAATCTTCGCGCCTCCTCCGCCGCCGTCTCGGGCGTGGCGTAGATGGCGGATTCCTCGAACAGCGGCCGATAAATCTCCGGCAGGACAACCGGGACTCCCGCTGCCATCGCTTCGATTATGGTGCGCCCAAATGACTCGACCCAGTCGGGATGGGTGAAGTAAATGAATACATCGATCCCCGCGAGAAATTCCTTTGGCTCCATCGCCCCGAAGGCATGCACAATCCAATTGGCGGGCATCTCACCAATCAGTTCTTTGGGCGCTTCCGCTCCGCCAAGCACGTGGATCTCCACGTCATCGTCAGCGGGATACGCAGCCAAAATGCTTTCTTTGGTCGGTGGCCATTTCACAAAGCTGTCCCGGGAATGCCGTCCGATGCGGAGCTTATCCCCCCGCCCGCGTCGGCGCGGACCTCGGCGCCAGGAGTTGATGTCGATGATATTATGCCAATCTTCATCGGAAAGGCGGATGTGGTGCAGGTCCTGAGCGTGGTTTTCATGCAACGCCTCTCGGACGAGCGGTCCAATCGGGTGCCATTCAGCGTCTTGGCCGAAGTAGAAACGAACGTTTTCCGCACAACGCCCAAGATCGTAACGCAAGACCCCGTTCGACGAGTAATCACTCATGGGGGGCTGGTTGACGATGACCTTCACGGCGCGGGCCTTGATTCTCGGGACCTGACTTTGCCGGTGTTGAAGGATAGGCGGATACCGCAACAACAGCAGGTCGCAAGAAACCTCCCCGGAATTCGGAATCAAAATGTCCGTTTCATTCAGGTCGATTTCATGCTGAATCGCGGAAAAAAACGGCCGTTGCCTGTCGTTAAAATCATAGCGGAACATCGGAAAAATCGCGGTCGTAATACCCGCCTGCTTCTGACACAAAAGTTCCTGCGCGTTGGAATGACTACTCCCGCCGTACAACCTGAAATCGGAAGCGAGGATCACGGAGTAATGACTTCGGGTCGGAGTCCGCGAATTCCCGAGGCCGATCAACCCGGGCACGGGCCACCTCTCCGGGTCCGATTCCCTGAAGCGGCTTTGCATGCCGGGACCGCAATCGATCTCCCGGGAAAGGGGGACGTCCCTGGCGAAGGAGAGGGGGCCAGTCAATAGGTCTGCGACGGACTTCTGCCCAAAAGTTTTCCGGAAATCCGCAACGATATCGCCTGCAACCGGAATCCCCCTTATTCCCCGCGAAGAGAAAACCCCCAAAAATGCCGACCGGCGGAACATGCATGAGGAGTGGCCGGTGGTCATGAAACCACCGTCGACGTTCAGCTGCCTGAACCTCAGTTCCGAAGAAACGCGCACCTCCCGGGAAGTGCATCCCATAACGTCCGGATTGGCCTCCAGATAGCGCACGTGGGATTCAATTTTCATCGGATGCCACCAGTCATCGGCTTCATACCCGATCACATATTCCCCCCGGGCCTGGTTTAGATCGGACCGGCTATCATCCACAACAAGAACTTCCACGTTCCGCCACGTCTGGTCTTGAAGGAAACGGGGGCAGGCCGCGCCCATTTTGGCTGCGTCGCGTGCCGCGATCAGGACCGTCACCCACGGCCCTTCCGTTTTTGAAGAACCGGACTGGCACCCAGCGCTTTCGAGCCGATCAAAGGGCGTCAATGCCTTGTCTGACAAAAGACCGACCGGGGACATCGACAAATCCTTGAGAACCTGGTTGATGATCACGCATCGCTTCTCTGGGGTCGCCTGGTAGTTGCCCCAGGCCAACAACGCGTCGGGGGAGATCTCTCCACTCCGCCCCGCCTGCTCGTAAAAGATGCACCCTTCCTCTTCATCTCCAAAGCGGAAATGGCAAAGCAACCGGATCGTCGCCAACTGGCTGCGAAACCCCTGATCGGGCGCGCGTTCCCAGGCTTTCCCCAGATATTCCAGAACCGTCGCCCGGGCGTGGGGGGTTGACATCCGCAAGTGCCACAGCGCCAAATCCCGGGCCGCCATAGCTTGGCTGATCGGATTCGGGCTGGTTTCAAGAATTCCTTGAAGCTCTTCGAGAGGTTCTCCGTTGAAGCCGAGTGTCAGCACCTTGTGACGAGCTATGGCCACTTCTTTTCGGGCAAGCGCCCATAAGTCCGTCTTCCCTGGCTTACGCTTTCGCCCTTCGCCCTTCCCATGCAAGACGTAGTGAACCAGCGGATTCATCCCGCTGTTTGCAACGTCGGAATATCTTTCCAAATAAAAACGGGTGTCGAATCCCCGTCCCGGGTTACGTCCCAATCGCGCCCCATATTTCAGGTAGTGCTCCGCGGGTTCGAGCCCCGCCAGTTTTACATCGGGATACTTCTCCAAGTACCATCTCGGATGGATTTGTTTCGACCGGACGACGAGCTTCAACTGCCTCGAAAAAGACAACGGCCTGTCATCGGGACCAGGGCCCTCCGCGGGTGTTTTCTCCTTTGGCTCCGCGTCCGGGCGGGTCTGACCGTCTCTCCGAAATATTCTGCAAATGGCTCGCAAGGGAAAGGTGATTTTCCAGGCAAAACTGCCCTTCACCGCAGCGAGTTCGGTTTCGAGTTTCGCCATTCGTTCCTGCCGCTTCTCGTGAATGCGAATCTCTTTTCGCAGCGATTTTGCCTCCGCGTGCAACTTCTCTAATTCGCCCGTCAAAACAGCCAACTCGCGAGCGCTGGAATCCCGGGTCTCCTGAAGTTCTCGTTCCAAAGCGCATAATCGGTGTTCCGCTCGCTTGGCGGCGGCGATGGCCTTATTCCGATTCACGGTTGTCTCGATGACCGGATCATCGACGATATCGGCTGGCGCCAAAGTTGCCCGATTTTGCCGCATCCTCATCTCAGCGCGTTCACTTTCCTCGTCGAGCACCTTTGTCCCTTTGCCGTGAAACTCCCTGTCAGAATTGAATTGATTCATTTCGTTATCCAAACGGGCCATCACCGAAAACCAAACGCCCTGCGAAATAGTGGATACGCTTCGTTCGATGACAAGGAACTTTCGAACCAAAAAACAAGGCATATTGGAAATACCATGGAATACGGCCCACCGGGGTCTTTGACGGCCCACACACTTGAACAGGCCTGTCTCGCACAGCTCCCCACGAAGGAAAGGTAACATGGAATCGAGGCCCCGAAGTTCGAGGGGAGCTTTTTTTTAGCGGCCGCCCTTACACCTTTTGATCCCGTTCGGAAGGGGAGGTCGATGGCCTTCCAGGATACGGTCCATCGGCGGGTTGACCCGGAGCGTCTCGCAATCATGAGCTTGCCGAAGAACGGGGAAATCCTAAACGCTCACGTGCGTATTTGCCCCGACTGACCTCATACGCCCACGCCTGATGGGTGACATACCAGTCGACCGTTTGCTCCAATCCGGACGAAAACGGGACTTTCGGGGACCACCCCAACTCCCGCTCGATTTTGGAGCAATTGAGGGCGTACCGCCGGTCGTGCCCGGGGCGATCCTCCACATGCCTGATCAGCGAGCGGTAACTTTCTCCATTATCCCGGGGACGTTTCCGATCG
>LFIK01001370.1_pt1 | contig 19327 bp, 6 predicted proteins | sample 643401 | NCBI WGS metagenome assembly LFIK01 (sample SAMN03777447, study PRJNA286221) | soda lake metagenome | biome: soda lake; feature: Kulunda steppe; material: water; isolation source: sample T5-Br brine of Lake Tanatar-5 | place: Russia: Kulunda steppe | collected 2010-07
GAATAGCGTATGGTTTGGTAAGTGTTGTCGTAGAGGATGTGTCTGTGTCTTACGTGAGACCGAAAAACTTGGTGACCAACAAAGGAAAGACGTTCCACGCTACATTGCACAGTGTCGTCTGTGGAGCACCCGATCGAACAGCCAAAGCCCTTCAAGTCTGGAAGGGGATCCGACCTGGATGGGATGAGCAACACAGGTTTTGCGTATCTCTATATGGTCTCAACTTGTTTGCCTTAGACCATCAAAGCAGTAGACAAATAAGGATTATTCGTCAATGGTGGGTGACTGCTGCTGTGCTGGAACCTCCTCCCTGCAACTTCCGTTGCAGCAAAAAGATGCCTCTATTCAAAGTTGAGGTCAATATCAAATCTCTGTCGATTGAACTTGAAACAGAACATGTATCGGACTTAGCCGATCTGATTTCTTTCATTATGAGGATAAACCGATCTAGCATCTACTACCGCTTCAGACCACAAACAAGTGTGAAATACAGTCCCCGTGCGTGGTGGAAGTATGCTTGGCAAATGGTCTGTCACGAAATGGGAAAGTACAGACAAAAGCAGGTAGGCTTGGATGAGTTGGTTCTCCGACGGAGAAAACGAACACAGTACACAAGACTCTACATGCAAGCAAGGCTTTCTGGTGCTTTGTGGAGGTTGCTCGGTTCTGTGTCGCAAAAACTAAGAAGAATGGAAGAAACGCTTACCCTTGAGGAAGTAGCCCATTTTCGGATGTATGCATATATTCATTCAGTTTCCCCTCCATTTACCATGCGTTTACAGAGGTACTTCAGGAGCAGAAGGTTGCCAATGGAGCAAATAGCATTGCTTGCAGAGTCGCTGTCAACCAGACAAGTCAACACATCTAAAAAGGCTCTTCCATTTGAAGTTCTGCAGCTTAGTGCTCACTGCCCCAACATCACGGTAACCGCAGGTATGAACGATAAGAATGCACCCGCCAGTGAAGCCATCCTCTTCGCAATCGATTACCATTTGAACATTGGGACGAAGCTGAGCATGGGCGGTGGTATATGTGGGTTCTGCTTCAACTGCAGGGAAATGGCCTACGTTGTTTCAAGCCTCAGTGACCCTCAATTTGTTAGGATAGAGTGGATATTTGCTCCGGGCAATGTTTTGGAGTGTAATATTGCCAAATTAAATGCAGAACTGTATCCTGGTACGTTCTGGGCTGTGATGAACTTTATCATGCCACTTTTTAGGAAGAGGGAAGACAGCAAAGGACTCGAGCTCAATCTAGAGCAGACAGTATTGGATTCCATGGTGGAGAAAAAGCTCTGCCAGATCACTAGGCCAATGAGCCATTTTCCCAATACAAAACTGTCATTTGAAGGGCTGCAACTCAATTTAGTGATCTGTGGCAGTGGAAAATCCGGTGAGCCACTGGGCATCCTCCAGGTTGTGTGTACGCCTCTCAATGCTTCGCTACGTTGCAAGAAGAACTATGAAAAAAACACGAGTATGGTTCAGACTAGATTGGATATTCTTGCTACAACAGATATCCGGGTGTCCTCAATGAAGGATTTGGCAGGTGCACAAAGGTTCAGTATTCTGAGTATCGACAGTGTATGTTACCAACATGGACTCACAGTAGACATTCACCCTAGGGATCCTGGAAGACATGTCGGCTGCATGTTTGTATCTGCAAAGAGCATTACCTTAGAAATATCTCCGAGGGACTTTTCTTGGGCGGTTGCCTCGGCTGTAGATTTTATCCCAGCTGGGGCAACAACAGACAGGGATGAGGACAACGTGGCTGGAGATATGCCAACTGTAGATGGTGTAGCCTTTGAGGACAATAATCTTCCCGCCAAGGCACACGCCACATCAGACACAGCCCCTGTGCATCGAGCATGCAGCTCACACTTTGAGCTGCTGATCAGCTTACAATCTTTGGAGATTTTTGTCAACAGAGCGGATACGTTTGATGACAAGTTAGGCCCTTCTTATTCGGTTTCCCTTGAGTCTGGTCATGTATCAGTCCATCAAAGCACCGCTGGATTGGGTGTAAACTGTCAAGTTGGATACTTGACACTGAATGCAAGGAGTGAGTGTCCTAAACGAACTTTGGTCCCCATCTTCAAATCAGGGACCTTGCGCAAAAGGCAGCCCTCAAGGTTCCAGCAGTTTGCTATGCATCTGCTTTGGCAGCGCCAATGCAATGTTCTCAAGATTTTTTCGTCGCCCACTATCAAGTTAATGCTGTCTGTCTGCGGTGGAAGTATGAAGATAGACTGCCAGGGCAATAGTTTGCATCTTTGTGTATGGCCAGAAGTCGGCGGGCACCTTGCCTCAGATATATTGCGCTATATCGAGAATGCGCTGTTCACCATTAGAAGGCAGAAACATTCGGAACTTGTCAAATCGAACGAAAGAAGAAATCGAAACATGACAGGCCAAGTGTTGGAATCTGCCAATACACAAAGAAGGAAAGGGCCCACGCCAGAAACTCAGATCAGCATGTCCATTGCTAATCTCCAGTGCGTGATTCAGAGTACCTATGGTAGCTCAGTTGCCAGATTGATGGCCTATGACAGCAAGATGGCATTGACACTGCAAGAGAAGCGCACCAACATTGCCATGGAGGTGGACAATTTGATTTTGAGAGAAGAGGGCTCATCATCTTCGAAAAGGTCTATATTTCAACTTTCCAAGGCAGCTAAACCACTGACTCTTGCATTGTCCATAAAAGAGGATGAAGCACTCTGGATGAAGATAGATTTAGATCAGCCGAGAATGCATCTAGCCGCCAGTTTTATACAAGATGCTGTTGCAACAGGAAACTTGCTAGCTGAAAGCGTTATGATTGCTTTGCAAGATAGCGCATTCATATCGTCGCGCGTTGCAGGGCAAAACGTTGCCCCACCTCAGCCAGTCATGGACATATTGGTGCGAGAAGCAGTAGTTATCATGGGAACACCAGCCAAATCAGGAACTTACATTTCAGTTGTGATCCCCAAAGTTTCACTTGCCATGCCTCACATGCGCAGCGATGAGCAACCGTGCATATCATATGGGGGTGAATCCTCTTCAGGGCTCATGTCAATAGTATTGGATGATTTTTCGCTTTCAGTGCATGGGCAAGATTTCGAATTCAAACTCGTTAGACCAACGAAACTTGGCGCTATCCTTCAACAGCATCCAGAGGCTGGCAAAGCTAAAACAAAAATGCTTGTCGAGTTGGGATTGCTTGATTTAAATGTCAACGAGAAAGCACTTGGCTGTGCTCTCTGCGTAATCATCGAGAGCTTAGCAGAAAAACAGTCTGTGCACTTCAGCAGAGGCAACGAAGCCAAGCCCTCATTGGATGGCCGTGCAGCAGTGGTTGAAGAGCAGCTTTCGTTTGGATTGCCTCCATGGGAGGCCCTGGAATTTGAGATGAAGCTGTTTTTGAGGGAACTCAAGTTGCAGCTGGTGTCAATTGAGAGAGCAAAAGAAGTTCTACTCCTCTGTTCACAAAAAATCGCTTTTGGTGTTTGTGTGTCAACCATCAACAACACATTCATCACTTGTTCTATGGAAAAGCTAGAAGTTCGTGACTGCAACGGCCATGCTCAAGCAAAGTGTGTGCCTCTTGTACGATATCCTTTTATAGAGGCTGGTGAAAAGAAAAGGAGTTTGTTGTTGAGTTGTGTGATACTGCACAACGGCACAGCGGCAGTTGAGGTCAAGCTCTCAAGCGGGCTGCTTCTTTGGCCTTATGCATCTGATCTTTCCTTGGTGGACAACTTACTTAGTGTTGTTGCAGCAGTTGGGAATCAAGGGCAACAGCACAAGGCAGGTAATCCGAATAACCCAAACAATCGACCCAATGTGTACTTCAATGCAATTGTAGAGGATCACAGATTCTTGATACCAACAGAGCCATTCCGGGGTGGAAATTGGGAAGATACTGGTTTGGGCATTGACATTGCAAGGTGCCGTATAGCAACTTTTGTACGGAAGAGTAAAATTGTTGTGAGAGTGGATGCCAATGGTTTCTCTGTTGGGCTGCAAGTGTCTGGTGTTTGGGACGATATCATTAAACCGTTCGTTTTTTCACTTGAACTGATGCAAGCAACAGAAATCCTTCAAGTAGACCCCAACAGTATTTTGAGAAAGGATATGCACCTACTTGGCTACATCGGCGATGCACGCGAAGTAAATGAAGACCACGTACAGACAGTCACCAGCATGGCTATTCACTGCATTGATATCACTGTCCTAGCACGTTTCTCGCACATTCCTTTTATATTATCCATAGAGCGGCAAATCCTGGGACTCATGTCTGAAGCCTCTCAGTTATTTCAGAAGGATGGAGAAGATGAGGTGAAAACCGAGAGAAATTCTGACGAAGCGCGGACAAACTACAACTTCCATCTCGAAGGTAAACTTAAAAAGATTGAACTCCAGCTCATTGAAGACAGGCATGAATATTCAAACGCGCAGGCAATATCCTTGTTGGTGAGCAATACAAGACTTTCATTCCTCTCTGCTATCGATGTTGAAGATGTTGCTGATCACGGAATATCCTTGTCAGCTGTGGTTGCAGTGACACGCAATGACCCCTTTCAAGGTGAGCTTTACCCGTTTGTTGAACCCTGGCCAGTGGAATTCCACCTGGAACAATCTCGTGATAGCTACAAGCATTCTATTCTCAAAGCATGGGTGAACTCTGAAGAGAAAGTTTCTATCATTCTCAGTAAGTCGCTCCTCCTATGCATTGGTGATGCTCTGGCTTATACAAAGGAGATTTTGGATGCCCACAAAGATGAAAACGTGAACCAGGCAGCATCAATCCCGAAAAGCTTGAGGGTTCACAACAACTCAGACTTCCATGCTGGTGAGAAGAGGTATGTTATCCAGAACCTTTCCGGATTAAAATTGTGGTATTGGGCAGATGATCCACAGCGTGTACACAAACTTGCACCAGGTAAGCCAGAGAAATTGAAGGTAATTCCCTCAAGGCTAGTTGTGTCTATTAGAAATCCCCTAGCCAACCAGTACTCTGAGCAGGTGGAAGCAAGAGGGATCTCACTGCGATTTGAGGGAAATTGGCTGCCTGTGAAGAATATTGTTGTCTCTCATGTCTCACGTCAGCTGCTTTATCTGGAGGCACCAGGAAAAAGTGCAAGTCTGCCATTCGTTGTAGAGGTTGCTGTTGTTGGTCGCACAAAAGTTGTATCCATACACTCATGCTTGTGGCTGCAAAATCGAACCGACAAAGTGCTATACTTTCAGTGCCTATCTGCAAGATCAAGCTCATTGGTTCCGTACGGTGTGCTCTTTCAATCGGAAGTCTCTAACAAGTTCGAAGTTGGTCCACTTTCCCCAGGCGAGGGTGTCTATCTGCCAATTTTTGCAAGTGTTGGGGGTGAGCTGCTTTACCGTATAGAAGGGTGCAAGTTTTGCCCGCGAGATGCAATACTCCTTGGGGATCCAGATCATATGGAATTGCAGGAAGGGCTTCTGTCCTGCGTTTCGGCCAGATATGGTTCAGATTCAAATTTGCTGTACCTGTCTATGCAAGTCAACCACAGAAATCAACTAGAACCAAATCAGCCTTCCTTTGTTTATTACGGCTCATCCAACCTAACAGTGTCAGAGTCCCCAATTGAGACAGAGTTGTCCTTCGTGCCCCCGCTCATTGCTGCCAATGGCCTTCCGTACCCTATCAAGATTACTTTGACACATAAGCATTGGAGAGAAAATTCTAAAAGCTCTGTGGGTTTTGGGATACTAGGTGGTGGTAGAATGGCAAGAGAAGGAGATGAGGCTTCAAAACAGAGGAACGAGATGAATTTTGGGAGACCAGTTTGTCAAGCAGAACAAGAGGCTACCTCAGCATTTGCAGAAACGAGTGTTGGACCAGCCAAAGTATCCTTTACCTTGTCACCAGGGCAGGTGCTTCCTCTCTACACTTCCTTGCACATGGACCTTTACATACAGGTTGCCATGTTTGGATATCTGTCTCAGGAATGCATCATAAATTACTCCAAAAAGCAGTCCAAAAGTAAAAAGTTGCCAGGAAAGGTGCACCTCGCCAAACAGCACAAGAGAGTGACTTCAGGTATTTCAAGTTCCAACGATTCAGCAGAGTTTCCTGGTAGTAGCAACCCTCCTGGTTCTCCGGATTCAGCGCAAAGGCCTTCCTCAGAACTGCATGAATTCGTTGCCTCGCAGTCCCTCAAAAGCATTCGGCTTGAGCTACAAAATCAAGTTACAGGATTGAGATCCAGCTCGAGGCAAGTTTGTCTTTATGTCTGCACAATTATTGACAACCGTTCTGGGCATGACCTTCTGTTTAGGAAGGCGGGGTTCTTTGGGAAGTCTTTTCTTGTACCAAGCTGTGATCCATGTGTCGATGGCAATGGCTCGCCAGAGCCCGTCCCTTTTTTGTACGATTCAAAGGAGGACATCATGTTCCAGGTACCGGGTGGTGGTGAGGCTGGCTGGTCGCAAGCCCTGAATATAAGGAAGATTGGTGCCAGAGATCCTGTGAGGATCAAAGGCATATCCATAGCAAATGGTACTCAGCAAGATAAGCACACGAGTGGGCCAAGTTTTGTATTCGCTGCATTGCAATATCATTCTGAGGTGGACCATGTGGAAGTGGCACTGGAACCAAGCGCTTCAGCTTCGCGCACAGAAGCAAATCAATTGATAGGGCTGTATGAGTTCACAGTTCAAGTGCGACTTTTACCCTCTACACATCCACAGATGTTTGGATCTACTCGTGTTCTGACTATCAATTCCAGATACTGCATTGATAATCGCTCTGGCATTGATATTGAAGTGGTGCAGAAGGGAATCCCACAGGAGCTTGCCGTCAAGGTTACGCATGGTCAAAATATGACATTTCATTGGATGGATTGCAATGCCCCCCTTCAGATTCTCTGTAGACCAAGTGAAAGTGATTGCTTCTGGTCAGGTGGACTGTCCATCGATATTGATGAGGGTTTTTATGGCTTGAGCATTCCACAAAAGGGAAGCTCAGAGAGTTTGATCCTCCCAGTGAACATAAGTTCTACTCAGCATGAGAACCGGGTTGTATTCTTACCAATAAGGAGCACGCTTCCTCCGTACATTTTGGAGAATGCATGCGAGAAAGTTACTATCTGCTTGTGCCAGGTCGAAACCCAGAGGCAACCATCCCTCCGAGGTGAAGACCCCAACCTATCGCCGCTTGATTTCTTCGTGAAGAAAGTGCGAACCTCTGGTCTCCAAAATGTACAGGATAGCGATGAGTTGCGCTTATGCACAATTGTCCCTCCGAAAGCAAAGAGGGCTTTTGCATTGCATGAGCCCCTCAAGCAGCATACAGTGGAGGTGGTGGCAACACGTCCGCATGCCAAAGAGCGCCGTTACAGCTTTTGCCCTTCGAAGAAGTATGACCTGGAAGTTGTAGCAGATCACAAACCACTGGTGTTTCCGGTTGAAGCCAATGATTTTGAGGAAGAACAGTTTGTTTCACGGAAGGCAAAAAGTTTAAGAACCATGCTGTCCAGTGAGCTTGGCAAGCATGTATATGTCTCCATGAGCACTGTAGGTCATACTCGAGTCCTCAAGTTCTCTGATAAAAAAAACTTGGATGCTACAGAGGAGGAGAAGAGCTTGCACGCATTGATGTCACGTCTGAAGAAAGTCCGCCATGACCTTCGATTGTTGAACACCTACCTTGGACAAAGTCAACGTGTTAGCGAATCAGAAGAGCAGCCAATGCTTCCTGGGGTGATTGATGCTGGTATCTCCAGAACTCCTTCTAGTGAAAGTCTTCAAGAGGTAGATGGGAACTCCCATGCTGCAAAAAGTTCACAAGTCTCCGTTCGTGAAAGGTTTATGCAGGATGATTCTGGCCCAGTTGGTGGAAACATGCGCATTACATTGGTGGCAGCAGACGATCTTCAACTGAGAGCAAAGTCATTTCTGTCCAATGCATTTGTGTTGCTCAGAATTGGTGGTCAGGTACAGCAATCCAGTGTCTGTGTGGGTACAAATTCTCCAGTGTGGAATGATTCTTTTCTATTCACGTCGGTTTCCTCTGAAGACGTGCTCCTTGTAGAAGTGTTTTCCAAATCTCGCGAGGGAAATAAGTTCTTGGGCCATGTGAATATTACTTTGAACGATACTCTTAACGCTCACCCTCTAGAAGATGAAGAATTTATTCTGTCCAGACGAAGTGCAGAGGAAGAAGTTTCAGGCAAAGTTCGACTACGCTTTGAATGGGAAGTCACGCCGCATTCGCTTCTTCTTGTTCGTCTGAGGGCTACCGAAAAGATGCTTACCGAGCGATTAGAGATTCTCTCACTAATGCGGCCTATTTCTACATCAGATTGGGAAAGTGCAATGGAGAAGGCAAAGCATGGGGACCACTTGATGCCATACGAGCTGGGGACGATTACAATCAAGCTTCTTGAAGTGCACTCGGGGGATTCCTCTGTAGGTCTTTTGGAATCTTCAGGATTCGCCACGTTGGCCAAGATTGAATGCAATAACGAGGAAATCTGGGCTCCAATCTCAACAGAGAGAGGAGCACGGGCCACCAAAAGTACCTTCCACCTAGACAATGTGCCTCCGACTGCTATGATAAGAATCTCCTTTTACGAGGAAGGTTGGTTTAGAAAGAAGATGGTGGCTTTCACGGAGCTTCAATGTGTACATGTGCAGGGGAATTGCCCATACTATATTTGGCTCCCCTGTAAGTCCCCACTTCACACCCTAATGGAAGAGGTCAAGGTTCTTGTGGGCGTAAACTGGTCCCCCTATGAGTATAGTGGAGACCAGCAGCAATTTCAAATCACCTTAGCTGGACTGGCAGCTACTGTGCTCACCCCAGGGGTTGGAGAACTTGTCAATGCGAACATGAAAGATATAGATTTGATTGTGCAAGTTCGAAAGCATGAAATTATGGTTAAAGGCTCTGTGAAGTCAATGCAAATTGACAATCAGCTTCTCGGCGCAGAGGAAATGATCTTAGTGAAAGGAAGCTCACTGTCTACCCAGCTACAAAGCTCAATGGAGCGTCAAGTAGAAGAAGGCCTGGTGTTGGTAGAGGAAGAGTCACTTGTACGTTTCGAGTACATTCAGAGCGTTCCGGAACAGACCGGGGAGCAGATGTCCAGGGATCTGATCCCCTGCTTCAAGCGGTTATCCATCGTGCTCCAGGAGTTGGATGTAGCAGCCGACCAGCAGTTTCTGGAAGTGACAATAGCAGCTTTCTCAACTTTACCAATGGATGATCTGTTCCAGAGTCGGGAGTGGCAAGAAAGGCATGCGAAGATGATCTCTGAACTGACAACGCCATATGACATTGCAAAAGTCCATGGCTTGGATTGGGAAACGCCAGCAGATGCTGTTCTTGCTTGCACTCGCAATCCTTTCACCATCCTGCACGAAATGGACATTGAAGAGACAACTGCAATGCGTGAACAATCTTGGACTTCCTCGTGGATGTTCTTGCAGTCTGCAGTGGTGGGTGACATTCGTGTGAATGTGACTCTTGCCTTGAGCAGCAGCTTTCTGCACATGCAGAAGGACAAGAGTCGCATCCAGACTTTCACCTTCGGACGTCTGGCAGAGAAAAGTGGGTTCCAGCTTGTGAATTTGAACAATGCCCACATCTTCCTTCAGGGTATTGAGTTTAAGAATCAGTTACTCGCCAAACAGCAGCTACAGGAGAAGCTGCTACGCCATTACCTTTTTCAGGCCCTCACTCAAATCCATAAAGTTCTTACAGGTGCAGGGCCCACCATCCTTCAAGCACCTCTATCAGCTGTGTATTGTGTTGGGTCCCTCTCTTCTTTGATATCAGAGGCTTATAAGGGTGAGAAGAGGAAAACATCGGTTGTGCCCCATGCGGTTTTCATTGGCGGAACAACTGGTGCACAGTTTTGTGGAGCTTTGTCGCGTTCTTTGGTAGGCTGCATGAAGATGGTCTCATTTTCTCAAAGAGGTGTTCTCAGCGATGATGAAACATATCAACGTTTTTTGAAGAGAACTGTCTATGGCCGTCAAGCTTTCTATCGTGGCATTCGGGAGTTGATGTTTGGCTTGCTGAGGGGTGGGAGCGGTCTGTTCATGGATCCGTACAACGGTGTTGTGCGCTATGGCCCACTGGGGTTCTTTGCTGGATTGTTCACTGGTGCATTAGGTGTGATCGTACGTCCGGTGGGAGGGTGCCTGGAATGTGCAGGAAAGACATCTCAAACTGTTGGTTACATAGCTCTGGGTAAGGAAGGGTACTTTGGGACCGAAATCCGCCGAGTAAGGCCCCCCGGACAGTTTAGTGTGTCAGAGATTGTGCCAGATGAGACCCAGCTGCTGCAGTGGAAGAGAACGTTGGAAAGCTTCCTTCCTCGGGCAGAAGGTGACCGAATGAAGGATGTCATCTTTGTACAACCTGCCGTAGTGGTTTTGGTTACGGACAAGCGTATTGCTTACATGAAGAAGTACATGCGCAGGGGGCTGGTTCGGAACTGGAAGCTACGTTGGCACATTCCCATTCACCATGTGACGAAGATTCAAGGCAATGGACTGAAACTGCGCGTCGATGTAATCCGCCGGAGCCACTCGATTCTCTTGTGCGGCATGTCGTACTTGAAGTCCTATTCGATTGATTGTGCTACGACCTCGAAGTTCCGTAGCTTGGTGGTGCGTCTCAACAAGCACGTGTCATCCGAGGATGCGGACCAGGTTGATTTCGAGGGTCTTCCCTGGTTGGAAGCTTTGGCGCACAACAGCGAGGAGGTCAGCATCATGCATGCCTTGGACACTCCGCTTTTGCCAGATCCTTCCGCTTCCTGCACGGTGGAGGATGTACCGATGGACATCCCTGTATCCCCCAGTGCAGATGCAGATGCAGATGCAGATGCAGATGCAGTTGTCCACGGTGGCAGGGTCGCACGTGAAAGCACGGATCCTCCACCCTCTGCCGCGGAAGAGATTGCACCTGCGTCTGTCTTGTCCGTTCCATGACCTTTGCCACGGCATCCATGGTCCTTGTACATACATTTCAACGGCATGAACACGTGCATGTTCCACTCGGATCACCAATCCATGCCCAGGCGTGGCACTGTCCATGCACGTGCAGTGGTTTCGACCGTGGAGCCACGAACCGTCGGCATCGTCGACACGCACACGTCGCGGATCGTGTGCAGGTGAAGCGCGCACCACGACGATGGCGGACGAAGAAGGAGGACCTGCGTACGTGGCGGAAGACGAAGGCGTGGTGGTGGCCGACTTGTGCGACGACGAAGCGGACGGCGAAGCGCACGAAGACGAGGATGCGACGGACGACGCCGCCACGGTGCTGCAAGTGCACGATGGCGCGGTGTACGCCGTGGCGTGGAGCGCGTGCGGCCACCACGTGGCGTGTGGAGGCGGCGACGACGTGGCGCACGTGGCGGGTGCGCCGACGGCGGTGCAGGTGGCGGCGTTGCAGGCGCATCAGGACAGCGTGTCGGCCGTGTCGTTCGCCATGGACGGTCGCGCCTTGGCCACAGGTGGTCTGGACGGATGCGTTTGTGTGTGGGACGTGTCCACTGCACAGAAACAATGGCAGTGGGACGGACCAAGCCAAGGCATGGAATGGTTGGATTGGCATCCACGTGGACACGTGGTGCTGGCCGGTGCAGAAGACGGTTCCACGTGGATGTGGGATGCCCAAAAAGGCAAACTCATGAACAGCTTCCATGGCCACGGAGGATCCGTCACCTGCGGCAGGTTCACACCCGACGGCACGCGCGTGGTCACCGCATCGGAAGATGCCAGCCTCAAGGTGTGGGATCCGAAGACCGGGAATTGCATCCACACCTTGCAACGGAACCCGTTCCACGACCAAGCCATCAATGCGATGCACATCTCCCAAGACTCGACCGTGGCCATCACCGGCGCCGTCGATGGATCCGTGAGAGTGGCAAACATACAGACCGGACGCGTCCTGGGAAAACTGGAAGGACACACGGATTCGGTGGAAACCGTGGGATTCTCCAACACACTCCCGCTGTGCGCCACCGGAGGACTGGACCACAAGCTCTGCATCTGGGACCTGCACACCCTGACTTTGAGGGCTAGCAAGGAGCACCCCGACAGTGTGATCAAGCTCCTGTGGCATCCACAAGAACCGCTCGTCTACACTGCTTGTGTAGATGGCAACGTGAGACTCTGGGATGCTCGAACCATGGAGTGCATCCAGATGTTCCGCGGACACTCCGATGCGATATTGGACATGGCACTGAGCCCCGACGGAGAGTGGATCATCACAGGCTCGGACGACTGCACTGTTCGTATATTCTGCAGGAATCGATCAAGCATGGACACGTGAGGTGTCTTGTGAGGGAGGACAGGATGGGAACAGATCGACCACGTGGACCTCTGCATTTTTCGTTCCTAGAATCAAGCATCTGGGAAACCTTTGGGACAGGAAGGAATCCAGATGCTCCCTCATGCAGTTTTGCTGGAAGAGGATTCTCGCGGCTTTCTCGTCAACTTCACGCTCGCCGGTTCTGTGTCTCCGACCGTTTGCGGGTGGCATCATGTGTCGCATGCTCATCCAACAGAACCAGCGCGGTTGTGGATGTGTGAAAAGTGAAACAGGAGAAAAAGAAGATGGAATGGAACGTGATGGATATGCGCAACTCGTTGGTACATTCGTGTACCAAAGAAATGGCAGGAAACCGACCGTCGTTCCATGCCACGGCATTGAACGCATTTTGCAACCATGAGGTAGGCTTGCGCTTCCAGCGGTACCAATGGAATCCAATTACGTTTTCAGTTTCATATCCCATGCGATGGATCGTGTCCTTTCCTTTCCCAGGCATCCTGTGCACGTAGGATCTTGGGTTTGACCCTGTTGTTGCATGCCACCACCTCCAGGCATGTCCTGCACTCCTGGCAACCATGGATGGCACCACGTCCCATGCGAACCGTGTCGGTCCGACACGATAGAAAGGAACCTTTCCCTTTCAAAAGGAAGAGCTGATCGGATCCTCGATCCTTTCTATCCCCGACGAGAAGGAACCAAGGGCAGAGGAACGGCCCTAAACCCTGATCCAGACCCGTAGCAACGTACCCGGATCCCTCGTGTCCTCATCCTCGACGTTGCAACGCCTGCCTTTGTCCGAGTTTGAGAGGAAGCCGCGACGTTGCAACGGCTGGAACTCACAGCCTCGTCGGTTCCGAGGGACCGACGCCGAAACGTCGAGGTGACGCCGACCTTGCTTTCGCGTGCATGTATGGCTTTCACAGCGCTTTTTCATGGCGCTGCGATGCTTGCTGGCGGTGGTGGTGGCGTTGGGAAAGGTGCACGCGTCTCCGTCCGACGTGAGGATCAACGAAGTGTCCCCGACGTCGGACTCTGGAGGTGTGGCGTGGGTGGAACTGTTCCATGCAGGCGATGAAGCTGTCAATGTGGCAGGATGGAGGCTGGTGGGAAGTAGCGAAGAAGAAATGTTCGTGCTTGGCACGCCTCTCTGCCAACAATCCACCGTGCTGAGGCCTCGACAGCACATGGTGGTCCAGCAGCAAAGCGAAGAGATTCCCACGGGTTGTGGCTTTCAATTTGGTTTCGACCCGAAAGGAGGTCGCGTGGTTCTGCTGGATGCTGCAGGCAGAAACATGGACACAGCCGAATGGGACATTCCTCTGGAGGATGGATCTACTTGGGGGAGACAACCAGATGGATCAGGCGATTTTCGAAAGGTGGATCAGCCAACACCAGGAGAGGCCAACCCAGATCCTCCCGCGGTCCAAACCAATGAACCGACCTATGGTACAGGACAGGTATGCGAGTTTTCAAGCTTGAATGTAGAGATTTTCAATGTTCCAGAGGTTGCTGCAGAAGTTTCAAATGCGTTGCGTCTGGACGAAATGTCAGGGCTTGCACCCAGCATCGTTACGCCAGGGGTCCTTTGGGTTCACGAGGACGACGACGATGCCATCTTGTATGCCCTATCCAGCTCATTCCCCTTTCCAGGAAGATTGGTGGGCGAAATCGCCTTGGATGTCAAGGCAGAGGACCTCGAGGACATTGCAACAGCCAAGTGTCCGGATGGCCTTACAGACTGCATTTGGGTGGCAGACACTGGAGACAACTGTGCTCGAGACACGATCAGTGAAACGTACAGAGGTCGAAGGGCTCCAGACTGCTCGTTGCGAAGGAGTTCTGTGGTATGGGCCATTCAAGAGCCTCAGCTCCACTTGAAAACTGCGCGACCCATGCTATTTGATGCATCTCTGGAAGACGACGATCGTAAAATGTGGGCGTTCCAATTCACACTGGAAGGGGGAGAGAAGCTGGACTTTGAATCACTGTTGGTGAAGCCGGATGGCTCACAATTTTTCCTGATTGAACGCACACGACTTTGCTGTCCGGCTGTTTTCGCTTCGCCAAGTGTGACAGCATCGGCCCCCGGCACGGTCTTATCCATGGAACTCAGTTTGATAGCAGAGCTTTCCAATCCTCCCGATGCACAGCTGTCGGGCGCAGATTTTCATCCAAACGGAATGGAGTTCATCGCTTCCACGCCAAGAGAGGGCGTGTATGTGTACCGTTTGCAAAGGCCATTCGACCTCAGCACAGCAGGTCTACCGTTGTTTGTCACGTGGGTGCCAGCCGCCCCGCAGTTGGAAGGGATCGCGTATGTCCGTCCCTTTGAGGACCGTCCACCTGGTCTTTGGATGGCCAGCGAATCGGACGTCCGTCGTGTATCTCCCCCTTTAACATTCCTCGCGTGTCCAGATGGTTGATCGGGACCGTGCATTTCTCCACTCAAAGCTCCTCCCCCCGCATGTGTCCTGCAGCCTCACAAGGTTTTACCCAGCTGGTATCCAAACCGTCGATTGGTTGGTCCAAGAGACCCTGAAGACGTCCCAGGGTCACCCCCAATCCACCCATCCTGTCCCCGGGGGACGTCCGAGGCTCCGAGGAAACGACACGTGGCGTCCCCACGAAGCTCCTCGGAGGAAAGCCCCCCCACGCACCTCCCTTGCCGTTGCAACGGCACGTTTCCTCAGGTCCACACCGACAGACTCTGCCGTTGCAACGTTTGGAGATGGCGGGAACGCACGTGACCGTCGTCGAAACGACGCCGTTCGCGGATGGCGTCGATTCCGTACGATCTTGTCCACGTGGATTCCTACGACGTCGCATCGCGAAAGCCATGCGATCCCACCTCCACGGGAACGTCAGAGCAAGCGCTCGAAAGCATCTCGCATCCTCGCACACGACCGAGCAACGTACGAAGCGTACGTGCCTGGGAAAGCTGCAGTCGTGCCAGCTTCTCGTCGCCAAAAAGAAGGATCATTCCTCATCAAACACAGCGTCCGTCTGACAAGCACCCTTTCCTCACGGAACTCGGATGGGTTGGGTGAATCTCCATGCCTGCTGCACGCCTGTCTTTCTCGTTCCTCTGACATTCTGGGTGTACTCGCAAAGTTGACCTGAAACACGAGGCTGCCTTGCATGGGCAATTCCTTCGCAGCATCGCAGATGCTGTGCAGTTCATCTTCAGTGTAGTCCGCCGTGCACCAACCAAACTTCAAGGAAACTGGAGACCAGAAGGTTCAGAGCTGGCATTCGCAACTTTCTCTCTTTTGCTGAGGAGAGATGTGGGTCTGCTGGTTCTAGCAGGTTTGCAATATGCTAGCAGCAAGCCCTAACCAAGCTCGCCTGTAGTCGATCCTGTGGTCGTCTGGGTTCTCCCAGAGTTGAATGTGACCTCTGCTGGGAAAGCACAGAAAGTCTGCTGGGCAAAGGTTTGCATTCCATACAACATAAGATATCAACCCGGCTGTTTGACTGTTTGTCTTGAGAAGTGATACTTGAGGATACGATAAGGCACATCTAGTGCTCTACTGGAAGAAAGCGAATGCAAATGCCAAGAGCTAGAAAGGACTGAAGAGCAGGCTTCCCCTACCAAATGCAAAAGCTCATTCCGTACCGGATCAAAAACGCCCAAATCGTACTAGCTGGTGGCCAGTACCCAACCAAGCACTCTTGTGTTCGGGAATATATTGTCTAAATGCATGCTGATTACTTGCCTTTGGGTCAGTGGAAGAGTAAATGGTGCAGACATTGTGACAGCTAACCAAGACATGCAAAACATTCCTTGACCGAGGCACCAGACCGTTCAAAACAATCAGGACCTGGGAGTCAGATCTATTCAAAGCCCTCCTACACATGGTCCGCTACCTGTTGCAATGGCTTTGATCGTTTTCATGGAGAAAATGGAAGTTTACCAAATCAGCGGCATGGTTCACTGGCCTGGTACTAAAGCGTGGACAACTGCTTTTTCCAAGCGCATAGCTACGTCTCCGAACAAATGATTCTCCTTTTGGCTGTGATACTTTTTCTATCCTTTGGCTTGCACAAGATAGAAACGCAACCAGATGAGAGGATGTTTTCCGAGTTCACATCGCAAGAATTCTTCAACTGTGAATGGGACCGCGAGTGCTGCAGAGACCCATGAAGAGAAAGATGGCTCCCTACACACTTCCATCCGTTCCTGAACGTACTGACAAAAACACGAACGTCCTCTGGCCCTCTTGCGTTTGAGCACCCTGTACATGAACACCTCAACAGTCGCCGCGCGGACGATGATTGCTCTAGGAAAAAATCAGCGTAAACTCGTTGAAAGAGTGTATCTCCCAGGCCGGTCTTTCATGAGGGGAGCGTACGATCGATGTGCGTGGTCCCCTTTGCATCCGTAGAACACTTTAAGAAGGTTCTATTCACTCTCCTGTTGGCAAGACGCAACTACGTGCACCTGGCCTTCTCGTTTGGCCACCCAGGACGCATACGAGGCCATCAACCCTTGTGCATGCGCATTTGCAGCTTCTCTTGGTCGGTCCAACCCGGCTGGCAAACGATTCAGCACAGCATGGATCCACCTGGCCTTCCGATTGGTCCCTTTCTCTCGCTGCGTTCCTGTCCGTGCGCCACGTGGCGCGCATCGAGGAGACGAGATCGGTCCCCGAGGGCGAACCCCCCTTCCCTGGGGACGGCGTTGCAACGGCACCCGTCCCTCTGTCCCTCTCACGAAGGGGGGCGTTGCAACGTCAACAAAGGGTTCGTACTCCTGCGACAGCAGATCGTGGTGTTGCAGCACACATCACGGACCTTGTGGGACAGCATGCGACGCCGACGCATTGGTTCCATGGGTGTATCTTCGCGATGGAGGCCAGTGCTGCTCGTGCTGGGTGCTTGGATGGCCATGGCCGATCCAGCTGGCCTACCACCAGTCCGCATCAACGAAATTGTCGCACGACCGTTCGGAGGTGGACCTGATTGGCTGGAACTCATCAACCTTGGGCAAGAGGAAACCAGCCTTGTTGGATGGTCCCTTCTGGATGGAAGCAGTGGCAGGAGGCTTTACCTGGGAGATACGGGATGCACCGGGACCACTGCCATTCGTCCAGGACAGCATTTGGTAATCTATCAAGCAGACCGTTCTTCAGAGGTGTGCAAGCTCCCTTTCGGGATGTCAGTCAACGGCGATAGCATCACCATGTTCGATCACAATGGCAGAGTGGTGGACGCCACAGAATGGGGAGAAGGCGAGGCACCGGAGGGCGCCTCCTGGGCACGCATTCCTGACGGCACCGGACCCTTCACAACAGTTTGGGTACCCACCCCTGGATTGGCAAACACAGATGGCACTTTCTTAGCTGAGGAGGTGGTAGAAGAGGAGCCTCTTGAAGTGTGCAGTGCATACATGGCGCCGGACGATGAACCTGTCTTCCCTCGATTTGTCGCTGACATCACTGGGCCCAAAGACCTGGTAGAAATATCCGGAGTGGCCTCCACTCGCCGCACCACTGGGGCCTTGTGGGTCCACGAGGACGGAGAAGAAGCCTTCATCTACGCATTAGGAGTGGAAGAAGATAACGCTGGACGAGTTCTTGCTGCTTTTGCCTTCGATTTCGAGGTTGAGGACCTCGAAGACATAGCTACTGCCAAGTGTCCGGACGGTGTCACGGACTGCGTTTGGCTGGCAGACACCGGTGATAACTGTGCCAGGGATGCTGTAGAAGCGGACAAGGACGAGGACGACCCTCCTGACTGTGAACTGCGCAGGGAACATGTTGTTTGGGCAGTCGAGGAGCCCAACTTGAACTTCAATCGTACCGTCAAGAATCCTATCCCGTTTGTGACTGGAGAGCTCGGACGCAAGACCTGGCGCTTCTCCATCTTCTACGAGGGAGGAGCTTATCATGACATGGAGTCGTTGATGGTCAAGCCAGATGGTTCAGAATTTTACCTCATCGAACGCACACGAGTCTGTTGCCCTTTGTTGTATGCTTCCGGGGACGTGTCTTCGCGACCTCCAGGCTTCCGTGAGGCCATGGTGCTGTTTCCAACCACCATCTTGGATCGTCCTCAGGACCGCCCTATCTCCGGTGCCGACGTTCATCCGAGCGGCAAAGAATTTGCGATCACCACTCCCAGGCATGGTACATTTTTGTATTCCTTGTCCCGTCCCTTTGACTTTACAGAGGTGGCTGGTCCATGGAAAGTGGCCAAGGGTGCTGGTGTGCCTCAAATGGAGGGCGTGGCCTACGATTTCACCGAAATCTACCCAGGTCAGGAGGGGAAGGGGCTCTGGTTGGTGAGTGAAGCCGTGGAGGACGACGAAGAACCTCCTTTGCTCCACCTCAGTTGTTTGCAGGCGTGATTTCCCGCGCCCAGCAGGATGGTTTGGAACACCATTCCACCTGCATCGGACGCCGTCGGTGCTGCGACGTGCATCGTTTTTGTTTACGCGTGGACGGTCCACGCTTCGTTGGAAGATGCCATTGGTACGGCGTCGTTTCTCAAGGATTCACAAACCATCACAACGCAAAGTCCACCCCTCCCTGTTCTCGATCGAGTTGCACGTTTCAGATACACCCTGATGGAGGTGGACGGACCAACTGCGGCAGGACGTGGGATGGTGCAAGGCGTTGGAAGAGGACGATCGAAGGACATATCCTTCGTCTACGTGTCGGCATGATTGGAAAAAGAAGTGGGACGGCTCCATGGCCTCCGATGGAAGGTCTCGTGTGGGACGTCCCGTGGGTGCCTGCACGTCTCGAATGCTCTCGTGGTGGACGCGGCCGCTCTTTGGCACGTCTTTCTCGTGCAGATCCGCAAGGACGGGCTGAAGATCTGACGTGGCAATTCGCACGTCGCATGCACCCTCCCACGTCATCGCCATGCGCATTCGTTCGTCCGCTCGTCTGGCTGCGGTCCCTTCCGCCGCGGTGTATCTGCCCCTCGTGGGGTGCATCTGCACCCCCTCTTCCCCGGGGCCCTCGACAGACCGTTGCTACAGCTCATGCGTGGCAGGCCAATC